>ERZ1032461.361-NODE-361-length-12376-cov-4.759760_pt1 | contig 12376 bp, 11 predicted proteins | sample MGYA00517098_ERZ1032461 | MGnify/ENA primary metagenome ERZ1032461 (study PRJEB33719, sample SAMN04261332) | wastewater metagenome | biome: periurban shantytown; feature: human; material: feces | host: Homo sapiens | place: Peru: Lima | collected 2013-01-26 ...
GCTGGCTCAGCCGGATGCTTTGTTTTCTCAGGCGGCAGCCCCCGGCTGCACGGCGCAGGATGTCTGCTGTTTTCCGGTCTGTTTCTGCCGATCATGTAAAAAATTTTCACTGGACAGCCCGTTCCAACGCTCTGCGACCGGCTGTCCCGCAAATTATAAGAAGAAGGTTCTGCTAAATTGAAAGATCTGTTCATTTCGTTCCGCACTGCAAATCAGACCTATTCTGTCCTGCGGCGCTCCGTCTTTTCCCTGATGCACCGCGCCGAAGCTGCACTTTTCTCCATTCTCATCCTCTGCAAGCTTGCCACAAACCTGTTGTTCGTTTCCCTGATGCAGCAGGTCTGGTCCCTGACGCTGCGGTTCGCTCCCATGCACTATTTGAGCAACAGCAACGCTTCGGATATTTTCACCTCCCCTGCCATTATCGGCTGCATCGTTCTCATCGCCGTTCTGACGGCCTTCTGGTCGCTGTTTGAATGTTCCGTCCTGCTGCATGGGCTGGACCTTGCCCGCAAGGGCGAGAGCATCCGCCTGCCTGCACTGCTGTGCACCTCCCTGCTGGACGCCTGTCATGCCTTTCTACCGCAGAACTGGCTCATTCTGGTCTACAGCGCCACGCTGATCCCTTTCACCAATTTTTTCCTTGCCGTGAATTATATCACTCAGCTTGCAGTGCCGGAATATATCATGGGCGTCATTCGTGCCAACAGCCGGTATCACCTGCTTTATCTGGCCCTCTGCGCCGCACTTCTGGTTCTCCTGATCAGCTGGGTCCTGGTGCTGCCGCTGTTCCTTCTGGAGCACAAAAGCCTGTGGCAATCGGTTCGTGAAAGCGTCGGCTATGTCCGCACGCGCATTCTCCGCACATTTCTTCTGCTGCTGCGGTGGAATGTTTCGGCCCTGCTGCGTTCTCTGCTGCTGACTGCCGCCATCGCGCTGCCGCTGTACGGCATTATCATCAGCATCGGGATGCAGAGCACGCAGGCCATGTTTGCGCTGTCCCGTGCCGCGCTGACCATTGAGCTTCCCTTCTTCCAGTTTCTCATCGATTGTACCATCACCCTTGCACAGTGCACCGTTATTGCCGCGCTCTATGACCGCCTGCGGGGTAACTTATCGTTTGAAGCGGAGGCAGACCCGGACCGCAGACCCTGCCGCTCCAATGGCAGGTTGCTTCTGACCGCCGCCATTGCCGGTGCCACTTTGCTCACCTTCGTACTTGCCGCCTGCTACTTTGTTCTGCCGGAGGACGATGCGCTGCGCTCCATGCTGGGCGGCACTGTGCCGATCGTTACGGCACACCGCGGCTATTCCGCCGCCGCACCGGAAAACACCCTGCCCGCCTTCCAGCTTGCCATTGACCACGGCTGTGAGCGCGCTGAGCTGGACGTTCAGATGACAAAGGACGGTATTGTGATGGTGACGCACGACGCCAACCTGCGCCGCTGTGCCGGCCGGAACGGAAACATTTATGACCTGACTTATGATGAAGTGCGGAGACTGGACGCCGGGCGCTGGTTCGGCCAGAAGTACACCGGCACCCGGGTCCCCACGCTGGAAGAAGTTCTGGATCAGTGCAAAGGCAGGATCCAACTGAACATCGAGATAAAGCCCAATGCGGCCACACCTGAGCTGGAGGCAGAGACCGTCCGGATCATTTATGAAAAGGGCTTTGAGCATGACTGCGTGATCACCTCGCAAAGCTACGATACCCTTTGCAAGGTCAAGGAGCTTGCCCCGGAGATCCAGACCGGCTATATCCTTGCTTTGGGCGTGGGCAGCTATTATGACCTGCCCGCCGCAGACTTTTTCAGCGTGGAGTCCACCTTCATCACCCCCGGCATGGTCCAGCAGATCCACCTGCGCGGCAAAACCATCTCTGCATGGACGGTCAACCGTCAGGAAGACGCCAGCGATCTGCTGAGCCTTGGCGTAGACGACATTATCACGGACAAACCCGAAATGGTCCAGCAGCTGATGAATGCCGATGCCGATCTGGACAACGATCTGCTCTTTATCCGCGACACGATCCGCAGCCTGCTCGGATGGTTCGACGCTGAGGACGAGCCCACGCCGGAGGAAGAGGTGATCGAGGAAGCGATCGAAGACCCCGAAGAGCTGCTGGATGCGGCATGATCCGTCAAAGAAAAACCGGATGCAGCTTTTCTGCAGTTATGTTATACTTGATGCAGTGAATCACAGTTCCTCCGGATGGTGAGAAGGAGCAAAAACGATGCGGAAAACGGACTTGAACGCGATCTACATTTCGGAGCGGGTGCAGGAGACCCTGCGCCCTGTTTCGGTCAGCGCACTGACGGCGGTGGTGGCTCCTATGGGCTACGGCAAGACCACGGCGGTCAACTGGTTTTTGAACCAGCGCAGGCAGACGGAAGCGGCCGTCATCCTGCGGGTGAATATCTATTCCGACAATCGCTTCATCTTCTGGAAAAGTGTTCAGAACGCCTTTGCGGCAGCAGGGCTGACAGCACTGGCGGGCTGCGAATACCCCGAAGATGCCAGCAGCGCCGCCCAGTTGATGGATGACCTGTGCGCCGTGCTGGCAGGAGACACTCCCTGCTACCTGTTTCTGGATGATTTCCACCTGTTAAAGGACGAAAAAGCGGCAAAGTTCCTGTGCGGGCTGGCAAACCGCCTACCGGCGAACATCCACCTGATCGTGGCAAGCCGGAACAACTTTCTGCCCAAGGAAGAGATCCTCCGGCTGGGGCACCGTCTGCACCGCATTGGCAGGGAGCAGCTGCGGCTCAACCATACCGAGCTTGCCCACTACGCCCACCGCTGCGGTATGGACCTGACCGAGGCACAGGTGGAAAGCCTTCTGCGCTCCTGTGAGGGGTGGTTTTCTGCCATATACCTGAATCTGCACTCCTTAGCCGAGCGGGGAATCCTGCTGAGCGAGGATGCCGATATCTACTCCATGTTCACGGCGGCGATGCTGGAAAACCTGCCGCCCCAAAAGCGGGAGTTCCTTGCCATAATGGGGCTTGCGGATGAGTTCACGGTGGAAATGGCACGGGTCGTGACCGAAATGCCGGACGCAGAGGAGATCCTGCTGACCCTGACCGAGCAGAACGCCTTTGTGACCCGACTGCCGGACGGAAAGACCTTCCGGTTCCATCACATGCTCAAGGAGTGTGCCGTGCGGCTGTTTGCCCGGCTGGCTCCGGAAAAGCAGGATGCCTGCCGGGAACGGTACGGGGCGTGGTATGAGGCAAAGCAGCAGTATCTCCATGCCCTGACCGCCTACGAGGCGTGCAAGGACTACGATGCAGCGCTGCAGGTCATCGAACGGGATGCCGGGATCCTGCTGTCCTCCCTTGACCCGGCAGAGCTGCTGGAACGGCTGGGGCGCTGTCCGGTGGAAACGCTCAAGCGGCACCCCTTTGCCATTCTGGTGCTGATGCGCTGTATGTTCAACTGGCGGCAGATCCCGAAAATGATGGAGCTGAAGCAGCTTTTGCTGACCACGGTGGCAGAGCATCCGGAGTGGTCTCAGGAAGAAAAAGGCAGCCTTCTGGGAGAGTGCGACCTGATCCTGAGCTTTCTCATGTACAACGACATCTCTGCCATGAGCCGCCTGCACCGCAGCGCCAGTGCGCAGATGTCCCACCCGGCTATCAGCATCCAGAACAGCGGTGGGTGGACCTTCGGCTCTCCCTCGGTGCTGATGATGTTCCACCGTCAGCCCGGTCAGCTGGACCGGGAGCTGGCGGAGATGGATGAATGTATGCCCCACTATTATAAGATCACCAATGGGCACGGCATGGGGGCGGAGACCATCATGCGGGCAGAAGCAGATCTGCAGCAGGGGCGGTTCGACGACGCGCAGATCCTGTTGGAGCGTGCCTATGCACAGATCGAGGGCAACGGTCAGACCAACATGACCCTCTGCTGTGATTTTCTGGCGTGGCGGCTGTCCCTCTGCGGGCCCTACACGCCCCGGGTCCCGCTGGAAGTACGGCGGGAAGAGATGCTCCGGCAGCACAATATGTCATGGCGCAATCTGTTCAACGCCATCTGCGCCTATTACTACGCCCTGCGGGGGCAGACAGACAGCATCCCGGAGGTGTACGCCGCCCACCGCATGAATACCGTAAACACCCTCGCTCCCGGCAAACCCATGATCGGGCTGATCGAAAATCAGGTGTATCTGGCACAGGGAGAATGGGCCCGGGTGCTGGGCCGCAGCCCGGGCCTGCTGGCCCTGTGCGAAGCCCTTCACTATGACCTTGTGGCCCTGCATCTGCGGATCCAGATGGCGGCAGCCTATGCCCGGCTGGGCCGACAGGACGAAGGCCAGAGCCTGCTCCTGCAGGCTCTGGCGCAGGCCGCCCCGGACGGCTTTATCATGCCCTTTGCAGAAAATTTCCGGGATCTGAAACCTCTGCTGGAAGCAGCGCAGGAAGGGCCCCATTCCGATGCTGTCCGGCGCATCCTTGCTCTGGGCGCAGCGCAGGAGGAACGCTGCCGGGCTTTGAACCACAGCGAGGCCCTGCCCGAAGCTGCCGCCCGGCTGACAGAGCGGGAGCTTACGCTGGCAAGGCTCATTGCAGACCGCTGCACCAACAAAGAGATCGCTGCCAAGATGTTCCTTTCGGAAGGAACGGTGAAGCAGTACACCAACCAGCTTTATTCCAAGCTGGGCATTGGCGGCGGGGTGCGCACGAAGCGTGCCCAGCTGGCAGAGTTGTTCGCAAAAAAATACTAACCTCAGGTTAATAGCATTTTTCACCGGCCCGTTGTACTCTTTTATTAGAGGAATAACAGGCCGGTTTTTCTGCGCCCGGATGCAGACTGAAAAAAGCAGCGCACCGGGCAGCGGAACGGCGGAAGGAGGATGTTTTTATGACAAATGAACTCCGGCACACCCCAAAGCTGCGGCTGCTCAGCGCTTTTCTGGCAGCGGCCATGACTCTGACCACGCTGCCTGCGGCTGCATTCGCGGCGGACGTGACAGATTATGAACTTGCTGTGAATGGAAAGAGGGTGACCTCGGCCAACGCAACGAATATTCTGGACGATGGTAAGGCAAGTTATGATGCTGTCACCCGGACGCTGACCCTGAGTGGAGACATCTCAGCCACAGACAATGCAGTCAACCCATTCGGGGAGCAGATAACTGTTGACGGAAACAGTACACTTACACTGACCGATGGGCAGAAAGAATTGTACGCCGGGCTTTGTGGTACAAAGACGATCAATGTAGCGGCAGGTGCTGATATCACATTGGACGCATTTGGATATGGCATTTCCTATGCGGGCGCAGATATTTCCGGAAATGTAACGATCCGCAATGTGGATTTCGGTGTCACAAGTGGTGGTGCCACGATCAAAAGCGGCGGCAAGCTAATCATTCAGAACGCTGAAAATGCAGTTTCCGGCGGCGGTGCAAACGTTTATGGCACGCTGGAAATTGACAAGGCCGAAAAAGCTGTTGATGCTGGCGGTGTCACGGTCTATAAGGGCGGCGTGGTGACCATCACCGGAGCAACCAGCGGCCTGAACGGCAGGTCCACCGTGGACGACGGCAGCCTTTCGGTGAGTGCCAAGACCTGCATTGACAACGGTGAAGTGATCTTCAACATCGGCACCCTGAAGCTGGATTCCACTAGCGGCAATTTCATCAAGCTGGGCGAAAGTAACCTGACTGTGAACGCGCCCAACTTCCGGTACCGCACGGCGAAAGACGGCGCATGGACGAGCGTGACGGGCAGCAGCTGGACGCGGCCTGACGATGCAGTTTATTTTGAGATCTCCACCGACGCCCCCACTGCCACGCACTACACCGTTACCTTCGACCTCAACGGCGGCACTTCCTGGGGCACGAATGACAGCTGGATCAGTCAAATCGGCGGCAGGTGGAATGACAGCCACGATCAGGTGAGTTTTACCACACAGACTGGAGATAAGGGTGAATGTCTGAACGTCCCGCTGATGGAGGGTATGGCCCCTGAGCGGAAAGATTACAAGTTTGTTGGCTGGTACACTGCAGCTGTCGGCGGTGAGGCAGTGGAAAAACAGACCTATTATGCAAGTAATCAGCATCTGGAGCTGATCACAGAGGACATCACCCTCTATGCCCACTGGCAGTGGAACGGCGAGGGTCCTGAGCCTGATCCTGACCCTGTCCCGGACGAACCGGTAATCGACGGCGGAGACGGCTCCGGGTTCGGCGCAGTGCTGGCCGTGGCAGGCGGCGCTGCTGTGGTGGGAGCTGCAGGCTTCGGCATCTACGAACTGGCCACCCGCGCCATCCTGAAAGACCTGCTGCCTGAGGGCACGGCGATCCCCGCGACCCGCGGCGAGCTGGCCCTGCTGCTGTGGCAGAACGCCGGAAGGCCGGAACCCACTGCACTGCCCGCCTTTGCGGACACGGCAGATACTGAGACTGCAAAGGCCGCCCAGTGGTGCACCGAACAGGGCCTGCTGACGGCTGAGGACGGCGCGTTCCACCCGGAACAGAAGGTCACGAAGTACCGCGTGATCCGGGTCTGGAAACAGGCTGCGGCACCGCAGCAGTGATGGGGCAGCTACAGATCTGCACCGGAAAATTCAGGACGGATGTGAAGAGAACCTGCTGATGGATTCCGGCAAAAGCGAAACCCGCTCCCCGCAGAGCAGAAGGAAGGTTCTCTTTGCCGCAGCGGAAACGGCTTGGGTCAAATGCTTTTCCGTTTTTTGAAACAGCGAGGCCCATGTCCGGCACCCCTGCGATGCGGACATAGGCCTTTTTCTCAGCTGCTTCACTGCCGGGAAAACACTTTGCAGATCAAAACAGGAAAGGAGAAAAGCAAGATGAAATGGAGAAAAACAGCGGCTGTTCTGAGCCTTCTGCTGGCGCTGAGCATCAGCCTTTCTGCCTGTGGAGGAGGCGCGGCAGAGCCCTCCCCCAGCTCAGAATCGGAGGAATCCCCGTATTCTGAGGAGACCTCGGGTACGACCTCTGCGGCCGAGCTGAGCGACGAGCAGCGGGAAGCGCTGGACGACTGGATCTGGTACGAGCGGGGGGACTACACCTCGGAAAACTGGTACCACATTGCGTCCGACGGCACGGTGGAGATGCACACCGAGTACGGCTCCACCGAGGACACCTACACCGCCTACCCCATGCTGGGATGCTCCTACAACTTTGAGGGCTTTGACGTCGGCCCGGACGATGTGCCTTTCCTGAGCCTTCAGATGGAGGAGAATGTCTTTAACAGTGTGGAGATCATCGAGGACGGCAGAGCGTTCCTTACCGGAAATGCAAGCTCCTTTGAAAGCTACTACATCCGCTCTGACTACACCGATGACGAGGACCTGCACAACGCCTGCGTGCTGATGTACCGGCAGTGGCGGATGGACGAAGAGCACCTGTACCTCAACTTCTACCCCAACCATGGCTTCATCCTGTATGGCCAGAAGGATCTGGGGGACGGCGTTTACGGCTTTGATTCGGACAGCGTGTATACCGGTCAGTGGATGGTGGGCGGCGATACCGTAAGCCTTTTCTGGGACGACGGAACCGAGGACACTGCTATGCTGATCCCGAATGAGCACCCGGGCGATGTGGGAGAAGACGTAAGCACCCTGAGCCTGAACGGCACCGACCTGCTCTTCAACAACAGGTGGTGAACGATGAAAAAGCAAATCGGCGTTCTGCTGGCGGCATTTCTGATCCTGCTGCTGGGGTGGGCCATCCTTCCGGCTCCGGCAATGCCGTCGGATGATCCACCGGAGGAAGACATTGCCGGAAGCGACTGGCGCACATGGGGTATCATCGATGACTCCGGCACACTGGTGCAGGACGGGGAGACCATCCCCTTCTGCGCCTGCGTCCACACCGGGGACACGACCCTCTACCATGACACTGAAAGTCAGGTGCTGCTGGCAGAGCTGGACTACCCTGCACCCGTAGAGAATGCAGAACAGCGCTACCTCGGCATGGAGACCGCAGACCGGAACGGCGACGGCAGCAGCGATGTCCTGCTCCGCTTTTCGCAGGAAGATGGAACGCTGGAACTGTTGTTCTACTGGGACCCGGAGACCGGGGCCTTTCAATCCGCTCCGGCATGACCGGAGCAAAAACCATTTATTAAAAAAGGAGGCAATTCTATGAAAAACACGATGAAACGCACGCTGGGGCTGTTTGCAGCTGCACTGCTGACCATGTCGCTGGCACTCAGCGTCTATGCATCCGGCCACGACCTGACCTTTACCGACAAAGGGAACCGGATGCATGTCAAGGACAAGACCGTTCATGTGCAGACCTACTACCCCTATGAGTATTATGTGCTGGATGTTCTGGAGGATGCCCTTGTGGTGGCAAACCCCGAATGGGACGACTGCGGTTTTGCGGTCTGCCGCAGGATCACCAATGAATATCTGGACTATACCGGCTCTGATGACGACTTTGTTCTGGACTATGCAGAGGAATATCTGGAGTATGATTTCCAGCAGCTGTACGGTGGTCAGTGGCCCGATACCTCGTGGGAGGTAGTGGACGAGAGCAACGCTTCCAACCGCATCGCCACCATGCGGGGCTACATCTGGAACGATGAGATGGATGCCTACATGTGGACCGTGATCTACTGGGACACCAGTTACAACAACGCCATGGCAAAGACCTTCTTTGTCCCGGAGCACAACGGCTACGATAAGGCCGACAAGATGGGCAAGAAGGTGAGCAGCACCGTCGGGTGCTGATGGGAGTGATACAATATGAGGACACGGAACCGTGCCCCGCAGGAAAAAATGCCGGATGAAGAGCTTTCCCGCCGCATCCTGTTTTACGGGCATCTGGCAAACCTCTGCGCCTACGGCTGCATTGCAGGTGCCGTGCTGGGCGTTCTGGCCGGCATCCTGCTTCAAAGCTTCACGGCGGGCTGCACCATCGTGATGCTTGTGATCGTAGCAGCGGTCTTTTTGATCCAGCTGATCCACGCCATGCAAAGTTCCCTGATCCTCGGACAGCTGGGGGATGGTTTTATGGCCGCACTGCACAATGCCTTTGGCCCGCAGCCGGAGCACAAGCAGTGGCCCATGAGCGATGAACTGGCACGGCGTTCCGGGCTTTTCCCGGAGGAATGGGAATCGGCCAGTGCCCACGGCAGCTACGAGGGCAGCTATCAGGGCATTCCCTTTGCCATGCACAACGCTTCCCTCATCCACGTCTGGGAGGTGCGCGACCCCATGCCCGACGACCCGCACAACACCCGCACCTGCTCCAAAACGATCTTCAAGGGGTTGTTTCTGGTGTGCCGGATGCGCAGGCCGATGGCTCCGGAGCCCTTTGCCCTGCCCGGCGAGTTTGATCTGGCGCCGGAAAGCTGGAAGCAGCAGCTGCAGAGGGCTGTGGACGCCCGGGCGCTGCGGATGAGCTTCCGGGGAGATCTGATGTTTGCCGCCTTTGACACCGACCGGAAGATCATGGCAGTTTCCAAGGACATCGACCCGAAGATCATTGATGAATACCGCCGCAGTTTTCAGGACTCGGTTGACATGATGAAGGATCTGATGGAAGCCGTGGCGCAGAATACGGAGCTTTTCTGAAACAGGAGGAACCAAAATGAAACGTATCGCACTTTTACTTGCCGCCTTGCTGATGTTTTCCCTGACCGGATGCGGCAGTTCCGAGTCCGCGGGCGAGGCTTCGGACTCCGACAAGGCCGGGGCTTACGAGGTCATCCCGCCGGAGGATGGCCGGGGCGACCTGATCCCCGCCTCTTCGGACGTGGTGAGCATCCCGGTGCTGGTGGGCGGCGGTCTCCCCTTCACCAGCATGGAAAATCTGATGAACGAGAACTATGAGGATGGCACCTACACCTACGAGGACATGACGCAGGACGGCTCTGTGCTGGTGGTGGATATGGCGTTCCAGTCGCTGCGCACCAACGAGACGGCGGAGGAATACGCAGAATATGCCGCCCGGTTTGCCGCTCTGGATACCGGCGAGGGGGAACCCCGCGATGTCACCTGCTTTCAGGATGAGGACTACACCCAGAACCTTTCCTACCCGGTTTACATCGTCTGGTACACCACCGGCTCGGGGGAGGACCAGCGGGAGTGGATGGTCTACACGGTGGACACCGACGACTACACCTACCTTTATGCCTTCGGCACCATTGCCGATGAAGCGGACGACATGCAGGATGTATTCTACAACATCTGCGATCATCTTGAACTGGTGGATTGAGGTCTGAGGATATGACGCTGGAACAATCGGTTCTGCTGCTTGCACTGGCTCTGGCCGGGGCCTATGCGCTGCCCCGGCTTTTTCCGCAGAAGCGCCGGCTGCGCCGGGGACTTCAGGTCCTGTGCATCGTGATGGCAGTGCTCAGCGCGGCGTATGCCCTGCTGACGCTGCTGTTCGTCTGGGCGGCAGGACAGAAACTTTGAAGATCGGGAGAAAACGACCATGAAAAACAAAGCTCACCTGCTGCCCCTTGCCAGCCTTCTGCTGGCAGGCGGCATCCTCTGTACCGGCTGCGGCGGCGATGCCCCCGCCAGCAGCGTTCCGGCTGACGTCAGTACGGCTTCCTCTATGGAAGAGGTCGATGCCATGAACGGCTACGACTACATCAATGATTATGTCGGTCTGTGGGGCTATTACGACATCGAGCTCTGGCTCCGTGTCCACGAGGACAGCACCTTTGAATTCGTCAACTCCGAGGACGAGACCATTTACACCGGCACAGCAGCTGCAGACAAATACGGCATGGACCTCTACTTTGACGACGATACTCCGCAGATGCGGCTGGATCTTTCGGTCAGCGGCGACCTGTTGGAGGAAGGCTCTTCGGATGCTTTGCACCCGGTGGATGCCATCGTCTCCCGGGCGACCTGCTTTGAGAAAAACGGGCTGGAGATCAATGGCATCGTGGATTCTTCCGACCCCATCCAGCTGAACAGCGGCGTTTGCAGCTTTACCGGAAAGGGCAGCGGCTACAACACCGACGAGTGTTACTGGCAGGTAACAAAGTACAACGACGTGACCCACGACGGCATCCGGGAGATCCAGTTTGATGCTGTGTGCTATATCCCGGATTCCTCTATTCCCTACTTTGGGCAGACCTATGATACCTACATCTCCAGCGAACTCTACGATGCCTATACCGGCACATGGCTCACGGCATCCACCGCCAAGGGGGACACGAGCCGGGCCGACCACCACTATTATCACACGGTGTACTGGAACAACAACGCTTACGACATCGAGTTTTTCTTCTCTACCGACTGGAACATGAGCAGCACCAGCGATGACAAGATCTTTACCAAGAGCTATGTGGTCTACTTGCCGGAGGATTACGACGGGCTGGTTTTTGCCGCACAGGCGCAGCCGGACAACTATGCTGATGCCATGGCGCTGGATAATCTGGAAAATGTAAGCCCCGAAGGCAATATCATGGATCTTGCTCCGCTGGACCCCTACGCAAGCCTGTACTTCAGCATCTGCGGCTGAGCCGGACAGAGAAAAGGAGGACGCTATGAGCTATGGAATGATTTTTGCGATTGCCGTGGTGCTTCTTCTGGGATGGCTGCACAGCAGCCGGAAAGAAGCCGCCCGACAGGACGTAGACCGCCGCATCGTCCCGGCGGTGCTGGATGCTGCACTGCAGCAGGTGCAGTTTGCACCCAATGGCAGGATCACCTGTTTTGGGGACTCCGGGCTTCCTCTGCCCCAGTATGACCGCATGACCGGCGGAGAGCACGTCCGTGCAAAATACCGGGGCTATGAGGTGGAACTGTGCAGCATCGAGCTGGACCGGGATGTCAGCTATACCGACCCGAACGACCCCACTGTGGTCAACGCGCCGTCCTACGACACGGTATACGCCGGGCTGTGGGGCATCTGCCGTTTTGGTGTGCCGATGCCCGTGAGCCTGACCTTTACCCCGCGGGGCAGGCTGGGACAGCTCGTCCGGGGTGCATCGGTACAGAACTCCATGGACGGCTTTGAACAGCAGTTCAAGCTGACAGCAGACGATGACACCGCCCTGAAAGCCTGCCTGACGGAGGAGAAATGCCGGAAGCTGCTGGCTCTTGCCGGGACAGCGGAGGGAAGCTTCAGCGGGAGCCTGCACCGGGACGGCACCCTGTATTTTGCCGTGGAAAACAACAAAGGGCTTTTCAAGGGCAGCGGCAGTGACGATGTGCTGCGGGAAAAGTTCACCCGGCAGCTGAAGTGGTGCACCGATGTCATGGACGCTTTTGCTCCCTGAAACAGCGGCAGATCGGTCTGTTTTATCCGCATCGATCCCATCGTAAGGTGCGAAATCTTTCAAAAAGACAGATTTTTTCGGAACTCAAAATACAAAAAGCTGAGCGCCTGATTTTTTGCAGATGCACAGCTTTTTTGTACTCATTTTGGAGATTT
>ERZ1032461.365-NODE-365-length-12340-cov-7.344241_pt1 | contig 12340 bp, 9 predicted proteins | sample MGYA00517098_ERZ1032461 | MGnify/ENA primary metagenome ERZ1032461 (study PRJEB33719, sample SAMN04261332) | wastewater metagenome | biome: periurban shantytown; feature: human; material: feces | host: Homo sapiens | place: Peru: Lima | collected 2013-01-26 ...
GGAGATAGTTTTTTCCATCCTTTATGCAATTGAGTTATGTTTGTCCGGAGAAAGCCGTATTCCCCGGACAAACCAGTGATATAGTGCGGCTTGTCCGGGGAAATGGCCGTTTTGGCGGACGAACGTGTGGTTTTGACTCTGCCGAACGAGTGTTTTTGTTTAACCTTTTGGATTTGCAAGGCTAAATCTGTATGTTTGCGGTCAAGAACATTAACAATGGCGGAGGAGTGGAGCATATTCGCGGATTGGAATCCGTGGCACGGGTGCACTAAGGTGAGTCCGGGCTGCAGGTTCTGTTATGTCTATCGGCAGGATGAGATGTACGGGAGCGAGATCGCAAGCAACCTCGCGCGCAAGACGGCGGCGTTCAATCTGCCGGTCAAAAGAAAGCGGGACAAGACTTTCAAGATTCCTTCCGGCAAGATTGTCTTCACGTGCTTCACTTCGGATTTTCTGCTGGAGGACGCGGATCCGTGGAGGCCGGAATGTTGGGAAATGATGCGCTTTCGGAGCGACTGTATGTTCTATTTCTTTACAAAACGGATTGACCGTCTGGAACGGTGTCTGCCTCCGGACTGGGGCGACGGCTATGACAATGTCATCGTCGGCTGCACGGTGGAGAACCAGGCTATGGCCGAGCGTCGGCTTCCCATATTCAAGGAACTTCCGATAAGGCATAAGTCGATCATTGTGGCGCCGATGCTTGAGCGGATGGACATCTCACGATGGCTGGATGACACGATCGAGGAGGTAAGTGTGAGCGGAGAGTCCGGAGTGGGGGCGAGGCCTTGTGATTTCGATTGGATTCTGAATCTGCGTTCGCAATGCGTCGCCAAAGAGGTTCCGTTCCGTTTCCACCAGACGGGTGCTTACTTCATCAAAGACGGAAGGACGTACCGCATCCACCGCCGCCACCAGCTGAGCCAGGCCCACAAGGCCAACATCGACTACGGCATCAAAGAGTACTATGTTCCTGAAAAGCCTTGGAATCTCTGGGCGGAATCGGATTACAGGTAGATTGCGGTTAGGATTCTTTTCGCTAATTTTGAACCTAAAATATGATGAATGATGAAAGATAAGGTCAAGGTGATAATCTTCGATGCGGACGACACACTGTGGGACAACCAGACGTACTTTGACAGGGCGGAGGACGTGTTCACGGAGGAGTTGAAGGAATATGGGACGGCGGAGGAACTGTCTGAGGAGCTATACAAGACTGAATCGGCGAATATGCCGATTCTGGGCTATGGGGCGAAGGCGGTCTGCATCTCGATGATGGAGACGGCTTTGAGGGTGTCTGACAGCAAGGTGCCGGGCGAGAATCTTTCACGAATATTATTGAGCGCGAAATCGCTGCTCAGCCTTCCTGCGACACCGCTTCCGGGGGTGGCGCGGACGCTTGACGCTCTGGATAAGGCCGGTCGTTACCGCTTGATACTGATGACAAAAGGGGATATGCTGGATCAGCAGAACAAAATCAAACGCTCTGGGCTTGACAAATACTTCTACCGGGTTATCGTCGTCACCAAAAAGGGAATCAAGGAATATCTTGACATCTGCAATGTGGAGCAGGTCGCACCGTCACAGATCGCTGTGGTCGGTAACTCCTTCAAGTCCGACATCCAGCCGATAATCGAGATCGGGGGCTACGGCATACATATTCCTTTCCACACTATGTGGAGGCACGAGGTGACGGAGGAGTTTGAGCATCCGAACATCACCCGCCTTGACTCTTTTGAGGAACTTACTAAGATCTTTATTGACAATGAATAAGAATCAACCGGACAGAATTTTGGTGCGTGGCGCGAGGGTGCACAACCTGAAGAATGTGGATGTGGACATTCCGCTGGGGAAGATCGTAGGGATCGCCGGGGTGTCCGGGTCCGGGAAGTCCTCGCTGGCGCTTGGGGTGCTATATTCAGAAGGATCAAGACGTTACCTTGAGTCTCTTTCGACTTACACAAGAAGGAGGATGACACAGGCGGCGAAGGCTGACGTGGACGAGGTCCTTTATGTCCCTGCGGCTCTCGCGCTTCATCAGAGACCGGGGATTCCGGGCATACGCAGTACTTTCGGTACAGGCACGGAACTTCTTAACAGCCTTAGGCTTATGTTCTCAAGACTGGCGAGTCACAGATGTCCGAACGGTCACTATGTCGAGCCATCTTTGCTTGTGGCTGCCGGAAAAGAGCTTGTCTGCCCTGTGTGCGGAGAACATTTCTACGCTCCGTCAGCCGAGGAACTGTCGTTCAACAGCCAAGGAGCGTGCCGTAAATGCGACGGAACCGGAACAGTACGAACTGTGGATGAATCCACGCTTGTCCCGGACGAGAACCTCACGATTGACGAAGGGGCTGTGGCTCCTTGGAACACGCTGATGTGGTCTCTGATGAAAGATGTCTGCCGAGCGATGGGGGTGCGCACAGATGTCCCGTTCAAGGATCTGACTGACAAGGAAAAAGACATCGTCCTTCACGGTCCGGCGGAGAAAAAACACATTCTCTACAAGGCGAAGAACTCCAATGACGCCGCCGAACTGGATTTCACATTCTATAACGCGACCTACACGGTGGAGAACGCACTTGCCAAGGTCAAGGACGAGAAGGGAATGAAGCGTGTGGAGAAGTTCCTGAGGCTTGACGTTTGCCCGGACTGCGGAGGCACAAGGCTTTCCGATGCGGCAAGGGCACCGAAGCTTAGAGGAATATCATTGGCTGAGGCCTGCACGATGACCCTAACCGAGATTGTGGAATGGGTCAAAGGCGTTCCGGCTTCGCTTCCGTGGGAGATGCGACCAATGGCAGAAAGCATCTGCGAATCGTTCTTGGACACGGCCAAACGACTGATGGACTTGGGAATAGGCTATCTTTCACTGGACCGCTCAGCGGCTACTCTATCGACCGGAGAACGTCAGAGAATGCAGCTGGCCAGAGCCGTAAGAAATCGAACAACGGGAGTCTTGTATGTTCTCGATGAACCTTCAATCGGTCTGCATCCATCGAATATAATTGGCCTCTGCGGCGTGATGGAGGACTTGATAGCGGATGGAAACTCCGTCATTCTGGTTGACCACGACACACAGATCCTCACGAAATCCGACTGGATGATCGAGATGGGGCCCGGTGCCGGCTCAAGCGGCGGAAATGTGATAGCTCAAGGCACGATAGGCGACATCGAGGCCAATGAATATTCAAGGATAGGTCCTTTCCTTTCTGGCAAGAATCCTCTTAAGGTAAGACAACAGATAAAAGACTCTGACATATTCATTGATGGCAAGATAACGATGGTTACCGATGCCATCCATACGGTTAAGCCACTGATGGTGGAGATCCCTAAAGGCAGGCTGACAGTTGTTACCGGTGTCTCTGGCTCCGGCAAGACCACGATGGTGCTTGAAAGCCTGATCCCTGCGCTTCAATCTAAGGTTTCAGGTCGTGAGCTGCCACGGCACGTGAAGTCTATAGACGCTGAAGGAATACGTCAGGTGAAACTCATAGATGCTTCACCAATAGGCATTAACGTTCGCTCTACGGTGGCGACTTATGCCAACGTGCACGATGAGTTAAGGAAAGTCTTCGCCAAGACTCCGGACGCGAAAAAGCACGGCTACAAGGACGGGGATTTCTCCTACAATACCGGCAAGCTCCGTTGCCCGACCTGTGACGGCACGGGTGTGATAAGCCTTGACGTGCAGTTCCTTCCGGATGTGGACATTCCGTGCCCCGACTGCCGTGGGTCAAGATATTCAAAAGCGGCGGGAAGCATCCGGAGGGAGAATGCGGCAGGAGAGTTCCATTCGCTTCCAGAGCTGATGGATATGGACATCAATTCCGCCCTTGACGCTTGCGCTGATTTGAAACTCATCAGTCAGCGTCTCAGAGTCCTGCGTGATCTCGGCCTTGGCTATCTGACATTGGGAGAAGAGACCCCGAGCCTGTCCGGAGGTGAGGCCCAGCGACTTAAACTGGCCAGCGAGATGGGCAGGGGACAGAGCGACTCTGTCTTTGTGTTCGACGAACCGACCATAGGCCTTCACCCGTCCGATGTCCTGACGCTACTGAAAGTGTTCCAGAGCCTTATCGATCACGGAGCCACCGTCATAGTCATCGAGCACGATCTGGATGTCATCCGCAACGCCGACTACATCATCGACATGGGTCCAGGAGGTGGTGCCGAAGGTGGCCGTATTGTCGCGACCGGTAGCCCGGATCAAATCCGCAAGGCAAAGGACAGCGCCACCGGCAGATTCATTTAAAAGATCAAACTGGAAATAATGCTGGCCACGATTGTGGACACTGCTACACTGACCAGTCCCGGCATCATAAAGCTGTGGTTCAGAAGATATTTCCCGATCACGGTCGTTCCGCTGCGGTCGAAGTTGACCGTAGCGATGTCCGAAGGATAGTTCGGTATGAAGAAATAGCCATAGACGCTTGGCAGTACACCCAAAAGCACAGGTCCCGGGATGCCCAATGAATATGCCAGCGGCAGCATCGCCACGACCACCGCGCCTTGTGAATTGATCAGAACCGAACCGGCTACAGCCTTTTTCGGTGAAGCCTTGCTGACTATGACCATCAGCGCGGCGGCTGTAAGCATCACAATCTGAATGACTATATTCATTTTCAACCGGCTGCCGTCCTCGTAGGAAGGGAGCAACCTTTGGCATGACGCGAACAGCACGATGACGGCGATTGAGGCAAGGAATATATAGACCGCGCGTTTCGCTGACGCGGAGATTTCCTTTCCGAGGGATGTCGCTGTGCTACCGTACATATATTCATACATCTCCGGGTCTTTCAGCCTTGCCTGGAACGCAGGGTCCTTGCCAAGGTCCAAGCCTCTTTTATAGGAGCATGCGCTTGCGGCGAGGCCTGTTCCGGAAATCGCTCCCAATGCCAGGCTTCCGTACCGTGAGCCGACATAAAGTGCCAGAAGCACTATCATCAACTGTATCAAAAACATAATTGTGAATTTTTCTCAATGTTTAGATTTTGCAAAACTACGGCAATATCTTGAATATTTATGCTGAGGTTTTACTTATTTTTCATATATTGCGAATAATTTTAATGACACATAATTAGAACCGATTCTACCTGCTGATGATTGAAAAGCACACTCATTATGCATTAACGCTCGCCGGTGTTATATTGATGCATGTTGTTCCCGCCATTTGCGGGGACGGTGTCACGCATCCGGCATGTTTGTCTGAATGCCTTGAAACAAAGGATATTAAAGTGACTTTGGTCCAGAAAAGACAGAATTATTGTTCTGACCATAAGACGCGTGACACAGACATCCGCTCTCCGAAATCGGTGACCATCCATCCTGATGGCTCTAAGTTCTACGTCAATTCTCTGGAGGGCATGAGGACTGTTGTCTTTGAGGTTCCTACCGGAAAGAAAATCAAAACTGTCCAACATCGGTTTGATGGTTCGGACAAGGAGTTGTGGGCTGATGAAAGCGGCTATTACACATTCAAGGACAAGCGCAGGAATCCTCGGACATTCTCGGGGAAACCAGTCGAATCGGCTTTCTCCCACAAAGGTAAATATTTGTGGATATCCTATTACCGAAGAAGTTACGACATCAATGCGCAAGAACCTTCCGCTGTCGCCGTCTTGGACACGGAAAGGGACACGATTATCCGGATGTTCGAGACTGGGCCGCTCCCTAAGATGATCGCCGTGTCTGATGACGGAACGAGATTGGCGGTCACTCATTGGGGAGACAACACGGTCGGTGTCATGGACATCTCAAGTGACAGGCCTGAGGATTGGCATTACATCTCCAACTATGTGATCGGTAGTAAATTATCCCTTGATTATAGCAGGACAGAGCCGGTCAACAGGGACAATGGCAGCGGGCACTGCCTGAGGGGAACCCTGTTCACACCTGACAACAGGTATCTTCTGGTCGGTTGTATGGGCGGTGCCGGTGGAATCGCCGTGATAGATCTTGAGGCCTCTTCGTATCTGGGGAGGATTGTAGGCTTGAAGCCGAACGTCAGGCATTTAATTTGCAAGAATGGCTACCTTTATGCAAGCATCAACACCGCAGGCTATGTCCAAAGGGCAGAAATGACAAGTGTCTATTCGGCCATAGCTGAACTTGATGGGAAAAGGGAAACCGCCAGAATCAACGGTTGGGAAAGCTGCAAGGTATTTCCGGGCGCGAGAACGATAGTAGCTTCGCCAGACGGACGGTTCATCTTCGCGGCATGCAATTTTTCCAGCAGAATCGCTGTCGTGGAGACAAAGACCATGTCCATGATCGGATCCGTCCGCGCGGATTCGTATCCTGTCGGGTTGGCGATAACGCGGGACGGGCACTATCTTTTCTCGACCTCCCAGGGCAACAGCAGTGGCGGTGGCAATGCTGTGGACATATACAGAATTGAATATAAATGAGAAACGCAATAAGAACAGTGCTTGTGGCGATCGCCGTGATGATCTCGGTCGCGGCCAATGCCCATAACGTCATGTCCGAGGTCGAGGATTCGATCACGGTGTCAACTGAAAAACTGGCGGACATCCTCGTGGAGGAAGGAATGAAGATGATTGGCACACCATACCGCTATGGCGGCAGCGGACCGAGGGCCTTCGATTGTACTGGATTCACAAAGTATTTGTACAAGAAGTTCGGCTATGACCTGGAGCGTTCTTCCGTAGGCCAATCAAAGCAAGGAAGGGAAGTGAGCGGCTCGTGGTCCAACTTTCAAAAAGGAGATCTGGTAGTGTTCGCGGCGCGACGCAACGCCAGAAGGGTCGGCCACATCGGGATATTCATAGAGCTTGACAGTTCGGGCAGGGATTTCACTTTCATCCATGCGGCGGTGAAAGGTGGGATTCAGATCTCGCACATCACTGAGAAATATTACTCATCCAGGTTCCTTGGAGCGAGAAGAATCCTTCCTGATTTTGTAAGCCATAAAGATGAGAAGGTGATGGAAGCCTTGCCTGAAAACACGGTCATTGATGTCAGGGACACCTTGCGGCTGCAGGAAGGTGACATGCGTGTCCTGCTCATGGCGGACGGGCGTTGGATGGTCATCGGGGACGATGGATCTCTGAACGTCCCTAAGGACACAGCCAGCATTGTCCTCTCTCCGTCCGGCACTTGGTCGGCGATCAAGCATGTGTCGCATCGCATTCCGTCCAGGACGGATCCTCCTCGGCAGGCGTTGGTGGAGAATGACACACCTGCTCCGGAGGCGAAATACCACACAATCAAGTCCGGCGACACTCTTTCGTCAATCGCGTTAAGGTACAAGACCTCGGTCTCTGCGTTATGCAGGCTCAACGGGATGTCAGTGAACACCACACTTCGCATTGGGAAGAGGATACGGGTTAAATAACAATTGAAAGATGAGAAGATTTCTCTCCTTGCTTCTGTTTGTGACGTTTTCTGTCAGCCTCATAGCCCAGAACGGAAAGAACGTCACGGTGAAATGGCTTAAAGACAATTACACAAAAAGAGAGGTGATGATCCCGATGCGGGATGGGGTCAGACTCTACACCGCTGTCTATGAACCTGTCTCGGCGGTCGATGCCAAACCAGTGATGCTTGTCCGCACTCCCTATTCGCTCAAACCTTACGGATTTGAGGCGGGGGAGGAACCTCTGCCAGGCAAACAGACATATTCATCCGGCATCTGGGATGACTTGCTCAACTACGCCGCGGATGGCTATGTTATTGTCTTGCAGAACGTCCGTGGCACCTTCTTGAGTGAAGGAGATTTCGAGAACATCCGTCCGCATCTCAGCGGCATGGCTGGAGGTACGGCGAAAGGGTGCATTGTTGACGAAGCCACGGACACTTACGACACCGTGGAATGGATCCTCACAAACACCCGCTGCAACGGCAATGTCGGAGTGAAAGGAACCTCGTATCCTGGCTTTTACGCCACGATGGCTGCCCTTTCCCGCCATCCCGCGATCAAGGCTGTCTCGCCGCAAGCACCTGTCACCGATTGGTTTATGGGAGATGACGCGCATCACAACGGGGCTCTTTGCCTTGCGGACTGCTATAGATTCGGCTCGTCGATGTACAGAACGCGGAAAGCACCTTCGACTAAAGGCCTGTCTAAATTGGTGAATATCGACACCGATCTCTATGAATATTTCCTTGGCAGGCCGATGGCCGACCTTTCGGCGTACTTCGGCGACACCTTGGCGTTCTGGAACAGCATGGTCTCACATCCGGATTACGACAGATTCTGGAAAGACCGGAATCCCGGCCGGCATCTGAAGGACATCAAGCCTGCGGTTCTTGTCACCGGTGGTTTCTACGATGCCGAGGACTGCTACGGCGCGTTCGAGACCTACAACGAGATCCGCGGATTGTCTCCGGAATGCAACCTTTATCTGGCCGTGGGGCCGTGGTACCACGGGGGATGGAAGAACCGCAAGGCGAATCACCTTTCCGGAGCGTGGTTCGGAGAGGCGTCCGGGGAATATTACTTGGATGATATTGAGTACCCTTTCTTTACATATTACCTTGAAGGAAAAGGGAATATGCCTGCGAGGGTGAATATTCTACCATCCGGTGAGACTCTGAAATCAAAAATGGAAGGTGTACCATCTTCGACACTTTGGAAGACATATTCCTCATGGCCTCCGTCAGACGCGGAGCCTATCAGAATATTCTTTTCAGGTGCTGATTCCTTGAATATGTCAGGATTGCCTGACGTGCTGGCTTTCAGGACATTCACGTCAGATCCAACGAACCCTGTCCCGTATATGGATGTAAAATCCAATGGACGTGACCGCGCCTACATGACGGCCGATCAGAGTTTCGCGTCAGCACGGGAGGATGTCCTTACATATTCAGGAAATGTACTTTCAGACACGTTGCATCTTGCAGGTCCGGTAAAGGCGCACATGGAATTAAGGCTCGACCTGCCGGACGTGGCATATCCAAAGAATATGGATGCGGACATTGTCGTCAAGTTGATTGATGTCCGCCCCGATGGTTATCAGATGCTTGTCAGAGGTGATGTGATGCCGCTCCGTTACCGTGACGGATTCAGCAAGGCAAAGGCTGTTAAGGCAGGAAAAGTCGTCAGCGTGGACTTCACGATGTGCGATATAGATCATTACTTCCTTCCAGGCCATTCTTTGATGATACAGATTCAGGGAAGCTGGTTTCCGCTCATCGCGATGAACCCTCAAACCTTTGTGCGGAACCCGTTCACGGCCACCGCGAAAGACTACAGGCCCATTAATGTCTCTATTTCCTCTCATTCTTTTATAGAGTGCGGTAAAGTCAATGCTTGCAGTCAATAAAACAAATATGTTTATTTGTATAACAAAAATGTTTACCACTTGATATGCTGCCTGATTCCACATTTGACCTATTGGAAAGCATCGCGAAGAAGCATGGCGATGGCGATTTCAGTTCCACAACAGAATCCGAGCGGAAAGTACTCGAACAAATCAACGCGGCCATTGCGGACGGCGACATCGAACTGTACCCTATGAAGGCTCTGCTGGCTGCAAGCAATGATTGGAACACCGGCCTGATCACCCGTATGGGACTATACAGGAATATCCTTCTGGAAGGGATCGAATGTGGCGCCCTCGTCCCAGGGAATGAATATGCCTGGGAATGGATAGGCTCCGCCGCGACGAACAACGACCCCGAAGAGTTTATCGATGACAAAACCCTCTATTACGATCTCCTCTCCTCGGCGGCAGAGTCCGGAATCACCGTCGCTCTGGACATTATGGACCGCATCTGGGAGCCAGAGAACATCATCGAGGAGGATTGACGCTGTTCCTTTCTCGAACCATCATAAATATTTTTCACACTCGCTGATAGATTAACCTCGTCTCGTCCGTCAATATAAGCGACGATCCGAAGGTTTGGACGTGGATGAACCGCTGACACAAGAACGGAAACTTTCCGCGGCTGAGTCGCGACAAGGGACAGATTCGGAAGCATCAAAGGATTTGCTTCGTCAGCTTTTGGCGATTGACACGAAACTTGCGGAGCAATGCTATGCCTACGGAAACATCAGTGGTTTCCGTAAGGATTCTCGTTATCCCGAACTTGTCCGCCTGCGAGACCGGTCTCGGTCATGCGACTCCCGAAGGAATCTACGGTCTTCAAAGGGCGTTCAAGAAAGCCGGTGTCCGCCATATCGTTGTCAATGTCGGAGAGGCCAGCGACGTAGCCTCCTCGCTTTTTATGACCGAGTTCTACAAAGATCTTATCAGCGACGGCAATGACATTCATTCTGCATTCCGGACTGCTCGCGCCGCTGTCCAAAAACGTTATCCAGATCCTTACTACTGGGCCGGATTCCTGCTTTTGGACTGATAATCTGTCGTGTTTGCAGTCGAATCCGCGCATTAAATGCCAGGGACTACGCTCCGTTGAAGATATTCATAAACTCTTCACCGGTGATGGTCTCTTTTTCGAGGAGGTACCGCGCGCTTTTGTGCATCTTGTCGATGTTGGCGGTGATGATGTCGGTGGCTTTTTTCTTGGCGGCGGCGATCATCTCGCGGACTTCGGTGTCGATGTCAGCGGCAGTCTCGTCCGAGCAGGCCAACTGAGATGATCCGCCAAGGTAGGAGTTGCCTTTGGTCTCAAGGGCCATCATTCCGTACTTGTCGCTCATTCCGTAGGTCGTGATCATAGCCCTGGCCATCTGTGTGGCCTTTTCGATGTCGTTCGACGCTCCGGTCGTGCAGGTGTGGCAGATGATCTCCTCCGCGACACGTCCACCGGTCAGGGTGGCGAGACGGTTAAGAAGATATTCCTTGCTGTAGAGGAACTTCTCGCCCTCGTCCACCTGCATCGTGTAGCCGAGCGCTCCGGAAGTTCTCGGAATGATCGTGATTTTCTGAACCGGGGCGGAATTGCTCTGCGCGGCGGCCACCATAGCGTGTCCGATCTCGTGGTAGGCGATGATCTTTTTCTCCTCGGCTGAGATAACGGCGTTCTTTCTCTGCTCGCCGGCCATAACGACCTCGACACTTTCCTCAAGATCTTCGGTCGTGGCGGCTTTCTTGCCGAGACGCACAGCTCTCAAAGCGGCCTCGTTGACGATGTTCGCCAGTTCCGCTCCCGAAGAGCCGGCAGTCGCGCGTCCGATGAGATCCAGATCTATGTCTTCGTGCTTGATATTCTTCAGATGAACCTGAAGGATTGCCTTTCTGCCTTGCAGGTCAGGAAGTTCCATCTGGACACGCCTGTCGAAGCGTCCCGGACGGAGAAGAGCCTTGTCCAGACTGTCCGGCCTGTTGGTCGCGGCAAGGATGATCACACCCTTGTCCCCGTCAAAGCCGTCCATCTCCGTAAGCAATTGGTTGAGAGTCTGCTCACGCTCATCGTTGCCGCCTCCGATGTTGTTCTCACGGCTCTTTCCGATAGCGTCGATCTCATCGATAAAGACGATGCACGGAGCCTTTGCCTGTGCCTGGCTGAACAGGTCACGAACCTTCGCGGCGCCCATTCCCACGAACATCTGGACGAACTCTGATCCGGACATCGAGAAGAACGGGACACCGGCTTCTCCGGCCACGGCCCTTGCGATCAATGTCTTGCCGGTTCCCGGAGGCCCGACCAGAAGGACCCCTTTAGGCAAGTGGGCACCGACCTCGTTATATTTTGCGGGATTGTGCAAGAAATCCACGACTTCCATAAGCCCGTCCTTGGCCTCGTCCTGCCCGGCGACATCCGAGAAACGTGTCTTTATGTCATTCTCGGCATAGACTTTAGCGCCACTTTGTCCGAACTGCATAAAATTACCCATTCCGCCACCTTTGGCCATATTGCTGCCGACACGCCTCATAGCCGAGCTCAGAAGCCAGTACATCAGCATACCCGGAAGCACCCACCAAAGGATGAAATCCAGAAGAGGGGAGCGTTCGCGGTTGAGTTTCTTCACAAAACGGATCTTGCCGTCCTTGTTGGGACTCGGGGCCGTTGACAGGCGGCTCACGAAATCCGGATCCGTGACCGCGCCGGTGACATAGGTCGTGTCTCTCTGCCCTTTGAGTTTTTCCTGATATGTGAGCGGAGCACTCTTTGAATATAACACCTTATCTCCATCAATCACAACGTCATAGACCAAACCTTTATCCACGTCGGAGATGAACGTCCCATAGTCAGTCTCGACCACGCTGCTGCCCCTGCTTCCCGGAAACAGGAATGTGTTGATCAATGCCAGAAAGGCGAACATCAGCACCATAGTCCAGAATATGTTCCCGTTTGGAAACCATCCTCCACGGGTCTGCCCTTCCGTCTCCTTTGGAGAGTCAGTCTTCTTATCTTCAGGATATTCCACGAATTTCATAATATAATATTCATTAAAAGTCACGGCGCGAAT
>ERZ1032461.366-NODE-366-length-12316-cov-5.067939_pt1 | contig 12316 bp, 17 predicted proteins | sample MGYA00517098_ERZ1032461 | MGnify/ENA primary metagenome ERZ1032461 (study PRJEB33719, sample SAMN04261332) | wastewater metagenome | biome: periurban shantytown; feature: human; material: feces | host: Homo sapiens | place: Peru: Lima | collected 2013-01-26 ...
CCCCGGTTCTTGGTGTAGCCGAGGGCCAGCGCGTATGCCCGCCCGGGCAGGCATATGCTGCCGCCGGATGTCAGCGTGATGGGGAACTCGATCATAAAGCAACACCTCCTGCGTCCTGTTTCGGTTCGGTTATGCGCTGGTCTTTTCGTTCAGCATCTCGGTCAGTTCTGCGTACTGTTCATTGGTCAGCTTGGCGGCGGCGTAGAAAATATCGATCTTCTCCGCCAGACCATCGGTACTGCCGCGCTCGATCATGCGCTTGCAGGTGCGATACAGAACTATTTCCGTTGCTTTGCTCATTGCCTTTTCCTCCTATCAGGTATTCTCAGTGTCATCCGTATCGGAGACATTCAACTCCAGAAGGGTCAGGCGATAAGCCTGATCCACGTTCATCTCGTCGGCGTCGGCCAGAGCAGCCTGCAGTGCCGCCACCGTCTCCGGCAGCTTGTCCTTTGCTTCCTGCTTCTTGCGCGCTTCTTCCTGCGCGGCCAGCTCTTCGGCGGTGTAACGGATATACCTTTTAATGGGCAGCTGCTCGGTCCACGCGGGCTTTGCCGGTACGCCCGGCACATCCACCACCCGCTGCACGTCCCTGCCGCCGCTGGGGTATTCGGCCACTGTCTCGTAGTGGGCCACCTCGGCCACAGCCTTCTGCGCCGGGTGCTCCAGCGGCTGGGTGTCGTCGGTCAGATAACCCAGCATCAGGTCCGGGTTTTCCACGACCGCGCCGGTCTCGTCAATGATCTTCATGGTTCAAAACCTCCTTTCTCAGGCCACGCGGTGCCAGATGTGCACATAGTAGGCGGCGGGCTGCACGGTGCTGCTGCGGCCATAAATGGCGTTGGACTTGGACGCGTCAAAAGATATATTGCCATAATTTCCGCTAGACCCGTTCTCGAGTGACCTGCCTATGCCTTTGACAGAAAACGCACCGCTGCCAGATGGATAAGCATAAAAGCTGCCCATTACATCAGATAACGTGCCCGTGATGTTGGGCAGACCGGCTTTCACTGTGGTGCCGGCCGCGTGGGTGCTGGATGCACCCATCAGCACCCGCTCGGAAGCGATCACCTCCCAGCTGCCGCCGAACAGTGCGGCGGGGCTGGTGGGGTCGGTGCTCTGGTAGATGCTGCCCACGGGAAAAGGATTCACGCTTTTCAGCAGTGCGTCCACCTCGGCACGGGTATAAAAACTCCTGCTGTCCACCTCGGCCTGCAGGCTGTCCAGCATGGCCTTTACCTGCGCCTGCAGCTGGGCGGTGGGGATCCCCGTCACGCCGTCCCGCATGACGCCGCAGACGGTCTCATCCGCGCGGGTGTCGGTGATGTCGGCGGCGGTGACGGAAGTGCTGCCTGCGGGCACCGAAATGGTGCACAGGCCCAGCTCGTACTGATTATGGTTCTGCAGGATATCGGGCGGCTGTGCGGCCACGGCAGGCGTGCCGGTCTTGAGCTTGATCGCCGTGATATTCTCCGAGGTGTCAAACTGCAACACGACGCGATCCACGCGGTTGAGGGTGTTGTCTGCTTCGGGGACGGTCAAGACGTTCTCTTCCCGACTGCACACGGATACGCCTTTAAAGTCGTCGTAATTGATCCATGCAAGGCCGGGCGCAACAGTGATCTGCCGGGTACCGGTGGTACTGACAGCAAAGTTGGTCTCTTTGGAGTAGACGCCGGATGTGCGGGTGCACAGGTAGGTGGCCACGTCCTCGGCGCTGTAAACCACGCCGTTCAGCGGATATGTGATAATGCTCATTGTTTCCTCCTGATGATCGGGGTGCCGATCTCTGTGCTGACCGAGTTTTCACCTTTTTGGGAGCTCAGGGTCACAGAGGTAATGCGGGCAGCGGCCTGAATGTCCGTTCCGGGCAGGCTGGCCTCCACCACCATGCCCACCGTGATGCTGCCGGTGGGGGTAAAGCGGAAGTTTTCCAGCCGGGTATGTTTGGCAAGCTCCTGCTCACCCTGTGCGCGCAGGGCGGCAAGATAGTCCGCCTGAGACTGGCCGCCTTCCTTCTTTTTGCTGGTGGCATCTACAATCAGCTCCCGCCGGGCAGAGCCGGTGTTCTCCGCTGCACCCACGGTGGCGGTGCCTTCCGCGCCAACGACCACGCACACGTTTTTATAGTCCGTGATGCTCTCGGTATAGGTCAGATCGGTCAGGTTGCCGTACTGCGGCGCATACCGGGCGTTCGGGTCGAGTTTTGGCCGGAACAGCTCAAACAGCAGTTTCGCTTCCGGCTGATCGAACCGCACCCGGAAGCCGATGTCCAGCTCCTGACACACCTGTTCGACCAGCTTCAACAGGCTGCCGGGCTTGACCTCGCCGCTGTAGGTGTCCGTCAGTCCTGCAGCATCGCCCAGTTCAAGGCAGGGCCACGCAGCAGCACTGGATACCAGACTTCGCAACGTTTCCTCTGCGGCAAAATTGCTCAAGGTGTCCGTGTGACCGCGTTCATCCAGAATGCAGGCAGCGTCTTTTGCGGCGATCACCAGCTTGTGGTCGGATTTCTGGGCCGACACGATGCGCATGAGCCGGTCGCTGCCCACCAGCCAAAGATACCGGTCCGGGCGGCACAGCGCCTGCAAAGCGGTCGTGTCGTGCAGCTCCAGCTGTGCACCCTGGGTGTCACTATAGACGTTGTAGCGTTCCGGCCAGACCAGCGAGGCCCAGCTTTCAATGCGGCCCAGCAGATTGAGCCGGATATCATAGACGCAGATGCTCTTGTGCCCGGATGCTGTCAGTGCAGAAATGATCTCAGCCATTGGAACCCTCCGTGATGATGGTGGAATACGCTGCGTGCATGGTCAGCGTCAGGAAAAGCCAGCCGTCACCGGATTTTGCGGTGCGCTGCCATGCCTGCGCACCGTGATACACCGTCCAAAGGGTACTGCTTCCGTCAAGGATGGAGAGCACGTCGTAGGCTTTGCCGTCAATGAGCTGCTGGACCCGCAGCAGGTCGTTTTCGCGGTAGACCTGCAGCTCGTCGCCGTCCTGCAGGGTCGTAACAAAGCGCAGGTATTCGCCCGTTTCCGGGTTAAGGACGCCGGGGTTGACCACGGGCCCTCTGGCCGACATTGAAAGCCGAAAGTTCTGGGTATCCAGACCGCTGTTGACGATGCGGATATAATCGGCCTGCTCCCGGATGCCGAACTGGTGCGCGTCGTAGCACACCGGCAGGCGGAACACAGGTGTCACCTTGATGGTCGCGGCCAGCGTTTCCTCTACGCTGTGCCAATAGGGGTTGGGGCAGTACAGCTGAAAGCTGAAGGTGGGCCAGAGCAGCGCCGCGCTGATGGCCGGACAGCGCTGCACCTCGGCGTCACACCAGTATTTCCCGGCCACGGTGAACCGCCCGGTCACGCCCGGCGCAAACACGTCCCGCAGCTGACGCTTGCAGTAATCGGCATTGCGCAGGATACGCCCGGTGATGGTGCGGGTGACGCCGGAAATGCTGCGGCTCTCCACAGGAGCACCCACCTGCTGATAACCCTGACTGGTTTCCAGATCCACGGGCAGGTCGCCCAGCGGGTCACAGCTCCACAGCACGCTGGCCTTGTAGCCAAAGGCAAAGCTTTGTCCGGTGCTGGAGGTAAAAACAGCGTCAAACACCCTGCAGCACCGCCCTTTCCTGCTCATACTGTGCTTCGCGCATCAGGTCCGCCGCCGTCTGCGCCTTGCTGTAGATGTACTGGTTCACTTCGATATTGGGCCGCTGGGTGCGCTGGGGCAGCGGAGCTTTCTTCTCGTAGTCCCACAGGCTGCTGGAAGCCTCGGTGATGGTGCTGCCTGCGGCGCTGCTGGAAGAGCTGCCCGTGCCGGGTGTGCTCTTTTTCTTGAAGGCACCGCCGAGCGATGCAACGATGGCCGCGATCGCAGCCACCAGAGCAACGCCCGCTGCGATCATCAGCAGGCCCTTCGGGGTCCCGAATCCGGTCGGCAGCAGCGCCATGCCGATGGATTGCAGCATTGCCACGAACGCGCCGCCGATGGCACCGATCAGGCCGCCCAGCGAGGCCAGGATCTCCGGGAACGCAGAGACCAGCCCGCCCTGCAGGCCCTGACTGATGGCGAGAGCCGCCGCGCTCAGCGGCCCCTGCAGACCGCCGAAAATGTCCAGCAGTGTGCTGCCCAGGCCGGAGAACTGGCTGACCACATCTCCAAAGCCGCCGGTCAGGCCGTCGAAAATCTGGGTGCCGAGGTCCCACGCGCCATTGGCCAGCTGGCTGATGCCCTCGCCCAGAAAACCGTTGACCTGCTGGATCAGATTCTTGCCGAAGTCGTCGATCAGCAGCTTGGTCTCCGGTGCAAGACCGTTGTACAGGGTGGAAATGACCCACTGCCCGACGCTGAGCCAGTCCTGACTCTTCACGGCTTTGTACAACGTGCCGAAGGTGCCCAGCACGCCCTTGTCGGCCTCGCCCTGCCAGCCCTTTACAAGGCCAGAAAAACTGTCGGCACTGGCCTTCTTGATGGTCTCGGCCACCTGTTCGGTGCCGTCGGCGGCAATGTTCTTGACCCGCTCGACCACCACAAGGGCACCGTTCACCACCTCATTGAAGGTCTCGGTGATCACCTTTTTGGTGGTCTCGGTGCCGTCGGTCAGTGTTTCCTTGATGGTTTTGGTGCTGGTAGCAATGCCATTTACCACTGTGTCAAAGGTCGATGTGACCGAATTGGCCATCTCCCGCACCGTCTCCATGGTCTGCTTGACGGTCTTTTTGCCATCGGCAGCAATGCTGGTAACGGTCTTGATATCCTTCAGCACACCGTTCACCAGCTGACGGCTGGTCTCGGTGATGGTCTGGGTCTGCTGCTTCTTTCCGTTGGAAAGCTCCTCGTTTACGGTCTGGGTGGTGCGGGTGACTTTGCCCAGCACCTCGGTCACCGTGTCAGAGTAAGAGTTGACCACCGATGCGGCGGCCTTTGCGGCTGTGCCCGCTGCTTTCCCTGCGGCGGCTGCCGCATTGCCGGACTTGGTATAGGCCGGGATAGCGATATCCGCCACGGTCTGGGCGCTGTCGGCAAGGCTGGTGTTGGCGGAGGTCCAGTCGGCCAGCTCGTCACGGCTTGCAACATCGGCGATGGTAAAACCGGCAGTGGCTGCAGTAGCGATACCCGCCACTTTGCCCTTGCCGGTCAGACCGTTGATGAAGCTTTGGATCAGGTTCTTGCCCCACTGCACCGCCTGCGAGGGCAGGCTCTTGATCCATGCCAGGGCGCTGGAAAAACCACCCTTGAAGGCATTCAGCATGGAAGAACCCATGCTCTTAACTCCGTTGGCCACACCGGCGAGAATGTTCTTGCCGATGTTCAGCCAGTTCACCGCTGAAATGACCGAGAGCACCGCCTGCAGGATCTTCTTCCAGTTGGCCAGTAGGTCGGGCACAGCCTTTACGATACCCACGCCCAGCTGCACCACCAGCGAGACGCCCTCTGCAAGGAGCTTCGGCATATTGTCGCTGATGATGCCGCAGATATTGATGATGATATCCGGCACATAGTCGATGAGGTCCGGCAGGCCCGCGATCAGGCCGTTGGCCAGCTGGGTGATCATGTCCAGACCGGCGTTCACGAACTCCTCGGCATTTTCCCGCAGGTTTTCCGTAAAGGAAAGCAGCTGCGGCAGAGCATTCGCCAGAAAATCCGGGATGCCTTGCGTGAAGCCCTGCGCCAGAGAGCCGAGAAGCTCGGTGCCGGTCTGCACCACTTCGGGCACAAGGCCGTAAATGACCTGCGGGATGCCCTGCAGCACATTGCCGATCATGGGCAGCAGGTTGCCCACGAGGTAGGTCTGCGCCGTATCGGTCAGCGCCTGCAGGGGTGCCGTCAGGTCTGCGCCGGTGCTCCAATTGCCCAACACGTTCTGCGCCGCTGCCTTCATGGCCGCAAAGCTGCCGGTCAGGGTCGTTGCGGCTTCTCTCGCCGTGGTGCCGGTGATGTCCATTTCCTGCTGGATCACATGGATGGCGCTGTACATGTCGGCCAGATTGCCCAGATCATAATGGACGCCGGAAAATTTTTCGGCATCATTCAGCAGACGCTGCATCTCGGCCTGCGTGCCGCCATAGCCCAGCTTGAGGTTGTCCAGCATGGTATAGTTCTGCTTGGCAAAGCCCTGATAGGCGTTCTGGATATCCTGCATATCCGTGCCCATCTTGTTGGCGTTGTCGGCCATATCCACCATGGCCATGTTGGCAAGCTGGGCGGCGGCATTGGTATCCTTGCTCACGCTGGAAAGCAGGCTTGCCGCAAAGCTGGTGGTCTGCTCCATGTAGTCGTTGGCGGAGAGGCCCACGGTCTGGTACGCCTGTGCGGCATACTGTTTGACGGTATCGGCACTGTCCTTGAACAGCGTCTCGATGCCGCCGATGCTCTGCTGCAGGGCACCGCCCATGTCGATGGAATCCTTTATGATTTTGCCGATGCCAGCGGCGGCAAGCACTTTTTTGATAGTGCCGACCAGCTGGGCACCAATGCTCTGGCCAACCTTTGCGCCTAAGCCGTCCGTTTCTTCGTCAAAAACGTCAGTCAGTGCAGCCCGGATGCCATCTGCCGACGGCACGATCTGCACATAGGCTTTTGCCATCTCGATTTTGTCCGGCATCTCCATCAACCTCCTTTCAGCGCAGCAATGGCCGCTTCAAATTCTTCCGGGCTGGCAAAGCTCTGCACATCCTCCGTGTCGCTGCCGGAGCCTGTGCCGGTCAGAGCTTCCAGAATGGACTTGGGCGGCCTGCCGGGCTTGCCCAGCAGCCACCACTCGATGCGGTTCAGCGTGTCGGCAGCAGATGCCTGCAGCTGATCTTCTATAGGCACCCGCTGCCCGGCCAGCCGCAGCATACTGCGGCTGCTCTCCGGCAGACCTGCAGCAAGGGTGGCCGCCAGACGCGGCGGCAGGCTGCGCCAGTCCAGAACGTGGTAATACTGCGCAAAATCGCAGATCAGCGCATCCTCGTCCGATGCGATCAGTTCGGAGAGGATGCAGAGTTTTTTCCTGCGGAAAAGCTGCGGATCAGCTCACCGATCGCTGCACCAAAGGCAACCACCGGCACGCGGCCCTTGGCGTCACGCAGGTGGTCGTAGAGCTTCTTCTTGCCTTCCTTGCCAAGCAGGCGGTCCGCCACATAGAACAGCTTGGTACCGTCCGTGTCCATTTCCACGATGGCCTCCACCAGCTCCACGTCGTTCATGGCTTCATCGTCCAGCTCGATCTCAAAACCGGATTCCGTTTTTGCAATCATGCCTTTACCTCCTTATTGTCTGCGGTGCTCTCGGCGGCAGACTGGGTGGCAGCAGTGCCGCCCAGAATGTACTCGTAGTGGGTGTTGCCCTTGGTGTCCGGCACCGCGGTGATGGTGGTGTTATAGCCCACCGCACCATTGGAATAGACGATATCGCCCACGGCAGACACTGCCGCATCCGGGATCACGATGCGCTTGAGCACGTTGTTCTTCATCACCATGTCCACGATCCAGCTGCAGTCCTGCTGTTCGTCGCTGTTGGCCTTGACCGTGATGCCGGTCTCCAGCGTGCCGGCAACGTTCTTATCGCCGTAGACGGACTTGAGCACCGCCGGGTTCAGGGCTTCCAGCAGGGTGTAGGCGAAGGTGTCCGGCTTTTCGGTCTGCTGGGTCAGCACGGTATCACCGCCCCATGCCGTGGTGTTCTCGCTGCTGGGAGAGTTCGAGTTGGTCAGGCCGTCACTGGAAATGTAGCCCAGCGATTCAAAGGCTTCGTTCAGTGTGGACTTTGCATCCGTGGGCAGCGGGGTGCCCAGAGGTGCGCGCCAGACGGCACCGCCCACCTTGGGCTTTGCGGCGCTTACATTTTTTGCATCCATAGAGATACTTCCTTTCGTCAGTAATGTGTAATAGAAAAGACGGCCTGATATCTTGGCCGTTTGCGGGTGGTATCCGGGAAATTGTACTCAGTGACAAGGTCGCAGGAGACGATTTCCGGCAGAGTGTCGGCGTCCAGCATGGCCTGCACCACAAAATGGCTCAGCTGGGCGGCAGAAAAGTCGCTGCTGCCGTAGGACTGCACCGCCAGCGTGGCCGTGTAAATGCCTTCGTCCGGGCTGTCGCCGGTCTTTTCGAGGATACAAAAATTGCCGGAGGGCTTCTCCGGCATGGACATGTAGCAGGAAAAGGCATTTTCCCGCAGGTAGTTCAAGATGACTTCTTCGATCATTTCTTTCTCTGGTAGCTCCTCACTGTGATGATGCGCCCATCTTTCAGGCGGCGCTTGTGCTCGTGCACGGTTGCGCCGCTGCGGCTGCCGGAGACGGCTTTCAACAGGGTGTTGTTGGCCGAGTTGTCGTCATAGGCCTTGCGGGAAGCGGTCTCCACCACAGCCACGGCGCGGGTGGGGGCTACGTAGGATTCGTAGCCATCGCCGCAGCGGTCCTTCACGGTGTCGGCGCGGTCTTTCAGCACCGCCTGCATTTCAGGGGAGCGCAGCAGCGCCCGGATGCCGGAGCTGTTCAGCTCGATGCGGACCTTACCCATAGCGCTCCACCTTCACCTTTTTGTTCCAGTCCAGCGGCACAAGCTCTTCGATGTACTGCTGCACACCGCCATAGGTGTGCCATTTCTGGCCGAAGAACTCCACCGTAACATCGTCCCAGCTGTGCGCGTCCCCCTTCGGAATGCACAACTCGTAGGCCAGATGGTGACCGTTCAGCTGCACTTCGTCCGCTATGGCAGCAGCATCTGCCGGTGTTACCAGCACATTTTCCACCGTGACCGGCATTTCGGTGTAAACCGGATCGTGAAAAGCGTCTTCATCGGTCTGGGTCTTTTCGTAAAGCGTGACGGGGATACCCTTAATCCACGGCATAAGGCTCGATCACTCCCATCCGCTGGCGGCGCAGGCCCAGCCGGGCCAGTTCCGATTTTTTGATGAACAGACCACCGCCGGGCACCAGAAAGGAACCCGAAGCGGAGTAGCCGCCTGCAGCTTGGGTGAACTGGGTCAGGGGCTCCTGGTTCGTGCTGGTCATAAGGGTGCGGGCCACCACATCCACTGTGACGCTCTTGGCCACCATGGCAAGATCCGGGTCAGCCGCCACCAGCGCGGGCAGGTCTTTGCCCACCTTTTGGGCTTCCATATTCAGGCTGGCCGAGACCATCTCCAGCAAGGAGGAAGCCCTGGCCTGCTCGGCAGAGGTCATGGGCCGCCACAGCGTGGTCATATCCTCAAGTGCTGCGTAGGTCATTTTCCGGCCACCGTTTTCTTTTTGGGCACGGCAGCGGGCTTTTCGGTTTTAACGGGTTCGAGCCTCTTGGCCGGTTCCCAGTCCCCGCCGGAAACGGCGCATTCCGTCTCGATCACTGCGCCGGTGCGTTTGTTGCGGTACAACATGGAAATGCCCTCCTTACTTTGCGGCCTTGATGTGGGCAAAGGCGGTGGGGTCCAGAATGCCCCAGCCGATGTATGCTTCACCGCGCAGGTACACCTGATTGTGGCCCTTCAGGTCGCCCAGCTCGGTGTCGTTGTCCGGGTTGCCGTACTGGATCACCTCGATGGGGATCTCCTTTGCATAGCCCCACTTGAAGCAGTTCTCAAAGTCACCCACCAGAGCGCGGTCCAGACTGGAACCAGCGGACAGGTTGGAAGTGGATTCGACATGCAGGCCGTTCACCTCGCCGGGCTTTGCACCCCATGCCAGCTGCGGATACAGCTTTGCGCCGTCGGTGGTAGTCTGTGCAGCCAGTGCGCTCTTGAAACTGGGAGACAGCACCATGCCGGTCACGTCGTGCTCTGCGCCCTGCACCAGAGCAATGGCGGCTTCCACGTTGGTGTCGGGCTTATCGCCGGTGGCAATGGTCACGGCCTGCGTGACCTTGCTGTCAAAGTGGTTGGTGCCGATCACGCCGGACGCCGTGCCGGTGCGCGGGTTGATGCCGTGGAAGGCCATCAGGTCCAGACCCTTGGCCACCTTCTTTGCAAAGCCGTCCGCAAAGGCACCGAGCACGTCCATCTGGGCATCCTCGGATGCATACAGGAACTCGTCGGACACGCGGGCGCCGTATTCGATCTTCAGCGGCACGATGGTGATCGGCTCCACGGTCAGGCCGCCCGTGCCCTTGGCACCGTTTTCGGCCACGATGTCCACCTCTTTGTCCAGAGTGAAGGTAAACTCTTTCTGGCCGTTGAAAGGAATAGGCGTTGCGCCGCACAGCTTTGCCAGTGCGGATGCGCCAGTGGTTTTCTGGATGAAGCCGGGGATCAGTTCTTCCGGGAACAGGGATCCTTTGCTCAAAATATTTGCCATGATGTTTTCTCCTTTAGTCGTTGTTCATCAGCTGGTTGGTAAAGGTGCGCAGGGCGTCGCGCCTGCTGCCGCCGCTGGGGTCAGGGTCGCCGCGCAGAGGTGCGGGCGGATTCTTGGGCTGGATCAGTTTCAGCAGGGCCTGCGCGTCCTTGCGGATGTCGGCCTCGTTGGAGCCGGTCAGACGCTGGGCCAGATCGAACGGGATGCCCACTTCATGGGCGATGCGGGTCTTGAGGGCATCCATCTCGTAAGTCTGGATGCGGCTGTTCAGTTCCACAATCTGCCCGGCATATTTCTCGTTCTGGGCCTTGATCTCGTTGTAGTCGGCATAGGGTGCAAGCCGCTGTTCAACGGCTGCGTCAAATGCTTCCTGTGTGGTAATAGGTTCAAATGCTTCTGCCATAGAAAAACTCCTTTCGTTCTGGCAAACAAAAAACAGGCCCGTGTGGCCTGTTAATAGCTGGTGCGCTGACGACGCTTTGCCTTGCCCTCGGCGCATTGCCAGTGGGCCAGGATCACGCTGTCCAGCAGTTCAATATGTCCGCCCTCGGTCAGTGAGCGGTAGCCAAAGCCGCCGTTGGAGCCGATGGCCCGCTTTTCACAGTTGGATGCTGCCTGCGTAAGGCCGGGCTGCCCGGCATGGCACAGGGATCTTGCAAACACTGCCTGCTCAAAAGCGGCATTGGCGGTGATGATCTGCTTGACCGTGGGCAGCACCGGGGCTTTGATGCGGGCAGCCTTCATGGCGTCGGCCAGCAGCTGCTGCCCGCTGGCACCGTCCACCGCCACAGCGGCAAGGTCGGCTTTGGACAGAAAATCAAGGAGCCATCCGCTGCCTGTCCGGGTAGGGCGGCAGTCGATGGCTTCCACGAATATCTTGTTTTCTTTGGTCCGGCAGGCAACGGCCAGCGCACAGCTGGTGCCGTCGGTGCTGAACTTGATGCCGGCATAAAGCCTGCCGGTGAGCTTTGACAGGGCGTCCACCTTCAGCTCGTCCCATTCGGTGCGGCTGATGGCGGATTTGAGGTTGTAGCGCAGCCACAGGCCCAGACGCTGGATGTTGAAGTCAATGGGATCGTCGCCGATCTCATCCGCAACGCTGCGCTCGGTAAAAATGGTGCCGAGACTTGGGTTCGTGCGGTACCATGCTTCCACGTCATGCGGGTCGGTCTGCTGTTCCACGCTCCACTCAGCCCAGCCGGTGTTCTGAGTATCACCCCGCAGCGCAGCGTTGCGCATTTTGAGGAATACCGTGCCGGAAGAGACCGGCGTAGGCGGCGTGCCGCAAAACAATGTCTGCGGGTTCTCGCTGTCTGTGACCACGTATTTCAGGGCACTGGCCTGATCGTCGGTGTATTCCTGCGCTTCGTCGATCACCAGTAGATCGAAACCTTCACCCAAACCGCCCTTGGAAGAGCGGGTGCGGAACTCGATGCGGCCCGCGCTATCTTCCAGCTGGATGTGCTCACGGCCCACCGCCTGAATGGATTTGTACGGGATCTTTGCTTTGTCCAGCAGATGGCACAGGCGCTCCCATGCTGCGCGCGAGGTGGTGGTGCGGTGCGCGGTGTGCAGGATGCTTTCGCCCTGCTTCAGGCCGTACAGCTCCCGGATGGCGGCGATTTCGTTCTTGCCGTTGCGGCGGGGCACTGCGTAGCCGAACTTGGTGTGCACCCAAAGATCATTCTCGTTGCGGGCAAGGATATCGTAGAGCAAAAGCTCCTGCCACTGCTGGGCCGTGCGCCCGGTGGTGTTGTACAGGTCAATTGCTTCTTGTCCACACGTTTCGGTGTAGGGCAGCACGACAGCGGCGGTAGGCGTCTGGCGGCCCAGCCTGACATCAGCTGCCTGTTTTCGCGTCCGCGGCATGGTGGGCTGGGTTCCTCCTTCTAAGATGTTGACGACAAATCGAAAATATGATATAAAATAAATAGAGGTGCGCCTCCGCTATATGGTGGGGGCCCGACACCTCTATTTTTTTGCAATAAAACGCTGGACCATGAGCAATTCATCTTTGCAGATAACAAGAATATC
>ERZ1032461.367-NODE-367-length-12315-cov-3.979935_pt1 | contig 12315 bp, 8 predicted proteins | sample MGYA00517098_ERZ1032461 | MGnify/ENA primary metagenome ERZ1032461 (study PRJEB33719, sample SAMN04261332) | wastewater metagenome | biome: periurban shantytown; feature: human; material: feces | host: Homo sapiens | place: Peru: Lima | collected 2013-01-26 ...
CGGGCGGCATAGGCCTCCCAGTGCTCCACCGGCAGCAGGGCGGGGATGCGCACCTGGGCGCCGTACGCAATCTCCCCCAGGATGCCCTGAGCGGCGGCTATCTCGCCCTTGACCCGCTCCAGGAAGTTGTAGGGGCACTCCACAGCGGTTTGCACCCACTGGCGGACCACGGCGACCCCCGCTGCCTCCAGGGCGTCCTTCGCCGAGCGGGTGTAGGCCCGGAGCAGGCCGCCGGTCCCCAACAGCACCCCTCCAAAGTACCGGGTGACCACGCAGCAGACATTCTCCACCCCTTCCCGGCGAAAGACCTCCAGCATGGGCTGGCCGGCCGTGCCCTGGGGCTCTCCATCGTCGGAGTAGCGGGTGATGCCCCCCTCCCGGATGAGGTAACACCAGCAGTTGTGCCGGGCATCGTAGTACTTGGCCTTGGTCTGGGCGATTTTCTCCCGGGCCTCCTCCTCGCTCTCCACCCGCCAGAGGTGGCCGATGAAGCGGGAGCGCTTCTCCGTGAACTCCGTTTCGCTGTTCTGCGCAGGGACGTAGTATTCTGCCATGGCTCAGTCCTCCCAGAAGGCCTTGGGGGGCTGCCAGCCGTCCACCACATAGGCCCGGATTTGGCCGATGGTTTTCTCTGCGCAGACCGCCACCACTTGAATGGTCTCCCCGTACTCCACGGACTCCACCTTGGCCTCCCGGTAAAGGGTGTCCAGAATGCCGCCCTTGTCATAGGGCAGGGCCAGGGTGACCCGGTGGACCCCGGTGTCCAACCGCTTGCGGATCTTTTCCAGCAGCTTGTCCAGCCCCTCCCCGGTTTTGGCGGAGATGGAGACGATATCCTCTCCGTGGGGGCGGATCTCCCCCACGTAAATGTCGGACTTGTTGAACACCTCGATCCGCGGGGTGGTCTGGGCTCCCAGCTGGGTGATGAGGCCCTCCACCACCTCCGCCTGCTCCCGCCACTCAGGGTTGGAGGCATCGATGACGTGGAGGATCAGGTCCGCATAGGACAGCTCCTCCAAGGTGGCTTTAAAGGCCTCCACCAAGTGGTGGGGCAGTTTTCGGATGAAGCCCACCGTGTCGGAGATCAGCACCGTGCAGGTGTCGGAGATCTCCAAGGTGCGGGTGGTGGTATCCAACGTATCAAACAGACGGTTGCGGGCGGGGATCCCCGCGTCGGTGAGGGCGTTGAGCAGGGTGGACTTGCCCGCGTTGGTGTAGCCCACAATGGCCACCACAGGCACCTCGTTCTTCTCCCGCCGGTCCCGCTGGACTGCCCGGATCCGCCGGACCTCCTGGAGATCCTCGGTGAGTTTGGCGATTTTTCGGCGGATGTGGCGGCGGTCGGTCTCCAACTGGGTCTCACCGGGACCCCGGGTGCCGATGGGGGATTTGCCGCCGGAGGCCGTCTGGCGGACCAGGTGCCCCCACATGCCGGTGAGGCGGGGCAGCAGGTACTTGTACTGGGCCAGTTCCACCTGGAGGCGGCCCTCCTTGGTGCGGGCCCGCTGGGCAAAGATGTCCAGGATGAGCCCTGCCCGGTCGATGACCTGGACCCCCATCTCCTCCGTGAGCACCCGCTGCTGGGAGGGGGAGAGCTCGTTGTCGAAAACCACCAGGTCAGCCTCCTGGGCCTGGACCAGCTGGGTCACCTCGGCCACCTTGCCCTCCCCGATGAAGGTACGGGCCTCCGGTGCATCCCGGTTTTGCAGGAGGGAACCCACACACGTTCCCCCGGCGGTCTCCACCAGGGCGGCCAGCTCCTCCAGGGAGGTCTCGCTGGCATTGTCCTCCCGGGACAGGCTGTGGGCATTGAGGCCCACCAGCACCGCCCGGTTTCTGGTTGCTTCTTTGGTATGTTCGGTCATGAAGGACCTCCTTTGTTCCTCGATAGAATCAGACCCGGCGCAGGACTTGGGTAATCTCCCCCAGGTACATCCGGTGGTAGTCCTGGGCCTGGTAGTGCTCCAGGGCCTCGGGGTCCATGTGGGCCGGGTCCAGGTCGTTCCAGTAGCGTTTTTTGCAGACCAGCACCAGGTCTGCCTCTTGCACATAGGGGGCGCCGTCCGCATCGGCCACATGGAAGCCGCAGGCGGCAAACTTATCCTCCTCCCGGCCGCTCACCGCGCCGCAGTGGGCCAGCTGCTTGCGCCACTGGGGGGAGAAGAAGGAGAGGGTAAACCGGTCGCTCTCCTCCAAAAACTGGAACGTATACCGCTGGGGGCGAACGTAAATCGTGGCCATGGGCTTGTTCCAAAGAACGCCCAGGCCGCCCCAGCTGGCGGTCATGGTGTTGCAGTGCGCCGGCGTGCCGGCGGTGACCAGCATCCACCGGTCCCCAATGAGGGAAAACACATTCTCTGGCAGGGTTTTGGGATCGATGTTCTGAAACATGGGCACTACCTCCTTATGGTTGCTGCAATGGCCTTGGCTCCTCTAGTCTATGCCAAATGGAGGCGCAAGACCCCTTCCCGCCCTGTTTTTCTGGCGGCGGAAACACGGAAAAACCCGTGCCGGGAGGGCACGGGTCCGAAGACAAAATCGTTTAGTTTTCCAAACCGAACTTCTTGTTGAAGCGGCTGACGCGTCCGCCAGTATCCACCATCTTCTGCTTGCCGGTGAAGAAGGGGTGACACTTGGAGCAAACTTCGACTCGGATGTCCTTTTTGGTGGATCTTGTCTCAATCACGTTGCCACAGGCACACCGGATTGTGGTCCGCTCGTAGGTGGGATGGATGCCTTCCTTCATACGTGTTCACCTCTTTCTGTTGTCAAAAAATAGGCGCTCTGCAAGCGCATGTTATATGTTACCACTTTCTTTGGAAAAAAGCAAGTCTTTTTTTCTCGGTTTTTTCATCTTTTTCCCGCTCACGGCAAGGAGAGGCCCTGCCCCAGGGAGAGGAACCAGAGGATCCGCCGGGTCACCGGCTTGCCCGTCACCGCTGCCAGGGCATAGGCATAGGCCGCCATCTGCCCCTGGTAATGCTGGCTTCTGTCCTCCATAGCCTGTTGGGAGGAGACCCGGTCGGTCTTAAAGTCCACGATGGTAATGCCCGCCTCGGTCTCAAACCAACAGTCCACCACGCCCTGCAGGAGAACCTCCTCCCCCGCCGGCGTCTGGGGAAAGAACTTCTCTGCCGGGGCCAGGACGGAGAAGGGATACTCCCGGTGGAGGGTCTCCGCCGCCAGCACTTCCCGGCCTAAGTCGCTGGCAAAGAAGTGGGCCACCGCCTGGGGATCCACCGTCTGGGCCTGGGCGGGGGTGAGGAAGGCCTGCTGGGTCAGGCGGGCCAGCTCCTCTGCCACAGCCGCTGCCGAGCCGGTTCGGTCCAGGCGGATGCTCTGCATCACCGTGTGCACCGCCGTGCCCCGCTGGGCCGGGGTGAGGCCCAGGGTGTCCTGGGCAAACCGGGGCCGCTGGAAGGGACCCGGCCCCGCCGCAGGATCTCGCAGGAGAAAGACGCCAGGCTCTTCCGGGGCCTGGGCCGCCACCTGGGTGGCGGTGACTTTGGCCGGGGTGGCCGTGGCCACCGAATGGGGGTAGTGCCAGAGGAGCTGGCGTAGAAGTTCTGCCCGGGGCACGGCTTCCCCCGTCCCTTGTTCCGATGGGGCGGGCTGCCGGGCCGCCTCCTGGGACACGGCCCCGTGGTGGTAGAAGATCTTCCAGGCCGGGCCCCAGGCGTTTTGGGGCAGCGGAAGGTCCTCCCGCTGGATCACTTTCCGAAGGACAGCCCCCTCCGGCCGGGCCATGGCGGTGAGCAGGACCCATTGCCCCACCGTAGAGCACCCCGCCAGCACCCGGGGATCGGCGGGGCAGGCCAGGCTCTCCGCCAAGTTTTTCAGGTCCGTGGGGCCATAGGGGAGGCTGTGGGTGAGGATGAGTTTCTCCTTGGCCCGGGTCATGGCCACGTAGAGCAGACGCATCTCCTCGGCCAGCATCTCCTTCTTCAGGGCCAGGGCCACCCCGGTCCGGGCCAGGGTGGGAAACTCCACCATGGTCTCCCGGTCCAGTCCCTTGGGGCCCAGCCCCAGCTTGGGGTGGAAGAGGACGGGCTTCTGGATGTCAGAAAAGTTCAGCCGCCGGCCCAGGCCGCAGAGGAAGACCACCGGGTACTCCAACCCCTTGGACCGGTGGATGGACAGGATCTTTACCCCGCTCCCCTCCTTGGGGGCCGCCGGCGTGGTAACCGCCCCGCCGCTCTCCCGCACCCGGTTCAAATGGAGGAGGAACCCAAAGAGGCCCTTGTGCCCGGTCCCCTCAAACCGCCGGGCCAGCTGGGAAAAGGTGAGGAGATTCTCCCGACGCTTCTCCCCCCCGGACATGGCGGAGAAGACGGTGAGCATGTCCGTGCGCCGGTAAAGGGCCCACAGCAGCTGGTGGCACGTCTGCTCCCCCGCGCCAAAGCGGAGGTCTGCCAGCTGGTCCAGAAAGGCCTGGCAGTCCCCCCACCCCTGCTCTCCGGATGGCCGCCAGCCGGTCCCCCGTCATCCCCACCAGGGGGGAGCGGAGAACCGCCAGCAGGGGGATGTCCTGGTGGGGGTTGTCGATGATCTGCAGCCAGGACAGGGCCACGGAGACCTCGGTGGTGGCAAAGAGGTCGCCCCCCTCCTCGGCGGACCAGGCCACCCCTGCCTCCTCCAGGGCCTGGGTGTAGTAGCTGCGCACCGGCCCGGGGGAGCGCAGGAGGATGGCCACATCCTCCGGCTGGAGGGGCCGGGTGCCCCCTTGGCCGTCGGAGACGGGGAACCCCTCCCGGAGAAGCCCGGCAATCTCCCGGGCCACGAACCGGGCCTCCAGTTGGGCACGGTTCTGCTTGTCCTGGGTGAGGGCGGGGTCCTGGGTGAAGTCCAGCACGTGGTACTCCGTCTCGTACCCCTCCTCTTCCGGGAAGGTCCCTCCGGGGTAGAGGGCCTCCTGATCGGTATAGTCCATCTCCCCCAACTGGCGGGACATGATGTTGCGGAACAGGTCGTTGGCCGCCTCCAGCACCTGGGGGCGGGAGCGGAAGTTTTTGGACAGGGTGATCCGCCGGCTCTCCCCCTCCCTGGCCTGGTCGTAGGGGGGGAAGGTCCGGTACTTCTCCAGAAAGATGGTGAGGTCCGCCAGGCGGAAGCGGTAGATGGACTGCTTCACATCCCCCACCAGGAAGAGGTTTCTCCCCCCCTGGGACAGGGCCTGGAAGATGGTGTTCTGGACCTCGTTGGTGTCCTGGTACTCGTCCACCATGATCTCCGTGTACTGCGCCCCCCACTGGCGGGCCAAGTCGGTGGGCTGGCCCACCTCGTCGGTGAGCAGACGGACGGCAAAGTGTTCCAGGTCGGAGAAGTCCAGCAGGTTCCGTTTCTTCTTCTCCTGGGCGTAGGCCTGGGAGAAATCCTCCACCAGGTCAATCAGGCCCATCATGGCGGGGTAGACCAGGGCCATGTCCTCCAAAAGGGCGGCACTGTCGCTGGCAAAGGGGTCCAGCATCCCCTCCACCGCCTTTTTGCAGCCCTCCCGGATGGCTTTGATCTGTTCCTGGGCGCCGATGGCCTCCACCCCCCGCGCGGCCTTCAGCCGGGGAAAGGGGATGTGCGCCTGGGCTGCCTGGTCCCACCCCTGGCTGGCCGCCTGGCAGAAGGTCTCCAGGCCCTGCTGGGTGGTTTGGAGACTCTCCCCATAGGCTTTTTCCAGGGCCGCGTCCTCCTGGGACAGGGCGCAGGCCTTGGCCATCTGCCCGGCCCAGTAGGCGGCGGTGTCCCGGGCCTCCTCCAGCAGGAGGGCCCCCCAGGGGGTCTGGCCCACGTCGGTGATCCCGGACAGGTCCAAGGCCTTCCGCTGGACCTCCAGCCAGGCCAAGGGGTCTTGGGCGCTCTGGATCTTGCCGTAGACGTCCAGGGTGATGTCCATGAGGCGGCTGTCATCCCGGCCGGCAGAGAGGATGTCCAGCAGCCGGGCGAAGTTCCCCTCTGGGTCCACTTCCTCGTACCGGGCCTCCAGCACCTGGTTCAGGGTGCGGTCCATGAGGACCTGGGCCTCCTCCTCTTCACAAAGGGCAAAGTCAGCGGGCACATCCAGCAGATGCCCCCACTGGCGAAGCAGGACGGTGCAGAAGGCGTGGATGGTGGAGATCTGGGTCTGGTAGAGCTTTCCGCTCTGCCGGCGGAGGTGGCCGTTGTCCGGCTGGGCCGCCAGGGCCTGGGCCAGCTCCTGGCCGATGCGGCCCCGGAGCTCCTCGGCGGCTGCCCGGGTAAAGGTGATGATGAGGAACTCGTCCACATTCTTCCCCTCTGTGAGGATGCGGTCCAGCAGCCGCTCCACCAGCACCCGGGTTTTTCCCGAGCCGGCGGCGGCGGAGACCAGAAGGCCGCCCCCCCGGTTCTTCACCACCGCCTCTTGCTCAGGGGTTCTCTGTACGGGCATGGTCCTTCCCTCCTTCCCCTTCTTCCTGGGCCAGCCAATCCCAAAACTCCCGGTTGCGCACCGAAGGGACCCAGTGGCGGCGGTCGGTGTCCTCCTCAAAATGGCAGGCGGGCGCGTATACGCAGTACTGACAGGCGTTGCGGTTGGGCCCCCGCCAGAAGGGATCGGCATCGATGTTCCCCCTAGCGATCTCCTGACAGATCTGGCCCAGGGTGTGGGCAATGTGCTGCTTTAACCGGCCCAGCTTCTGGGCGCTCACCAGGGCCTCCCCGGTGATCTTCCCTGTGCGGGCGCTCACCCGCAGGGGGAGGAAGCGCAGCTCCCCTGCCCCGTGCTCCATGGCCTGGACCACCTCCTCCTGGTCCAGGATGAGGCCCCGGCGCAGCAGCTCCTTGTCCAGCAGCCGGCGGCGGGCGGCCTCGTCCATGGTGCGGCTGCCGGCGACCATGGCGTCCCGGGCGGGGAGGTAGAGTACCCCCGCCGGCACCGGCCGGCGGCCGAAGAGGGCCTCCCCCTCCTCCTCCAGGGTGAAGAGGTAGAGGAGCATCTGCAGCCCCAGGCCGTTCCAGACCTCGGTGAGGTCAAAGGATTTCCGGCCGGTCTTGTAGTCCACCACCCGGAGGTAGAGGCGGCCATCCTCCACCCAGCCGTCCACCCGGTCCACGAAACCGGAGATCCGGAGGGTGACGCCCCCCTGGGTGATCTCCACCGGGGGAAGGTCCTGCCCTGGGCCGAAGCCCAGCTCAAAGCAGATGGGCTGGAAGTCGGAGTCCCGGAGCTCCGCCACCACGTTGTCTACCACCGCCTGGACGCTGCGCTCCAGCCGGTAGAAGAGGTAGCGGAACCGGGGGGTCTGGTGCGCCATCCCCCCCAGCTCCTGGCGGACGTAGTCCTCCACCGCCTGGGCGGTGAGGGCGCGGATGGTCTCCTCCTCCGCCTGGGCCGCCCCACCCTGGTTGCGAAGGGCGCGGAGAACCCGCTCCAGGACGAAGTGGACGAAGCTGCCGTAGGCCGGCGCGTCAAACCCCGCTGGGCGGCGGTCCTTGGCCTGCAGGCCGTAGCGGAGGAAGTAGGCGAAGTGGCAGGACTGGTACTGGTCCATCCGGGAGGCGGACATGGCCACTTTCCTTCCGTACAGGGCCTCCACCGCCTGGGGGGAGAGGCTGCCCCGGGTCCAGCCTGCCGCCTGGTCCAGGCGGCGGAAGAGGGTCTGGCAGGGGGCTTCCCCGTCCAGGGCGGCCCGGGCCTCCGGATCCTGGGCTGCCAGGGCCCGAAGGGCATCGGGGGACGGGGCGGGATGGCCCGTCCCCCCGCACTGGGGAAAGAGGGTGGTGAGGGTGCCCACCAGGAAGGCGGGCCGCTTTTCCCCGCCCCCTTCCCCCTGGGCCGGCCAGGAGACGTAGAGCTTCTCCGTGGGTTGGGTGCAGACGGTGTAGACGATGGTGCTCTCCCGGTCCAGCTTTTCCTCCAGCCGGGGGGAGAGGGCCAGGCCGTAGTCCTCCAGCAGCTCCCGGTCTCGGTCGGTGAGGAGGCCTGCCCCCGGGGTGACCTGGGGGATGGCGCCGTCCTCCGCCCCCAAAAGGAAGAGAACCTTCCAGCTGCGCCCCCCCAGCCGGGGGGCGTCCCCCACCGTCACCCGGTCCAGGGAGGCGGGAATGGTCCCCACAGTGTACCGGGAGAGCAGCAGGCGGAGCAGGCGGGCAAACTCCCCCAGGTCCGACGGCATCTCCCCCACCATGGCATAGCACTGCTCCAGGGCCCCGCAGAAGATCCCCCACAGCTGGCCGTACTGCCGGGCCAGCTCAGGTTCCCCCTGGGCCAGGAGGGCCTCGCTCCGGGCCTCCAGGGCGGCGGGGAGCTGGATGGCCTCCAGGAAGGCATACAGGGCCAGCACCTGCTGGCCCACGGTGTCCCCGGCGGTTTTCCGCAGGGTCTCCAGAGGGGTGATCACCTGCAGGCGGAGGGCGTTGAGTTCGGCCAAGGTCTCCTCGTCCTGGGGGGTGAAGGTCTGGTGGTATCCCCCGGGGTGGAGGGTCCACCCGGCGGGGGAGGTCCACCGGCTGCCGAAGAGGTTCCAGGTGAGGACGTAGTTCTCCAGCCGGTCGCACTCCTCCAGGGTGAGCCCTGCCAGGCCGGTTTTCAGGTAACGGAACATGTCCTCATAGGCATAGCCCCCCGTCACCGCTTCCAGGGCGGCGGTGACCAGGGTGAAGATGGGTTTCTGCAAAATATCCGTCCGGTCGGACTGGAAGAGGGGGATGTCATACTGGGCAAAGGTCTCCTCCAGCTGCTCCCAATAGGGGGCCATGGACCGGGCAGCCACGGCGATGTCCCGGTAGCGGTACCGGCCGCTCTGGGCAAGGGCGCGGATCTCCCCGGCGGCCCAGGCCACCTCCTCCTGGGGGGAGGAGAGGCGGCGTACGGTCACACTGCCGTCCCAGGCCCCTTCATAGGGGGCCGGCGCCGGGGCAAAAAGGTTGGCCTCCAGGTGGGCAAGGGGGGGCGTCCGTCCCTGGGCCCCCCCCGCCAAAAGAGTCTCTGCCACCGGCTGGCCGGTTTTGGCCGCCAGACGCTTCACACTGGCGATGGTTTTCTGGGCCGGGGAAAACAGTTCCCCCTCCCCCCAGGTGAGGGCCAGGGTCACGGAATGGGCCTGGCGGAGGATGGCCTCCAGCACCAGGTCCTGCTGGGGGGTGAAGTCCGTAAACCCGTCCAGGTACACGTCCTTCCCCTGAAAGAAGGGGGTGGTCCGCAGTTTCTCCGCCAGGCGGGTGAGCTTGTCCCGGGGGTCCAAAGGGCCCCGGGCGGTCATGGCCTCGTAGGCCCCGAAAATCAGGCCCAAGTCCCGGAGCTTTTCCCCGTCCAGGCCCTCGGTCTCCTCCCCAATCTGGGCCAGCTGGGCCCCGGTGACGCAGCTGCTTTTCAGCTCGTCCAGGGTGGTGAGGAGGCTGTCCAGGAACTCCGGCCGCCGGGAGGGCATGGCATAGACGGTGAGGTGGTCCTGAACGGACTTCAGCGCCGCGTACATGGCCAGCAGCCGCCCCCCTCGTCCAGGACAGGGTGGGCCCCGCCCCCTGTCTGGGTCAGGACCCGGTTTTCCAGGCGGGTGAAGGAAAGGACCTCCCCATAGGCCCCGGCCTGGTTGCCGTTTTCCCGGCAGAAGCGCCGCTCGGTTTCAAAGGAGGCCTGTTCGGGCACCAGGAGGCGTTGGGGGCGGCGGCTCCCCTCTGCCGCCATGCGGCGAAAGACTTCCCGGGTTTTCCCACTGCCCGTCCGGCCGGTGAGGAGGTACAGCATGGTACTGCCCTCCCCTCAGAACCGGCTGAGCAGGCCGGAGAGCCCCTCTTCCCGGAAGATCTCTTGATAGTACCCCAGCTGGTCCTGGATGAGGCCGTCTATGGCCCCCATGCCCAGAAGCTCCACCGGGGCCTGGTCGTCGGTGAGTATATGGTCTCCAGGGGTGTAGGCCGTCAGGTTCTGCTCCACCCGGGCCATCTGGAGGGAGAGTTCCCCGTCGGTGATGTCCGCCCGGTTGGCCTGAAGCCACTGGATGGGGTCCCCGTCCACGGCGGCGAAGAGCTCCCGGTTGGTGGTGCCGGGGACGTCCACGGTGCACACATAGGGGAAGACGCTGGCGATGGTGTCGCACAGGGACTGGTTGATGCTCCCCTCCCCGTCGGAGTGCATGTTGAGGTTGACCACCATCACCCCGCCGGGGTTCAGGTGCTCCCGCACCAGGGTGAAGAACTCTGTGGAGGACATCTGGAAGGGGATGGTGATGTCCTGGTAGGCGTCCACCTGGATCACGTCGTAGGTACTGTCCACCGCCTGGAGGTAGGCCCGGCCGTCATAGGTGGTGACCTTCACCTCCGGGGACATGTCGAAGTATTCGTAGGCCAGGTCGGTGATCTTGTCGTCGATCTCCACCCCCTCCACCTGGACCCCGGGGAAGTAGGCGGCGCACTGGTGGGCGAAGGTCCCCGTGCCGTTGCCCAGCACCAGGACGGAGCCTTCCTCCTTCTCCGCCAGCCCCGCCATCACTGGGGCGGCCAGGGCATAGTCATAGTACATCCCCGTGAGCCCCTCCTCCTTCATCCGCACCGACTGGACCCCGAAGAGGACGTTGGTGGAGAGGATGGTGCGGTCCTCGGTCTCCTTCACCTGGAGGTAGTTGTACACCGACTCCCCCTCGTAGGTGAGCTCGTCCTCCCAGAAGGCGAAGGAGCCGTTGTGGCCGAACACGGCGCACAGGACGAAGAGGACGGCGGCCGTCAGGCAGGTCTTCCAGCGCACTTTCGAGGACAGGAAGTAGATCAGCCCGATGGCCAGCAGGATCCCGGAGAAGAGCAGGAAGGTCACCGCCGTGCCCACCGCAGGGATGGTGACGAAGGTGGGCAGGAAGGTGCCCAGGATGCTGCCGATGGTGTTGCAGGCCCCCAGGGTGCCCACGGTCTTGCCGTTGTCCTCCAGGCTGTCCACGGTGTACTTTACCAGGGAAGGGGTGACGGTGCCCAGCAGGAAGCAGGGGAAGACGAAAATCACCATGCAGGCGCAGAAGGCGGCGATGATAAGGAAGTTGGTGTTGATGGTGAGCACCAGGGCCCCGGAGATGCCCAGGATGATGTATTTCCCCAGCACAGGGATGGCGGCGATCCACACCGCTGCCAGGAGCAGGCGGCGGTAGAGCCGGTCGGTGTCCGGGTTTTTGTCCGCCGTCCGGCCGCCCCAGAGGTTGCCCAGGGCCAGGGCGATCATAATGGTGCCGATGATGATGGTCCAGACGATCTGGGAGGAGCTGAAGTAAGGCGCCAGCAGGCGGCTGGCCCCCAACTCCACGGCCATGACGGAGACCCCGGAAAAAAACTCCGTCAGGTAGAGGTACACTTTGTTTTTCAGAATGGGACGATGGTTCATGGTCTGCGGTTCCTTCCCTTTTCTTACAGTTCTTACAAAAACCGGTACAGCGAAAGGCTGTACCGGTTGTGGATGGCGGGAGAGAGGACGAGGGCCCTCATACCTTGTTGTCGCTGCCCAGGACGTGGAGGATCTTGTCTTTCACCAGGTCCTTCACATACTGGCGGCCCACCTTCAGGTAACCCCGGGGGTCAAAGCCGGCGGGGTCGGCGATGAGCTGCTGGCGCACCCCTGCGGTCATGGCCAAGCGGAGGTCGGAGTCGATGTTGATCTTGCACACGGCCATCTTCGCAGCCTGGCGGAGCTGGTCCTCGGGTACGCCGATGGCGTCCTTCAGCTGGCCGCCGTTGGCGTTGATGATCTCCACATACTTGGGGATGACGGAAGAGGCCCCGTGGAGGACGATGGGGAACCCGGGCAGCCGGCGGGAGACCTCCTCCAGGATGTCAAACCGCAGCTGGGGCTTGGTGCCGGGCTTGAACTTATAGGCCCCGTGGCTGGTGCCGATGGCGATGGCCAAACTATCCACCCCCGTGGCCTGGACGAACTCCTGTACCTGGTCGGGGTCGGTGTAGGAGGAGTCGGCGGCGGAGACGTTCACGTCGTCCTCGATGCCGGCCAGACGGCCCAGCTCCCCTTCCACCACCACGCCGTGGGCGTGGGCGTACTCCACCACCTGGCGGGTGAGGGCGATGTTGTCCTGGAAGGAATGCTTGGACCCATCGATCATCACGGAGGTGAAGCCCCCGTCGATGCAGGCCTTGCAGATCTCAAAATCCTCCCCGTGGTCCAGGTGCAGGGCCATGGGCAGGCCGGTGTCCTCGATGGCGGCCTCCACCAGCTTCCGCAGGTAGACGGGCTTGGCATACTTCCGGGCCCCGGCAGACACCTGGAGGATCAGAGGGGAGTTGACCTCCTGGGCTGCCTCGGTGATGCCCTGGATGATCTCCATATTGTTGACGTTAAAGGCGCCGATGGCATACCCGCCCTCGTAGGCCTTC
>ERZ1032461.369-NODE-369-length-12307-cov-14.725188_pt1 | contig 12307 bp, 8 predicted proteins | sample MGYA00517098_ERZ1032461 | MGnify/ENA primary metagenome ERZ1032461 (study PRJEB33719, sample SAMN04261332) | wastewater metagenome | biome: periurban shantytown; feature: human; material: feces | host: Homo sapiens | place: Peru: Lima | collected 2013-01-26 ...
TCCAAGAATGAAATCTGATAACGATTTAATCAGTGTTTCCTTAACTCAACTCCCAAATCAAGTGAGGAGTTAGGAGTGAAGGTACGGCGCATAAAAATAGGAAGCGCCGCGGAATTTTATATAAGGAGGGGTATTGGGGCACTATATGAATGGTGTGCCCCTTCCAGCACTTCTCACTAAGTCCAGAAGTTAACAAATCGCTATACCAGCTACCAGTCACTAATCCCCAGTCACTAGTCACTCATCCCTGCCTTCTCGCAGATCCACTTCGCGGCCTCTTCATACCCTTCTCCGGTCTTTCCGCTGACCTTGAAGACGGGCGCGGTCTTATTCAGATGGCGGATGCCTTTCATGAAGAACTCTTCATCGAAATCCAGATAGGGCATGAGGTCGACCTTGTTCAAGAGGATCATATCCGCTTTTTCAAAAGCGAGCGGATACTTGTACGGCTTGTCGCTGCCGTCTGCCACGCTGACGATGAGGAGCTTCATGTGCTCGCCGATATCCAGCTCGGCAGGGCAGACGAGATTTCCGACATTTTCGATGAAGAGGATGCCCTGTGCATCGAAATCCATGGTGTGTACCGCATTATGCACGAGCGGTGCATCCAGATGGCAGGCGCCGAAGGTATTGATCTGCGCCGCCTTCACATGCTGCTTTCTGAGGCGCTCGGTATCGATATCGGACTCGATATCACCCTCGATGACATAGACCTTGCGCGCGATGTACTTCATGAGCTGCTCGAGCGAGGTAGTCTTGCCCGTCCCCGGCGCGCCCATGACATTCACGGCGAAAATATTCCGCTCCGTCAGGTAATGTCTGACATGCTCGGCAATGTGATTGTTATGGGCGTAAATATTCTCCATCACGCCAGCTTTGACCATATGCATGGGGTATCTCCTTTTTCTTACTATGCAACTGGCAGGCAAATAGACTGCCATAGAAGGGTTCAAATTTCCAGATCCACACTCTCTATATAGAACTCCTTCCCGATCTCTGTCGGAGAGCCATCGCCGCCGCAGTGGGGACAGGTGAAGGAGAAACGCTTCCGTTCAAAAAGAGCGCCGCATCGGTCGCAGCGCATCTTCGGCTTGATATCCCGGATCGTCAGCCGCGCGCCCTCGCAAAGGGTGCCTTCGGAGATCACGTCAAAGTACATCTGGATGGACTCTCCGATGAATCCCGAGTCTTCTCCCACGACGAGATGGATCGCTTTCACAAGACCGCCCTTTTCACGGGCGGTCTTTTCTGCGATGCGGACGATCTCCAGTGTCACCGGGTACTCATGCATGGGGCTCATCCTTCTTTACCGGTGGACGCGGACGGGCGGGGCGCACCGGAGCCTTCCCAGTGAGCGTCAGCACGAGGGCTTTGTCCTCGCCTTCCTCCCACTCTTCCTTCATCGCAAGGCACTTCGCCGGACAGTTCTCTGCGCATACGCCGCAGGCCACACATTTCTCGCGATCGATCGTCCACTTCCGTGTCTTCCGGTCGATCGTGATCGCCTGCATCGGACAGCTGTGCTCACAGCGTCCGCAGAAAAGGCATTTCTCGATGTCATTCTTCACATGATACGGATTCTCCGACTGCGGCACGTCCTTTGCCGGTTCCGGGGCAGGTTCTGCCTTCGGTGGTTCTGCGGCAGGCTTGGCCGCCGGACGGGCGGGCCGGACCGGCGTTTTCCCGGTGAGCGTGAGCACGAGGGCTTTGTCCTCGCCTTCCTCCCACTCTTCCTTCATCGCAAGGCACTTCGCCGGACAGTTCTCTGCGCATACACCGCACGCCACGCATTTCTCGCGGTCGATCGTCCACTTCCGTGTCTTTCGGTCGATCGTGATCGCCTGCATCGGGCAGCTGTGCTCACAGCGTCCGCAGAAGAGGCATTTCTCGATGGCATTCTTCACATGATGCGGATTCTCCGACTGCGGCACGTCCTTTGCCGGTTCCGGGGCAGGGACTGCTTTCGGTGCTTCTGCCTTCGGTGGTTCTGCGGCAGGCTTTGCCGCTTCCGCCGGTTTTGCCGCAGGACGGGCGGGCCGCACCGGCGTTTTCCCGGTGAGCGTCAGCACGAGGGCTTTGTCCTCGCCTTCCTCCCACTCTTCCTTCATCGCAAGGCACTTCGCCGGACAGTTCTCTGCGCATACGCCGCAGGCCACACATTTCTCGCGATCGATCGTCCACTTCCGTGTCTTCCGGTCGATCGTGATCGCCTGCATCGGACAGCTGTGCTCACAGCGTCCGCAGAAGAGACATTTCTCGATGGTATTCTTCACATGATGCGAATTCTCCGACTGCGGCACGTCCTTTACCGGTTCCGGGGCGGGAGCTGTCTTCGATGGTTCCGTCGACTTGACCGCCGGACGCGGACGGGCGGGGCGCACCGGAGCCTTTCCGGTGAGCGTCAGCACGAGGGCTTTGTCCTCGCCTTCCTCCCACTCTTCCTTCATCGCAAGGCACTTCGCCGGACAGTTCTCTGCGCATACACCGCACGCCACGCATTTCTCGCGGTCGATCGTCCACTTCCGTGTCTTTCGGTCGATCGTGATCGCCTGCATCGGACAGCTGTGCTCACAGCGTCCGCAGAAGAGGCATTTCTCGATGGTATTCTTCACATGATGCGGATTCTCCGACTGCGGAACGTCTTCTTTCGGCATAGGAGCCGACTTCGGCTCCTGCGCACACGCAGGCTCTGCCTGCGGTGCCGGCGGGCGCACGCGCGGGCGGCGGGTCAGGACCTTGCCCTGATAGGTGGTGACAGCGGCTTTATTTTCTCCTTCTCCCCATGTATCTGCAAGGGAAAGGCACTTCGCCGGACAGTCAAGCGCGCAGGCGCCGCAGGTGATGCACTTGTTCCGATCGATCGTCCATGTACGGTTTCTGCGGTCGATCGTGATGGCGTCCACCGGACAGGTCTTTTCGCACTTGCCGCAGAAGAGGCATTTTTCGATTTCATTTTTTACGTGGTTGTCAGCCACAGCCGCTTCTGTAGCTGCCGGCGGCTGCGTTTCCTTTATGACGGGCTGCCCCGCGGGTCTTCTTCGGATCTTCGAGACGCCGTGAACGGTGATCTCTGTCCGATTTCCCAGGTAGCAGCCGAGCGAGAGACACTTTCTCGGGCAGTTATCGATACAGGTACCGCAGTTCACACAGGCTTCCAGATCGATGCGCCATGTACGGTTCGCACGGTCGACGGTGATGGCGCCCGCCGGACAGTTTCTTTCACACATGCCGCAGAAAACGCACTTCATCACATTATTGACGATATGGCTTCGATCATCCATCGCAAGCATGGCTGTATTCTGCGCGGCGACAGTCTTCTTGACTTCGCTGACGCCCTCCTTCTTGACGGCGGTCAGGATGATCTCCGTCTTTTTAAGACCCGGCATCGCATAGTGCGGATCCATGGAGAGACACTTCTTCGGACACGCCTCCACACACGCGCCGCACTGGATGCAGGAGAATGGATCGATCCTCCACTCGCCTGTCTTCCTATCGACAGTGAGTGCGCCGGAGGGACAGCTTCTTTCGCACATGCCGCAGAGAATGCACTGGCTGACGTCATTCACCACGCGCCCGCGGACACCTTGACAGAAGGTCTTCGGCGCCAGCGGATACTCCGAGGTCACAGGAGGCTTGAATAAATTCGCCATAGCCTGTTTGATATATACCAGGTAACTCATATGTGAAAGCCTCCTTTTGACTTGGGGAAAAATAAGGGTTCAGGTTGATGGTGCGGCGCATCATACTTTGGAAGCGCCGCGAGTTCTATATAAAGCCCCTTCCCCTCGGGAAGGGGGTACTATACGAGGAAGCCTGTCATCCTCCATTCAAATTCGCTTCGCGAATCTTGCGATGCTGCGCATCGCCAACCTCCGCCCCTTCGGGGCACCTCCTTCCAGAGGAAGGAGGGAGAGCGGGAAGCGCCATTATATTTGCGGCGAAGCCGCCACCACCATTTCGCATTTCTAGGGAAGCACTGATTCCCCAACTGTTCCACCGCACCCTTGAACCTTGAACCCGACCTATCTTTCGCAGCAGCTGATGCAGGGGTCGATGGTCAGGATGATATTCGGCACATCGGCGAGGTCGCAGCCCTGCAGCATTTTGACGAGGGCCGCGATATTGCAGTTCGTCGGGGTGCGGAGACGGAAGCGCTCGAGGTTCTTGGTGCCATTTCCCTTGATATAGTAGATGGCTTCGCCGCGCGGCTGCTCGACGCGGGTGAAAAATTCACCCTTGGGCGGGACGCCGCGGACAGGCGATGCGATCGCGCCTTCCGGGAGATTTTCGAGCGCGCCTAGAATGATGTCGATAGACTGGTAGAGTTCGCGGATGCGTACCTTCGCACGGGCGAGGCAGTCGCCGGTCTGCTCCAGGACCGGATGAAATCCCAGATCCCTGTATGCGCCGTCATCATCGGCCATACGGTAATCATTCGGGACGCCGCTGGCGCGTGCCATCGGGCCGACACAGCCCAGATCCATCGCCTCATTCATCGAAAGGATACCGACTCCTTCAAGACGTGTCTGGATGGTATCGTCATAGAGAAAGACAGACGCCATCTCTTCGATCTCCTTGCGCAGGCCGGTGAGCCTCTCCTCGATGCTCTTCTTCATGGCATCCGTGAGGTCACGGCGCACGCCGCCCACCTCGCAGACGGAGAAGATGACGCGACCGCCGGTCGTTTCTTCGAAAATATCCAGGATCGTCTCGCGAAGCCGCCAGCAGTGCATGAAAAGGCTCTCGAAACCCAGCGAATCCGCGCCAAGCCCGAGCCACAGGAGATGGCTGTGCAGACGGGAAAGCTCATGCCAGATCGTGCGCAGGTAGCTCGCACGGCGCGGCACGTCGATCTCCATCAGCCCTTCGACGGCCTTCGCATAGCCCCAGCCATGCCCGAAGGAGCAGATGCCGCAGACGCGCTCTGCGACATAGATGAACTGCTTGAAATCGCGCTTCTCGACCAGCTTTTCCAGTCCGCGGTGAACGTAGCCGATGGACGGCACGGCGCGGACGACTTTCTCATCCTTCAGCTCCAGATCCAGATGGATCGGCTCCGGCAGGACCGGATGCTGCGGGCCAAAGGAAACGGTAGTGAGTTCAGCCATTGCCATCCTCCTTCTTCACGACAGATGCATCGACGCCAAGACCGCTGCGAAGGTTCACCTTCACGGCCTGCTTCGCGTGGACGGCATTCGACAGGTCATACCACGGCGTCTTCTGCGCGAGGTGGTAGAAATGCCCGCCATAGTCCACATCGGGCGCGATGAAACGGACATCCAGCCCGAAAAGATCGTGGATCTCATTCTCCCACACAAAACCGTACCAGTACAGGCTCGTGATGCTCATAACGGAGCCGCCCAGCGCCGCGGTCAGACGCAGGTGATAGAGGAAATAATTTTTGTCAAAGGTGTATGTCAGTTCGAAGCCCTCCGTGGTACGGGTACAGAGGATCTGGACCAGGCGGCAGCCTTCTTTTTTGAATCGCGCCACACGCTCCAAGAGGTCTTCCGGGCGAATGGTGATAAACTGCTGTTTCATAGATGTTCTCCTTTGGGAGGGGGATAGAAATGGGTTCGGGGTTCAGGGTTCAGGGTTCAGGGTTCAGGAGCGGCGCATAAAATAATGAAGCGCCGCAGAGTATAAATAGGGCGATGCCCGAAGGTGTTATTCAAGCTACAAGTCACTAGTCACTCGGCACCACTAATCCCTAATCCCTAGCTACTAATCCCTGCTTTCAAACTTCAGGGTGGTAGTGCGGCGCTTTATAAATATTTCGCACCGCACCATAACCTTGAACCCACCAACCTGAACCCATCAACCTTTTCTCAGTGTCTTCTGCTTTTCTTCCAGCACGGAAAGGCCTTTTACGACGCCATCGATGATGGCCTCCGGACGTGCGGCGCAGCCGGGGACGTAGACATCGACGGGGATCGCCTTGTCCATGCCGCCAAGCATATTATAGCACTCGCGGAAGATGCCGCCGCTACATGCGCAGGTCCCGACGGCGATCACCACCTTCGGCTCCGGCATCTGTTCATAGATCTGGCGGACAACAGGCAGGTTCTGCGCGTTCACGCCACCAGTGACGAGGAAAATATCGGCGTGCTTCGGGTCACCGGTATTGACGATGCCGAAGCGCTCCACGTCATAGAGCGGTGTCAGGCACGCAAGCACCTCGATATCACAGCCGTTGCAGGACGATCCGTCGTAATGGATCAGCCAGGGAGATTTCTTTTCAAAGCTCATACATGACCTCCGGAATGGAGTGAATTAGGATGGTGGTGTCGGGTTCAGGGTTCAGGGTTCAGGGTTCAGGGTTCAGGGTTGTGGTGGCGGCTTCGCCGCAAATATATATGAGGCGATGCCCGAAAGTGGTATGTAAGTCACTAGTCACTAGTGTCACGATACTCCTAATCCCTAGCCACTAATCCCTAGCTACCAGTCACTAGCTGCTCATCCCTGTTTTCAAACTTGTGGTGGCGGCTTCGCCGCCATTTTATATTCAGTGCAAAGCGCGACGCCGCTCACTTGAACCCATCAGCCTGAACCAGACAACCTTTATTTGAAATACATCAAAAATGCGATATTCAGAAAGCCTGCCATGAGACCGACGAGCCAGGTGGAAGCGAGCATGCGCTCCCACTTGATGCGGGCGCAGCAGTTGTCGATAAGGATCTCTGCGAAGAAAACGATCTCGCAGATGGCAAGGCCGAGAAGCCATGTCCACCAGGTATCCGATGCGAAGAAGAGGAGCACGAGGCCGAAGAGGAACACATTCTCATACCAGTGCGCGATCTCGACGACGGCCAGGGTACGGCCGGAGATCTCTGTCTTAAGACCACCGATGAGCTCCTGATGCGCTTCATGCGACATGGAGATATCGAAGGGCGATTTCCTGAATTTAATGAGAAGGATGAAGCAGAGACCGAAGAAGATGCCCGGCATACGCAGGATATTCATATGGGCGCCCGTCAGGATGTCTCCGACGGAGAAGCTACCGCTGGCGAGGTAAAAGCCGAGTGCCACCATGAGGAGCATCGGTTCATACGCCATGGTCTGCACGAGCTCACGCTCCGCGCCGATCTGGCTATAGGGGGAATCGACGGCATACGCCGCGATAATGAGGCAGACACTCGCCATGGTCAGTGTGAATACGACGAGCAGGATATCGCCCTGCGCGAAGAAGAGGGTGCCGGTCAGAAGGACGAAAAGAAGGAAGCCGAAGATGTAGAAGCCTTCCGCCTTATTGACGGCGATCGGCTGCTTTCCCCACAGCTTCAGGAAATCATAGAAGGGCTGCAGGAGGGGCGGCCCCTTTCTTCGCTGCATACGGGCGGAGATGATGCGGTCGCACCCGGAAAGCAGTCCGCCAAGGATCGGCGCTAAGAGGAGGTACAGGAGACCCCCTGCGATAGGCATCAGGAAGTCAGACATGGAATGCACCTCCTACAGACAAAGAAAGCTCCATCAGGACGCAGGCAAGGGCTGCGGTGTAGCCCAGGAGCTTCATGCGGTCTTCACCGAACCAGCTCTCCAGATACCAGTTCCGCAATGTGACGGGGACGACACGTCCGCCGGCGCCGCGATAGGCATTGTCGCTTCCGAGGTTCTCCCCGGAAAGATTTGTGACGACCTGTTTCTTCTCGCGGCTTTTGCCGAAACGTAGCGGCAGGACGACCAGGAGGAAGACCATGAGCGACATGATCCAGAGATTGCTCTGCGCGATGACCTCTGCCGTCGCATGATAGGTGAGTGCAAGGTAGGGGATGACGCCGTATTCCGAAACGAGCGGGAAGAGCACGCAGACGATGAGCGTCAGTGCTGCCAGCGTTTTGAGCGCCGTCCATTCGACGCCAAGGATCCCTCGCTCGCGGTTTTCATTCGTCGGGACAAAGGTCGTGATCTTGCCGAGCCACTTCGTCCAGTAGAAGAGCGTGGTCGCCGAGCCGTAGACGAGGACGAGGAGAAGCAGCGGCTGCCCTGCATCGACGAAGGCTTTCATAGCGGCCCACTTGGAGATCAGCATGCCGAACGGCGCAAGGAACATCCCGCAGATGCCGATCACCATGCAGAGCGAAAGGCGAGGCATGGAATTGAAGATCCCATCGAAATTCTCCAGATCGCGGCTGCCGAGCTGCTGCTCTGCGGTGCCGACCGTGAGGAAGAGGAGAGACTTCGCGACGGCGTGGAAGATGACGATCATGATCGCCGTCCATGCGGCTTCATAGGAGCCTGTGCCCGCGCAGCAGACGATCAGACCGAGATTCGAGATCGTGGAATAGGCGAGCACCTTTTTCCCATCAGACTGGGAAATGGCCGCGCAGGAAGCGAAGAAGAAGGTGATCCCGCCCACCAGCATCGCCATGATGCCGACATGATTGTCCCCCAAGATCGGCGCGAGCTTAATGATGAGGAAGACGCCCGCCTTGACCATGGTCGAAGAGTGCAGGAGCGCCGAGGTCGGCGTCGGTGCCACCATCGCCCCCAGAAGCCATCCGGAGAAGGGCATCATCGCCGATTTTGTGAATCCGCAGAAGACGAGGAGCGCTGCGATAAGCTCGACCGGTTCACGGCTGCGGCCCAGATTCACCAAAAGAGACAGCTCGACCGTGTAGTATTTCTCCCCCAGAAGGACGATCGCCAATGCAAAGGCAAGCCCGCCCAAAAGGTTCATCCAGAGCGCCTTGCAGGAATTGTGGATCGCTTCATTCGTCTGCGAATAGCCGATCAGGAGGAAGGAGCAGAGAGACGTGATCTCCCAGAAGGTGTACATGAAGAGCAGATTGTTCGACATGACGAGGCCGAACATCGCTGCCAGAAAGAGAAAGACCACGAAGAAGAAGAAGCCGCGCCGGTCAGGGATCCCCGCATGCTTTCGATGGTACTGCGCCATGTAGCCCAAAGAATACACCGCGATGAGTCCGCCGATGATGCCGGCGATCAGGATCATGATGATGGTAAAGTGATCGATGAGGAAATCCCATGATACATAGATGCGATCGCCCATATGCCATTCAAAGGCCGCCACGATCGCAAACTGCACAAGGCCCAGAAGCGCGATGCTGTAGCGTTTGAATTTCTTCGCATAGTAGCAGACCGCCAGGATGACAAGGAAGTCTGCCGCCAGCATCACCGCTTTCAGCAGCTCACTATCCACACCGATCTTCACCGGCTCATCAAAGCAGGTGACGGCGACGGCAAGTGCGAGCCCCATCATCACCGCTGCCGAGCCTTTCACGAGCAGGGTGCGGAAGGAGGCATCGCGTGTCAGGAGCAGGATCACGGCCGTTGCAAGCGGCAAAAGAAACAGCAAGAGGGGTAGAAGCATAAGATCGACCTCCGAAGTGACCATGAGAAATGAGAGAGTCTCTCAATAAGTGCATGTGATTTATATAGCGTGTATACATATTTTTGCATATTCTTCGTATTGATATATACTTTATACTAAATGAATCAACAATGCAAGCGCAAAATGATTTCGATCGACGCTGGGCAGAACGAAAAAGGGCAGCTGCGACAAAATGCAAAAGCAGCTTGTCGTATCTGCCCTCTTTGGGAAGTGACTGGGGACTGGGGACTAGTGACTGGGAATTAGTAGCTAGGGATTAGGGATTAGGGAATCTCGAGTGACTAGTGACTTGTGACTTGAATACCGCCTTCGGGCATCGCCACTGTCTATACTTCGCGGCGCATTTCGTCATCCTGAGCGGAGTGAAATGTCGGATGTTCGATAATGTAAAGGCGGAACAGTGAGAACTGAGTCGAAGGATCTAGCGCCGCACCACCATTTCGCATTTCTCATTTCTCATTTCTAATTCAAAGAGCAGCATGCCCCAAAAAACATTGACTCACTGTTTCCCCAGCACATCCGCCATCACGCGCTTGAGCGCCCTTATATCGAAGGGCTTTGCCACATGGGCATTCATGCCGAGCGCGGCGGCCTTCGCCTTGTCTTCGGCGAAAGCATTGGCCGTCATAGCGATGATGGGGATCTTCGAAAGCCTTGGATCCTCCAGATGGCGAATGATGGTGGTCGCCTTGTAGCCATCCATATTCGGCATCTGGATATCCATGAGGATGAGATCATACCAGAGTGGCTCTCGTTTCTCAAGCATCGCCAGACACTCGATGCCATCTCTGGCACGCTCCACAAGAAGCCCTGCCTCCTTTAGAAGCTCTTCTGCGATCTCTGCATTGAGATCATTGTCTTCCGCCAGAAGGATGCGGCGGCCTTGGAGCGTCGTATCCGGCAGGGCGAAGTCTTCTGCAGGGAATGCCTCTTCCGGCCCTTTGGCGATGCGGTGCGGGACCCTGACCGTAAAGGTGGTGCCCTTGCCCGGCTCGCTCTCGACCGCAATGGTGCCGCCCATGAGCTCCGTCAGCTTCTTGGCGATGCCCATACCGAGGCCAAAGCCCGGCCGTCGGCTCTCCGTGCTGCTCCTCTCGCGCGTGAAGGCTTCGAAAATGTGCGCGAGGAATTCCTTCTTCATACCGATGCCATTGTCTCGGATGGTCGTCGTAAAGAGCTCGATGCCCTCTTGGGCCGGAGCGGAGCAGATATCGAAAGACACCCTCCCTCCGGGCGGTGTGTACTTGCATGCATTCGAGAGAAGATTCAGCAGGATCTCCTGCAGCTTCACCTTATCGGCATAGATGAAGCGCTGCGGCGTCCGAAGCGTCCTTGTGAAGGAGATCTGCCTGTCCCTCATCTGATTTTCAAAAAGGCAGCCGACAGACTCATAGAGCTCTTTCATGTCGATGATCGACTCCTCGATACCGATCTTGCCGCTTTCGATGCGCGCAAGCTCGAGGACATTGTTGATCAGAGAGAGCAGGAATTCACCGGACTTCTCGATCTTTTCTGTATAGTCCAGGATCCTCTTCGGCTTATCCTTGTACATGCGAAGCAGGTGGGAGAAGCCAAGGATCGCATTCATCGGCGTGCGGATATCATGCGACATATTGAAGAGGAAGGTGGACTTCGCCTTATTGGCGAGTTCGACCTGGCGGAGCGCTTCTTCCAGCTGCTGCTGTTTCTTCCTCTCCTCATGGATGATCTGATCCAGCGCGCGGTGGCCTATGATGACCTCGAAATGATCTTCATCCTGCTGGGAAAGCACCGCCCGCACTTCGAAATACTCATTCCCCGCAGGATTCGGACGCACATGGCAGCGGACGCTGTACATCTTATGCCGGAGAAGCTCCTCTTCGAGGCGAGAGGGTGAGAGGAGGACGGCCATCTCTTCGCAATCCGCCTCATGCACCAGATGCTCGCAGGCATAGCGGATCCATTCACTATAGCGATAATGCAGATCCTCGAGCTTTCGCCCTATGTGCGTATCCTCCATGCCCCGGATCAGCTCGATGGTATCCTGCCGGAGATCCGTCAGGAAGATCACAGAGAAATCCTGCCCCAGCGCATTCATCACGGCCTGGTTCTGCATCTCCTTCTGCTTGGCGCGGTCGATGGGATTCACCATGTACAGGAGATCTTTCGCGCGCCCCTTCTCATCTCTCGTCTTCACGATGAATCGCGCCTGCCGCCACTCTCCCGTGTGCGCACGATACGTGGTCGTGATGGTGTCTTCCTGCGAAAGGCGCGTGACAAGCGTCCTCGTATCCACAAAATCGCGCATGTGGTCCCAATATTCCTCGGAAACGATATACCGCAGTATATCCTCAAATGCCTGCGACGCCGCACACACATTCCTGCTCGCCTGATACCCTTCACCGACACTAGCGATCCTCTCGCAGGTGTCTTTTTCCAGATCGATGAGGTAGATCACCCAGTAGATCTTACTGATCGTAGAAATGACTTCATGCGACCGGCGTTCAGATGCAAGCGCCTCCTCGAGACGCCGCTGGTGTCTGCCCTCTTCCCTGATCAGATCATCGATCGGCCGGATCCCGATGACGACCTTAAAGCTCGTCTCATCCTGATGCACGCGGATGGCCTTCAGCTCGAAGTATTCATTCCCCTCGCGGTTCCCTTTCGTACGCGCCCGATACGTGAACGTTTCCTTCTCCCTCAGATGGCGCATCAGTCCCTCAGGGCCCAGCTCCCCATAGAAATCCCCACAGGACTCTTTCACCAGCAGATGATCGCGGATGTATACCATGCGCGAGCGATAAGAGAGCTTCTCCTTGGCAGGCAGAGCCTCATCGATATCCATGCCATGGCTGAACATCCCCTGCTTCACGACCTCTATCGTATCTGTCTTGAGGTCTGCGAAACAGATCACCGTGTAGTCTAAGCAGAGCGACTGCAGGATCGCATTCTCCCTCACAAGATGACGGAACGCCT
>ERZ1032461.378-NODE-378-length-12054-cov-56.958497_pt1 | contig 12054 bp, 8 predicted proteins | sample MGYA00517098_ERZ1032461 | MGnify/ENA primary metagenome ERZ1032461 (study PRJEB33719, sample SAMN04261332) | wastewater metagenome | biome: periurban shantytown; feature: human; material: feces | host: Homo sapiens | place: Peru: Lima | collected 2013-01-26 ...
GCCGCGACCGCCACGGTCGCCGCCACGGCCGCCGCGCTCGTCACGGCCGCCGCGAGGACCGCGGTCCTCGTCCAGGCCCATGGCGACGAGCGGAGCGATGACCTTATCGAGAGCGGCCATCAGCTCGGTGGCCTCCTCGTAAGAAAGCTCGGGCAGGAGCTTCTCCTTCTTGTTGGCAAGCTCGACCAGGCCCTCAGCGGCATCCTCGGCAGCGAAGACGACGATCTTGCGCATATCGCCCTCGGCGTCGTCGATGCGGCCGACCAGATCGGCAGCCTCGGCCTCGGCCATCAGGCCATCGAGCTCACGAAGGCGCATGCCCAGCAGGTCGGACATTTCCTTCTGCTCCATCTTGGGCTTGAGGTCAAGGAGCTTGATGGCGCGCTCAATGTTCGCCATACGCTCGGCCTTGGCCTCCTCCTCCTTGGAAATAGCAAAGCGACGGCTACGCAGCAGACGGGCGGCCTTCTGCATCTTGTCCATCAGCTCTTCGTCATCGTAATCAACGGCGGCCTCGACAACCTCGGCCTCCTCCTCGGCGGAAACCTCGTCAGCAGCCTCAACCTCGGCAGCTTCGGTCTCCACGGTCTCGACTGCCTCGACCTCGGCAGCCATGGTCTCGTTCTCGGTCTCGTTCATGATCTCTTCGTTCTCGGACATGAGACTCCTTCTTGGCCCTCTCGGGCATCATCGCCCCATTCGCGGGGCCCGTCGCGCACTCTTTGCGCTTTAAACATTCATGCCTCTCGGCAAAACGTCCATTAGTTTATGGTGTCGCCATCCAATCTAGCTGCAGAATCTATGTGCACACATTAATGCGACATGTGCGACTCGCGACGAGCGTACACCAGCGACGTCGCGAACCCGACCGCGGCAATTACAGCCGCCACACGCACGGCAGCTGCAAATCCAATCGCCTGGGCAACGTCGGTCGCAGCGCCAGCGGCGCCGGTAGTCGCCGCAGAACTCGAAAGCAGGCCGATAAACAGCGACGGACCAAACGATGCGGCAATCATGTTCCACGTGTTGAGCAATGCCGTTCCGTGAGGATGCTCAGCGGCAGGCAGCGTCTCCAAGCCGGCCGTCTGCGAGGGGCTCAGCACCAGGCCGACTCCGGCATACACCACAACGGTCAGCGCCACGACAACGCCGATGTTCATGCTTGCCGCCGTCATCGAGATGGCAGTCTGCCCCACGGCAATCAGGGCAAAGCCGACCGGCAGCAGCGGCCATGCGCCACGGGCGTCCATCACGCGTCCGCCCACAATCGAGGTCACGGCGTTGCAGGCAATCGCCGGCAAAATGAGCAGGCCCGCAACAAGTGCGGTCATGCCGTAGGCACCCTCAAAATAAAGCGGCAACAAAACACTCATCGAGAACGTCGTCATCATCGACACCACCACAAGCAGGCACGCAGGCCAAAAGCGAACGCTCGCCATGGGACGCACGTTAAGCACCGGATGCTCGAGCTTGAGCTGACGGACCGCAAACAGGCCGAGCAGCACAACGGCAGCGAAAAGCGCCACGATACCGGCAATCAGATTGATCGAGAACTCGCCTACGGAATACACAAACGCCGTAATGCCGGCGGCGAGCAAGACAACCGACAGAATATCGAGTGTGGCGCTCAAGCGCTTTCCGACATTCCGAACGAGCTTTGCTGCCGACGCGGCGACCACGACACCGCCCACCAGCGGCACTACGAACACCGCCCTCCAGCCAAACAACGTGCACATAAGGCCACTAATCACGGGCCCAAACGCCGGCCCTAGCGTAATGCAGGCACCGCCCAGGCTCAGATACAGACCGAGCTTCTCGCGCGGAGCACAAGATAGCACCACATTCATCATGAGCGGAAACAAGATGCCCGATCCCGCAGCCTGCAAAATACGACTTGGCAGCAAAACGGTAAACGACGGAGCGACCAGGCACAGGACTTCTCCGGCGACCATGCATCCGCATGCGAAAAACAGCAGCTTGCGCGTCGAGAAACGACCGGAAAGAAAGGCCATGATGGCCGTAAAGATCGACGTCACGATCATATAGCCCGAAACAAGCCACTGCGCCGCGGTGGCACTCACCGAAAAGGCCGCCATGATGTCGTGCAACGCCACGTTAATGATGTTCTCGTTAAACGCGGCAACAAAGGCCGCGATATACATTACGGCGAGAAACGCCGAAGTGGCCGATGGCGCTACTTGAACTTGTTGCTGAGATTTGCTCCCCATGCATTTCCTTCCTCTTGGAACGACAGTCGTATCGCCCCAGAGGAACAGTCCAGGGCGAGGATGAGCCCTAGACTTACGCCAGACGCCGTACACGACGAGTCTGACAACATGGTCCAACGTCGAAAGATTGTAACGCGGACGCACAGCTTTCCTTCCGCGCTATTATTAAAAGTCCACGAAAGCATGAGACATGAGGAGCCCGCCATGATTAAGCCCATCATGAAATCCGAGTTCTTTTTGCGCCTTCCTTCCGAAGACGCGGGACCCGACGACGCCGCGACCGGGCAGGACCTCCTGGATACGCTCAACGAACATGAGCACGAGTGCGTGGGCCTCGCCGCCAACATGATCGGCGTGCGCAAACGCATCATCTGCGTAAAGGACGGCACCAGGGCGCTCCTGATGTACAACCCTCAAATTCTTGAGCAGGTCAATGCCTATCAGACGAGCGAAGGATGCCTCTCGCTGGCCGGCGAGCGTCCCTGTACCCGATATCGCCGCATTAAGGTTGAGTATTTGGACGAGAACTTTGTCCGCCGCATCAAAAACTTCTCGGGCTACACCGCCGAGATCATCCAGCACGAAATCGACCACTGCAACGGGATTGTTATATAGCTCCGCCGATTCAAGAAAGCTCCCTGCAGCAAAACAACTGCAGGGAGCTTTTCATAGTGCGGAACTTCTATCCCACTAGCTCTGGCGGTAGTGATCGAAGAAGTCGGCGAGGTCTTCGAGCGACTCTTTGAGCACTTCCATGCGCGGCAGGTACACGATGCGGAAGTGGTCGGGCTCGGCCCAGTTAAAGCCGCCGCCGCGCGTGATCAGAATCTTCTTCTCGTGCAGCAGGTCGAGGGCAAACTGCTCGTCATCGGTGATGTTGAACTTCTTAACATCCATCTTGGGGAAGATATAGAACGCCGCGCGCGGCTTGACCACCGAGATGCCGTCGATCTTGTTGAGAGCCTCATACACAAAGTTGCGCTGCTCGTAGACACGACCGCCGGGACGGATATAGTCGTTGACCGACTGATGGCCGCCGAGCGCCGTCTGGACGATTGACTGGGCCGGCACGTTGGAGCACAGGCGCATGTTGGAGAGCATGTTGATGCCCATGATGAAGTCGCTCATGCAGCGCTGGTTGCCCGAAAGCACCATCCAGCCAATGCGATAGCCCGCGATCATGTGCGACTTGGAAAGGCCGCTAAAGGTGACACAGGGCAGATCGGGAGCGAGCGAGGCAATCGAGACGTGCTCGTAGCCGTCCATGCACAGACGGTCGTAGATCTCATCGGCAAAGATCATCAGCTGATGCCTGCGCGCAACCTCGACGATGCCCTCGAGCACCTCGCGCGGGTAGACCGAGCCCGTGGGGTTGTTGGGGTTGATGATGACGAGGGCCTTGGTCGCGCTCGTGATCTTGGACTCCATATCCTCCAGGTCGGGATACCAATCGGCCTGCTCGTCGCACAGATAGTGCACGGGATGGCCGCCGGCAAGGGTCGCGCACGCCGTCCACAGCGGGTAGTCGGGGCTGGGGATCAGAATCTCGTCGCCATTGTCGAGCAGCGCGTTCATTGAAAGCTGAATGAGTTCGGACACGCCGTTGCCCGTGTAGATGTGCTCCATCTGAACATTGGGCAGGCCCTTGATCTGCGAGTACTGCATGATCGCCTTGCGCGCAGAGAACAGGCCGCGCGAGTTGGAATAGCCTTCGCAGTCGGGCAGCTGCTGGCGCATATCCTTAATGACCTCATCGGGCGTGCGGAAACCGAAGGGCGCCGGGTTGCCGATATTGAGCTTGAGAATACGCTCGCCCTCGTCCTCCATACGGGCGGCCTCGTCGACGACGGGACCGCGCACATCATACAGGACGTTCTCGAGCTTGGTGGATTTAGAAAAAGTACGCATGGTAGTGCTCCTTGGAATTTGAGCTGAGGGATGGGGTTCGAGCTTGGAATCGTTGCGAGGCGATGACGTCTCGCCTTGATCGGCGTCACTGGCGAGCAGCCAGGTAACATCGACCTCCAAAATGCGGGCGAGCAGCTCTGCCACATCGCGCCGCGGAATCGTCTTGCCGCTCACATATTGGCTCATCTGACTCTTGCCGAGTTTTTTGCCGAGCATCTCCGATGCGCGGATTACGTCCGACTGGCGAACGTCGCGATCGGACATGGTTTGTCGCAGGCGATCGCTAAACGTCTCTTGGGCCACTAGAACCTCCTTGCTGGCAAAGTTCAATTTATAGAACACGAATTGAACCTGAGTTCAATTTAGGCAGCAGTATAGCGCGGCACATTATCCGAAAGTTCAATTTCACAAGAAAATGTACCGAGCCTCGAGAATTGTCCCAAAGTAGACAACAGGTACGCGCTTTTAGAGATATTCAAGGAAATGAGCCGCCGCAAGCGAAACGTCAGCGGTGCGGTATATGGCGTTGATCTGCCGATGAGGATGTCCCTCGAGCGGGCGCACGGCAACATCGAACTGGCAGCGGCGCAAGATGAGCGCCGGAAGAATGCTCACGCCCAGACCGTCCTCGACCATGGCCATAATCGCATAATCATCCCAGGTCGACAGCTTAGAGCATACCGCCAGGCCCGCGCGGCGAAACAGCGGCGTAATCTCGTCGTCGCTACCGCGTTCCAGCAGAATAAACTGCTCGTTGGCCAAATCGGCAAGGGAAACGACCTCCGCGGTAGCAAGCGAGGAGCCCGCTGGCACCACGGCCATCAACTCATCTTGCACCAACGGCCGCGACGCCATGCCGGCGCCGCGTGGTTCGCGCGGAATAAAGCCCAGGTCGCAGCGACCTTCCGCCACCCATTGCTCAATCTCGGAGTAATCACCCATCAGCAGCTCGTAATCGACGTCCGGGTGATCGGCGCGAAAGTGCGCAATCACCGGCGGCAGCACGTGGGTCGCCACGCTCGAAAACGTACCGATGCAGATTTTGCCGCGCATGAGCCCAAGCATCTCATCCACCCGTCGCTGTAGGCGGCCAAACTCTTCGCATAACGCCTCGACTGCCGGCATGACCTGCCGACCGTCGGCAGAAAGCACTACGCCCTCGCGGCTGCGATCAAGCACCTTAAAACCCCAGTCTGCCTCAAGGTCGCCCACCATGCGGCTCACGCCCGACTGCGAATAGCTCAACCGCTCTGCAGCACGCGTAAAGCTTCCGGCACGCACCGTCTCGAGCAGCACTTGCATCTTTTGGATATTAGTCTCCACGGCACGTCTCCACCTTTGCATGAGTTTTTGTCATGTTTGCCATGCATTATATTCGCTTTTCTTCTAAAGCCAGTTCACCCATAGTGAACATGCTCGGATATAGAGGGGATGTCAGCGCATGAACAACGGACTGTTTACGTACTTAGCAGCATTGCTATTGTTTGGCTCCAACGGCATCATCGCCGCTGCTATCGCGCTGCCGAGCTCCGATATCGTGCTACTACGCACGTTTTTGGGCGCACTTTCGCTTGTCACCGTCCTCGCCATCACCCAACGCCATAAGTTGCAGGCGCCATCTCGCCCCCGCGAAGCCGCAGCTCTCCTCCTTTCGGGAGCCGCGCTGGGCGCTAGCTGGATTTTTCTGTTCCGCGCCTACCAGACGATCGGCGTCGGCATATCCTCGCTGCTGTACTACTGCGGCCCTATCATCGTTATGGCGCTCTCCCCGCTCATCTTTGGCGAAAAGCTGACCGGTGGCAAAATCGCCGGGTTTATCGCCGTCGCCTGCGGCGCTTTTCTCATTGCAGCGCAAGGTTTAGGCGGCAACATGCCCATTGCGGGCATCGTCTGCGGCATCGCCTCGGCATTTTGCTATGCGCTGATGGTCATCGCCAGCAAGGGTGCGCCGCACATCGAGGGTCTCGAGAACTCCGCGCTCCAGGTGAGCGCCGCCTTTGTGACCGCGCTGGTCCTCACGCTCGTCACCCAAGGCGCCCCCACGTTTTTCTCCCCCAGCATTGCCGCCGGCATCGATTGGCGTGCCGTTGCCATGCTCGGCATTGTCAACACCGGCATTGGCTGCCTGCTCTACTTTAGTGCTGTCGCCAAGCTGCCCGTCCAGACCGTCGCGGTCGTCGGCTACCTCGAGCCGCTTTCGGCCGTCGTGTTCTCGGCCGTCCTTTTAGGCGAAGCCATAACACCGGTCCGTCTGATGGGTGCCGCACTTATCATCGGCGGCGCGCTCTTTTGCGAACTCGCCGGCAAACGGGCAGGCTCCAAGGCTGGCATAGCCCAGACAGCACGTGCTTAAAAGCCCCTGCTTTGAAATGCTACCTGCGCAAACAACTGCTCCCCAAATGGGGATTATTGTCTAAAACACCCCGATGTGCCAAACTGCTCTTATATGTATAAAGATGGCATAAAGGTCTACTGCTCCTTGCAGAGACCGGATGTCCAAGGGAGTCCACGTGGCACACAACAAACTGGAGGCAAGCCTCCAAGACCAGCGTAGTCAGAGCGGACATGGCGCCATCCCCCTCTCCGCTGGCATGCTGCTCGTAACGCTCGGCGTCGTATACGGCGACATCGGCACGAGCCCTATGTACACCATGAAATCAATCGTCGCCAACAACGGCGGCATCGGCACCGTCAGCGAGGACATGATTTTGGGCGCACTCTCGCTTGTCATCTGGACCATGACGCTCGTGACCACGGTCAAGTACGTGGTTATCGCCATGAAGGCCGATAACCACAACGAGGGCGGCATCTTCGCCCTGTTTAGCTTGGTGCGCAAAGTAGCGCCGTGGCTGATCCTTCCCGCCATGATCGGCGGCGCGGCGCTGCTCGCCGACGGCATCCTCACCCCCGCCGTTACGGTTACCACGGCCATCGAGGGCTTGCGCACTATCGAGTGGGGCCATGCGCTTTTGGGTGACGGCCAGACCAACGTCATCATCATCACCATCATCATTATCTGCGGCCTGTTTGCCATGCAGCGCGCCGGCACCTCGTCGATCGGCAAGCTGTTCGGCCCGCTCATGACGCTGTGGTTCCTGTTCTTGGCTGGCGCCGGCCTGTTCAACATGCTCGGCAACCCGTCCATCCTACGCGCGCTCAACCCCATCCGCGGCATCATGTTCCTGTTCTCGCCCATCAACCACTCGGGCATCATGGTGCTCGGCTTCGTCTTCCTGTCGACGACTGGCGCCGAGGCGCTCTATTCGGACATGGGTCACGTGGGCAAGGCTAACATTTACGCATCCTGGCCGTTCGTAAAGGCAGCCCTCATCCTTAACTATCTGGGTCAGGGCGCTTGGCTGCTCGCCAACAATTCCAACCCCCAGATGCTCGCGATGGATATCGTCAACCCGTTCTATATGATGCTCCCCGAGCCCCTGCGCCCCTTTGCCATCGTGCTTTCGGCCGTGGCGGCCATCATCGCCTCGCAGGCGCTCATCACCGGCTCGTTCTCGCTGGTATCCGAGGCAACCCGTCTCAATCTCATGCCGCATCTGCGCATCCACTACCCCAGCGACACCAAGGGCCAACTCTATATTCCGCTCGTCAACAACATCATGTGGGTCGGCTGTATCTTCATCGTGCTGCTGTTCCAAAACTCCGAGCGCATGGAGAGCGCCTACGGCCTCGCCATTACCGTGACCATGCTCATGACCACGACGCTTTTGACGAGCTACATCGCCGGCATCCTCAAACACAAGCTGGGCGCCTGCGTCTTCGCCCTGCTCTTTGGTGCCATTGAGCTGTGCTTCTTCGCTTCGTGCCTCACCATGTTCTTTGACGGCGGCTATGTGATGATCTTCTTGGCCTCGCTGCTGTTTGGCCTTATGTACGTGTGGCGCCGCGGCACCGCCATCGAGCGCACGCAGACGATCCTGCTGCCCGTCTCCAAGTACATTGACCAGCTCGGCCGCCTGCGCAATGACGAGACCTATCCCGTGCTCGCTGACAATCTGGTATTTCTCACCAACAGCCCCGACCCGCTCACGCTCGACCGCGACGTGCTCTACTCCATCTTGGATAAGCATCCCAAGCGCGCCAAGGCATACTGGTTCATCAACGTGCATGTCACCGATGAGCCCTATACGCACGAATATTCCGTCGAGACCTTTGGCACGGACTTTTTGTTCCGCGTGCGCTTGGACCTGGGCTTTAAGGTCAACCAGCGCATCAATGCCTACCTGCGTCAGATCGTTGGCGACCTGATGGCATCGGGCGAGCTGCCGCCGCAGCATCACACCTACTCCATCTACGAGACGCGCGGCAACGTGGGCGACTTCCGTTTTTGCATGCTGCGCAAGATGCTTGCCCCCGAAACGGACATCAACCGCAACGATCACCGCGTCATGGCCATCAAGTACGCCGTCCGCCGCGCCTGCGGAAGCCCGGCACGCTGGTACGGTCTTGAGAACTCGGCCATCATCATCGAGTACGTACCGCTCTTTGCCCGCATGCGTCCAGCAGTCAAGCTCGTACGCACCCAGGTGCCGCTCGAGATCCAGATTGAAGAGGCCGAGGAAATGGAAGTCGACATCTTCTCGGACGACTTGGTCAACGGCAACGAAGCCGGTAAGGACATGAACGTCGATCCCACCGAGCTGCTCGAGAGCGTCGCAGATACGCCCGAACAACAGCTCGACGGCCTCGAGAGCGACCAGCTCAACGACGCCAACTTCTAGCGACGTCACAAATCAACGACAGCGGCCCTGCATCTCACGGGAGATGCAGGGCCGCTTTGCATTGCAGTAAAGCTAACGGCTACGAACGACGCGGCTCGGGAACCACGAGCCTATCGGGGCTCGCGCCCTCGGCATCCATCAAGCTCACGTAGCGAATCGACGGATCCCCATACATCGCGTAGTAATAATTGCCCGTGCGCGCGCTAAAGCATCCGGTATAGATAGTCTTCTCGAACTTGCCATCGCCCATCCTGGACGCCCCCTCAATCATCACCACGCCCTCGAGTGAACGGAACATGCGGACGACGTTTTCGGTCTCGCTCTCCTTTTGCGGGTAATTGGCATTGAGGTACGCCGCCTTTACAAAACGGCTCGGCGAATAGCAGTCACCCGGAATACCGCGCATGCCGGCACCCGCGCCATAGGGCTTGAGCTCGGCGCCACGCCATGTCGCCGTCTGCGGAAAATCGCTTGTGGCCGTGATATAGGTGCGCAGGTTTTCCATGTGCCACGGGAAGGTGGGCTGATTGGCAAGGGTGTCGACCGGATCGTCGTATACATGCAGGCCGTCAGCCATCATCTCGACCACGATGCTGCGCTGGCTGTCGCCGATAATCCAATGGAGCAGCGACACGCCCAGCCCCTCTCCTGCAGATTTGGCGACAATCACCGTGTCGCGCAGCGCAGCCTCGACCTCGTCGACCGTCGAGAACGTCGCTGCCACCCACAGGGGAAACTCATAGGCCGCGATATTGGTCTTGCCGTCGACAGGGTCCTCGGCATACTCGGCATAACCCGGGAAATTGAGACCCGCCACGGCGAGGCCCACATCGTTGCCGCAATCGAAGAACATAGGGTAGTTCTTGTAATCGATGCACATACCGATCACCGCGTGTGCCGCTGTCGCGTCGTCGATAAACGAATACGGAATGTGAAACCCGCGCGGCATCACGCGAACCTGTTGGCCGTAGTCAAAGCTCCAGTCGAGGTTGCGGCCTAGATACATGTGGCCGGAATTATCGGTAAATCGAATGCTCGTACACATAGCGCCTCCCAGCTTTACGTTCTTGCTAAGGTTATTGTCACCAAACAAAGAGGCGCTAAACACAAAAGCCCGGACATGACAACAATGTCACGCCCGGACTATTCAAGCAGGATAAACTCAACCAAGTTAACCCCGCAGGTCGTCTAAGGGGTCAAAGTGCCGCAGATTGCCACGAAAGGGGAGCGAAGCGTACTTAAGGTACGCGAGCGACGATTGAGCGGCAAGGTGCGGTGCTTTGGTCCCCTTAGACCAACTTTCCTAGACAGTGATCAATCATGTGTTGAATCATCTGCGCCTCGAAGCCGACGAAGTCCTGCTTGCGCTCGCGCATCTTGCCGTCGACGATCACGTCATAAGCGACCTTGCACTTGATATAGCGCGTGGACTTGGTGACCTCCTCGTGCGTCAGGCAGCTCTCCTCCATCTTGCTGGCGCCCAAGCCAAACACCAGACGGGGGTTGTAGAGCACGTGGGGCTCGCCGGCGTCGTCCAGGTAGACGCAGACCTTCTTGGTAACGCCAATCTGGTTAGCGGCAAGGCAGCCGGCATCGTCGAGCGACTTAATGGTATCGATCAGGTCCTGAGCAACCGACTCGTCCTCGACGGTCGCAACCTCGCAACGCTGGGACAGAATAGCCTCGTCGTGGCAGAGCTCTTTAATCATACGTTCCTCCATAGGGGTCGTTGTAACTGCTTAAGTATACGGTACCCACACATTTTCATACGGAAAATACCGCCCGTCCGCTACAAAGCGCCGAACATCAACATGTGAGGAACAGCAAGGTTGTAAAGGCGATATAGTGAATGAGTTCGTGTCAATCGGCCTAAACTCGGGGCCGAACAAGGAAAGGGTATGCATGGACGAACTTTTTCACGTCAGTGAGCGCAAGTCCACAATCGGGACCGAACTTCGCGCTGGACTGACAACATTCCTGGCGATGGCCTACATCATCGCCGTCAACCCCGCAGTGCTCTCGGGCGCCGGCATCGATGCGGGAGCACTCGCCTGCGCCACCTGCCTGGGCGCCGGCATCATGACCATCTGCATGGGCATCTTCGCCAACCGCCCGCTCGCCTGCGCGTCGGGCCTGGGCATCAACGCCATGATCGCGGGCATCGCCACCACCATGTGCGGCGGTGACTGGCACGTGGCCATGAGCGTTATCTTCCTCGAGGGTATCGTCATCTTGCTGCTCGTCCTGTGCGGCCTGCGCGAGGCCATCATGGACGCCATCCCCGTGGTCCTGCGCCACGCCATCTCGGTTGGCCTGGGCCTGTTCATCGCCATGATCGGCCTGTGCGACGCCGGCATCATCACCGCTGGCGCCGGTACGCTCGTCGGCCTGGGCGACATCGCCTCCCCCACCTTTATCGTCGGCATCATCTCCATCGTCGTGACGGTTGCCCTGGCTTCCCGCAACGTGCCGGGCTCGCTGCTCATCGGCATCATCGTCGCCGTTATCGCCGGTATCCCGCTGGGCGTCACCCACGCCCCCGAGGGCCTCATCGCACCGCTCGACTTCTCGACCTTTGGCGCCCCGTTTGCCAGCACCGCCGACGGTAACATGGCCATCGTGAAGGTTCTGACCGACCCGATGCTGCTCGTCGTTGCCTTCTCGCTGCTCATGAGCGACTTCTTCGACACCATGGGCACCGCGATGGCCGTCGCCAAGCAGGGCGAGTTCTTGACCGAGGACGGCAATGTCGAGGACATCCGCCCCATCCTGGTCGTCGACTCCGTGGCCGCTGCTGCCGGTGGCTTTATGGGCGTCTCCTCCATCACCACCTTCGTCGAGTCCACCTCTGGCGCTGCCGACGGTGGCCGCACGGGCCTCACCTCCGTCACCACCGGCGTGCTGTTCATTCTCGCCGCGTTCTTCTCCCCCATCGTCACCATCGTTTCCAGCGCCGCCACCTGCGGTGCTCTGGTCTACGTCGGCTACCTCATGATGAGCGAGGCCTCCGAGATCGACTGGTCCGACGTGTCGCAGGGTTTCCCGGCGTTCATGATTGTCGCCGGCGTGCCCTTCACCTACTCCATCTCTGCCGGCATTGGCCTGGGCTTTATCGCCTACGTGATCGTCGCGCTCTTTAAGGGCGAGGCCTCCAAGATCAAGCCGCTCATGTGGATCGC
>ERZ1032461.379-NODE-379-length-12035-cov-4.717028_pt1 | contig 12035 bp, 8 predicted proteins | sample MGYA00517098_ERZ1032461 | MGnify/ENA primary metagenome ERZ1032461 (study PRJEB33719, sample SAMN04261332) | wastewater metagenome | biome: periurban shantytown; feature: human; material: feces | host: Homo sapiens | place: Peru: Lima | collected 2013-01-26 ...
GGCGAGCCGCGGCGCACTCCTTCGCGGCCCTATAATCTCGGTAAGGTTAGGGCGCACGGCGCAGATGAGGGGGCAATCATGTCGTACACCATCTACAACTTTCTCAACAACGACGACGTAAAGGTTTTGCACCAGGCGGGGCAGTTCCAGGTTATCCAGTGGGACCGCGACCTGTCCGTTGCGCCTTGGAGCGCGCAGGAGGCGTGGTTCGCATCGCAGATGGATGTGCGCCGCCGCCAGCTCGTCGCGACCCTCGATGGCCGCACGGGCGTGACCCTGCAGGCGGGGGCCATGCAGTGGACGGTCGGACAGATCCAAGCCAATACCGGCGTCAAGAGCGCGGGCGATCTCTTCGGAAAGATGGTGCGCGGCGCGGTGAGCCAGGACTCCATCATCAAACCCGAGTATTCCGGTACGGGCATGCTCGTGTGCGAGCCCACCTGGCGCCACCTGCTCTTGCTCGATCTCTCGCAATGGGGCAATTCGATCGTGCTCAACGACGGCCTGTTCCTTGCATGCGACAGCACCATTCGCCACGACTTGCAGCGTCGGTCGAACATGTCGTCGGCCGTGGCGGGCAACGAGGGCCTGTTCAATCTGAGGCTCGATGGCGCGGGCGTGGTCGCGCTCGAGTCGCCGTGCCCGCAAACCGAAGTGCTCTACGTCGACCTGCAAAACGACGAGCTCAAGGTCGATGGCAACTATGCGCTTGCATGGACTTCGGGGCTCGAGTTCGCGGTCGAGCGCTCCGGCAAGTCACTCATCGGCTCTGCGATGAGTGGGGAGGGTCTGGTGAACGTGTACCGTGGTACCGGTCGCATCATGATGGCTCCCATGCAGCCGGCGACGAGCTATAACACGAACGCCGCCAATCCTACGGACTAGCGATACGGCGAGTACTCGGCGAAGCATTGCGGGGTGCGGCGTGCTATGCGCGGCGCCCCGCTTTTTCATCTATCGCGCTCCTCCTATGTTTCGCTGCAACCCCTCAGCGGATTGCACGCGCGGTTTTGGGTATCATGCTCCACAAACATGCGCTGCGTGGTTCGGCGGGGATCCCTGCGCGTGGTTCGGCAGGGATTCCTGCGCGCGAGGGCGGTCCGGCACCCGATGGAGAGGGGATAGCATGGCGGCAGACGAGATCAAGCTCCTGGTCGACGTGGCGGAGGGCCGTGCGCAGGCCGATACGCTGTTCACCAACGCCCAGATCGTAGACGTCTACGGGCAGCGCGTGGTGCGCGGCCGTGTGGCGGTGGCAGATGGTGCGATCGCGGGAGTGCTCTTCGACGATCGCGACGGCGCTGTTCCCGATCCCCCTGCAGCGCAGGTCATCGACTGCGAGGGTCGCTATCTTGCCCCTGGTTTCATAGATGGCCACCTGCATATCGAATCCTCGAATGTGCGGCCCGCAGAATACGCGCGCATGGCGCTCGCGCGCGGCACCACGACGGCCATCGCGGACAGCCACGAGATCGCGAACGTCTGCGGGCTCGACGGCCTCGCGTTCATGATCGAGGACGCTCGCCGCGTTCCACTCGATATCAAATTCATGATGCCCTCGTGCGTGCCCGCGCTGCCCGACGAGCAGGCGGGTGCCTCCATCACCGCCGAGGATATGCGCGCATTCATGGGCGAGCATCCGGGCGAGGTCTTCGGCTTGGGCGAGATGATGAACTATCCGGGCGTCGAGGCGGCGGATGCGGAGACCCTTGCGCGCATCGATGCCGCCGCTGCGACCGTTTCGGGCGTGGTGGACGGCCATGCGCCGCTCGTAGCCGGCGCGGACCTCAACGCCTATGTTGCAAGCGGCGTCATCGCCGACCATGAGTGCACCGGTCCCGAGGAGGCGCTCGATAAGCTTTCGCGCGGGATGTATATCATGCTGCGCGAAGGAACATGCAGCCACGATCTCGAGGCGCTGAGCCCCGTGGTGCTCGAGAACCCGCTTCGCGCGCGCCGCTGCTGCTTTGCCACCGATGACCGTGCGCCGTCGGATGCCCTCGCGATCGGCATGATCGACAACGCCTGCAGGCTCGCGGTGGAGCACGGCATCGATCCGGTGCTCGCCATTTCCATGGGCACGCTCTCCACGGCCGAGTGCTTCGGGCTCGATCACGGCCACGGCGGCCCGCTCGAGCATCGCGGCGCCATCGCGCCGGGCAAGCGCGCCGACCTGCTGCTGCTCGACGACCTTTCGTTCGAGCACGCTCCGCATCGTGTGTATGCTGCGGGAAAACTCGTTGCCGAAGACGGCTTGTTCGTGGGCGACGTTGCGCCGGAGACCGCGCGCGTGCAGGAGCTCGAAGCGACGCTTCGCGGCTCCGTGCGCCTGCCCGAGCTCTCGCCCGAGGTGTTTTCCTACGATTTCCAGCCTGGAAGCGCGGTGATCGACGTGATTCCCGGCAATGCCATTACGGGGGCCGCGCATCCCGATTCTAGCGAGGGCCTCCGGCGCATCATGCTCATCGAGCGTCATGGCCGCGGCGTGGCCGCGCAAGCTGCGGGCGCGGACGGCACGGGCACTGCTGGATGCGGCCTTACGGGCACGCACATCGGGCGTGGATGGGTGCGCGGCTTCACCATCACCGGCGGCGCCATCGCCTCCACGGTGGGTCACGATTCCCACAACGTCTGCGTGGTGGGCGATAACCCGCACGATATGTTCGAGGCCGTGCGAAACGTGGGACAGGGCGGCTTTGTGCTCGTGCGCGACGGCGCGGTGGTCGCAAAGCTCGCGCTCCCGCTCGGCGGGCTCATGAGCGATGGCACGGCGGAAGACGTGGCCCGCGAGCACGATGCCTTCGTGCAGGCTGCGCGCGCTGCCGGCATCGAGTCCCCGCTCGATCCCATCATGGGCATGATCTTCCTCCCGCTTCCGGTCATCCCCACGCTCAGGATTCGCCCTGAGGGCGTTTTCGATGTCACGACCTTCACGTATGCAAGCTAATGCCGAAAGGAGCTCATGTTGATCCGCCTTATCGCCTCCGACATGGACGGTACCCTGCTTGACGAGCATAGCGAGGTTCCGCCCGAGACCTACGACCTCATTCTCGCCCTGCGCGAGAAGGGCGTGCACTTCGCCGCATCCTCGGGGCGCCGCTTCGACCGGCTGTGCCAGTTCTTCGCGCCTGTGAGAGACAAGATGGACTTCGTGGCCGCCAACGGTGCCCAGGTGTATGTGGATGGCGAGCTCGTGGATCGCGAGGTGTTCTCCCATCTGGGCATACGTCGCTTGGCGAAGACCGTTGGTAAATTCGAGAGCTTGCACATGGCGCTTTTCGACGACGAGAAGTCATTCCTGCTCGACGACGAGGATAAGTTCGTGCGCGAGATTGACAAGGACCTTCCCAACGCCGAGCGCATCTGGTATCTGCCCGGGCCCGATGTGAGCATTCTCAAGATCTCGATCTACTGCGAGGACGGGCACGTGATGGACTATGCCTACGCGCTCTCCCGCGAGCTGGGCGACGAGTTCCTATTCGCACCCTCGGGCACGCATTGGATCGATGCGCTTCAGCGCGGCGTGAACAAGGCCACGGGCATCGAGCAGGTCATGGCGCACCATGGGATTACGCGCGACGAGGTGATGGCGTTCGGCGATTCGATGAACGACTACGAAATCATCCGGTTCGTGGGCACCGGTTGCGCGATGGCCAACGGCCGCCCCGCGCTCAAGGCAGTTGCCAACCGCGTGATTGGCTACAACTATGACCAGGCTGTGCAGGGCGAGATGCGGAAGCTCTTGGAGAGCTTGGGCTAGCGCGTTCGGTTCGCGGTGTCGTGCTCGGTAGAGCGGATTAGAGCAGGCTCGCCTTCTGCATGCACATGCGCTTCCGCTTCTGCTCCGGATCTGCTCTTATCTGAGCCCTACGTGCACGATGCGCGCGCCGATGAGCTCGGCGTCGCGCTTGTCGTGCGAGGCCATGATAACGATGCGCCCCCGTTCGCGCTCGCGAATGATGGCGGCGACGTGCTCCCGGGTGGCTGCGTCGAGTCCGTTGAAGGGCTCGTCCAGCACTAGTATCTCGTGTGGGGCGAGCAGCGCCCGGGCGAGCCCGATGCGCCGACGCTCGCCGCCTGAGCAGGTGCCCGCCGGAGCGAGTTGCCGCTCGCCGATGCCGAGAGCCTGGAGCAGGCTCGGAGCCTCGGCCCATGCAGGACTCTCGGCAGGGAGTCCGATGCGCGCGTTCGCCAGCGTGCTCGCTTGGTCAGCAAGGCGGTCGTCTTGGAAGCTCATCGCGACGCGGGGGAGGGGCTCGCGGTCACATGGATCCCCGAGCACGACTGATCCGTCGTCGGCCGTCTCGAGCCCGGCGATGATGCGCAGGAGCGTTGTCTTTCCCGAGCCGGACGGCGCCATGAGGCAGATCGGCTCGCCGGTGCGCGCCGTGAACGTGACGCCATTGAGGACGGGCGCGCCGCCGAACGCCTTCGATAGCCGCTCGATATACAAGCGATGCTCTGCATTCTTCGCGGCGGGTGCGCCGGTTGCTGGCGCGTTGCCGACCAGGGCCTCGGCCGTCGTTGCGCGCTCGATGCGCCCGGAGCGTCCTGCCCGCCCGCAGGCAAGGGGCTCAATCCATGCGAGCACCCCGCGCAGGGCGGCAGTGCACGCGGCGCTCGCCAGCACCACGGCGAGCGTCACCGCGAAGAGCGCAGGCGTGTCAAAGTAAACCTTCGCGTCGTAGATCGCTTCGCCGAGCGATCCAGCAGGTATGCCGATGACCTCGGCCGCAACTCCGGCTTTCCATGCGGTGCTGAGTCCGAGCGCAAGTGCGGTGCTCAGATAGGGGAAGAGCGTTGGCATCACGAGAAAGCGCAGGCGGCGAACAGGCGGGACATGGTAGAGCCTGGCCGCCTCTTCCAGCTTGCCGTCTGTCGCGCGCACCCCCTGGAGGACGTTCTCGTATACGATGGGCAGCACCACGAGCAGCACGACGAGCACGGCGAGGTTAGCGGCGCGCAGCCAGATGAGCGCGAGCACGGTGATGGACGCCACGGGCACGCTCTTTGCGAGCGCCATGAGGGGTGCGAGGAGCTCCTCTACGACGCGCCAGCGCGCGGCGGCGAATGCCCCGATCGTGCCGCATGCCGCTCCGAGCGCGAAACCGCCCGCAATGCGCACGAGGGAGAACCCCACGCGTGCCCAAAACGCGGGTTGGGGAGCCATCTCGACGAGGCGCGCGAGCACGGCGACGGGTCCCGGTAGCAAGAGCTCGCTTCCCAGGGCAATCGCGGTAAGCTGCCAGATCGCGAGCCAGAAGGCACCTGCCCAGAGAGCCGGGCGACGGCTTGGGCGCGCGATCTTCGCGCCGGTGCGCCCTTCGGGTCTCGCGTGCTCGGATGTCTGCCGCTTGCTCATGGATTTAGATGCGCTCGGCTAGGCGCCGTAGCAGAAGTCGTCGCCCGGCATCGCGCCGCCCACGGAGGCGGGGTCGGCGTCGTAGAGCGTCTGGAGATACCCGGTGAGCGCTCCCGCCATCTCCGCGCCTGTCATGCAGACGATGTTGCAATAGGGGATGGCCTGTTCTGCCATCTGCGCGGTCACGATGTCGGCTGCCTCGATGAGCTGGGCCGCTGTTGAGGGGTCGTCGTTCACGAAGTCGACGGATGCGGCGTAAGCATCGAGGAGTTCTTCGACCGCCGTCGGGTGCTGCCAGGCAAACGTGCTCCGAGCCACGGCCACGCCGGTGATGAGCTGCGAGTCGCCTCCGTTGGCAGCGACGGTCTCGTCCCAGACCTCGGTGAGGTCGAGTGCGATGCGCGCGCCTTCCACCTTGGCGAGCGCGCTCGTGGCGAAGGGCTGGGGGAGCATGCAGACGATGGACGGGTCGGCTTGGAGTGCTGCCAGGCACTCGGCATGCTCGCTCGCCCATTGGATGGTCACGTCCGTTTCGGGGTCGATGCCGTTTTCGCGCAGCAGGTACTCAAGCGCGTACTGCGGGGTCGAACCGCGGCCAGCGGAATAGATGGTGTGGCCAGCGAGATCGGTGATGTCGTGGATGGTCTCTCCCGCTTCCACGATGTCGAGCACGCCGAGGGTGTTCACGCAGAGTACCGTTACCGCCCCTTCGGTCTTCTGATAGAGCGTGGCGGCGAGGTTCGCGGGCACGCACAGCACGTCGAGGTCGCCCTGGATGAGCTGCGGAGCGAGTTCGTCGGCAGAGCCCGCGAGGGTGAACTCGTAGTCGTTCTCAAGCGCGCCGATGCCGGCGGGGTCGGTGCCCACGGGGGTATCGGTCGCGACGGCATCGCCCGATGAGCCGTCGTCGGTGGCCGCAGCATTACCCGCTGCGAACATGCCCGCGGCGTCCATAAGCCCAACGAGGCCCATGCCCGTAGGCCCTTTGAGCGCGCCGATGCGCACGGTGGTGGGCTCTGCGCCCTCGCTCGAAGAGTTCATCCCGCTGCCGGCGCTCGACCCACCGTCCGTATTTGAGCTGCAGCCGGTGATACCCAGACCGATGGCGATGGTGGTGAGCCCGCTGGCGAAAGCGCGGCGCGTGATGGTGGCATGGTGCTGCTGTTGCGTGGTGCCCATGGAAACCCCCAGAATTTGTGTGATGAGCGCGGATACCTACCACTATATCAGTGCGGAATCGAATGCGCTCCCCGCGCGTGCGCGATGGGGCCCATATGGTTCCGCCTCGATGACTTCACGCTTTCTACCTGCATATACAACATTTCACCCGTGTCGTATGACAGACGGGTTTCGCTTTGTCTGCCATGCTGATGCCGTAATGCGTTCCGCATGTTTGCGGGATGAGGGGGCGCGGGATGGAAAGGCTTGGGATGCTGAGGGGAGTGCGCATGGCTAGCGTGGGTGCGTTCGTGCTCATCAGGCGCATGCTTCGCCTGATATGCGGGAGGCGGTTTGCGCTCATTACTGTCGCGATGGCGATCGTTGTGGCGTACCAACTGACTGACGACCTATTCATCTCATACGGCACGGTCGGTGCGGATATCCTACTCGGCGTCGACCTGCCTCCGCTTTTCATGGCGGCGATGACGATGGGCGGTTCGGAGGCGTTCGGGTGCTCCGTTTGCTTCGATGCGCTGGTGCCGGTTGTGCTCAGCTGCGGTGTTGTCTGCATTGCTGCCATGGTGGTCCACGCGTGCTCGTGCGCGTCTGTCTCCGCTTCGTCCATACCTGGGGAAAGCGTTCCGCATGGCGGGGATCCTCGAACTTCGCCGCGGGCCTTCTCGCTTCGCATCGGCCTCGTGCGCGGCGCGGCTCTGGTGGTGGCAGGCATGTCCTGCGGCATGCTCTTCCAGCTGCTGAACGGGTCGTATCTCGCCTTGCATCCCTGGCGCCTGGCGTCGTCGCTCGCATGGCATCTTGTCCTGCACGGCACAACGCTTTCGGCTGTGCTGTATGTGTCGATGCGGGCAATGCGCTTCGCCCAACGTGCAGGGCGGTCTCTGCTCGACGTGCTCTCTCCCATTGCCATGCCGTGGCTTCTTGGCTTTGGGTGCAGCAGCGGCGTGCTCGTCGATGCGCTGCTCCAGCCGCATGGTTCCGTTCGTTCGGTTATCGCGCTGGTCGCTATCGGTATGGTTTGCGGCGCGTGGGCGCTTGCGAGTACGATGGCGAGCTATCGGCGGCGCCTAGCGTTTTCGCGGCGTACTGCTGGGTTCCTCGACCAAGCGCTTGAGGGTTCGGGGCTGACCGATGCCGAGCGCGTCGTGCTCGGGTACCTGTTCCGAGGGTTCACGGCGGCGGGTATCGCGCGCGAGCTCACGGTGAGCTTGAACACCGTCCGAACCCACATGCGGCACGTATACGCAAAGCTCGGCGTTCACGGTCGCTCGGAGCTCTTCGATGCCGCAGAGCGCCGCCTCGAGCGCTATGAGGAGCGTCTCTAGGCTGGGGAGCATTCCTGTCGAAGAGTGAATCGTAGACACCAGGTGTCTGCGATTCCATACGTGCGTGAGGCGCTGGGACCGTGTCTCAGCGCCTCGCATTCTCGTTTGAAGCGGTGCCAAGAGCACGGCGGGATACGTTCGAGGTCGCGCCCCTTGTTCGCAAAGCGTCGCACAACTCGAAGGCGAGGTCGATATTAGGCCTTCGCCTACGAGTTATGCGACGCTTTTGGGTGAGGCCTGGTCCCGTCGCGCGCCCCGCTGTGTGGCCGCGGGCTATGCCTCGGTGCCGTCGGCCGTCACACGGAAGGGCATGGCCCAGTCTCCGTGGTCGGAATGAAGCAGCTCCTCCGCGCGCTCGGAGAGCGGTTCGCCCAGGAAGTCGTCGTAGCAGGCCTTGACTGCCGGGTTCTCGTGGCTAAAGCGCAGCTCGCTCTGCTCATCGATGATGCGCAGCGTGCAGCCGCGGTCGGCGGAAAGGTTGAACCCTTCGATGATGGGCTGGCCACCGCCGCCCACGCAGCCGCCGGGGCAGGCCATGACCTCAACGAAATCGTAGCTCGCCTCGCCGCGCTCGATGGCACGGCAGAGCGCGTCTGCATTGGCAAGGCCGCTCGCCACCGCGATGCGGAGCGTACGGTCGGGCAGCTGGAACTCCTTCTCGCGCCATCCGCGCTCGGGCCCTTCGGAGCGAATCTCATGGAATGCGTCCGCGTCGGGGTTCTCGCCGGTCACAAAGTTGTAGGCGGTGCGGAGCGCGGCCTCCATCACGCCGCCCGTCACGCCGAAGATGTGTCCGGCGCCCGTCGCCACGCCGAGCGGGCGGTCGAAGTCCTCTTCTTCCAAAAGGTCCACGTTTACGAAGCGTTGGCGAAGCTGGCGCGTGAGCTCGCGGACCGAGAGCACGGCATCCACGTCCGGGCCGGTGCCGGTGGAATCCATGCCGGGGTAGGCGGCCTCCATCTTCTTGGCGACGCACGGCATATAGGACACGACGAAGATCCTTGCGGGGTCCACGCCGAGGATCTCGGCATAGTACGTCTTGGCGAGCGCGCCGAAGATCTGCTGCGGGCTCTTCGTGGTGGAGAGCTTCTTCGCAAGCTCGGGGTAGCGCGTCTTCGCGAAGCGCACCCAGCCGGGGCAGCATGAGGTGAACATGGGCCCCTCGGCGCCTTCCTTCAGATGCTCGATGAGCTCGCTTGCCTCCTCCATGATGGTCACGTCGGCGGCGAAGTCGGTGTCGAAGACGTAGTCGAAGCCCAGGCGGCGAATCGCCGCGACCATGCGGCCCGGGGTCGGCGGCTTGCCTCCCAAGTCGAGGAGCTCTGCCCAGGAGGAGCGAACGGCGGGTGCCACCTGCGCGATGGTAATCGTGTCGGGGTCAAAGATCGCGTCGAAGACGCGCTCGGTGTCGTCGCGTTCATGAAGTGCGCCCGTGGGGCAGTTGGCGATGCACTGGCCGCAGAAGGCGCAGTCGTCGGGGGCCACGGCGTCCACGTGCGCGCGGCTTCCGGAGTCCACGAGGTCCCAAACGCCGAGTGCCTGCACCTTCTGGCATGTGGATACGCAGCGCAAACAGTTCACGCATTTCTCGGGCTCGCGCACGAGCGGGAATCGCGCGTCGATGGGCTTGGTCTCGAAGAACGTGGTGTAGGGCACCTCGTGGACGCCCATGCGGTCGGTAAGCGCTTGCAGCTGGCAGGTTCCGTTGCGGAAGCACGTAGGGCAGCGGCGATCGTGCCGCGAAAGGATGAGCTGCAGGTTGGCCACGCGGGCGCGCCGCACGCGCGGCGTATCGGTGTAGACCACCATGCCATCCGTGACTTCGTTGTCGCACGCTGCCACGAGGTGATCGATGCCCTCGACCTCCACGAGGCATACGCGGCACGCGCCGATCTCGTTGATCTCGCGCAGGTAGCACAGGGTGGGGATGTCCACGCGGTGCTCGCGCGCCACTTCAAGGATCGTGGCGCCCTCTTCGGCCTCGTAGACGTTACCGTCGATTGTGATCTCTACCATGACATCCGTCCTTCCTCATGCAGGATGCCGCAGCCGAAGTGGTCGCAGTTGAGGCACCTGAGCGTCTCTTGGCGGATTTCCTGTTCCGACAGGCCGTACTCTACGAGCTCAAAGTCGTGCACGCGCTCCTCGGTGGGGCGCTCGCCGTTCACGGAGCGGCCGCAGGGCACGCGGTCGTCTAGGCGCGGCGTCGGCAGCTTGATGTCGACCGATACGGTGTGGTGGAAGCCGAGGTACGTATCGATGGAGCGCGCCGCTTTCTTGCCGTCGGCGATGGCGAGGATCACCGTTGCGGGCCCGCGCATGCAGTCACCGCCGCTGAAGATGCCCGGATGCTCCGGCACGGCAAGGTTCTCGTTCACATCGAACTGCTTCCAGCTCGTGGGAAGGCCCTCGTCGGCGAAGTAGTCGGACTGGATATCCTGGCCGATGGCCACGATGACCACCTGGCAGGGGAATTCATGCGGCTCGCGGTCGGCGGTCACGGGTGCGGGGCGCCCGCGTTTCACGGGGCCGATGATCTGGGGCTGCGCCTTGAGCGCGCGAACGCGGCCCTCCGCGTCGGTGAGAACTTCGAGCGGGGCCATGAGGTCGGCAATCTCGCAGCCGTCGGCGATGGTTCCCTCGATTTCTTCGGGTAGCGCTGTCATGTCGGCTACGCGGCGACGATAGACCACGGTGACCTTCTTTGCCCCGCAGCGCACGGCCGAGCGCGCGGCGTCCATGGCCACGTTGCCGCCACCCACCACGCAGACCTCGAGGCCCGTGTAATCGGGCGTGTTGCCCAGGCCGATCTCGCGCAGCATCCGCACGGCGGGTACGACGCCCTCGGCGTCCTCCCCGGGCATGCGGAGCTTCTTGTCGCCGTGCGCGCCCATGGCGATGTAGACCACGTCGAAGTCGCGCTGGAGCTCTTCGAGGGTGATTCCGTCTGGCCCCACCGGGGTGTTGCAGCGAATCTCGACGCCGGCGGCCTCGATGGAGGCGATTTCGTCGTCGAGGATGTTCTTGGGCAGGCGGTAGTTGGGGATGCCGTAGCGCAGCATGCCGCCCGCCTTCTCGCGCTGCTCGAACGCGACGACCTCGTGGCCCATGCGGGCGAGGTAGTAGCCGCAGGTGAGGCCCGAGGGTCCGGCGCCCACGATGGCGATGCGCTTGCCCGTGGCGGGGCCTCGGTCGGTCGCGCGCGGGCCGGTCGCGTGGTCTACGGCGTAGCGCTTGATGCCGCGGATGTTCACGGCATCGTCCACCATGGTGCGGCGGCAGGTCTCCTCGCAGGGGTGCTCGCATACGTAGGCGCATGCGCTGGGGAAGGGGTTGTCCTTGCGGATGAGCTCCACGGCCTCGTCGTAGCGGCCCGCTGCGGTAAGGGCGATGTAGCCGGGGATGTCCACGTGCGCCGGGCAACTGACCTCGCACGGCACGCCCTGGCTCGAGCTGCGAAGGCACCCGCCGGTGGCGGCGTGGTATTCGAAGTCGTCGCGGAAGGCCTTCACGCTCATGAGCACCTGTTCGGCGGCCTGGTAGCCTACCGCGCAATCGGAGCTCACGCGAATTTGCTCGGCAAGGTCTTCAAGGCGTTCGATCGTGCCCGGATCGGCGGTGCCGCCGATGATCTGCTCGAGCATGTCGGTCATGGCGCCCAGGCCCACGCGGCACGGCGTGCATTTGCCGCAGCTTTGCGCGTGCGCCACGCCCACGAGCGCGCGTGTCATATCGACGGGGCAGGTGCCGCGGGCGTTCGCTCCCAAACGTCGGCTTGTGTTGGAGCACATTTCGCCCAACGCGCCGTAGGAGCTGTCATTCTCAAACAGCATATGCGTATCCCCTCTGTCATGCGGTGCTGGCGATGTATTTTGCACCTAAATACTCACACTACTGTCTCGTGTTCCGTCCCGCAGCCCCCAACCGGACAAACGGTCAAACTGTTCGACAAAGGGTCATTTCTGTTCGCGCCGCGCCGCGCTTTCGGGCAAGATCCGGACACCGCAGGCAAGTTGAAACGCAGACACCCGGTGTCTGCGTTTCACGGCGCGGGAGCAGTTGGATCACTCTGCGAGCAGTTGCATGATGAAAGCCCCGACGCCCGCGTTGTTGTTGGCGCCGCACACGGCGTCGGCTGCGCCCTTCGTCTCGTCCTCGGCATTTGCCAC
>ERZ1032461.385-NODE-385-length-11949-cov-5.649487_pt1 | contig 11949 bp, 7 predicted proteins | sample MGYA00517098_ERZ1032461 | MGnify/ENA primary metagenome ERZ1032461 (study PRJEB33719, sample SAMN04261332) | wastewater metagenome | biome: periurban shantytown; feature: human; material: feces | host: Homo sapiens | place: Peru: Lima | collected 2013-01-26 ...
CGCAAAGACTACGAAGGCACGTGAGGGGCGAGAAGTCTAATCCCTGCGGCCAAAGAGCGAGAGCAGGCGAATGAACACGTTAAGAATGTCCAGGTAGAGGTCGATGGCGTACCACAGCGCATTCGAAACCGTGGGGACCGCCGTCGATGCGCGGAACACGTCGTAGCCGATGAACCCGCAGAATATCACGATGACAGCAAGATCGATGAACGTCTGGCCCACGCCCAGGAACATCAAGATAAGCTGGACAACGAACAATGCGATCAGCGCTGTGATGAGCACGCCCTGGATACGCTGGAAAAATTGCGGGAACATAATGCCCGCAGCACCGAACACGATCATGATGCCCGCCGTCGCCGAAAACGCGAGCGAGATGGTCTGCATGTCGTACATGCCCAGAATCAGCGAGGTGGAGAACCCAAACGTCAGCGTGAAGAGGGCATAGCCGATAAGGCCCATGGGGAGGCTTTCCTTACTACGCCCGATGCTCATCACGATGCAGCCTGCGATGCTGCCCACGAGCATGCCGATGGTGAGGGCAAACGGGTTCCTCAGCATGAACAGCATGAACTCATACGTGCCCGTGATGTACGAGCACGCCGCCATGATGACAAACGATAAGAGCACGAATCCGGTGAGCAGGACATTATATAGGCGGCGAGAGATGAGCTTGGGTGCCGGCCCCTCCCGATAGATGGGACCATCGAAAGGCTGCTGCCCGTAGCGCTCGACTTCGTTCATGATTCCTCCGATCAACTGGGGCCTCAGTGCCCCGTTCCTCCCAGTGTACCCAATCAACGGGAATCTCACCAGCTCACCGAGACACCCGCCGGGGCTCGGGGCACTTGGCAGCCTGACGGGGCGCGCCGGGGTCCCGGGGCGCATGGAGCACCTGACGGCTCGCCGGGAGCTTTGCCGCGACGGAGGCTTGTCAGCCAGCCGGGCGCTTTGCCGCGACGGGCGCCTGGCATCGCCGGGAAGCGCGCAGGCAGCCTTTACGCTGCCGGATGCGCCTCGGCATCGATTCGCGCGATGCGCTGGTGGCCGAATACAAGCACAAGGACCGGGAACGACGCGACGAGCACGCTCGCCAGCAAAAGCGTCCCCTGGACCCCGAGCATCGCGGCAAGCCAAGGCGACATGAGCAGCGGAATAACGCCACCCGCACTGGCGCCGAACGTCATCATGGAATTCGCGCGGCCGATCACCTCAACTTCGGCGTGCATCTGCACCAGCGTGTTCTGCAACGGAACGATCATGCCGAAGGCAAGCCCCAAAAGCACCTGCCCCACAAGAGCGACCAGCACGTACGGCGTGCCCACATACACCAAGCAACCGATTCCCATGCCGCAAAGCAGGACAAGGAGCGTCCGCACGGTTACGCGGCGCACCGGAATGCGCAGCACGAGCAGCGCGCCCGCCACCGCGCCCACGCCAGACGCGGCAGAAAGCCAGCCCATCCACGCAACGCCCACCTGAAGAACGTCGCGGTAGTAGAGCGATTCGAGCGGGTCGAGCGCGCCATAGCCCAGATACGAGAGAAAGCCCGCCCAAAAGAGGAAGGAGAGCGCCGCGTTGGAGAAAACGGCGCGGATGCCCTCGATAAGCGACGAGCGCGAGCCGGCGGGGCGCACGCTCGGACCGCCTGCACAGCGATCTGTTCCAGCGCCGGCCGAGCCCTCCGTCAGCTCCGCTGCCGGCACTGCATCTTGCCCGCCCCCTTCAGCGCGAGCACCGATTACCGGGCGGAACCCCGCTGCCGGAATCACAGCGAGCACCACGCACGCGCCCATGAAAGCGAAGACCGCTCTCGTTGGCGCCACCGAGGCGATCGCTCCACCGATAAGCGGCCCCACCACCACGCCGGTATTCGACACAATCGAGAGCGCCGAGTTGATGCGCTTGAGCTCGATGGCGTCCGCCGTAAGGTAGGCCGGGTACGAGCGAGACACCGGCTCGAAAAAGCCCAGGCTGAACCCCAAGCATGCCGCTCCAAAGGTGAGTGCAGACATGTCGCCGCCAAACACGATGCAAAACGCGTCAACAGCAAGCATGACGATGACGAGCAACGCGAAGTGCAGCCGGGGGCCTCGCGCGTCGAGATACGCTCCGCCGGCAAACGACCCTACGATTTGGAAGAGGTTGAGCAGCGCCACCACGACGGCGGTCGAAGCGACCTCGCCGTCCATGCTGTAGGTGAGCGTGCCGAGCACACCGATGAAATAGCAGGACTGAATACCTACGTATATGAGAAAGCGCATGAGTACGAGACGGCGCGCTGCCGGTGCGAGCGCGCGGGCCTCGGCAAGAATATGGTCGAGCATAGGGGTTCCTTGGATTCGAGCGATGGTGCGGGCAGAGAACGAACGCGGTGCGCCCGCTATGGTTCGTAGACGAATCCTTGTGTCATGCCACGTCCCCCATCATCCGAGGCCCCAGTATGGGCACCACTCTATCACAACGGATGCGCACCCTGGGTGGCTGAAGCGAGCCCCGCGCAACCGAGAGGCTAGCTCAGCTCGAGCATGCCGGTATACAACTGGTAGTAGCGCCCATGCTGGGCAATAAGTTCGTCGTGGCTACCGCGCTCTACAACGCGCCCCTGCTCAAGCACCATGATCGCGTCGGCATCGCGCACCGTAGAGAGCCGGTGGGCGATCACGAACGTCGTGCGCCCGCGCATGAGCTGATCCATGCCGCGCCCAATGAGCATTTCGGTACGCGTGTCGATGGAACTCGTCGCTTCGTCCAAAATGAGAACCGGCGGGTCGGCCACGGCCGCGCGCGCAATGGCGAGGAGCTGCCGCTGCCCCTGGCTCAGGTTCGCTCCATCCGAGGTCACCATCGTGTTATATCCATCTGGCAAACGCCGGATGAAGCTATCGGCGTTGGCGATCTTCGCGGCAGCGCGCACCTCTTCGTCCGTGGCGTCGAGCTCGCCAAAGCGAATGTTGTCGGCAATCGTGCCGGTGAACAGGTGCGTATCTTGCAGCACGATGCCGAGCGAGGAGCGTAGCGCGCTCTTCGCGATGTTCTTGACGTTGATCCCGTCGTAGGTGATTTCGCCGTGCTGCACGTCGTAGAAGCGGTTGATAAGGTTGGTAATGGTGGTCTTGCCGGCACCTGTAGACCCCACGAACGCGATCTTCTGGCCGGGCTTGGCAAAGAGGTTGATGTCGTGGAGCACCTCGTGCTCTGGGGTATAGCCGAAGTTCACGGCATGGAAACGTACATCGCCACGGAGCGGAATGAGGCCCGTCGTGAGCACCGTGCCGTCCGCAGCCATATTGCGCTCCGCCACCGGAACGAGCGCGCCCCAGGCACCGATGCCATAGCCGTCGGGTACCTTCCAAGCCCATGCGTCCTCGCCCGTCTCAACGAGCGTCACCTTGCCCTCGTCGACCTCGGGCTCCACGCGCATGGCGGCAAACACGCGCTCTGCGCCCGCAAGCGCCGAGAGCAGGAAGTTCGACTGCTGCGTGAACTGGTTGATGGGCAGCGCCGTCTGGCGCACGAACACGAGATAGCTCGCGAGCACGCCCACATCGGTCTGGCCGGTGAGCGCCATCCATCCGCCGAGCACGGCGACAATCGCATAATTCACGTAGCTGATGGACACCACCGCCGGCACCATCGACGCGGCATACGATTGGGCGCTTGTGCCCGCCACGCGCAGGCGCTCGTTCTTATCGCGAAACCCCGCGAGGTTCGCCTCCTCATGGTTGAAGACCTTCACGACCTTCTGCCCCGTGACCATCTCCTCGATATAGCCGTCGAGCTCGCCGAGCACCGACTGCTGCCGCTGGTAGAAGCCGCGGCTCTTGTTGGTCGAATAGCGAATATAGGCGAACATGCAGACATAGCCCACCACCACGACGAGCGAGAGCTGCCAATTCAAGATGAAGATCATGGCAAGCGTGCCCACGATCTGTATGGCGCTCTGGATGACCATGGCGAAGCTGTTGTTCATAGCCTCAGCCACGGTGTCCACGTCGTTGGTGAAGTAGCTCATGATATCGCCGCGATTGTGCGTGTCGAAGTAGCTCAGCGGCAGCTTCTGCAGGTGCGCAAAGAGATCGCGGCGGATGTCCACAAGCACTTTTTGCGCAGCGTGCACCATGACCTGTGTATACGCGAACGCTGCCACCACACCGGCAGCGTAGATGAGGGCCGTAGCGATGATGCCTGCCACAAAGTCCGCATACGCGCCGCCCGCGAGGCTATCGACCACGGGCCGGATCATGTACGTGCCGAGCAGGTTGGCGATAGCCGACACGCTCACCAGCAGCGCCACCGCCAAAAAGAGCAGCTTATGGCGTCCCATATACGCGAGGAGCTCACGCAGCGTTGCAATGAGGTTCTGCGGCTTGTTCCCAGGTGCAGCCATTACCGCTCACCCCCTTCTGATCCCTTTTGGGACGGGTTTGTTTTGACCCATTCCACGTTGTCGGGCGCGGCATGATGGTCCATTTTGACCCCGTCCCCCTTTGGACCATGCGTTTGAGATGCGTAGATTTCCTGGTAGATACTATCGCTCGCCAGGAGTTCGGCATGGGTGCCCACGGCATGCACGCGCCCGTCGTCGAGCACGACGATCTGGTCCGCATCCGCTACGGAACTCACGCGCTGCGCGATGATGATCTTCGTCACGCCGGTAAGCGCTGCGAGGCTCGCGCGAATATCGGCATCGGTCGCCGTGTCCACAGCCGAGGTCGAATCGTCAAAGATGAGCACGCGAGGCCGCTTGAGCAGGGCGCGAGCAATGCAGAGGCGCTGCTTCTGCCCGCCCGAAACGTTCACGCCGCCCTGTCCCAGGTCGTACTCGAGCCCACCGGGCAGCCGGTCGAGGAACTCGTTCACGCGGGCACGGCGGCATGCCTCGAGCAGATCTTCGGTCGTTGCCTTGGGATTCCCCCAGCAAAGGTTCTCGCGAACCGTACCGCTGAACAGAACGTTCTTCTGTAGCACAATCGAAACCGCGTTGCGGAGCGCTTCAAGATCATAGCTGCGCACATCTCGCCCGCCTACGAGCACCGAACCCTCGCTCGCATCGTATAACCGCGGTATGAGCTGCACGAGCGTCGTCTTGCCGGAACCGGTGCCACCGAGTACGCCGACGGTCGAGCCGGCGGGTATGTTCAGGTTCACGTGCTCAAGCGCGTTCTCGGCAGCATCCGCGCGATACTTGAACGAGACGTCGCGAAACTCCACGGACCCATCGGCCACCTCGGTGATGGGGGCCTCCGGCGAAACGAGGTCGACCGGCTCATCCAGCACCTCGCAAATGCGATGGATGCTCGCCAACGAACGCGTGAGCAGCAGGAACACGTTCGAGATCATGATGAACGAGTTCAAAATCTGCATGACGTATGAAAGGAACCCGGTCAGCTCGCCCACTTGGAGCTCCCCGCCCAGGATCATCTGGCCGCCGAACCACATGATGAGCGTTGTCGCCGTGTAAAGCGAGACGTACAGCACGGGCATATTCAGCACCGCGAACTTGAACGTCTGCTCGCTCGTGCGCGCTAAGCCCTCGTTGACCGCGCGAAATTGCGCGCACTCGTAGTCCTCGCGCACGTATGCCTTCACGGCACGCACGGCGGTAAGCATCTCCTGAACTACGTCGTTGAGCCTATCCACCGTGGTTTGCAACACGCCGTAAAGGGGCCCCACATGACGCACGATGAGCGCAAGCGCCACGATCATGAACGGCGAGACTCCCACGAACACGAGTGCAAGCTGCATGTTGAGATAAAACGCCAGGCCGAAGCCGATAACAAGCATCACCGGCCCACGCACCATCGGCCGGAATCCCGCGTTGAGCGCGTTCTGGATCACGGTGACGTCGGTGGTCATGCACGTGATGAGCGACGAGGTCTCGAAGTGATCGAGGTTCGCGAAGCTCATCTCCTGCACGTGCTCGTACTCCGCGGCGCGAAGCCGTGCGCCGAGGCCATACGTAGCGCGGGCGGCGTGACGTGCGTAGAGCTGGCCTGTGATGAGCGAGAGGGCGGCGCACGCGAGCATGAGCACGCCCTGGCGGAATATGAAGTCGAGGTCGCGGGTAGCCACGCCCACATCGATGATATCGGCCATGAGGATGGGGATGACCATCTCGAACGCGCTCTCGATGACCACGAGGAGCATGCCGAGGATCGCGTCGCGGCGATAGGGACCAAGGAAACCGACGATGCGGCGGAGTTCATGCATGGGATGCCTCCTCAGGAGCAGAGGGCTGGCTAAGAGCAGAAGCGGACCGGGACTCCTCTCCCGCAGGCATGGGATCTAGCCGCTCCGTAGCGGGCCGGGACTCCTCCCCTGCCAGTTGCCGCCCGTAGGCACGCAGGTTCGCATGTGCGCGAACCAGGTAATCTGCAAATGCGGCGCGCTCCTCGGGCGTGAAGCCCTCCAACATGGCCGCCGCCTCCTCACGACACGCGGCACCCCACGATTGGGAAACGCGCTTGCCTTCCGCCGTGAGCGAGACCACCTTGCTGCGACGGTCACCGGCCGCGGGCGCTATGGCCACAAGCCCTTTCTTGCTGAGCGCATCGAGCATGCGCGAGACGCCCGCAGGGTCGAGCTCATAGTATTCAGCGAGGCCGCGGGGCGAACTCGGACCGTTTTCCTCAAGATATGAAAGCAGCCTGGGCTGCCCGGTGCCAAGGCCGATACTCGCCATGAATGGATGCATGAGCTGCCGCTGCGCATGGCTCGTGCGGTAAAGCAACGAGCGGAATTCAAACAGGTCGGGATCTTCCACGCCGATCCATCCCCTTAATTACTTGATATATCAACTGTTGATGCGTCAAGTAATAATCCTGAGCAAAGCTGCTGTCAAGCAACAACCCCTGCGTACACAGATGCGAAATGAAAGCAAGCCTGTCCACCGCACCGCCACCAACGACGTGCTAAGCGCGGGCGATCCCCTCCGCACGGGCGGCTTCGGCCACGGCGGCGGCAACCACGGGCACGACACGCTTATCAAGCGCCGAAGGCAGGATATAGTCGGCCCGCAGCTCATCTTCCCCCACCATGCCAGCGATGGCATGCGTCGCGGCAACCATCATGCCATCGCTGATATCGCGCGCACGCACATCAAGCGCACCGCGGAACACGCCGGGAAATACGAGCACGTTGTTGATCTGGTTGGGGAAGTCCGAGCGCCCGGATGCGCATACAGCGGCGCCCGCAGCCCGCGCCTCGTTGGGCATGATCTCGGGCACGGGATTTGCGAGGGCGAACACGATGGGATGGGGAGCCATGCTTCGCACCATATCTTGAGATAGCACGCCGGCAACGCTCACGCCCACGAACACATCGGCGTCTGCAAGTGCGTCGGCAAGCGAACCTGTAACGCCACGTGGGTTCGTTTGCGCCGCAATGCGCTCCTGTGCGGGATTCATGCCCGGCTTTCCCTCATAGAGCGCACCGTCAACGTCGCAAAGCACGATGTCGTGCGCGCCGAGCTCAAGCATGAGCGATGCGATGGAGATGCCCGCCGCGCCCGCGCCCGAGAACACGATGCGAGCCGTTGCGAGCTCCCTCCCGGTAAGGCGGCACGCATTGATGAGCGCCGCGCTCGCCACGATCGCGGTGCCGTGCTGGTCGTCGTGGAAGATGGGGATATCGCAGACCTCTTTGAGGCGCCGTTCCACCTCGAAGCAACGCGGAGCCGAGATATCCTCGAGGTTGATCCCGCCGAAGCTGCCGGATATGAGCCGAATGGTCTCGACGAGCTCGTCCACGTCTTGCGTGCCTACGCACAGCGGGAAGGCATCGATGCCGGCAAACGACTTGAAGAGCGCGCACTTACCTTCCATGACGGGCATGCCCGCGACCGGACCGATGTTGCCAAGGCCCAGCACCGCCGAGCCGTCGGTAATCACCGCGACCAGGTTCCCACGACGCGTGTAGGTATACGAGAGGTCCGGATCGCGCTGAATCTCGAGACATGGAGCGGCAACGCCCGGCGTATAGGCAACCGCAAGGTCCTCCGCCGTCTCCACCGCAGCGCGACTCACGACCTCGATCTTTCCGTGCCACGCCGCGTGCTGCTCAAGCGCCCGCTCGCCGATACTCATTGCGACCTCCTTCTCAAAATGATAAAACGAACCGGGTTCGTTTTATCATTTTGCTGGCAACGTGCCCGTGGCGAGCACGCGCTCAAGCTGCTCCTCGTCGAGCACGGGCACGCCCAAGCTCTCGGCCTTGGTAAGCTTGCTTCCCGCGCCGGGGCCTGCCACCACGTAGCTCGTCTTCTTCGAAACCGAGCCCGTAACCTTGGCGCCGAGCGCTTTGAGCGCTGCACCGGCCTCGTCGCGCGTCCGGCGCTCAAGCGTACCGGTAAGCACAAAGGTCAAGCCCGCAAGCGGCTGCGCCTCCGCAAGGTCAACCGAAACACCGGTTTCCTCGGCCGCGCGCGCCGCCTCGCCCGAAAGGTCCTCTTCCAGCGTAAGGCCGGCAACGCGCAGGCGCTCGAGCACCGCCAGGTTTTCCGGCACGCTGAAGAACTGCTTCACGCTCGCCGCGATCTTGGGCCCCACGCCGTCGATGGCCGCGATATCCTCTTCGTTTGCCACAACGAGCGCATCGAGGGTGAGAAAGCGCCGCGCGATGACCTCGCCCACGCTCTTGCCCACATGCCTGATTCCCAGCGCGAAGAGCACGCGCGAAAGCGGCTGCTGCTTCGACTTGTTGAGCTCATCGATAACCTTGGCCGCAATGGTCGCGCCCACGGGGATGGAATCACCCGCGCGCACGCCGCGACGCTTATCGTCTTTAAGGTAGGTGCGGCCCGTGTCGAGCGCAGCGACGGTGTCGGCGGTAAGCGTGTAGAAATCGGCCACGTCGCGCACGAGGCCCGCCTCCATGAGCTTATCGATGAGCTCGTCGCCCACGCCGTCGATATCCATGCAGCCGCGACTCACCCAGTGCGCCAAGCGCTCCTTGGTCTGAGCAGGGCAATCGATGGACACACAGCGGTAGGCGACCTCGCCTTCCTCGTGCACCACGGGGCTCCCGCAGGCGGGGCACGTCGCGGGCATATCCCACTCCTGCGCGCCCTCGGGGCGCTTCGCGAGCACCGGGCCCACAACCTCAGGGATCACGTCGCCAGCCTTATGGACGACGATGGTATCGCCCTCGCGCACGTCCTTGCGACGGATCTCGTCGATGTTGTGGAGCGTCGCGCGGGCGATGGTGGAGCCGGCCACCACCACTGGGTCGAACTCCGCGACCGGCGTGAGCACGCCCGTGCGGCCCACCTGGATGCGAATCTCGCGCAGCACCGTCTCTTTCTCCTCGGGCGGGAACTTGAACGCGATGGCCCAGCGCGGGGCGCGCGCCGTGAAGCCCAGCTCGTCCTGCTGAGCGAAGCTGTCGACCTTCACCACCACGCCGTCGATGTCGTAGTCGAGGTCCGCGCGGTGGGCGAGCGCCTGCGCGCAGAACTCGTGCACTTCGGCGGGGGTGGTGCAGCGCGCGACGTTGGGGTTCACCGAAAAGCCGGCATCGCGCAGCCAGCTCAGGAAGTCGTGCTGCGACGTCACGTGCAAAGGGGCGGTATCGGCAACGGCATACAGGAAGGTAGCCAGGTCGCGACGGGCCGTGACCTTGGGATCCTTTTGGCGAAGGCTTCCCGCGGCGGCGTTCCGCGGGTTGGCGAAGGGATCGCGCCCCTCGGCATCCGCCTCTTCGTTCAGGCGCAGAAAGCTCCCCTTGGGCATGTATACCTCGCCGCGCACCTCGATGGCCGTGGCAGCATCGGCCCCCATGTGAGCGAGCGCCGTTTCGGAAAGCCGTGCCGGGACGTCCTTGATGGTGCGCACGTTGAGCGTCACGTCCTCCCCCGTCGTGCCGTCACCACGGGTTGCTGCGCGCACAAAGAGCCCGTTTTTGTAGGTGAGGGCCACGCCCAGTCCATCGATCTTGAGCTCGCAGGTATAGGTGGCTTGGCCCGCACCGAGCGCCGCCTCCGTGCGGTCGAGCCACTCATCGAGCTCTTCGAGGTTCATGGCGTCGTCCATGGAATACATGCGCGCCATGTGCGTGACCGATTGGAACTGCGGCGACACGTACCCGCCCACGCGCTGCGTGTAGGAATGCGCCGTCACGAGCTCGGGATACGCAGCCTCCAGCTGCTGGAGCTCCACGAGCATCTTGTCGAACGCCGCATCCGTAATCTCGGGAGCGTCCAGGGCATAATAGCGATATGCATGGTATTCCAGCTGGTGGTTGAGCTCCGCCGCCCGAGCTGCGGCCGCACGGCGCTCCTCGTCTGCGCGCCCCCGCGTTGGCTCATGGCTCTCGGCCGCCTCATTCGATGCGCGGCTCAAATCAAACAGGCTCTGCTGCTCTGTCATAGTTCTCCCATCACCTATTGGTCGCTTTCATAGCGTAACATCTCGCTCGCGCAAAAGGCTCTTTGTCCCAATTTCACATGGAGAGCGGCGCGCGCAGTCTACGCCCAAACATCAAAAGGCCCGCCGCGGATGCGCTCCGCAGCGGGCCTATCGGTTTACCATGCCTGATGAGGGACTAACCCTCATTTGGCATTACATGAGTCCCTCGAGGTACTGACGCAGCTCCTCTTCGCTGAGCGAGTTACCGGAGCCTTCCCCCGTCGTGCCGTCCTGGCTCTCGGCCTGCACCTCGGCATCGGAGCCAAGCGTCACATCAACCTCGATGGTCTCGTCATCGCGCACCACGGTTAGCGTGACCGTATCGCCGATGCTATGCTCGCGCGCTGCGATGATGAGACCGTCGGCCGAGGTAATCTGCGTGTCGTCGACCGCGGTAACGATATCACCCTCACGGAGCCCCGCCTCCTCGGCCGGGCTGTCGGCGTTCACGGAGTTCACGTACGCGCCCTCGCTGACCGCAAGGTTGTTCTGGCGCGCGGAGTACGCGTTCACCGTGGTCACCGTCACGCCGATGTACGGGTGCGCGGGGGTCTCGCCATCGATGATCTGCTGAGCGATGTTGATCGCGTAGTTCACTGGAATGGCAAACCCAACGCCCGAGCTCGAGCCGGAGTAGGACTCGATCATCGAGTTGATGCCGATGAGCTCGCCGTTGTCGTTCACGAGCGCGCCGCCCGAGTTGCCGGGGTTGATGGCGGCATCGGTCTGGATCATGTTCGCGTAGATCGTGGTGCCGGAAGTTGACTGCATAGCGGTCGAGCGGTAGAGCGCGCTCACGATGCCCGTGGAGACGGACTGCTCGTTGCCGAACGGGCTACCGATCGCCATGACCCACTCGCCAACCGTGAGGCTGTCGGAGTCGCCGATCTCGATGGGCGTGAGCGAGCTTGCATCGGCGCCCTGCAGGCGGATGACTGCAAGGTCGCTCGACTCGTCCTGCCCCACCAGCTCGGCTTCGTAGCTCGCGCCATCGTTCGTTGAGACGTTGATGGTCGTCGCGCCTCCGATGACATGGTAGTTCGTGAGGATGTTGCCATCGGTATCGAGGATCACGCCCGACCCGATGCCGCCCTCGCCGGAACCCTCGTTCACCGCCGTGATGGAGACCACCGAGGGCAGCGCCTTGGCAGATACCGCCTCGGCGAGCGTCGTATCCTCGGCATCGATCTGAATTGTCTGGTTCGAGCCGCTATCCGAAAGTGCGGGCGCATCCACGTTGGTGCTGCCGATGCGAAGCGCACCGGTCATGACCAGCGCGATCACAAGCACCGCGCCAACCACCAGGCCGGCGAGCGACGAGACGAAGACCGGGAGCTTCTTGGTTTTCGTCTTCACCACGGTATGGGTGACCGTCTCGGCCGGCGCGGAGGGCGCCTGAGACGAACGGGGGTCGCGGCCCGCGCCAGACGTGCCTGCGCCTGCTGCTGCCTGCGGGACAGCGTACTGCTGCGTTTGCTGCGCCTGGCCCGCGGTGCCGGAGGGGCTTGCCCACGAGGCACCGGATGGGGCCGCATGGGCGCCCATC
>ERZ1032461.388-NODE-388-length-11871-cov-5.204807_pt1 | contig 11871 bp, 8 predicted proteins | sample MGYA00517098_ERZ1032461 | MGnify/ENA primary metagenome ERZ1032461 (study PRJEB33719, sample SAMN04261332) | wastewater metagenome | biome: periurban shantytown; feature: human; material: feces | host: Homo sapiens | place: Peru: Lima | collected 2013-01-26 ...
ACAGAATATAGACAGTGCGATACAATGCGGATAGTGATCGTAATGGCCGGCGCATTGCGCCGCAAGCATAGGAAAGGAGCACACCACTATGGAAAGCAAGCTGCATATCAACACCACCGCCGTGCACGGCGGTTCCCGCAAGGACGATACCTTCGGCGCTATCAACGAGCCCATCTACCTGACCTCCAACTACCGCATCCCCACCGACGGGACGCCGGTGGACTGGAGCGGCATCCACAGCAACATCTATCAGCGCAACCGCAACCCGAACCAGATGGTCCTGCAGGACAAGCTCTGCGCCCTGACCGGCGCGGAGGACGGCGCGGTGTTCGCCAGCGGTGTGGCGGCGCTGGCCGCGGTGTTCACCACCATGCTGAACTCCGGCGACCACGCCATCGTGTCCGAGGTCTGCTACAGCGCCACCAACCTGCTGTTCCGGGAGTATCTGCCCAAGAAGTACGGCGTGGAGGTCACGCTGCTGGACACCACCGACACCGAGGCCGTCCGGGCGGCGGTGCGGCCCAACACCAAGCTGATCCATGTGGAGACTCCGGGCAACCCCACCACCGGCATCAGCGACATCGACGCCATCGCGGACATCGCCCACAAGGCCGGCGCGCTGCTCAGCGTGGACGCCACCTTTGCCGGCCCCATCTGCATCCGTCCCCTGAGCCACGGGGCCGACCTGGAGATCCACAGCATGACCAAGTACATCAACGGCCACGGCGACTCCCTGGGCGGCTGCGTGCTGGGCCGGACCGAGCTGATCGACAAGATCAAGGAGCTGGCCATGGTCAACTATGGCGGCATCCTCAGCCCCTTCAACGCCTGGCTGGTGGCCCGCGGCCTGACCACGGCGCCCCTGCGGATGAAGCAGCACTGCGCCGTGGCCATGCAGGTGGCCGAGTTCCTGGAGTCCTGCCCCGCCACCCGCTTCGTGTGGTATCCCGGATTGAAGAGCCATCCCCAGCATGAGCGGGCGGAGAAGCTGATGCACGGCCAGTACTCCGGCATGATCTCCTTCGATCTGAAGGGCGACGAGAAGCAGCACGAGAAGTTCCTGGACGCGCTGCACCTGGTGACCCACGCGGTGTCCCTGGGCGATGTGGAGAGCCTGATCGTCTACTACGACAAGAACAGCGACAAGCTGCCCCACTATCCCGCCATCTACCATGAGGGCTTCTTCCGCTTCAGCATCGGTCTGGAGGACGCCGAGGACATCATCGCCGACCTGACCCAGGCCATGCAGGCCGCCGGTATGCTGTAAGCCAAACGGGAAACATACACAGATAGAAAGCCCGGCGACGTTGTCGCCGGGTTTTCTGCTGCGCAGCCGGTGCTGCGCTGAAAGCGGTAAAATTTGGGTGTTGCAATCCCTGCGGGACTGTAGTAGTATAGTAGATGCAAGAAATTCAACTATGGGTGAAAGTAATTCATGAAGGCAACGTGCTTTTCCACAAAAAAAGCGCATTGTCCAACACACGCGTTGGAGGATATATCTATCCGGCCGTATAAAGGGAAGGAGGACACCCTATGGTGGATATAAGCTATCGGATATTTGACCTGGTCGTCAGCACCAACAGCCTGGCAAAAACCGCGGAGCTGGTGCATTTGTCGCCCTCCGCAGTGAGCCATTCCCTGCGGAAGCTGGAGCAGACGCTGGGCATGCAGCTGGTCATACGCGGCCGTGACGGCGTCAAGCTGACCACGGCGGGCAAGGAGCTGCTGCCCCATGTGCGCTATACCCTGAAGGCCGAGGAGCGGCTGCAGCAGGAGATCTCCCGCATCAGCGACGTGCGGGCGGGGGTACTGCATGTGGGCGTGTTCAGCAGCGTGGGCTGCAACTGGATGCCGGAGATCCTGCGGCGCATGGAGCGGGCCTATCCCCAGATCGAGCTGCACATCCACCAGGACGGCTATGCCGGGCTGGAGGCCGCCGTGATCAACGGCGAGCTGGACGCGGCCTTCGTCTCCCTGCCCATGGCAGAGACGCTGCCCACCTATCCGCTGCTGCGGGACCGGCTGCTGTGCATTACGCCCAAGAACTTTGAGACCATCAACGAGGGCTACATCACCATCGAGGAGATGCGGGGCCAGACGCTGATCCTGCCCCACGCCCAGTCAGATTACGACGCGCGGGCCTTCCTGCGCAACAACGAGATGGAGGTGGAGAACCCCCACGAGCTGGCGGACGACGCACTGATCATCGCCATGGTGGAGAGCGGCCAGGGCATCAGCGTGGTGCCGGAGCTGGTGCTGGACTACCTGGGCGGCGACATCAACGTGTTCCCTGTGGAGAGCGCGCCCTTCCGCCACATCGGCCTGGCCACGCAGCGCAGCGAGTATGTGACCTCCGCGGCCAAGATCTTCGTCCGGACGGTGCAGGACTACGTCAGCGAGCGCTATCCGGAGGATCTGCCCTATTTCAGATAAAAAACAGAGAAAGCGGACGCCCGACGGGCGTCCGCTTTCTCTGTTTGCGAGGGGTAAAGAAATCGCTTCAGAAAGGAGTGTAAGCTTGTTTACAGGGTGATGATGCCGATGGAGCTCAGCACCACGACCAGGGTGATGATGGGGCAGACGTAGCGGATGAGGAAGGTAAAGATGCCCTTCCAGGTGAACTTGAACTTGCCGCCCTTCTCCACCTCTTCAATAACGGCCTTGGGCTTCCAGACCCAGCCGACGAAGATGCACAGCGCCAGGGCTGCCACCGTGGCGAAACAGTTCTCGCACAGGTAGTCGATGGAGTCCAGGATGTCGGTGTCCTTGCCCAGCCAGCCCAGCAGACGCACGCCGCTGAGGGAGCTGTAGCCCAGGGAAACGGGGATGGCGATGATCATGTTGGAGGCCAAAGCCAGCAGGGTGCCCTTCTTGCGCTCCCAGCCCCAACGCTCGATGGGAATGGAGGCGTTGGCGGCGGTCATGCCGATCACGGAGCTGATGGCGGCGAAGAACACGGCCACGAAGAACAGGAAGCCGAAGATGGCGCCGCCCTTCATGCTGCCGAAGACAGCCTTCATGGTGATGAACAGCATGCCTGCGCCGGCAGAGGGGGAATAACCGAAGGCGAAGGCGGCGGGGATGGTAGCCAGAGCGGCCACCAGGGCCACGACCATGTCACCCAGAGGCACCAGCAGGGCGTTCTTGGCCAGGTCGCTGTCGTCGGGGGCATAGGAGCCGTACATCAGGTTGGTACCGAAGCCGATGTTCAGAGAGAAGAACATCTGGGCCAGGGCGATGCCGAACACGGTCAGCCAGCCGCCGGAGGTCATGACGTTTTCGGTGCTGGGCTTGAACAGGAACTCGATGCCGGCCTCGGCGCCGGGCAGGGTGCAGGCGCGGACGGCCACGATGATCATCAGGACCAGCAGAGCGGGGATCATCCTCTTGCAGGCCTTCTCGATGCCGCCGGCCATGTCCTTATGGACACAGATATAGGCCAGGGCCAGACCAACGAAGGTCCAGATCAGGGGCTCAACAGGGCTGGAGATGAACATGCTGAAGTACTCGGCGCTGTCCATGGTCCAGAAGGTGGAGGCGGGGTTGAAGATGGCGATGCCGAACTCGACCATGTACTTGATGATCCAGCCGAACAGCAGGGAATAGAAGCCCATAACGCCCACGCAGACGATGGAATTCAGGATACCGACGAACTTCCACTTGCGGTTCAGCTCCATCCAGGCGGCGATGGGGCCCTTGCGGGTCTTGCGGCCCAGGGCGTACTCAGCCAGGGTCATGGGGATGCCCAGCAGCAGGGCTACGACCACATATATGATGAGGAAGTAGAAGCCGCCGCCGCGGCCCAGCTTGGAGGGGAAGCCCCAAACGTTGCCCAAACCGACAGCGCCGCCGATACAGGCCAGCATCATGCCGATATTGGAACTAAACTTAGAACGGGTTTGCTTTTGTTCCATTTCTCTTACTCCTTATAGTGTGATTTATGAAAAAGCATGCGCTTGATCATACAAAAGTGGACTCTCTTAACGGGAAAACTCAGGGGAGCATGGTGTGGACCATCTCATAGACCAGCTCGGCCATCTTGGCGTGGCCGGCCTCGTCCAGATGGACGCCGTCTACCTTGCCGGGCTTGATATACTTGGCCGCGTCGATGAACTCCACGCCCAGCTGGTCGGCCACGATGCGCAGGTGCTTGCCCAGCTCGCGGCTGTTGTTGATGCTGGTCTGGTCGGTGACGTCGTTCTCCTTGAAGGTCAGGCGGTCCTCGGTGATCTCCACCGGGGAGATCAGCAGGATCTTCATCTTCTCGCCGGGACGATCCACGCCCAGGGAGCGGGCGGTCTCCAGCATGTACTGCACGGCACGGGCGGTGGAGATGGGGTTGCCGGCGGGGATGTTGGACTGGAAGTCGTTGGTGCCCAGCATAAAGACCAGCATGTCGATGGGTGCGGCGCTGCGCAGGATGGCGGGCATGGTCTTAAGGCCGTTCAGCTCGGGATCAAAGGGATCGTCGAACACGGTGGTGCGGCCGGTCAGGCCCTCCTCCACCACGGTATAGTCCTTATAGCCCAGCTTTTCCTGCAGGCGGGCGGGCCAACGGATGGTCTCGTCGTAGCGCTGGCCGGTGACGGGGATGTATCCCCATGTGTTGGAGTCACCGAAACAGATGACGCGTTTCTTCATAGGTACTCTCCTTTGCTTCGCATTTTTCTCTGCTTGGTCTTTTCGCGCCGCCCGCCGGAAAGAGAAGGCTGCATGCGCGCCGGCGGGCCGCGTTATGTAAGATGGGGCTATTGTAGCAGATTCCCCGACGCTTTGCATTGAATCATTTTCAGAGAGGGTGTGAATTGTTTGCATCATCGTTTTCCGGCGTCATGCTATAATAGCGTTGACCATGTTGGACCGGCAGCAGCCGGCGATGGAATAAGGAGGAGCAAGCGTAATGATCAAATATGCAAAACGTATGGGCGCGATGGCGTACACCGCCAACGTCGTCAGCAACCTGTTCGGTGCGATGACCAATCCGGACATCATCTCTTTCGGCGGCGGCGCGCCGGCGAAGGAGGCCCTGCCCATCGATATCCTGCGTCAGCTGACGGACGAGGTCATTTTGAAAGACAAGCGCGGCGTGGAAGCGCTGCAGTACGGCCCCATCGGCGGCACCAAGGACATGAAGGAGGTTATCGTCAACGAGCTGCTGGCGCCCAAGGGCGTGAAGTGCACCACCGATAATGTTATGGTGGTGGCCGGCGGCCTGGAGGGCATCAACCTGGTGTGTCAGGTGTACATCGATCCGGGCGACGTGATCCTGGTGGAGTCCCCCACCTTCGTCCACTCCGTGGAGATCTTCGACATGTTCGAGGCCAAGTGCATCGGCGTGGACATGGACGAGGACGGCGTGAAGATGGACGACCTGGAGGCCAAGATCCAGAAGTATCACCCCAAGATGGTGTACATCATCCCCACCTTCCAGAACCCCAGCGGCCGCACCCTGTGCCTGGAGCGCCGCAAGAAGGTGGCCGAGCTGGCCGCCAAGTACGACGTGCTGGTGCTGGAAGACGACCCCTATCGTGACATCCGCTACAGCGGCGAGGACCTGCCCCCCATCAAGAGCTTCGACACCGTGGGCAACGTGGTGGTGGCCAACAGCTTCTCCAAGATCTTCTCCCCCGGCGTGCGCCTGGGCTATGTGATGGCGGAGCCGGAGACCATCCACTATCTGATGGAGGCCAAGTCCGCCACCAATTCCCACAGCTCCATGCTGCCGCAGGTGCTGTGCGCCGAGTTCTTCAAGCGCGGCTATTACCCCGCACACCACAAGATGCTGTGCGACCTGTACCGCGAGCGGCGCGACGTGATGCTGGAGAGCATCGACAAGTACTTCCCCAAGGGCACCAAGCACAGCTTCCCCGACGGTGGCCTGTTCACCTGGGTGCAGCTGCCCGGCGACATCGACACCGCGGAGCTGCTGAAGGAGGCCACCAGCGATCCCGAGGTCAACGTGGCCTTTGTGGCCGGCGAGGGCTTCTTTGTGGGCCAGACCGGCGAGGGCCGCAACTGCATGCGTATGAGCTTCGGCAATAACGCTCCCGAGCGGATCCGCGAGGGCGTGATGCGGCTGGGCAAGCTGATCGACAAGAAGCTGGCACAGCAGGGCAAGTAAACGAAAGGAGCAGAGAAAATGACAAAACGCAGAATGAAATCCATGGACGGCAACACCGCGGCGGCGTATGCTTCCTACGCCTTTACCGACGTGGCCGCGATCTACCCCATTACGCCGTCCTCCGATATGGCGCAGCACATCGATGAGTGGGCTGCCACCGGCAAAAAGAATATCTTCGGCGAGACCGTGCAGGTGATCGAGATGCAGTCCGAGGGCGGCGCCTCCGGCGCTGTCCACGGCTCCCTGCAGGCCGGCGCCCTGACCAGCACCTACACCTCCTCTCAGGGCCTGATGCTGATGATCCCCAATATGTTCAAGATCGCGGGCGAGCTGCTGCCCGGCGTGTTCCACGTGGCCTCCCGTCTGGTGGCCTCCAACGGCCTGGGCATCTTCTGCGACCACAGCGACGTGATGACCATCCGCACCACCGGCTTTGCCATGCTGTCCTCTGCCAGCGTGCAGCAGGCCATGGATCTGGCTGCGGTGGCGCACCTGAGCGCCATCAAGGGCCGCGTGCCGTTCCTGCACTTCTTCGACGGCTTCCGTACCAGCCATGAGATCCAGAAGATCGAGGTGCTGGAGTACGACGAGCTGGCCAAGCTGGTGGACAAGGACGCCATCAACGCCTTCCGCCGCAGCGCCATGAACCCGGACCATCCCAGCGTCCGCGGCACCGTGCAGAACGCCGACATCCACTTCCAGCAGCGCGAGGTCATCAACAAGTACTGGAACGAGCTGCCCGACGTGGTGGAGCACTACATGGGCGAGATCAACAAGCTCACCGGCCGTGACTATCACCTGTTCAACTACTACGGCGCACCCGATGCCGAGCGCATGATCGTGGCCATCGGCTCCATGAGCCAGACCATCGAGGAGGTAGTGGACGCGCTGAACGCCAAGGGCGAGAAGGTCGGCCTGCTGACCGTGCACCTGTACCGTCCGTTCTCCCTGGAGCACTTCTTCAAGTACATCCCCAAGACCGTGAAGGTCATCACCGCGCTGGACCGCGTGAAGGAGATCAACGCCCAGGGCGAGCCCCTGTACATGGACGTCAAGACCGCCTTCTACGGCAGAGAGCACCAGCCCGTGGTGGTGGGCGGCCGTATCGGCGTGGGCGGCAAGGACATCCGTCCGTACCACATCTATCAGGTCTTTGAGAACATGAAGGCCAAGTGTCCCAAGGATCACTTCACCGTGGGCATCATCGACGATATGTACGACAGCAACCTGCCCGCTGTGGACGACCTGGTCATCAACCACGCCGGCACCACCGCCTGCAAGTTCTGGGGCCTGGGCTCCGACGGCACCGTGGGCGCCAACAAGAGCGCCGTGAAGATCATCGGCGACAACACCGACAAGTACGCCCAGGCGTATTTCGCCTACGACTCCAAGAAGTCCGGAGGCGTTACCGTGTCCCATCTGCGCTTCGGCGACACGCCTATTCGCTCCACCTATCTGATCGACAAGGCGGACTTCATCTCCTGTTCCCAGCAGTCCTACGTCAGCAAGTACGACATCCTGGCCGGCCTGAAGGACGGCGGCACGTTCCTGCTGAACACCATGTGGGACGATGAGGCGCTGGACCAGAACCTGCCCGCCGAGATGAAGCGGTATCTGGCACAGCATCACATCCACTTCTACACCATCGACGCGGTGGACATCGCCCGCAACCTGGGTCTGGGCAACCGCACGAATATGATCATGCAGTCCGCGTTCTTCAAGCTGGCGGACATCATCCCCATCGAGGATGCCGTGAAGTACCTGAAGGACTCCATCGCCGTGACCTACGGCAAGAAGGGCGACGACGTGGTGGCCATGAACTGCGACGCCGTGGACCAGGGCATCTCCGGCCTCCATGAGGTGACCGTACCCGCTGCCTGGGCTGACGCCGAGGACGCCCCTGCCGCCGAGGCCAAGGAGGTGCCCGCCTACATCAAGGACTTCCTGGAGCCGGTGAACCGCATGGAGGGCGACAACATCCCCGTCAGCGGCCTGCTGCCCGTGCAGGACGGCGCGTATCCCACCGGTACATCCGCCTATGAGAAGCGCGGCGTGGCCATCCGCGTGCCCCACTGGGATGCCGAGAAGTGCATCCAGTGCAACCAGTGCTCCTTCGTCTGCCCCCACGGCTGCATCCGTCCCATTCTGACCACTCCGGAGGAGACCGCCGCCGCGCCCGCCGGCTATGTGACCAAGCCCGCCAACGGCGCCAAGGAGTATCAGTTCCGCATCGCCATCTCCCCCAACGACTGTACCGGCTGCGGCAACTGTGTCAACGTCTGCCCCGCCAAGGAGAAGGCGCTGGATATGCGTCTGCTGGCCGAGGAGCAGGACGAGGCCGCCCGCTGGGATTATGTGGCCGCGCTGCCTGAGAAGAAGAACCCCTTCAACAAGCTGACCGTGAAGGGCAGCCAGTTCGAGAAGCCCCTGTTCGAGTTCTCCGGCGCCTGCGCCGGCTGCGGCGAGACCCCGTATATCAAGCTGGTCACCCAGCTGTTCGGCGACCGCATGATGATCGCCAACTCCGCCGGCTGCGCCCACGTGTTCTCCGGCAGCGTGCCCTCCGCCCCCTACTGCAAGAACGAGAAGGGCCAGGGCCCCGCGTGGAACAGCTCCCTGTTCGAGGACACCGGCGAGTTCGGCCTGGGCATGTTCCTGGGCACCAAGCAGGTGCAGAAGGAAATGGCCTCTCTGGCCAAGCGCATCCTGGACCTCCACGCCAGCGCAGAGCTGGACGAGGCGCTGACCGACTGGCTGGACAACCAGATGGTCTCCGAGGGCACCCGCGAGCGCGCCGACCGCGTGATCGCCGCGCTGGAGCCCGTCAAGGAGAAGGACGAGCTGCTGGCCGAGCTGTATGAGAACAAGGACTACCTGCCCAAGCGCTCTCAGTGGCTCATCGGCGGCGACGGCTGGTCCTACGACATCGGCTACGGCGGACTGGACCACGCTCTGGCGGCCGGCGAGAACATCAACGTTCTGGTGCTGGATACCGAGGTGTACTCCAACACCGGCGGACAGGCCTCCAAGGCCACGCCCACCGCGGCCATCGCCAAGTTTGCCGCCAGCGGCAAGCGCACCAAGAAGAAGGACCTGGGCCGCATCTTCATGACCTACGGCTACATCTATGTGGCACAGGTGTGCATCGGCGCCGACAAGGCGCAGACGCTGAAGGCCCTGGCCGAGGCCGAGGCCTATCCCGGCCCGTCCATCGTCATCGCCTACTGCCCCTGTATCAACCACGGCATCAAGACCGGCATGGGCCTGAGCCAGATGGAGGCCAAGCACGCGGTGGATTGCGGCTACTGGGCGCTGTATCGCTACAATCCCCAGCTGGTGGGTACCGGTGTGAACCCCTTCACCCTGGATTCCAAGGAGCCCACTATGTCCTTCCGCGAGTTCCTGATGAACGAGGTCCGTTACGCCTCCCTGCTGAAGGCCTTCCCCAATGAGGCCGAGGGTCTGCTGGAGAAGACGGAGAAGGACGCCATGGAGCGGCTGGCCTACTACAAGAAGCTGGCAGCTGAAAACTAAATCAACGGGCTGCAGCGCCGCTGCGCCCGCAGCAGACGGGCGCAGCGGCTTCGGCCCGCTGTGCCCGTCTGCAAAAAAGGACAAAAAGAAGGGAGCATGACCATGGGAAAGGTCGATCTGACACAACTGATAGGCATGCGGACAGAGCCGCGCTACATGGAGTATAACTGGCGCGACGTGGCGCTGTACGCACTGGCGGTGGGCGCCAAGGCAGAGGATCTGCAATATACCTACGAAAAATACCTGAAGGCGCTGCCCACCTACGGCACGATACCTTACTGGGGCACGGTGAACGTAAAGCCCTACCAGTGGATGCCGCTGCCGGCGTCCATGATCGCCAACGAGCTGATCAAGCCCACCATCTCCTTTCTGAATATGGATCACGAGATCATCATGCACCGCCCCATCGATCCCATCAAGGGCACCTTCCAGTACCAGGATGTGATCACCGACGTGTACGACCGGGGCGAGGGCAAGGGCGCCGTGATCAAGACCAAGGTGGAGGTGCGGGACGAGGCCGGCAACGCCGTCTGCACCAACTACTCCACCACCTTCTTCCATGAGGCCGGCGGCTTCGGCGGCCAGCCCATGCCCAAAAGCCCGGTGGTCATCCCCGAGCGGGAGCCGGACGTGGTCAGCGACGACTATATCAGCCCGGTGCAGAACCTGCTGTACCGCCTGACAGGCGACACCAATCTGGTGCATGTGGACCCGGACTACGCGCGGAAGATGGGCTTCGAGTCCTCCTTCATGCAGGGGCTCTGCTCCTTCGGCTTTGCCTGCCGCATGGCCATCGCCGCGCTGATCCCCGGAGAGCCGGAGCGCATGACGCGCATGGCCGCGCAGATGAGCAGCGTGCTGTATCCGGATACGCCGGTGCGTCTTGAGCTGTGGCGTGTGGACGAAAAACAGGCGTATTTCCGCCTGATGAACTTGAAAACAGGAAAACCCGTGCTGAATCGCGGCGCTTTTGAATGGGCCTGAGCGGCCATATAGAGCAAGAAAGGAAAACGACTATGGAATTTGCATTGACGAAGCAGCAGGAGCTGCTGCAGAAGGCGGCGCGGCAGTTCGCGGAGAACATTCTGGAGCCTGCCGCCGCGGAGCTGGACGAGACCCATACCTTCCCGGTGGAGAATTTCAAGCTGATGGCCAAATACGGCTTCACGGGCATCGGCGTGCCCAAGGAGTACGGCGGCGTGGGCGGCGGCATGACCGAGGAGGTTATCGCGGTGTCCGAGTTCGCCAAGAAGTGCATGGCCTCCGCCGCCACGCTGTCCATCCATTTGATCGCGCCCCAGGCCATCGCAAAGTACGGCACCGAGGCGCAGAAGCAGAAGTACCTGCCCCGCCTGACCAAGGGCGGCGAGCTGGGCGCCTTCGCCCTGACCGAGCCGGGCGCCGGCAGTGATGCTGCCAAGGCCCAGACCACCGCTATCCTGGACCCGGAGACCAACGAGTATGTGCTCAACGGCACCAAGTGCTTCATCTCCGGCGGCAGCCGCGCCGGTGTGCTGGTGGTGTTCGCCCTGACCGAGCCCAAGCTGGGCCTGAAGGGCATGTCCGCCATCATCGTGGAGGCCGGCACGCCGGGCTTCTCCGTAGGCAAGGTGGAGAACAAGATGGGCCTGCGCGGCAGCGAGACCGCGGAGCTGATCTTCGAGGACTGCCGCGTGCCCGCTGAGAACCTGCTGGGCAGGGCCGGCCAGGGCTTCAAGATCGCCATGCAGGCGCTGGACGGCGCCCGTATCGGCGTGGGCGCCCAGAGCATCGGCGTCGCCGAGGGCGCGCTGGACCTGACCGTGAAGTACATGCACGAGCGCGTGCAGTTCGGCAAGCCCATCGCAGCGCTGCAGGGCCTGCAGTGGTATGTGGCGGACATGGCCACCAAGACCGAGGCCGCCAAGTGGCTGACCTACTACGCCGCGTATCTGGACGACAGCGGCAAGCCCTTCAGCAAGGAGGCCGCCATGTGCAAGCTGAACGCCTCCGAGAACGCCCGCTTCGTGACCAATCTGGCCCTGCAGATCCACGGCGGCTACGGCTACATGCACGACTATCCCCTGGAGCGGATGTATCGTGACGCCAAGATCACGGAGATCTATGAGGGCACGTCCGAGATCCACAAGGTGGTCATCTCCCGTGCGGTGCTGGGCAAATAAGGAGGTAAAGGTAAAATGAAGATTCTTGTTACGGTAAAGCAGGTCCCCGATACC
>ERZ1032461.393-NODE-393-length-11826-cov-7.616345_pt1 | contig 11826 bp, 7 predicted proteins | sample MGYA00517098_ERZ1032461 | MGnify/ENA primary metagenome ERZ1032461 (study PRJEB33719, sample SAMN04261332) | wastewater metagenome | biome: periurban shantytown; feature: human; material: feces | host: Homo sapiens | place: Peru: Lima | collected 2013-01-26 ...
GATTCAAGGTTTCTTGCTGGGGAAGTGGGGAAAGGGGTGTTTGCCACGGCGCACGAAGGAGCAGCGCAGTACTGCCGCAAAGTGGACAAGCGTGAAATTCCGGTCTGTCCGATTTTAGGGGTCAATATTGCTGTCATCAACATGAATTGGCTGCTGAAATATTTGGCGCAGAACATTCATCAATTGCAGGGAGATTACATCTGCGTATCGAATGTACATACAACCGTCGTCAGTTACGAGGATGCGGACTACCGTGCCGTGCAGAACGGCGGTTTGATGGCGATTCCGGATGGCAATCCGTTGGCGCAGGAGGCGCGGCGGCGCGGGTATCCGCAGATTCAGCGGACAACCGGGCCTGACCTGATGATGGAGGTCTTTCGGCAGTCAACGGCACACGGCTGGCGGCATTATTTCTACGGCAGCACGCAGGAAGTGCAGGAGAAAATGATTACGCGCCTGCAGCAGGAGTATCCGGGGCTGGTAATTGCGGGCACAGACGTGCCGCCTTTCCGCGAACTGACACCGGAGGAAGATGCGCTTGCCGTGGCACGCATCAATCAGGCGCAGCCGGATTTTGTGTGGGTCGGGCTGGGAGCGCCGAAGCAGGAGCGCTGGATGGCGGCGCACCAAGGGCGTGTGCACGGGCTGATGATTGGGGTCGGCGCGGGCTTTGATTTCTTTTCGGGCAACGTCAAGCGCGCCCCGTTATGGATGCAGAAGCACAGCCTGGAATGGCTCTATCGCCTGATGCAAGACCCGAAGCGGCTATTCCAGCGCTACTGGAGCACGAATCTGAAATTCATCTGGAACGCGACCATCAGGAGAAAGTAAATGCAGCAAGCGACAAAACAGCCCGCTGTACTGCTGGTACACGACTATTATCAGGTTCCCGGCGGCGAGGATGTCGTTGTGGCGAACGAGAAGCACCTGCTGGAAACGCACGGTCACGCTGCGGCGCTGTATGCGCGGCGGAACGAGGAAATTTCGCGCATGGGAGCGCTGGAGAAAATCCGCAGTGCGCTGGGGATGTTTTTCAGCATCCGTACATACCGCGAGGTTCGGCGGAGCATCCGCGAAAACCGGATTTCGCTGGTGCATGTGCACAACACGCTGCCGCTGATTGGCCCGGCAGTGTATTACGCGGCATTGCGCGAGGGCGTTCCCGTGGTGCAGACGGTGCACAACTTCCGCCTGCTCTGCCCGAACGCGCTTTTCTACCGCGACGGCCATATCTGCGAGGACTGCGTGAAAAAGGGGCTGCACTGCGCGGTGAAGCACCGCTGCTACCGCGGCAGCCGCCTGCAGACGGTGTTCTGCGTGCTCAGCACACGTTTGCACCGCGCCCTCAAAACGTACAGCCGCCTGCATTACATCACCCTGACGGACTTCAACCGTCAGAAGCTGCTGGCGCTTAAGCAGATTCCGCCGGAAAACGTGTCCGTAAAGCCGAACTTTGTGGAACCGCCGGAGACGATTGTGCCATATGCGGCGCGCGAAAATCAGGTGGTGTACATCGGTCGGCTGGATGCGCTCAAGGGCATCCGGCTGCTGCTGGAGGCGTGGGTGCGCTACGAGCGTTCAGGCGGGGGCATGAAGCTAATCATCTGCGGTACAGGGCCGGAGGAAGCATGGTGCCGCGAATATCTGACGCGGGAAAAGCTGAAGCAGGCGGAGCTGCACGGCTTTGTGCCAAATTCGGCGGCACGGGCGCTGATGGGGCAGTCCAAGGCGCTGATTCTGCCGACACAGTGGTACGAAGGCTTCCCAATGACGATTGTGGAAGCCTTCAGCGCCGCCACGCCGGTGATTTGCTCGGATTTAGGCAACGCGGGTTCCCTGATTTCGGACGGCGTGACGGGCTTCAAGTTTCCGGCGGACTCGGCGGAACAGCTGGCACAGACGCTCAATCGGCTGCAGCACGCGGAATCCGTCAGCGAAGGCGCGCTGAAAACGTATCAGGAGAATTTCACGGCGGAAGCAAATTATCGTCAGCTGATGGCGATTTACAGCAAGGCGATGCAGAAAAGCGGCGAAAGGAACGAACCATCATGCGGCTGATTGTGGCAGATGTACGGAGCACCAGCACAGACGGCATTGCCGCTGGGCATTATTTCACCGTCGCGCAGAATTATCTTGACCTGTTCGGCGCAGAGATGGATGTGCGCATTGCGGGCGGGCCGGTGTACGGCGACCGCTTCGAGAATAAGCTGATTCGTCTGCCGCATGATTACATCGTGGGCAGCTCGGCGGCGCGCAACAAACGCGCCGTGTTCCAGAACGTGCGCGCGCTGTTGCGGGAAGCGCAGGATGACGTGATTGTCCTCCAGTGCAGCGCCGTCGCAACAGCGTATCTGGGGCTTGCGCTGTTCAAGAAGAAAGAAACGCGGGTCTACGCCATCCAGTACAGCATCGACGGCGTCAATTCAGCCTTGAAACGTGGCTTATATGCGCTGTGCAGGCGGAAAATCAGCGGCGTTATCTGCCCCAATGCAGCCATTGGCGCGGCGTATGGGCGGCCGATGTGCGTCGTATCTGATTACATCAGCACAGGAACGATGCAGCCGCCTGTGCCGTATGCGCAGAAGCGCTATGATTTCGGCATGGTCGGGCTGATTACGTCGGACAAGGGCGTCGTTGAGGCGGCAAAACAGCTGCGGAACACGCCGTATCGGGTGCTGATTGCGGGTCGGGTGCAGGAAGCGCCGCTGGAAACGGAACTGCGGGCAGTCTGCGCGGGGGCGAAGAACATCGAGCTGCGGCTGGAATACCTGTCCGAAGCGGCGTATGACGAGGCGATTCGCCAATGCCGCTACTGCATCCTAAACTATTCGGAGAATTACTCCCTGCACAGCAGCGGCGTTGTATTCGATATTCTCTTCCGGGGCGTGCCGATTGTGGGCAGCCGCTGCGGGACGCTGCAAATGGTGGAAGCAAACGGATTGGGCAAAACGGTATCCAGCATGGCGGATTTTGCGCCGGAAAGGCTGCTGGATGAAGCCGTGCATGACCGCTATGTGCGCAACATTGCGCGCTACTGCCAATCGCAGGCGCAGGAGCGGGAAAAGCTGCGGGATTTTCTGACGCGGGGCGCAGCGGAATAACCATGCCGCACAGCGCAAAGTGAAAGGAGGGGCTGAAGCGTGAAGGTCATGTGGATGGGGAATATCATCCTCCCTGCCATTGCGGAAAAAGAATCGCTTCCCCCGGTGTATATCGTGGGCTGGCTGGTCGGGCTGTCGCGGCGGCTGACGCAGCTGCCGGATGCGGCGCTGACGTATGTGTTTGACGCGCCGAAAGCGCTGACGGGCGAAGTGGACGGCTACCGCTATTACGGGCTTGTCAACCCCACACGCCCTACGCAGCGGTGCGGCGAAGCCTACACCCGGCAGCTGGAGGATATTCTGCGCAAAGAGCAGCCGGATGTCATTCACCTCTGGGGCACGGAAAATCAGCACACGCTGGCCATGGTTGATGCGGCGGAACACATGGGGATGCGCGAGCGGATTGTAATTTCCATTCAGGGGCTTCTATCCATATACGCGGAGCATTATCGCGCTTATCTGCCGGAACACGTCTGCCACGGGCACACGCTGAAGGACTTGGTGAAGGGCAATATCGTCCGGCAGGAAGCAATCTACCGCCGCGTCGGGCAGTATGAACAGGAAGCCCTGCGCAGGGTGCAGCACGTTATCGGGCGCACCGACTGGGATGCTGCCTGCATGGCGGAGCTTGCCCCGCAGGCGGCCTATCATTTCAACAACGAAACGCTGCGGGACGAGTTCTACACCGGCGAATGGTCGCTGAACAGCTGCGAGCCGCACAGCATCTTCTGCAGTCAGGCGCATGTGCCGCTCAAGGGGCTGCATCTCCTATTGCAGGCGCTGGCGATTGTCCGCAAGCGCTATCCCGATGTCAAGCTCTATGTGGGACGCAAGGACTATGGACGCATTCCGCCGCTTGCGCGCAATGCCTATGAACGGTACATCCACCGTCTGCTGCGCGAGAATGACCTCTACGGTCATGTTGTTTTTACCGGCAGCCTGAATGCACAGCAAATGAAGGAGCGGTATCTAAAAAGTCAGGTGTTTGTGCTGCCGTCGAGCATTGAAAACTCCCCCAATTCGCTGGGCGAGGCGATGCTGCTTGGCGTACCGTGCATTGCGTCGGATGTCGGCGGCGTGCGCTGTCTGATGACGCACGGCGTGGAAGGGCTGATTTATCCGGCAGACGACCCGCATTTGCTGGCGCATGATATCTGCGAGATGTTCGCGCATCCGGAAAAAGCGGCGCAGATGGCGCGCGCCGGGCGAGAACACGCTGGAAAAACGCATGATGCGCAGAAGAATCTGGAGATACTGCATCAGATTTATACGGAGATTGCACGATGAAAATCCGAATCACAAAGAACCATGTGGATGCACTCTGTGTGCTGATTGGCGTGCTGGGCATGGGTTCGCTGTATTTTCAGGTGTTGCGGATGCCGCTGATGGCAGCCATGCTGATTGCGTCGATTCTGCTGCTGACGCGGGCGCATCATCCGAAAATCAGCGTCCAGAATGTACGCCTGACGCTGCTGCTGACGGCGGCGCTGCTGCTGACGAGCTTCGTCAACCCGCAGAACGGCATCCACATCAACGATATTGTCATTTGGCTTTGCAACATCGGCTATGTGCTGGTTCTGCAAAGCTGCATCGGGTATCGGACGTATATGCGGCTGTATACCAAAGTCATGCTGGCAGAGGCGGCCATCAGCCTGATTTCCTTCGTCATCGGCGATTTGCTGTCGCTGCCGCTGCCGCTGCTGCACTACGAAGTTTCCAGCGTCAACGGATTTTACTTGACGCCTTATTTCACCTTAGGCTGGCTGAACATCCCGGTTTTCCACCGCAACGCGGGCATGTTCAACGAGCCGGGCAGCCACCAGATTTTCCTGAACTTCGCGCTGCTGTTCCTGATGAGCGACGAAACGCGCATGGGCATGAGCAAGAAGAAATACTGCTGGGCAATTGCGCTGCTGATCGTCACCATCCTCAGCACGCTGTCCACAACAGGCTTTATTTGTCTGGGCGTTGTGCTGCTGACGGTGGCCTTCCGCAAAAAGGGCGGGAAAATGGCGCGCAGCATCAAGATGGCGGCGTTCATTGGGCTGGTACTGCTGTTTGTCATCGAGTCTGCCACGGGCGTGGTGGAAAACAAGATTATCGGACGAAATTCCGGCGGTTCGTTCTACACGCGGTGGAACGACACCTTCAGCGGCTTTGAAATCGGGCTGGAATCCCCCATTGCGGGGCAGGGCGTTTTCTCGGAGCGGAAGGCGGAAATTCTGCTGGAACACAGGGTGCAGAACATTTCCAATGGCTTTGCCGCCTTCGTCATGGATACAGGGTTGATTCTCCCGGCAGTTTGGCTGTGGCTGACGTACCGCGGTATCCGTACCAAATTTGCCAAGGCGCGTCTGCTGTATGTGCTGGGCGTTTTCCTGCTGTATTTCCTGTGCATCAACACGGAGGGCGTTTTCCTGAACATACTGTTTCTGGGACTGCTGGGCAAGTGGCAGCCGGAGGGCGCGGCGCAGGAGCAGACGGGCGAAACAGGCGGAGAGGAATCATGAACACAGCATCAAGGAGCGAAAACACGGCACGCAACATCGGTGTAGGCGCAGTACGGCAGGTGGTTACGCTGCTGCTAGCTTTTGCCGTGCGAACGGTGTTTGTGCGCCGGCTGGGCGCGGATTATACGGGTGTCAACGGGCTGTACAGCAACATTCTTGCCATGCTGTCACTGGCGGAGCTTGGCGTGGGCAACGTGCTGGTGTACAGCCTGTACGCACCGCTGCACCGGGGCGACACGGGCGAAATCCAGCACCTGCTGGGCTATTATCGTCGCATTTACCGCCTGATTGCGCTGGCGGTAGCGCTGCTGGGCGCGGCGGTAATCCCCTTCCTGCCGCTCATTATCAGCAGCGAGCTGCCGATGGCGCAGCTAATCGTCTACTATGTGCTATACCTGGCGAACTCCGTGGCATCCTATCTGGTCATCTACAAAACGACGCTGATTCAGGCTGACCAGAAGGCATATTTGCAGAACATGGTTTCCGCCGCGGCGCTGGTGTTGCAGTATGCGGCGCAGATCGCGTGCCTGCTGATTTGGGGCAGCTATCTTGGCTATTTGCTGATTCAGATTGCCTGCACCCTCCTGCAGAACGCGGTGCTGAGCCATTTAGCGGACAAGATGTACCCCTTCCTGCGGAAAAAGCAGAAATGTGCGCCGATGCACCGCAAGCAGGAGCTGAACGACAACATCCGCTCCATGTTTCTCTACAAGCTGGCGACAATACTCATCAACAACACGGACAACATTCTGATTTCCGTCATGCTGGGCACGGTGTTCGTCGGCTACTACTCCAACTACGCGTCGCTGACGACGTATGTGACAACGTTCGTTTCCATCGTGATTACCGGCATTTCCGCCAGCTTGGGAAATCTGAATGCCGAGAAGAATTCGGAAAAGTCGTACGCCATATTCCGCAACCTGATTGTCCTCTTCGGGGCGATTACAGGCTTCTGTGTCGCCGCGTACGGCGCGATTGTACAGGACTTCATCCCCATCTGGGTGGGCGAAGAATACCTGATGGACACAGGGACGGTGGCGGCGGTGCTGTTCACATTCTACCTGAGCACCATCGTCGCGCCCGTGTGGATGTACCGCGAAACGCTGGGGCTTTTTCGGCAAATGAAGTATGTTATGTTTATGACGGCGCTGGTCAACATCCTGCTGTCCATCCTGCTAGGGCACTTCTTCGGCGTGGCGGGCATCATCGGCGCAACAGGGCTGGCGCGGCTCTGCACCATCTTCTGGTATGAGCCGAAAGTGCTGTTCCATCGCACCTTCGTGCGCAGTGCTGCCCCGTATTTCAAGGCGCAGGGCGGCCTGCTGCTGCTCAACGGCGCGGTGATGGCGCTGTCGCTGCTGCTGTGCGCGCGGATGGGGCATACGCTGATGTGGATTATCCTCAAGGGCATCACCTGCGCGGCGGTGACGGCGCTCCTGTACACGCTGGCGCTGGGGCGGACGGCAGAATATCGCTGGATGCTTGAAAAAGGGCGGAGTTTCTTGCGCAAATGGAGGAAGAAGGCATGATCGATCAGGAAATGCAGCACTGCCGTAAAATTGTGCGTTTTGACCCTACCATCTCAACAGCGAATCAGGGAGATTTCATCATCCGCAACGCCTGCGAGCATGTGCTGCACGACTGCTTTCCTGTGCAGCTGTCCGTCGCCGTGCCGGTTCGGGACAGGCTGTCGAAGGTATCGATGAAGCACGTCGGCAGTGCGGATTTCGCATTTGTCTGCGGGACGAATCTGCTTTCCTCGGACATGCGCCGCCAAAGGATGTGGAATATCCGCCTGCGGGACGCGGTGATGATGCGCTGCGGCGATTTGCACAAGCGGGAGCTGCTGAATTTCCGCCTGATTCGTGAGAAATTTCAGCGCACGCATGTCATTTTGCTGGGCGCGGGGTGGTATCAATACCAGGACGAGCCGACAGGATACACGAAGCGGATTCTAAAAGCGCTGCTGGATGGGCAGTACCTGCACGCGGTGCGCGACGAATACACGCGCCAGCGCCTGCTGAAGCTGGGCATCACGAACGTGCTGAATACGGCGTGCCCGACAATGTGGGGGCTGACAGCCGACAAATGCGCGCAGATTCCGACGCACAAGGCGGAGCGCGTCGTGACAACGCTGACGGACTACCGCAGCAGCACGGAGCAGGATGCGCAGATGCTGACCATGCTGCAAAAGCACTACCGCGAGGTGTATGTGTGGCTGCAAGCAGTTGAGGACTACGCCTGCCTGCGCCAAATGGATGCGCGCGTGACGCAGAATTTGCACCTGATTCAGCCGAATCTGCGAGATTACACAGCGCTTTTGGCATCAGGCGGGATTGACTACGTTGGCACGCGGCTGCACGGCGGCATCCACGCAATGAACATGGGCTGCCGAAGCCTGATTCTGGCGGTAGACAACCGCGCAAGTGAAATCGCGAAGGACACGAATCTGCCTGTCCTGCCCCGCGGCGGGAATTTGGATGTGCTGGAGGAGCGAATCTGCTCCGCATGGGAGACGCAAATTGATTTGCCGACCACGGCAATTCGGCAATGGAAAAATCAGTTCCGCGAGACAGATGCAGAGAAAGTGCCTTGATTTTCGTATAAAATGCGGCTTTCTGCGCGGTAAGTATTGACAGCCGACTTGTAATTTGTTACAATATAGCTGGAATTGGGAAAGAGATTGCTATATCCACCGGGAGCACTGCGGCTCGCCGCGAAAAGAAAGATGGAAAACAGCAATCGCTTGCCATTGGCACAACCATACGTCGTGCCGGAAGATTGCACAGAACAAGGAGTGAGGACGATGAAGGACAAAAAGTGGATGCGAAAGGCATTGTCTTTCCTGCTGGCTGTATTCATGGTGACGGGCAGTATGGGAACAGTGCTGACGGCGGCTGCAGAAGAGCCGGAAACTCCGCCGACGGAAACGGTTGAGGTCGTGCCGACGGAAGCACCGGAAGCAACGGATGTTCCTGAGGTAACGGAAATCCCCGAAGCAACGGAAGCGCCCGAAGCGACGGATGTTCCCGAAGCGACGGATGTTCCCGAAGCGACGGATGTTCCCGAAACAACGGAAATCCCCGAAGTGACGGATGCTCCTGAAACAACAGAAATCCCCGAAACGACGGATGTTCCCGAGGTAACGGAAGCGCCCGAAATCGTGGACGAAGCAGCCGTAGATTACAGCCGCTCCGTGCTGGATAACGAGTTCTTTGACTCCGGCTTTGCCGCGACGTTCAGCAGCGCACAGCTGTACCTGAATCCGACGGGCGATGAGCTGGTTGGTCAGGTAACTGGCGTGGTGTATGTGACGCATCGTCCACAGAAGGGTCAGCTGAATGAACGGATTTCCGTCTGCGTGTATGACCAGACGGCTGGCGTTGCATATGGCTATCTGGCGGCGGATGCAGTGCATCCTGTGCCGGAAGAGGGCATTGAGAATCAACGTCACACCGGTGTTTTCGCGAGCGGCGTGGAAATGCCCTGTGCCCTGCTGGTGCTTGCGGCTGCGACGGAAGAACCCGTGCCGACCCCTGCACCCACGCCCGTGCCGACGGAAGAACCTGTAGTTGAGCCGACGGAAGAGCCCGTTGTCGTGCCGACCGAAGAACCTGTTGTCGTGCCGACCGAGGAACCCGTTGTCGTGCCGACCGAGGAACCCGTTGTTGAGCCGACTGAAGAGCCTGCTGTCGTGCCGACCGAAGAGCCCGCTGTCGTGCCGACCGAAGAGCCCGCTGTCGTGCCGACGGAGGAACCCGTTGTTGAGCCGACGGAAGAGCCCGCTGTTGAGCCGACCGAGGAACCCGTTGTTGAGCCGACCGAAGAGCCAGCTGTTGTGCCGACCGAGGAACCCGCGTCGACCCCCGCGCCTACGGACGTGCCGGATGACCTCGAAAACATCGACCGCGCGGATGTGATTATTCCGGGCAAACCGACGTTCGAAATGGACAAGGCGACGGCGGAGCTGGGCGAGAATATCACCTTCACCATCCACACGAAGAACGCCACCAAGATTTTGATGTACATTGACGGCAGCGTCAACCGCTACATCTACGACGTGCCCACCGACACGTCGACGCTTACCATGTCCTTCTCCTCGATGGGGAGCAAGGGGGGCAAGCGCACCATCGCGTTCCAAGCCTACAACGGCAATACGCCCGGCGAAAAGTCCGCTGAACAAACGATTACGCTGACGAAGCCGTCTGTCAAGCCGCAGGTAACGGTAAAGAATATCGACAAGGCGACCGTGGGTCTGGGCGAGAACATCACCTTCACCCTGAGCATCAAGAACGCCACGAAGGTGCTGATGTACATCGACGGCAGTGTCAACCGCCGCTTCGAGAATATCACCCCCGACATGACGGAATACACCTTCACCATGTCCTTCTCGTCGCTGGGAAGCAATGGGGGCAAGCGCGCCATTGCGTTCCAAGCCTATAACGGCACGACGGCGGGTGAAAAGACCTCCGAACGTGTTGTGACTGTCGCAAACGAAAGCCCGAACAAGCCGACCGTGACCAGCTGGAGTTTGAACAAATCCACGGTTGATTTGAACGAAACCATCACCTTCACCATCAACACCAAGAACGCAACGAAGATGCGTGTCTACATTGATGGCAAGCTGAACCGCTACATCTACGACGTGAAGGACGGCGCAACGACGTTCCAGATGTCCTTCTCGACGCTCGGTTCAAACGGCGGCGTGCGCACGGTGGCGTTCCAGCCCTACAATGGCAACACGCCCGGCGCTATGTCCGACACCAAGACGATTACCATCAGCGTGGCGAACAAGCCGCAGGTTGAGCTGCTGAAAATCAGCAATCCGAACGCGACGCTGGGCGAAAATATCACCTTCACCCTGCGCATCAAGAACGCCACGAAGGTGCTGATGTACATCGACGGCAGTGTCAACCGCCGCTTCGAGAACATCACCCCTGATATGACGGAATACACCTTCACCATGGCGTTCTCTTCGCTGGGGAACAACGGGGGCAAGCGTACCATTGCGTTCCAAGCCTACAACGGCGCAGTCGGCGGCGACAAGACCTCCGCAACCACCATTTCCCTGACGAGTGGTTCGTCTGCTGCCCCCGTGATTGCGAATGTCAAGATTGACAAGACGACCGCGGTGCTGGGCGAGCAGATTAAATTCACTGTTTATCTGGACAACGCGACGAAGCTGCTGATGTATGTCGACGGGCAGGTGAACCGCCGCTTTGAGGACGTAACGACCAGCATGTCGAAGTACGAGTTCACGATGTCGTTCTCGTCGCTGGGGAATAATGGCGGCGTCCGTACGATTCAGTTCCAGCCTTACAACGGCACGACGGCGGGCGAAAAGTTTAAGGCGTACACGATTACACTGACGACGACCGTGGTCAACAAGCCGGAAGTCGTCAACTTCACCATGAATCCCAGCCGCGTGAAGCTGAATGTGCCGGTGACGTTCACGGTCAACACCAAGAACGCGACGAAGGTCGTCCTGTATGTGGACGGCAAGGCAAATACCAGCTACCCGACGACTGGCGATGTGACGGTTATCGAGCGCGCCTTCGCTTCGCTGGGCAACGGCAACGGTGTCCGCACGATTCAGTTCAAGCCCTACTACGGAACGACCGCTGGCGAACTTTCCCCGGCGCAGTCCCTGACGCTGTATGTGACCGACGATCCGCTGACCGTGACCGTTCCTGCCGCGAAGCAGGGCGAGGACCTGACGGTGACGTGGACGGCTGCTGGCGGCGCAGCGAAGTATCAGCTGCTGCTGACCACGCCCGACGGCACGGCTGCGCTGCTGGGCGAAACGGCGGCGCTGAACTACACGGTGCCGGGTCTGAAGCTGCTGCAGCCGGGCGACTACACCATCACGATTAAGGCGCTGTCCGGCAATACGGAGCTCGAATCTGTCAACAAGGCATTCACGGTGACAGGCGACTTCGTGTTCGCGGTTCGTGACGACTCGACGGGCATTGTGGTCGTCAAGTACAACGGCACGGCATCGACGCTGACCGTTCCGAACACGGTGGCGGGTCTGCCGGTGGTGGAAATCGGCGCGCAGGCGTTCGAGGGCAACACGAAGCTCAAGAGCGTAACCCTGCCCGCGACGATTGAAATCATTGGCCGCCGCGCGTTCGCGGAATGCAAGAACCTGCTGGAAGTTAAGTAATACTATTTCCAGATTCACCTGCGCCATCTGCTTGCGCCTTTTCCCTTCT
>ERZ1032461.405-NODE-405-length-11718-cov-11.178770_pt1 | contig 11718 bp, 10 predicted proteins | sample MGYA00517098_ERZ1032461 | MGnify/ENA primary metagenome ERZ1032461 (study PRJEB33719, sample SAMN04261332) | wastewater metagenome | biome: periurban shantytown; feature: human; material: feces | host: Homo sapiens | place: Peru: Lima | collected 2013-01-26 ...
GAGAGGACGTGTACACGCAAGAAGGACATTGAAGGGCTTAGTTGCGGATTTGAGGTTCATGATCCTTTTCTTATCTGAGGGTTGTCGTGTCGGCGAGAAGCCCCTGGAGCACGTCGATGATGTCGGAGGCCACCTCCTGCTTGCTCTTCTTCGGATAGGACCGGACGCCCTCGCGTGTGACGACGGCTATTTGGTTGTCGTCCGCGTTGAACGTCGTCCCAGGAATGCGCGTGGAGTTGAGCACGACAAAGTCGGCGTTCTTGCGCTCCAACTTGCCGCGTGCGTTGGCCTCCTCGTCGTTGGTTTCGAGGGCAAAGCAGACGAGGCGCTGGCCCGGACGCTTGCGCTGGCCCAATGTCTTGGCTATGTCGTGGGTCGGACGCAAGCGCAGGACGAGGTCGTCGGCCTCCCGCTTGATCTTGCTCTCCGCCTTTTGTTCCGGCGTGAAGTCGGCCACGGCCGCACTGAGGATGGCTGCGTCTGCTGTGTCAAAGACTGGCAGGCAGGCCTCGTACATCTCCTGCGCGCTCTCGACATTGACCCTCCGGATGGCCGCGTCGCATTGCAGGGCCGTCGGGCCCGCCACCAGGGTAACTTCGGCGCCACGCCTTCTGCACTCCTCGGCGATGGAGAATCCCATCTTGCCGCTGGAGAAATTGCCGATGAAGCGTACGGGGTCGATCCGCTCGTAGGTGGGACCAGCCGTGATCAGAATGTGCTTGCCCGCCAAGGGAAGCATTTTTTCCTTCTGTGCGGCCTCCTGAGTCATTTTCTTCTGGTCCTGTGCCCCCTTCTGCGTCGTTTCCTCCTGGTCCAGGGTATCCTCCTGCGTCATTTCCTCCTGGCCCTGCGCGCCCTCCTGCGTCGTATCCTTCAAAGGATTTGCAAAGAAGCGCTCCAGTTCCTCCACGATCAGATCGGGCTCCTGCATACGGCCCTTGCCCTCCAGGCCTGAGGCCAGGAAACCACTCGTGGGTTCGACAAAGCGATTGCCGTAGCCCTTGAGCGTATTGATGTTGGCCTGCGTGGATGGGTGCTGGTACATATCCAAGTCCATGGCGGGGGCGATGAAAACGGGTGCCTTCATCGACAGATAGGTCGTCACAAGCATGTTGTCGGCCACCCCATGAGCCATCTTGCCCAGCGAACTGGCGGTGCAGGGGGCGATCAGCATGGCGTCGGCCCAAAGGCCCAGATCGACATGAGAGTGCCAGGTGCCGTCGCGCTGGGAGAAGAAGTCGCTGATGACCGGATGGCGACTGAGGGCCGAAAGCGTGATGGGCGTGATAAACTCCTTGCCAGCAGGTGTGATGACCACTTGCACCTCCGCCCCTCTCTTGACGAGGGCACGGATGATGAGGCACGACTTGTAGGCGGCGATGCTGCCCGTGATGCCCAGGACGATATGCTTACCCGACAGGGGCGATGGGCCCGCGGCAGGATGGGTCGGGGATGGATGTTGAGGATTTGCCAATTTTGAGCAGGTATGTTTAGATTGAACTTCTATTGAACCTTATACTGAACCTTGTGTTGAGCCTTGATACAGAACCTTGTGTTGAACCTTCAGCTGAGACCGACAGGGTGAAGTGGTTGACACGCAGCCACTTCCACCCTGTTCGCTCTACTTGTTTTTGTAAGCCTCGCGCAGGCGAATGCGGTTGACCACGTTCTTCGTATCGTAGGTGAAGTCGCGGGAGAGCATCCAGGAGATGAAGCCCGGATCGTTGCGCACCACGTCGGCGACGGCTTCGCCACGATGCTGGCCGAAGTTGAACACCTCGCGTCGGCAAACCTTGCCCTCGGCGTCGGTAAACTCCTTCCAGATGATGCGGCCAGCAAAATCGACATTGTCGTTCATCTTCGAAAACTCGGCCAGTTCCTTGATGTCGTTGTTGAGCACACGGTCGGCCTCGTCCTGCACCCCGGGAGCATACATGTCCAGCTGGCCCTTGAGCACACGAAGCGTAGCCTCGGCGTCCTGGTCGGCACGATGCGACTGGAAGTCGTCCTCCATCTTGTGGCCCGTGTAGAACTTGTAGGCTGCTGAGAGGTTGCGGCGCTCCATCTTGTGGAAGATATTCTGCGCATCTACGAGCAGGCTTTCGGAGAAATCGAAAGGCACCTGGGCGCGCGAAAACTCCTCGGAGAGCATTGGCACGTCAAACTTATTGGAGTTGAAACCACAAAAGTCGCAGCCCCGGAAAGTCTCGGCCAGTCGCGGGGCCAGTTCCTTGAACGTGGGCGCTCCCTCGACATCTGACTGAGCGATGTGTGTGAGCGCCTGCACCTCCTGCGGTATCGGCTTCTGCGGATTGACGAAGAGGTTGTCCCGCTCCTCCTTGCCGTCGGGGAAGACCTTGATGTATGAGATCTGAATGATGCGGTCGTTGACCAGGTCCAGGCCCGTCGTCTCCAGGTCGAAGACGATGAGCGGACGCTTGAGGTTGAGTTCCATTCTTTTTTCTGTGTTATATTCCAATCAGACGGGCCATCGCCCGACGGAGTCCGCCTCTTGGCGTCCCGACAGGCCATGGCCGTCAGCATGTGGTTCTATACTTTTTCCTAAACTAATCGTCCGTACTTGCTTGCAAACTGATCGTCTGTACTTGCTTGCAGACTAATCGTTGAGCAGCATCGGCATGATCAGCATCAGCACCTCCTGGTTCTCCGGCTGATCGACGGGGATGATGATACCCGGGCGTGAGGGGTCTGCCAGCTGGATGGTGATGTCGCCACTCTCCAGGTTGTTGACCACCTCCAGCATGCTCGATCCCTTGAAACCGATGGAGATGGGCGTACCACTATAGGAGCAGACCACGTTCTCCACGGCATTGGTGGCGAAGTCGATGTCCTCGGCACGCAGCTCCAGGTTGCCATTCTCGAAGTGGAAGCAGACCAGCTGCGAGGAGTTGCTGGAGAACGGGAGCACGCGGCGGATTGCGCCGACGAAGCTCTTGCGGTCGATGGTGACCACGTTGGGATTGGTCTGCGGGATGACGCCGTTGTAGTTGGGGTAGCGTCCCTCGATGAGGCGGCAAGCCAGGTAGCCCTCGGCAAAGCGGATGGTGGCCTGCTTGCTGTCGAACTCGATGGTGACTTCGCCCTCCGTCTGCGGCAGGACGCCCTTGAGGAGCGTGGCCGGCTTCCTGGGGAGGATGAAGGAGGCAGGCGTCTCAGACTGGAGGGAGAGGATGTTGTTGCGCACGAGCTTGTGGCCGTCGGTGGCCACGATCGAGAGGCAGTCGGACTTCAGGTCGAAGTAGATGCCGTTCATCACGGGGCGAAGCTCATCCTGCGCCGCAGCGAAAAGAGATCGGCTGATGGCGCTGGAGAGCACCTGGGCGTCGAGGGCAAACTTCGAGGCGTTCTCGCCCATCTCCTGCTCGCGCGGATACTCCTCGGCACTCTGCACGGGGAAGTGGTACGAACCGTTCTGATAGGTGAGATAGATGACGTGCTCGTCGAGGTTGACATTGAGCGTGAGCGGCTGCTCGGGCAGCTCCTTGACCGCGTCGAGGATGGTCTGGCTCTGCACGGCAAACTCGCCATCGCCGTCATGCTCCGACAGTTCGATTGTCGTCTTCATCACGTTCTCACTGTCGGAGGCGGTGATGGTCAGCACGTTGTCCTTCACCTGGAAGAGGAAGCAACTGAGGATGGGCAACGAGTTCTTATTGTTGATGACTCTCGAGAGGGAGAGCAGGCGGCTGCTGAGCGCCGAGCTGGAAAGGCTAAATCTCATGGGTACTATATTCTTTTATTTGTTTATTCTTATTCCTAACCGATTATGCGTCCCGCTCGACGGAGCGCCGAGAAGCGGGCGAAAACCAAGCACAAAAATACGAAAATATACCCGCTCTGGCAAAAATTGGGGCTAAAAGTTTCTCAATTCGCCCTAAAATTCGTAATTTTGCTCACCCGATAACAAGGGAAGGTCTATTTCTCCTTGGAAATCATATCCACGCATATTAGAAAATATTTACAACTATATATCAGACATGGAATTATCAGGTAGAATTATTGCAGTACTCCCCGAGCGCAGTGGAACGTCGGCTCGCGGGGAATGGAAGGCACAGTCTTTTGTCATAGAGACGCATGACCAATATCCTCGCAAGATGGTCTTCGACGTGTTTGGCGCAGAGCGCTTGCAGCGTTTCAATATCAAGTCAGGCGACGAAGTGACGGTCTTCTTCGATATTGACGCCCACGAATACCAGGGCCGTTGGTTCAACAACATCCGCGCATTCGATGTGCGCCAGTTGGATGCTGCCGCTGGAGCTGCCGCTGGAGCTGCTGCTGGCCAGGCTGCCGCTGCTGACCCACAGACGACACAGGCCGCACCGGCTCCGTTCCCTCCCGCTCAGCCCGATGCTGCCGGAGAGTCGACCGACGACCTGCCCTTCTAAGCATCTTCTGTAGAGAATACCCTACGCGCTATTCGCACAGGAGGAAACATGCTCATGACGAGCATACTACTACAAAAACGGGAGCGACCCTCTGAGGCCGCTCCCGTTTTTTATTTCCCGGATTCCATTCCGAAGCCTTCCCGAGATCATCCCGAAGGAAAAGCTGGGGAAATGGAATGGCAAGACCGATGCTATCGCAGGTCGATAATCTCTGCTCCGGGACACATCCGCTTGTTGAAGCGGAAGGTGGCGTCGCTTTGGTTCTTGGCCTGGAAGCGGGAGAGCGTGATGGTGGTCCATCGCCCACCCTGTAGATACTGCACCTTGCTGGGCACGTAGTTGCTGCCCACCGTGACGACGATGGTCTTCATGGCGCGTGCGCGGTTGGTGGCTTTCATCGTCACCACATAGCCCCGGCCTGCCCGCTTCATGCTCAGCTTGTAGCCCGACTTATAGACGGAGAGAAACTGATAGGGATTCATCTGCGCCTGCTGCGCCTCGGTGGGGGTGCTGATGTTGACTTCGCCCGTCGATTTCAGATAGCTCCACTGGGTGCGTCCGTCGTACCACACCTTGCCATGGGCGGTGGAGGCGTAGAATTTACGCCCCTTGATGGCGATGGTGCCCGAAAAGGATCGGCCCTTGCCTGCGCTGAGGCTAAACTGTGCCGAGCATCCGCCAGGGCGACCGACGACCGCCGCCACCTTGTCCAGCACCTTTCGCGCCTGGGCGGCGGACTGGGCGTGGACGGCTACCGCCACGACTAATAAAAACAAAGTGATAAGTTTTCTCATTGTTTTATTATTTTATAGTTATACTATCCCTTGATGCAAGACAGGATCCTACTCAGCGAGTTTTCGTCGCCGATGAGCACCTCGCGTGGCTTGGCACCCCTGGCCTCGCCGACGATGCCCGCCTTCTGTAGCTTGTCCATCAAGCGTCCCGCGCGGTTGTAGCCGACGCCAAACTCACGTTGTATCTTGCTCGTGGATCCCTGCTGGTTGATGACCACATAGCGTGCCACCTCCTCAAAGAGCGGGTCGAGGTTGTCGGTGTCGAATCCACCCCCGATGCCCGGCGCATCCTCGGCTGCCGGCTCGGGGATGAGCAGCGGCGTGACGGGGCCGGGCTGGTCGGCGATGAAGCGGCACACCTTGACCACCTCGGGCGTATCGACAAAGGCACACTGCACGCGGACGGGCTCGCCACCATTGAGGTAGAGCATGTCGCCGCGACCCACCAGCTGCTGGGCTCCCGAGCGGTCGAGGATGATGCGTGAGTCCATCATGGATCCGACGCGGAAGGCGATGCGGCCCGGGAAGTTGGCCTTGATATTGCCCGTGATGATACTCGTCGTCGGGCGCTGGGTGGCGATGATCATGTGGATGCCCACGGCACGCGCCAGCTGGGCGATGCGGGTGATGGGGAGCTCTATCTCCTTGCCCGCCGTGAGCATGAGGTCGCCAAACTCGTCGATCACGACCACGATATAGGGCATGTACTCATGGCCCTCCTCGGGATTGAGGTGGTGGTTGAGAAACTTCCTATTGTACTCCTTGATGTTGCGCGCACCGGCAGCCTTGAGCCTGTCGTAGCGCTCGTCCATGAGCACACAGAGGCCCTTGAGCGTATTGACCACCTTCTGTACGTCGGTGATGATGGGCTCCTCCTCGTTTTCCTCCACGGCCGCCATGAATCGGTTGGCGATGGGGCTGTAGATACTAAACTCCACCTTCTTCGGATCGACGAGCACGATCTTGAGCTCGTTGGGGTGCTTCTTGTAGAGGAGCGAGGTGATGATGGCGTTGAGGCCCACCGACTTACCCTGTCCCGTGGCACCCGCCACGAGCAGGTGGGGAATCTTGGCCAGGTCAACCATGAAGACCTCGTTGGAGATGGTCTTGCCCAGGGCGACGGGAAGTTCCATGTCGGTCTCCTGGAATTTCTTGGAGTTGAGGATGCTATACATCGAGACGACGCTCGGCGTGGTGTTGGGCACCTCGATGCCGATCGTGCCCTTGCCGGGGATGGGGGCGATGATACGGATGCCGATGGCAGCCAGGCTGAGGGCGATGTCGTTCTCCAGGTTCTTGATCTTGGCGATGCGCACGCCCTTGGCCGGCGTGATCTCGTAGAGCGTGATGGTCGGGCCGACGGTGGCGCGGATGGAACTGATCTGCACGCCGAAGTCGTCAAGCACCTTGATGATGCGGTTTTTGTTGGCCTCCAGCTCCTCCTTGGTGGCAAAGCTCGGGCGGGCGTCGCTGTCATACTCCTTGAGCAGGCCGAGCGTGGGAAACTTCCACGACACGAAGGGCTCGCGGGGGTTGATGGGCGTAGAGAGGTCTGCCGTGCTGGCCACGGTCGTCCCGCTGGCCTTCTCGTCGCCCTTGGCCATCTCGACGCGCATGCTCACCTCCTTCTCGCCGGCAGCTTTTTCCTCCGCCTTCGTCTCAGGATCGTGGGAGGGATTCAGCGGCTGCTCGTCGGTGTCCTTGCCAGGCAGGTCGTCGTCCAGAAACTCCACCGTTTGCGTCTGCGGGTCGTCAAAGACTTGCGGGTCCTCGCTCTCGGCGGGACTCTCGGCAGGACTGCCAACGCGTTCATCTGCCGTGTCGTTCTCCCGCGCGTACTGGTCGTGGTGGCGGTTTTCCTCGACCGTAAACTTCACCTTGCGCGAGAGATAGTCTATGGGGTTGAGCATCTTGCGAATGACGTTGATGGTCTCCGTGGTGACGTAGGTCATAAACGAGATGGCCACGACCAGGAGGATGGCGACAAGGCCCGGCGCGCCCACCACGTTCTCCAGCCATTGGCAGACGTATGCGCCATGGTCGCCGCCCGGATTGAACACCTCCTCGCCCATCAGGGGGGAGAGAAACTTGGCAAAGGTGACGCTGCCCCACACCATGATGATCGCCATGCCGAAGAACCATTTCAGGAGGTTCAACCGCGGGAAGGCGCCCATCATCCGCAGGCTGCAAAGCAACAGGAAGGCGGGGATCAAAAAGGCAGGGATGCCGAAGCAGCGCCCTATAAGATAATAGGAGGTCAGCGCGCCCAGACTGCCGCAGTAGTTGGCAAACTCACGATTGCGGTTCAACAACTCCCCTGGACGCAGGCTTACGAGGATGCTCTGGTCGATGGCACCCGTCTTGAAGTAGCTGACCATGGAGATGATCGCCACCAGGGCCAAGGCGGCCAGGGTCAGTCCCAGCACGAAGTTGGTCGTCTCGTTGAGTATCTTGTTGCATCCGATTGCGTCCCAGAAAGTCTTAGACTTAGTGGCGGTTTTCTTTTTAGCCATATTGTCGTTTGTTCTTATAGTGACGGGGCGGCCTCTCTCGGTGGAGAGGGGCTTCCCGCGCTTATGTGCTTGATTATTTGGGAAATGCGTGGCCCGAAAGCCCCCACTTCCCCGTTTATTTCTGCAAAAGTAAGAAAAAAGGAGGATAATTCGGCCATAGATTTGAAACTTTTTTCCTAATTTTGCACGGTCTAATAAGAATCAATGAAGAGAATCATATACAGCAAGTTTGACAAGTCTGCCATTTCTGAGCTTCCGCGCGTGACGTTTCCTGGCGAAATCGTCACGGTCACGAGCGAGGAGGAGGCGGAGAAAGCGGTAGAGGAACTTCTCCACCAGCCCATCCTGGGCGTCGATACGGAGACGCGCCCCGTCTTCCACAAAGGGCAGCACCACCTGGTCGCCCTGCTCCAGGTGAGCGGGCGGGACAAGTGCTACCTCTTCCGTCTCAACAAGATGGGCGTGCCCTCGTGCATCATCCATCTCTTGGAGGACACGACCGTGCCGAAGATCGGCCTTTCCCTGGGCGACGACATGAATATGCTCCACCATCGCGTCAAGTTTTCCCCCGGCCGCTTTATTGATCTGCAGAAGATGGTGAGCGACTTCGGCATCAAGGACCTCAGCCTCCAGAAGCTCTACGCCAACATCTTCCACGAGCGCATCTCCAAGCGCGAGCAGCTTTCCAACTGGGAGAGCGACCAGCTCAACCCCAAGCAGCAGCTCTACGCCGCCACCGACGCCTGGACCTGCATCAACCTCTATGAGACGTTGACCGAGCTTCGGCAGACGGGCGATTATGAACTTGTAAAAACAGACGAAGAAGATCAGCATGTATAAGTCGGTATATTTGAAGAAAGGCAAGGAGGAGTCGCTGCGCCGTTTCCATCCTTGGGTGTTTAGTGGTGCCATTGCCCGCATGGACGACGGGCTCGAAGAGGGCGACGTGGTTCGCGTGATAGGCTTCGACGGCAGTTTCCTCGGCGTGGGCCACGTCCAGGTGGGATCCATTGCCGTCCGCATCCTCTCGTTCCACGATGTGGCCATCGATGACGACTTCTGGCAGAGCCGCCTCGCCGCGGCCTGGCAGGTGCGCCAGTCCATCGGCATCTATCGCACGGAGGAGGCTTCCTTCGGTGGCGAGCATTTCGGCCAGGGCGTCAACACGACCTACCGCCTCGTACACGGCGAGGGCGACAACCTCCCCGGACTGGTCATCGACTGCTATGGCAAGACAGCCGTCATGCAGGCCCACAGCGTCGGTATGCACGTCAGCCGCATGGCCATTGCCAAGGCGCTGAAGGAAGTGATGGGCGACCGCCTGGAGCACGTCTATTACAAGAGCGAGACCACCCTGCCCTTCAAGGCCAACCTCGGCCAGGAGAACGAGTTTATCCTGGGCGGCCCCACCGACGAGGACCTGACCACGGAGAACGGGCTTCGCTTCCATGTCGATTGGCTTCGCGGACAGAAGACCGGCTTCTTCGTCGATCAGCGAGAGAACCGCGCGCTCCTGGAGCATTATGCCAAGGGCAGGACGGTGCTCAACATGTTTTGCTACACGGGCGGCTTCTCCGTCTATGCGATGCGGGGCGGAGCCAGCCAGGTCCACTCCGTCGATAGCTCGGCCAAGGCCGTGGAGCTCACCAACGCCAACGTGGCGCTCAATTTCCCGCCCGAGGACCATCGCCATGAGGCTTTCTGCGAGGACGCCTTCAAGTATCTCGACAGCCACGACGACAAGTACGACCTGATCATCCTCGACCCGCCCGCCTTCGCCAAGCACCGTGGCGCGCTGCGCAACGCCCTCAAGGGCTATACGCGCCTCAACGTCAAGGGATTTCAGCGTATCCGCAAGGGTGGCATCCTCTTCACCTTCAGTTGCTCGCAGGTGGTCAGCAAGGAGCATTTCCGCCAGGCGGTGTTCACGGCGGCAGCCCAGGCAGGACGCAAGGTGCGCATCCTCCACCAGCTGCACCAGCCCGCCGACCACCCCATCAACATCTACCATCCCGAGGGCGAATATCTCAAGGGCCTCGTCCTCTACGTGGAGTAAGGACTGGTCCCTTTGAAACCAAGACACTTGTTTGAAGCAAAGACACTTGTTTTTTGAAGCAAAAAGACGCTGGTTGAAGCAATAAAAGACGCTGGTTGAAGCAATGAAAGCCACTGATTTGAAGACGCTTGTCGCCCATTATATCGAAGACCGCCGACTGCTGGACAAGTCGCGCCTGCAGCTCGTCGCCCTGTCGGGTGGCGCTGACAGCGTGGCCCTGCTGCTGCTGCTGCGCGACCTGGGCTACCGCCTGGAGGCCGTCCACTGCAATTTCCAGCTGCGTGGCGATGAGGCCGACCGCGACGAGGACTTCTGCCGGTCGTTGTGCGACGAGTTGGCCCTCCCGCTCCACCGTGCCCACTTCGACACGCGCGCCTACGCCCAGCTGCATGGCATCAGTATCGAAATGGCGGCACGCCAGTTGCGCTACGCCTACTTTCGCCAGCTCCGGGAGGCTATCGGGGCCGAGGCCATCTGTGTGGCCCATCATCGCGACGACTCCGTGGAGACCATCCTCCTCAACCTCATCAGGGGGACGGGCATCCATGGGCTGACGGGCATGAAACCCCGCCAGGGCGACGTGGTGCGCCCGCTGTTGTGCGTCAGCCGCGCCGACCTCGTCAGCTACCTCGACGGTCTCGGACGGTCCTACGTCACGGACAGCTCCAACCTCGTGGCCGACGTCAAGCGCAACAAGGTCCGCCTGCAGATCCTCCCTATGATCGAGGCGATCAATCCCTCCTTTCGCGACACGGTCCTGACGATGGCTGCGGAGCTGGAGGGCATAGAGCAGGTCGTCGATACCCAACTGGCCCACTACGCCGAGGCAACCGAACTTTCCATCGAGGCGATCCAGCAGGAGCCTTCTGCCGAACTGGCCCTCTACTACTTCCTCCAGCCCCGCCATTTCAATCCGTCGCAGATCCGGCAGATCGCCGACCGTCTCGCAGCCTCCAGCGGCAGCCGGTGGATCTCCCCCACCCACGAGTTGCTCTCCGACCGTGGACGCCTGACGATCCATCCCCTCGAAGCCGATGCGCCGCGCCCGATGCGCATTCCCGAAACGGGACGCTACTCCTACGCCAACGAGGTGACGATCAGGCTCTCGCGGGCCGAGAGGGACGACCGCTTCGTTCTTCCCACCTCGCCCGAGACCGTGGCGCTGGACGCAGACAAGGTGAGGTTTCCCTTGATCATACGCCGCACGCAACCGGGCGACCGCTTCGTCCCGCTCGGCATGAAGGGCGGCAAACTGGTCAGCGACTTCCTTACCGACCAGAAGAAGAGCGTGTGGGAGAAGCGCCATCAGGTCGTGGTCTGCGACGCGGAAGACCAGATACTATGGATCGTCGGCAACAGGATCGACCACCGGGTGCGCATCACCGACTCCACCCGTCGCGTCCTCCTGATAGAAAAACTCAGTTGAAAAGCAAAACCAAGGATATGGACAAGCAATCTCTCTATGCATTGATGGAAGACCACGGCATCCGGCCCACGGCCAACCGTGTGCTGATCGCCAGTGCGCTCTTGAAGGGCGACGGACCCAAGACGATGAAGGAACTGGAGACCGCCCTCTTGTCTATCGACAAGTCGGTCATCTCGCGCACGATGGCCCTGTTTCGCTCCCACCACCTCGTCCATGTCATCGAGGGAGGAACGGGTGTGGCGAGCTACGAACTCTGTCTGAGCCACGACGACGACCACGACGAGGACGTCCACGTCCACTTCTTCTGCGAGCAATGTCTCCGCACCATCTGCCTGAACCACGTCCCCACCCCGTCCGTGGCCGTTCCCGAAGGCTTCCTCACCCGTTCCGAATCCCATTTGGTCAGGGGCATCTGTCCCAATTGTGCCCGAAAGATGGGCCTCACACGATAGAATGGTGCCATCCAAGCCTCCCCCTCCAAGATTCACATCTTAGCGGGGGAGCAATTAACTAGCTTAAAATC
>ERZ1032461.407-NODE-407-length-11709-cov-13.318860_pt1 | contig 11709 bp, 13 predicted proteins | sample MGYA00517098_ERZ1032461 | MGnify/ENA primary metagenome ERZ1032461 (study PRJEB33719, sample SAMN04261332) | wastewater metagenome | biome: periurban shantytown; feature: human; material: feces | host: Homo sapiens | place: Peru: Lima | collected 2013-01-26 ...
GGGTAAAATGAGGGAGAAATGGGCGAGAAGAGGGGGAGAAGGTGGTGGTGGCGCCTATTTAGTGGTGTTTTCCGAAATGGAAAAACCCAGTAAAAAAGAATGGGAAAAAGAAAAAACACCCTGTGGGGAATGTTCCGTGAGGCCGCCGTGTCCGTGCTGAGAGACGTGGCGGGCGCTGGTGGCGACACGATAGAGCGTGCCCCCGGGCTTCTGCCTGTCGGTACGATTCTCGGGCTGGACGATATGGTGGACGCCTATACGGCCAGCAGCGTGGCGTGTGTGAAGCGCTGCGTGGAGATCAAGGCTGGCAGCGTGGCCAGTCTTGGGCTTCATGCTATGCGCAGGCGCATGGAAGACGGGCGGACGTGGTATGAGGATGCTGAGGGCACGCTGGCCGACCGGCTGCTCTCGGAGCGTCCGAACCCGCGGCAGACGGGCTTCGACCTGCTGTGGCAGGTGGTCTATCAGCGGGAGATGTACGGCAACGCCTATATCGTGCCCGTGTATCGAGGGGGCGTGCTGAGCGCTCTGTACTGCGTGCCATCGGACTGCTCGGTGAGCTATGACCGCCTGCGTGGCGTCTATACGGTGAGCGACATCTACGACGGCATCGAGGGCGAGTATATGCCCGACGAGATCATCCATATCCGGAGCTATTGCCGGGACGGCTTCATGGGCACGCCCGTGACTGAGCTCGCCTCGCTGGTGCTGAGCAACGCTCGGAAGGCCTACAAGCAAGAGGGGGAGATGTTTACCCCTGGCAGCACGCTCCGCGGCTTCATCACAGGCGAGGATACCGTGCAGGTGGGCTACGGCGGCGCTACGGACAAGCAGCTGAAAGGCGTGACGCAGCGCATCCGTGAGGCCATCGGGAGCGGCCAGAACCTGAACTTCCTGCCGGGTACGATGAAGTTTGTGCAGACCGGCATGACGCCCAGCGACCTCCAGTTGCTGGACAGTATGAAGTTTATTAACATGGAGATTTGCCGATTTTTCGGCGTGCCCCCGATGCAGGTTTTCCAGGACACCAACGCTAATTACAGTAGCACGGAGAGCAGTCAGACCATCTTCATGACCAGCACGCTGGCGCCGCTGATGCGTCAGATCGAGAGCGAGGTGACGGAGAAGCTCTTCGGAGGCGACGGCTACATGCGGGCCCGCTTCCGCATCGACGACTACTATCAGACCGACCCGTCGGCTCAGGCGACGGCCCTGTCGCAGCTCATACAGACGGGCGTGATCACGCCCAACGAGGCCCGCGCCCGCATGGGCTACCGTCCGCTGGAAGGTGGCGACGACCTCGTGGCCAATGGCAGCCTGGCGAAGCTCGGAGCGGGCAACAGTAAGGAGTAGGCGGCAGGGGTGGTGCCTATTTCGAATTATTCACCTAATAAGAAAAAAGATGGAACAATATAGATACTATACTCGGACGGAGCTCCGTGCCCAGGCCGACAGTCGGCAGATTGAGGGGCGCGTGTTCCTGTACGGTTCTCGCTCGGTGCTGCTTCCCGACTGGGACTATGGCAGCGTGTTTGAGGAAATCACTCCTGGCGCCCTGAGCGAGGACGTGGTGCGGAGCAGCGACATCGTGGCCTGCCTGAACCATGACCCCGGCCAGATGCTGGCCCGCAGCATGGACGGGAAGGGCAGCCTGCGGCTGGAGCTCGACGAGGAGGGCCTGCTGATGCGCTTCGACGCTGCCAGCACGCTGTGGGGCGACTACGCCCTGGAGAGCGTGCGGCGTGGCGACTTTGCCGGGATGAGCTTCGGATTCTACGCCGACAAGGACACGTTCTCCTACTCGAAGGAGAAGGACCAGGACGGGAAGGAGTACTACGTCCGCCACCTGGACAAGATTAGCAGGATGTTTGACGTGAGCATCGTGACCCATCCCGCCTATCCCGCCACGAGCGTGAAGCAGCGCAGCGCTTGCGTGAGGGACGGTCTGCTGGCCGCTGGCCTGATCGAGGAGGAGGAGCCCGCCCTGGTGCGTGGCGACTATGACACTATCGGCGCATGGCTTCGCCGTACTACATAAATTCACCAAAACAAAAACAAAGACAGAAATGACAAGAGAAGAGTACATGGCGGCCATCCGCCGCCGCAGTGAGATTCGCCAGGAGATGGAGACGCTCCAGCAGACCCTGGCCCGCGAGAACCGCGACATGACCGACGCCGAGCGCCAGCAGTTTGGCGCACTGAGAGCCGAGGACGACGCGCTGATGGTCGGCTGCGTGCAGTATGAGAGCGAGCGCAGCAGCGAGCGCAGCCGCCAGTTTGAGGAGCAGCGCGCTCAGGACAGTCAGGAGGCGAACTTCGGCCGCCTGCTTCGCAGCATCGCCAGCGGCCGCGGCATCCCCGAGGATCTGGCCACCTGCCGTGACGAGGAGGGTAACTTCCGCTTTGCCTACAACCGCGCCGACGAGCAGCTGCGCGCCGACACCATCCAGCAGGCCGCCAGCACGAAGAACATTACGCCCGTGTATATCCAGGACTACATCCGCGAGCTGACGCCTCAGACCATCATCGGCCAGGTGGGCGCCCGCATTCAGAGCGGCATCACGGGCCAGTGGAACTTCCCGACGGTGAAGGGCTTGAAGGCGACGTGGTATGGCGAGAACGACGCCGTGACGCCTCAGACGATGGAGTTTGGCGTGAAGACGATCACGCCGCACCGTCTGCCGATCCGCGTGGACATCTCCAACCGTGCCATCAACCAGACGGCGGGCGCTATCAGCAGCCTCGTGGTGGAGACCATGCGCCTGAAGCACACGCTCGCCCTGAACGAGGCCTTCATCGCCGAGACCGCCGCCGCCAACGCCCCGACCAGCCCGCTGGCCAGCATTCCCGAGGGCAACACCATCGCCGCCACGGGTGGCAGCTCGACGCTGACGCGCCAGCTCTTCCTCGACCTTCGCTCGAAGGTGAACGAGGCCAACGTGCCGGTGAACGCTCCCTGCTTCATCATGGACTGGAAGGCCTACGCCGAGCTGGCCAACACGCCCATCGACAAGGGTAGCGGCCGCTTCCTGCTCGACCTCTCGACGAACACGATCGACGGCGTGCCCGTGATTCCGACGAGCCTCTGCAAGAAGGGCACGATCTACTACGGTAATTTCGGCTACGCCCTGGTGGGTCAGTTTGGCCCGATGACCATGGGCATCGACACCACGTCCGTGAGCGTGCTCTCGACGAACACGGTGGCCATCGTCATCAACTCCGAGTGGGACTTCTTCGCTCCGTATCCTGAGGCATTCGGAAAGATCACCTATACTGCAGCATAGACCAGGCAGGGCCCGCGGAAGGCGGAGCGCATAGGCCGCGGGCCCGCTGGTTTATATATGAACATATTACAATTTATAGAAAAAACAGAAAAATGGCAGTAACGCAAGAATATATGAACGGCAGCAACGTGCTGTTTTCCGTCGGCGGCAAGGACCTGGGGCATAGCACCACGCACTCCGTCACCTTCAACACCGAGACGAAGGAGCGCGGCGTGAAGCCTCCCATGAAGGAGAAGACCAAGAAGGCCCTCTTCAGCGGCAAGGGCGTGACGAAGATGAGCATCAGCGTACATGGCGAGGGCTTCCGCTACAAGGGCGAGGAAGAGCTCAGCCTGGACGAGGTGCGCAAGCTGTGGGGCGCCGGACAGAGCGTGGAGCTCTCCTGCTTCGAGCGCGAGGGCGACGCTACGCCCTACCTGAAGGGCAAGTTTGTCATCACGAAGGTGGAGGAGACGAGCCCCGCGCAGGACGATGCTACCTTCACCGTCGATTTTGAGAACGACGGCGAGCCCGAGGTGTATCCCGGTCAGGACGGGGCGCCCGTGCCCGGCGGCGGTTGATAGGAAAGGGAAACGATTCCATAACATAGCATTCGCTTTACTTTTTTGATTTGATTGATTGGGCGGGAGCGGGTTTCCTGCTTCCGCCCTTTCTCATTAACGAACCAAGGACGAAGACCATGCCCAGATATATCGACGTGGATAGTGCTATCCACTTTAGCCGGCTTCGGTACGCCAGCGACCTCGACAAGGAAGAGGTGGCCCAGTTTATCGACGCCGCCGAGCAGACGCTCGCCTCCGACTTGCAGGTCGGCGACCTGAAAGAGCTGGAGACCGCGCCTGGTGCGCTGCCCGCTGACCTGAGGCAGGCGCTGCTGATTCTGACCGGTGACAACTACCGAGAGCGTGAGAGCGTGAGTGCGGCCCAGCTCTATCGGAGCCCGCACTACTGGCACCTGATCTACGCCCATGTGAACTACGAGGCCCATGATTAGAGCAGGACTGCTGGACGAGGTGTGTGACGTGGTGCGCTACGAGAAGAGCACGGACAAGTTTGGCGCCGACACGGGAAGGTGGACGGTGGTGGCTGAGGGCGTGCCCTGCCAGGTGACGCACAAAAATAGCGGGTTCGGCGAACTGAACGGCGAGGTGGTCTATCAGCATGTGACGACCTTCGTCTTCCGCTATACTGACGCCCTGCGGGAGTATGACCGACTGCGCTGGGACGGCAAGACGTACCAGATAGAGGGTATCGACCGCAGCCGACGCCGTCTGGGCGAAATGCCCGTGACGTGCAGCCTGATCGGGATGACCGACGAGCTGCCGTGATTTACCATTTATAAATATTAGAAAAATATACTAAGATGAGTGAAACTATAGTAAACATCCCGCGCAGCTCTCTGAGCGCCGGGTCTGCTATCTACTCCGTATTGAAGGACCTGCTCGGCGAGGGCCATGTGCGCCCCGTGGTGAGCGAGAACGAAGTGACGCTGCCGCTGGTGACGTTCCGCCGTGTCGATGCGCGGTCGCTGGATGAAAAGGGCCGCAGCGGCTACGACGAGGTGTGCTACGAGGTGGTGGTCTTTGCGAAGACCTACGGCGAGGGCGTGGAGACGATGGAGCGCGTGAGGAAGCAGCTCATGGGCCGTATCGTCGCCAGCGAGGAGGAGGACGGCTTCGCCATGACTATGGACTGCGTGAAGCTGGTCGGTGGCGAGGAGAGCTGGAAGGATGGCGCCTTCGTGCATACCATCCGCCTGTCGTATCATGTGGCGCTGGGGAAGGTGAAGCAGAAGATGGTCTATGAGTACACGCTGAGCGCTGCGAAGTGGGGCACGATCATCATCCCGTTTAGCTGTGCGAAGCCTGATGGCCTGAAGTTGTACGAGTGTCTGTCGTTTGCCGGAGGCGGCAAGTTAGAGACCAAGGAAGTGGACCGCTTCGAGGCCAATACGCCGTATCTGGTTGGCGGAACGCCTGGAACTTATAAACTCGAAGGCTATGCGGGTAAATATGGCGACAAGTACACGAAGGGGGTCATGACAGGCGTCTATTCTGAACAAGAACCTCCTATCGGTTCTTATATTCTGCAGGCCCAAGACGTGGGCGTAGCCTTCTACCAACACCTGGTCCATAACGGTGTGACTGTCGGGCCTAACCGCTGCTACATCGAGCCCCAGGAGGGCGCAGGAGGCTCTGCCAGTATGCCGGGCGGCGGTAGTGCGCAGCAGGCTCCTGTGAAGCCGAAGCGCACGCTGACGGTCCGCTCGGCCAACGAGAGCCAGGGTAGCGTCTCGGGCGGCGGCACCTTCGACGAGGGCAGCACGCAGACCGTCCGAGCCACCCCGAAGACCGGCTTCGCCTTCGACAAGTGGAGCGACGGCAGCACGCAGAACCCGCGCACGGTGAAGCTGACCTCCGACCTCACCCTCACGGCCTCCTTCAAGACGGCCACCACGGGCGGCGGCGACCAGGGCGGCGACACGCTGGGCGATTAGTGTGTGACATTTTAGAAAAATATGATTATGGAAAAAAATAAACAAGAGAAAGGCCTGGCAGAGCGTTCCAAGGAAGGAGCCTCCGTGGGTCGTATCGAGGTCGAGGTCGGTGGTAGCGTTTACCCCGCTTACATGACCAACGGTGCTATGCTGCGCTTCAAGCAGCAGACGGGCCGTGATTTGACCGATAGCGATGGTGGATTCTGCGACACGTTCACGCTGCTTTGGTGTTGTGTGGCGAGCGCCTGCAAGCGCGAGGGCGTGAGCTTCGGGATGAGCCTGGAGGAGTTTGCCGACGCCACCGACCCTGCCGACATCGAAGAGTGGAGCGCCTCGATGTTTGGCGATGACGGCGATGACGCGGATGCCGATGCTGGTAAAAAAAAATAAGCATCGAGGAAATGCTTGGTTACGGTCTGGGGGTGTGCGGCTTGAGTTTTGAAGACTTCGGGCTGCTCACCCCCTCTGAGTTTCAGGCTATCGCAGCGGCCCGCCACCGCTACGACGACGACCGGGAGCGGGAGGCGTGGGAGCGTGCGCGTATCGTGGGCGTGATGAGCGTGAGCCCGTGGAGCGGGAAGAGCGTGGATCCGAAGCGGGTGCTTCCGTTGCCGTGGGACCAGCGGCAGGAGGAACGGCATGAGCCGGCCGAGCAGAAGCCCGCGACGAAGGAGGAAGCGCAGCGCGCCTTCGAGGCCCTGATGAGGCGTCGGAGAGAGGCCGAGGAAAGGAGGAAGAAGCATGGATGAGAAACAGAAAATCGGGCAGGCGTGGAACGACCTGCTCAAAACGTTTGACCAGCGCGACCTGAAACGGACGTTGAAGGACGCCTATCGACGGACGGGTAAGATGATCGCGGCCGTGGCGAAGCGCAGCGTGGAGAGCAGCGGCATCGCCGACGCCCGTCAGCTGGCCAGGGGCGTGAGGGTGAGGGTGTATCCGCGCGGCGGTGGCTTCATGATCACGGTGAAGCCTCACGGGAAGAGCGGGTACATCAAGAACCGTCACGGACTGGAGAAGCCTGTGCTGATGTGGGCCAATGACGGCACGGTGGAACGCTTCCCGCGCGGGTGGTCGAAGCGCTTTCTGGTGAACACTGGGGACGGGTTTCGCTGGGTGGGGCGGTCGAGGGGCAGGATGCCTGCCTATCACTTCCTGGACGAAGCCGAGGCGCAGGGTCCTAAGATCGTGGAGGAGGAGATCGGGACGGCTATCGAGAACGCCACGATGAAGCGTGCGGGGAAGCTGGGGTGGCTATGAATATACTTTATTTATTAGAATAGAATATGGCAAAGACAATTCCATTTAACATAAAAATCCGCATCGACGGCAAGGACGTAGTGGTGAGCAGTCGGCGGGATGTGGAGAGATTAGGCGAGGCCCTGAACGCTTCGACCCAGCGGGCGAACCGTTTCAGGGATTCGATGATCAAATGGTCGGCTATCAGCTCGACCGTCGGTAATGTCTATAGCTCCCTGCAGAATCTGACCAACATCATGGGCGGGTATATTGCGAAGGCTAACGCAGCCACGGAGGCTCAGACGAAGCTGACGACGGTGATGCGGCAGCGCATGAGTGCGACGGCTGAGGATGTGGCCTCGGTGAACGCGGCGGTGGCTGCTCAGACGAAGCTCGGCGTGGTGGGTGGTACGGTGCAGCGCAGCGGCCTCCAGCAGCTGGCCACCTTTGCCAGTCATAAGCGGACGCTGACGGCCCTGCTTCCCGCCATGAACAATCTGCTGACCCAGCAGAATGGTCTGAACGCTACGAGCGAGGACGCCGTGAATATAGCCAACCTACTGGGCAAGGCGCTGCAGGGTCAGACGGGCGCCCTGCGGCGTGTGGGCATCACCTTTAGCGAGACCCAGGAGAAGGCACTGAAGGCCGGCAACGAGGGCGAGCGGGCCGCCATGCTCGCCGAGATCATCACGCAGAACGTCGGCAACATGAACGCCGAGCTGGCGAAGACGGACGCGGGAAAGGCGAAGCAGCTGGCCAATAGCTTTGGCGGGGTGATGGTGAATATCGGCAAGGCCCTCATGCCGTACCAGAGCATGATCGCCCAGTTTGGCCAACTGGGCATGGCCGTGACGGGCGTGGTGCAGTTTGGAACGGCGCTGGCTGGCTGTGGACGCGCCGCCGCTGGCGCCGTCACGAAGCTGCTGAAATGGGGTCCCGCCTCGCAGGTGGTGCGCCAGGCCTCGGTGGGCATGGGCGCCGTGCTGGAGGTGCTCATCGGGAAACTGCGCGGCGTGGAAGTGGGCGCTACGACGACAGCCACGGCCATCCGTACATTGAAGGTGGCCTCGGTGGTGGGCCTGGCCCTCGCTGCCCTCTCGGCCATCATCTACGGCGTGTCGAAGACGCTGGAGCAGTCGAAGCAGGCGCTGAGCGCCGAGGCCGTGGCGAAGCAGACCAACAAGCAGCTGACGGAGCAGCTGACGGGACGCCTGAAGGACGCGAAGGAGGCCGTGGCCGACAACATGGCGCAGCTCTATAAGGATATCGCCGTGACGAAGGACTGGAACGGCACGAAGGCTCAGGAAAAGAAGAAGGTGGAGGAGCTGAACAGTCGGTACGGCGAGACGATGGGCTACTTTAGCAGCGTGAGCGAATGGTATAAGGCGCTGACGGAGAACAGTCAGGCGTACTGCGACCAGCTGACGATCGAGGCCACCATGCGCGCCCTCGCTAATCAGGCGGCCACCAATAACATGAAACTGGACGACCTGGAGGAGAAGCGTAAGAAGGCCTCGACGGTGCAGCAGACGCGCGCCCAGCAGCATCCGTTCCTCTATGGTATGATGGTGGCCGAGGGTGCGAACCTCGACGTGATGCACGAGCGGGTCAAGGGAACGAGCGAGAGGGAACGGATAGACGCTCAGATAAAGGCCGTGAAGGCTGACAATCTAAGGTTAAAGCAGCAGATGGCGGCGTATGCGAAGAAGGGTCAGGCGATCACGTTCAAGGTGAAGGGCAGCCCGGAGCCGCCTACTACTACGACGACTACTACGCACACGACGCCCACTACGCCCACGACGCCCGCTCCGACCGTGAACGACGTGGTGGATGAGCCCGAGATCACGGACGGCATCCTCTCCATCCGTCAGCTGGACGAGCTGGTGGAGAAGCTCTACGCCGACCTGCTGGCGCTGCCCGAGACGAAGGTGAAGGAGGCGCTGGACATCCAGGACGACATCGACACGCTGGAGGACTATCGGAAGAAGCTGGAGGCGCTCCAGCGGATGCGGTATGAGCGCAGCGGCGGACTGCAGGCCGACATGGGGGCGAGCGGTACGATCGGCGGCAACGTGGCGGGGAACACGGCGCAGGTGGATCTGGCCGCGCTGGTGCGCCCCGTGCTTCCATCTGCGGAAGAGCTGGAGGCGAAGAAGAAGGAGCTGCAAGGCGTGAGCGGTTTCGACATCATCGCAAAAATCGACCTCAGGAACAACGAGGCCGAGGATCTGAGGCGGCAGCTGGAGACGGTGGCCGCAGCGGTGGATGCTGGCGAGATAGGCCGCGAGATGGGGGAGATGCTGGCCGACGGTATCAACAAGCAGCTGGCGGGGATCGGGAAGGTGCCGCTTAAATTCGGGAAGATCCTGAGGAACACGGACAGTGTGAAGGAGCGCATGGACAAGGCTGCGGACGCCATCAATCAGGTGGGGTCGGCGCTGCAGGGCATGGGCAGCGCCTTCCAACTGCCTGAACTCAACATCGCGGGCACCATCGCGCAGGCCATCGCCACTACGGCCATGGGCTTTGCTCAGGCTTCCGCGAACGAGGGCAAGAACGGCAACTTGTGGGAATGGGTGGCCGCCTCGGCTGTGGGTGTGGCGCAGCTGATGGCCATCATCAGCGCCGTGAAGGGCTCGACGGGGTACGCCACGGGCGGTATCGTCGGCGGCAACTCCTATACGGGCGACCGCATCCCCGTCAGAGTGAACTCGGGCGAGATGATCCTGAACCGCTGGCAGCAGAAGCGTCTGTGGGACGTGGCCAACGGACTGGGCAGCGTGCCTCAGGTCGGGAGCGTGCGGCCCTCGATCGGCGCTGGCAGCATCGCGCAGGCGACGGTGCATGTGAGCGTGAGCGGGCGACTGGTGGGCCAGGGGCGGCAGCTGGTGGCCGTGATCGGCAACGAGCGGAAGGCGAGGGGCAAGGCTGGCTGGCGTCTGCCGTGGGAGTAGGTGCTTGCTGGTTTTTTGGAAAACAACTTGAACAACTTTTACAACAAGTAACAACGCTTCGCGGGGACATTGCCTCTTCGAGGCCTATGCTGACCAAGTGTTGCTGCAAGGGAAACAACAAGAACAACGCTTCGCCCTGCTTTCGACTTCTGCAAAATCGAGAAAAGCCCCCGACACGCATGGACGCGTGCCGGGGGCTTCGGATTATAGAGAATATGAAAGATGTCCGGCTTATTTCTTCCACCTGCCTATGATGTAGAGCAGGATGATGAGGACGACGATGAGGACGAAGAAGGTGTAGCCGAAATAGCCGAGAACGGCCCTGTCGAGCGGTCGCCGATCGGTCTCTATGTGCTTCTTCTGTACTGCTGAGATTGTGTCGGTGCGGCTGATCAGACGGCAGGAGTCGGTGTCGATGGCGCTGGAGGTGGCCGCCCTGGCCTCCTGACGGGAGGACGTGGTGGCGGTGGAGCCGTCGTGGAAGCGGAAGCGGCGGGCGTTGATCCAAATCTCTGTAAAGGTGGTGTCGGCCTGCTGCCATGTGGCCCGTCGGTAGTGGGCCGCCGTGGTGTCGGCGGTGGTGGTCTGCTGGCGGGTGGTGTCGCGGCTGACCGTATGGGCCGTGGTCGTGTCGGTACGGACGGCGGCGTGGGTCTGTGTGGCCATGGCGTCGGCCGTGGTGGTGGCCGTGGATCGCAGCTCGTCGGAGGCGGTGCGTCGGGAGGCGCAGGCCATGACGGCGATGATGAGCGCCAGGATGGCTATGATGTGGAGCGGCTTAAATGTCTGCATATTCTTTGATGGCGTTGAAGCATGGACAAACTTTTTGCCACTTCTCGGGCGAGTATTCTCCCCAGATGGAGCGGTGGCCGAGGATGACGGCCTTGGAGTATCTGCTATGGATGTCGGCGAGGAGGGCGCGCAGCGCGGCCTTCTGCGCAGGCGTGCGGGTGTCCTCGATATGGGCGCTCCCTACGTCACGGGGATTAGCCTTGTGAAGGCCTATTCCTCCGATGTAGGCCACATGGATGGCGTGGGCGTTGTAGCCCTTTACGCCGTTGGAGGCCTTGTCCTCTGGCTGGAGGCTGACGACTTCGCCGGAAGGCTTGACGACGTAGTGGTAGCCCGGGTTGCTCCATCCGATGGACTTCCAGCCGGCTCGGAGCGATTCGACGGAGGCGGTGGGGAGGGTGGCCGTGCAGTGGACGAAGATGTGGGTGATGGTTCTCTTGTTCATGATGTTGTTGCTTTTGGTTGGAAAGGACCAGGGGCGGGAGAGCCCGCCCCTGGTGGTGGTTACTTGGCAGCTGCCACGGCTGCATCGACCTCTGAGGGGGTCATGGCTACGTCGCCGCCGTCTATCTCCTTGAGCGTGGTGGCATCCACGGCGTAGTAGGCCTTGCCCGTGGAGGTGTCGAGGTAGATCTTGTGGAGATACACCTGCTTCTTGGTGGCCTCGTCGGGCGTGGCGATGTTGAAGTCTTTCCAGTTGCTGTAATACTTGCTACCATCGCTGGCGATGATGGAGTCGATGGCTATGGCGCCCGGCGTGGCGCTGGCGGTGGTGGACTTGACGATGACGAGGGCCACGACGGACGTGGCCGAGGTCTGCTGGAGGGTGGGCTTGGCGTCGAGGAATCCGTCGAAGCGGACGATGTCGTAGCCCGCCACGTTGAGCTGGTCTCCCAGTCCGCCGCCTGTGCCTCCCGTGAAGTCTTCGAGGGCCGAGATGCGC
>ERZ1032461.412-NODE-412-length-11669-cov-10.309712_pt1 | contig 11669 bp, 2 predicted proteins | sample MGYA00517098_ERZ1032461 | MGnify/ENA primary metagenome ERZ1032461 (study PRJEB33719, sample SAMN04261332) | wastewater metagenome | biome: periurban shantytown; feature: human; material: feces | host: Homo sapiens | place: Peru: Lima | collected 2013-01-26 ...
CTTCATAGTTACCGCTGGAATAATACATAAATCATTTCTCCTTTCAAACTGTCTGCGAAACCGCCGATCCGCGAAACACATTCAACCTTGGGGATCAGTGGTAGGTTTTCCTTTCGATGGTGAAAGCATACCGCGGTTTTGCGAAAAGAACAATCAGCAGAAATCGGGCGGTGATAAGTTTCTTATCACCGCCCGGAAAGCTGTAAAAAATTTTATCACCGCATTGGATTTGATAAAACCGCGTTTCGGGGAGCGGGAAAAAGGAGAGCGGCGGTCCGACGGACCGCCGCTCGAAACGATGGGGTGGACTTATTTGAGACCCGTCCAGGTCTCGCCGGTGCTGCCGGTCCTGTAGTCGTGACCGTTGGCGGCCTCCATGACGTCGAGATAGCAGGCGTCGCCCGTCTTAACGTCGGTGAAGGACTTGAGCCCGTCGGCGCCCTTGGCCAGGAACGCCGCGTCCGCGCTGCGGCCGAGCATCCGGTTGACGATGCTCACGACCTCGGCACGGCTGATCGCGCCGTTGGGGTTGTAGGCGACCTCGCTGTCAGCCAGCCAGCCCTTGGCGACGACCGACGCGATGTACTTGTAGCCCCAGAAGGTCTCGGGAACGTCGGTGAACTTCACCGTGCCCTTCTCCAGCGCGAAGAAGCGGGACGCCATCGCGCAGAACTCCGCGCGGGTGACGGAGGCGTTCGGCTGGAACGTGCCGTTGGGATAGCCGGTGAGCACGCCCTTGGAGGCGAGCGTCTTCACGGCGGTCTCATACCAACTGCCGGATCTCACGTCGGAGAAGCTGACGCTCTTCGTCATGCTCGTGTCGAGCAGCAGACGGTAGAAGATGGTCGCGGCCTCCGCGCGGGTCAGGCTGCCGCCGGGCTGGAAGGTCCCGTCGGGATAGCCCTGAATGTAGGCGAAGTGGTCCGTCGTATTCAGGCGGAGGTCGATCACCGCGCCGCTGACGTTCACATCGCAGGCTGGCATCTTGAAGGTGTAGGTCGTGTCGTTGACTTTGGTCAGCTCGACGGTCTTGCCGTCCTTGCCGATGACCTGAATGTCGTCCACGCTGACGCCTTCGGTGATCTTGATGGTCACGGTCGTGCCGGCCGAAGCGCTGCTGCGGTCGGGCTTGATCTGATCCTTCTGCGCGTCATCCACGACAACGCGGTAGGTGGGAGCGCTGGGAGTGACGGGAGCGGTGGGATTGCCGAACTCGGGATAATTCTGCGAGCCGCCGCCCTCGGCATCGGCAGCGTATGCAACGCTGCCGATGCCTGCGAACAGGCACAGAGTCAGAACAAGCGATAAAAGAATGCTCAACTTATGTTTCATGTGGTACTCTCCTTTTCGTCGTTGACCTGCTTAGGAGTTGGTTTTCAGCTCGACGCCGTACTCATACATCTGGATGAAGTAGGTCTCGCCGCTGTTGAGCAGGGGGAGCTGCGGGTAGGTCGCGGTGAAGACGCCGCAGAGACCGCCCTTGTCGTCGGATGCCGTCCGATTCTGATAGGTCAGCGTCCCCTCGGCATATGCCGTGGACTTGTCGATGCCGCCGGCGGTCTTCTTGAAGATCTTGTAGCTCAGACCCTTGGCATCATTCAGCGGGGTTATCGTGCCATTTTCGTTGTGGACCTTGATGAGGACCGTGAAGCCGGTGAAGGTCTTCGTGGTGTAGGTGGCTTCGATCTGGATCTTCTTCAGGACGATGCCGAACTGGAACTGATCGCCCTCAAGCTTATAGTTCGTGTCGCCAACCGTTGCAATGACCGTTGCGGATCCATCCAGCAAATTCAGCGCATCATTGCTTTCCGGGTCAACAGGCAAACCGTTGATCGTGAAGCTCAGGTCGAGGTCCTCGATCGTGTGGCCCTTGGCAAGGCCGCGGCCAACGCTGTTTTCCTCTGCCTTGAGGATATTGATCAGCGCGGTGTAGAGCTGGGACTGCGGGAGTCTCCAATAGAGCTGAGCATCCGCGACTGCCTTTTCCAGCTTGATCGGGCGCTGCGCGATGTTCGCGGAGCCCTCGATCAGGTTGTCGCTGGTGGTAGTCGCACCGATGAAGCCCACCGTGCCGGTCGGAGCAGTCATCGTGCCTTCTGCATTCTTCACCTCTGCGTTCGCCAGCGTGTAGTTTGCAGCCTTTGCATTGGTGACGCTGCCGAAGACGAGCTCATAGTTGTCATCTGCTGCCTTTTCCGTCGCGGTTCTGTCTGCCGCCAGTGCGGTGTTGCTGGTGTTGCCAGCCACGCGGTTGGCGGCCTTGTAGGTCTTGGCATTGCCGACACAGTCGTCCTTATCCTGCTTGATGAAGATGCCCGTCGTGTCCGTCAGGTCAAAGTCCGCCAGATTATCGGCGTAGTCCACGCTGTCGCGGGTCGTGCTCTTGACTGCATCAAGGATCCAGTCAAGGCCGTTGGCCTGCTCGCCGTAGACCGTGGCGTCGTTCAGCTCGGCAGTCATCAACTCCTTGGCCTTTGTGGTGGTAGAATAGAGCTTCATGCCGCCGTAGGTCGTGACCGCGGAATCCTCTGCCGTCTCGTCGGTGGTGTACTTGACGTTGTAGTTCATGTTCTCCGCGCCGGCCACGAGGATCTCATAGCCGTCATGGACGTCGAGACGGTTGTACGCGTCGGTCTGGGAAGCGGTCAGGACGTTGGAGATCGCATTGCTATCCGTGGACGTGTAAGCCGGGCTCGGAATTGTGCGGGTTGTGCCGTAGATGTGCGCATCGACAACCGGCGCGACCGTGGCGTCCTTGTCGTTGATGGTGAACTTGCCGCCGTAGACAAGGGACTGATACTTCTCGGAGCCGGTTGCAATGCGGCTGGTCGTGATCTGTGTACCAATATCAGTACGCGTATTGTTCGCCGGTGTAGTTGTTGCGGCATTCACCGTGGCATACAGTTCATCATAAGCTTTGACTTCGCCGCTGTAAGTCTGCGCGCTGCCGCTATAGACCTTATTCTGGTCTGCCACATGGACCTTGACTTCCTTCTTCAGCGCCGTGACGGTGAGCTTGGTTTCGATCTGCTGCTCGCCCACGCCGCGCTTCAGCGTGACGGTGAATTCGCCGACGCCGGTCACCTTCAAAATGCCCTTATCCGCATCGATCGTTGCCGGTGCGCCAGCGCTGACGCTCCAGTTGAAGATGCCCGAGCCGTTGGCGTGTGTGGTGTAATAGCCGTACGGATAGAGCTGGATCTCGTCGCCGTAGTAGACCGTGTTTTTGCCAGTGCTGCTCTGCGGCAAGCCGTGGATATCGAGATCGACGTTGGTCTCCGTGCGCTGCTTGGTGTACTGGCCCTTCTCATAGGTGATGGCGTAGTTCTTCGAGAGCGCGTCGATCGGCTGAATTGCAACGCCGCCGACCTGATCGAGGGAATCGTTGCTGTAGTTGGACTTGCCGCCCGTCGGGTTATAGAGGAATTCCGGCGCGATCTGCACGTCGCGGAGCGAGGTGTCCGGCGTTGTGTCGCCAGTCTCCGCAGCAAGACCCGTGTAGCCTGCGGTCATGTCGGGGAAGGCGTCGTACTGCGTGGTCTGCCAGGAGTCTGCCTTGATGGTCAGGGCCTTCTTTGCGATGGTGAAGCTCTTGGAGATCTCGTGCGCGGTGTAGTTCTCGGTCTCGTTCACGTGCAGCGTGACGGTGTACGTACCGGCATCGACCGGCGCCTGCTCGTCAACATTGCCGTCCGCCGGGGTGTTGTAGCCGATGGCCACATCACCCGCGTAGGTGAGATAATGTTCCGGATTCTCCGTTGCCTTTGTCAAATCCGGTGTTGCACCGGTGTACGGCATGGAGTTGTAGGTTGCCTCTGCCGCAGTGATGCTGATGCTCGGATGCGCCTTGGTGATGGTGTAGATGCCATAGGCGACGTCGCCCGAAATGGCGTCGGTTGCCTTCACCAGATAGCGGCCCGCGTAGCTCGGGACCGTCTCGCTCCAGGTCGTGCCGGTCTGATATTCGACCTTCACAGCATTCCCCTGCGCGTTCTTCGCGGTGACGGGCGCATTGCCAGCAGGATTATATTTGGTGGCCGTGTCACTGAGGTAGAGCAGCGTGCTGGGCTTCGGGGCAACTGCGGGAGTATAGCTGGTCGTGTCACCAACAGTGACCTTCAGCGTGACGCCGCTCTTGTAGTTGTCCTGCTTCGGACGGACGATCACGGTGTAGAGACCCTTTTCATTGGTATTGTCGACCTTCTTGATCTCCGTGTCGGTGTGCAGATAGTAGAGCACGTCGTAGGTCGTGATCTTGTTGCCGACCTGATCGATCATGTAGACCGCGTCCGCCGGGAGCTTCTCGCCTGCCTTGAGCGTCACATCGGTCGAGGAAACGCCGTAAACCTGGCTGCGGCTGACATAGATGTTCTCCGTATACGGTTTTTTATCCCACACGTAGTTGTTCGCATCGTCGCCGCGCAGCTCGATCGTGGAGATGGTGAAGCTGTTGTTGCCAGCGTTCGCGCTGTTGAGCGACGCAGCGGTTGCCACAGCGTAGATGCTGTCGCCGTTGATGATGCCGACATTGTTGGTCGGCAGACCCGTGCCGTTCGTGGTCTGATCGGTCACGGCGTCGTTCAGCATGACCTCAACGATGCTGACATCGGTGGTGCCGTCGTAGACCTTGGCCTGCGCGATGGCGTCCGCAATGGAGACGCTGCGCTTTTCAATAGTGAAGTCGACTGTCTTAGTCTGCTCCGTCCAGTAGGCGGAAGCGGGCAGCGTGATCACGGCCCTGTAGGTACCGGCCTGTGTCGGCTCGACCAGGTTGTTATCCTTGTCGTAGTACTTCACGGTCCAGGATTTGTTCGCGGCCTCATTGATGCCCGTGCCATTGAAGTCGAAGCCATCGAGCGTGACCGTCAGACCCTGTGTATGGCCGTTGTAGGTCGGATTCGTGTTGCCGACTTCGATGTTGTAGCTGCTCTCGCGGACGATCAGGCTGCGCGTGATCTCCTTCGCCGCGTAACCGGTGTTGGTCGTGGCGCTGACCGTCAGGGTGTAGAAGCCAGGGGCAGTCGGGACCCCATTGTCGTCGCTCTCTGCGGTGTTCCAGCTAAAGGCGTTCCAGCCGTTGACGGTGTTCATGCTGGTGAAGGTCTTCTCATAGGCGGTGTCATTGCCCTTCGCGCTGTCGTTCGTGACCGTGACGGTGACGTTCGCGTTCGGCACCACGCCGACCACGCCGGAGAGGAACACATTCGCGGTGACGGTCTCGCCCTCGGTGATGCCCTCGGTGTTCTCAGCGCCGATCTTGCTGGTGTTGAGCGCGACGGAGACGGTCATGTTGGTGTCCGTCGGCATCAGGACGTTGGAGTAGTAGACCTGACGGCCGTCGTTCGCATCTTTCTCGCCGACGATGCCCTGATCGATCTTCTCGAAGGAACCCTTGACAATCGGGGTGGCGGGGTTGGCAACCGTGATGACCGCACGATAGGCGGTGTTCTGCTCGACCTTGTCAAGAACGAGGGTCGTGCCGGTCGCGCTGATGTCCGTCCAGCGCTTGGAGTTTGCAAAGTCTGTGCCTTCGGCATCGCCAATGGCGGTCGCGCCGTTCAGCTTCTGCCAGCGGACGGTGTAATCCGTGTCCGGATCGAGCTTGGCGATGGTGTTCCGCAGAGTCTCGTCTGTCAGCTCACGATCCAGCGTGTAGATATCGCTCAGTGCAAGCGTGGCCTTTTCATTGGTCTTGAATGCGCCGTCGCTCACGCTGATGTGGATGCCCTTGTCACCATCGGTCGGCTGCTTCTTGTTCTCGTCGTTGCAGTTGAAGACCACAGAGGAGTAGACGGTGACGGTGTCGTCAGTGACGCCGTTTGCAGTTGTACCGGCGGAAACGGTGCTATTAGTTGCATCGTAGTTTCCGCTGGCGTTGAAGGTATCATTGCCCTCGTAGACGGCGGTGATTTCAACATTGCGCCAAGTGTTGGTGGTATCCGTGACCGGAAGCTTGTTCGTCGTGATGCTGGCGGTCATGCTGTGATTGGTATCCTCGGCAAGCATTGCGGAATCCAGCTTGACCCAGTTGTCGCCGTCCTTGTAGTAGAAGGTCACAGTGCCGGTGGGCTGCATGGTAGGCTTGTCGTTGGCCGCGGCTACCGTTGCCGTCAGGGTGATCTCATTGAGCTGATAGACGTCGGGATATTTCCCATTTTCACGATCGACCGGGGTCTTCGTGATGGCGTCGGTGGCCTCCACGGTCACGGTGACGTTCTGCTTGGTGCCGATGACGGCATCCTTCGAGGTCACCTCGCTGCCCGCGAACACGCCCTTACCGGTCAGCTTGACGCGGTAGCGGTCGTCGACCTTGGTGGTCGTGGTGGTATAGGCCGCCTGCGTGCTCTCATTGTTGGCCTTGACGAAGTTGTCGCCGGTCTTGTACTGCCATTCGATGCTGTAGTTGTCCGCATCGACGGTACGGCCGTCGAGCGCGACCACGGAGTAGTCTTTCGTCGTCTGGTCAGCATCCTGACGCAGCTTGAAGGTGTGCTGCACGCCCGCCAGCAGGCCGATCAGGTCGTGCTCATAGCTCGTGCTATTCGCGTCCGCGCCATTCAGCTTGCCCGGCAGCGTAGAATCGATGATCGGGGTCTTGATGGCGGTGGACTTGATGTAGACGGTCTGGGGCGTAGTCTTGCTGTCGCTGGTGTCATAGGTGGCGTTCGCCAGATAGACGGCGTAGAACTCGTCCTTGTTATCGGTTACGTTACCGCCAGTCCACTTGCTGATCTCCACCTCACAGGTCGCAACGCCGTTTGCACCGACCGCAATGGGGGAGGCGTTCAGCTTTGTGGCAGCCGTTGCGCCCTTGCGGTAGAAGTCGACAAAACCGGTGGTGACAGCGGGGGTCCCGGTAGTCGTATCCGTGACGGTCGCGGTCAGCGTGACGGCCTGGCCCTCGAACTGTGCCTTGTGGTCGCCGATGGCGGTAAAGGGCTTAGCGCCGTTGATCTTGATATCCTTGGACTCTTCCGGTGCGTCGATCGTCAGCGCGGTGGCGGTGGCCTGCCGCACGGTCGTGTCGGTCGACTTCGTATACAGGCAGGTGTCATACTGGTTGTTCACCAGCGCGTCGTTCTCGAACTTACCGGCCTTGACGAACAGGCTGCCGTTGTCCGGGCCGAGGGGGACAATCTGCGCGCGGAACTGATAGCCGGACTTGTCGCCGGTGACCAGATAGGTGGCCTTGTCGCTGGCTTCGCCGTCCGTCTTCCAGTCGTTCTTGCCGACTTCGGTGTACTGCCAGACGATCTTATAGTCCTTGCCGAGCACAGGCTGCTTGCTGTCCAGCGTCTCGACGCCGGTGATGCTGGCGGTCTTGACCTCGAGCGTGTAGGTACGGCCCGCGACCATGTTGCCGGTGATCGGCGTGCCGGTCGCGCTGTCGCCCTCGTAGACGTTCAGGACATTGCCGTTGTCTGCGACATTGCTGGTGCCCTTGGTGATCTTCCAGCTCAGCGCCTTGGAGAAGATACCGACATTCATCACGCCAGAGGTGCTGCCGCTGTAACCCTCGTCGGCGTTGGGGGTGAATTCGGCCCAATAGTATTCGTCCTTGGCGGTAGTCTTGTACTCGCCGACCGTCGTGCGGAACGTTGCGGTCGTCCCCTCGATGGAGGTGGAACCGACAATCGTGGAGTTCGTCTTATTCGCTTCTTTCGTACTACTCTTGTAGAAGGTGACCGAGCCCACGGCGAAGTGATTCAGCGTCGCCTGAAGCGTAATGCTCTCGCCCTCATACTGGATGACGCGGCCTGCAGAGGGCGCATAGGCGACATCCGTGATCGCCAGCGTCACATTTGTGCTCTGGGCCTCCCACACGGCATACAGCGTGGTATTCTCTGTGAATTTAGCAGTAGTACCCGCCTCGATCTTCTCAACCGTGTAGTCGGAATCCGCAGCATCTGCCTTGCTGTCCTTGCTCCAACCGAGGAACTTGTAGCCCGTGCGGACAGGGAACTGCTTGATGATCGTGTCGTTGACCGCCGTTGGGGTGTCCAGATAGTACTTTACAGTCTGCGCCTCGGGCATACCGGACACGTCATCGCGCGCATTCGCATTATAGATAACCGTCACGGTCTTGCGCTCGATGCCGGTGACGGTGATCTTGGTGTCCGCCTTCGCGATGAACTCGTAGGTGTAGGTATCACCGGTGATATCCTTGGGGGAGAACAGCACGCCGTTGAGACCGACCAGCATCTTCGATGCGTCATAGCCCTCGTCGATCTTGATGGTGAAGGTCACCACGGATTTGTAGGGAACGGTGCCGGGGTTGGTGGTCAGTTCCGTCGCGGTCGTGCCACCGGGCTTGGTGTACTCGACCTTCATGGTGTAGCCCGTCGTCGTGGTGGGCCAAGTGATCTGCGGGGTGATGGGATCGAGCTTGGCGTAGAGCGTGGTGGGTTCGGTCACCTTGTCGGTGGCGAAATCCCACTTGTTGGCATCGGTCCAACCCGTGTCCTTATACCAGCCGCCGAACGTGAAGCCATCGACCTCGGGGTCAGCGGGGCGGGTGGCAATAGAACCCTGCTCCACCTGCTGTTCTCTGTAGAACGTACCAGCGGGAGCCTCAAAGGTCACGGTGAACATCAGGTTCTGGCTGACGCTCACAGAAACGATCTGATCGGCCATGATGCCGCTGATGGTATAGGTGTAGCTCACAGACTGATCGCCGTTAGGGGTGCGGGTGGGGGTACTCAAGGTGCCGCCGCCGTTAACGGTGACCGTGGGATCCTTCTGCGCATATTCACGGGCCACGGTGACGGTAAACTCGAAGTTGCCGCCGTGCGTAACCGTTGTGCTCTGCTCAGTGCTGATGCTATAGCCCTGGCCGGTGGGCAGGGTGACAGTGTAGGTGTTCTCTTTCCACACGGCGTAGAGGGTGATGGTGCCATCCACGGAATACATATCGCCGGGCTGATAGCTGGCGGCGGTGGCCTTGGCCGTCGTGCCCCAGCCGAGGAAGGTGAAGCCCTCGCGGGTGGGAACTTCCGTGCTCAGCGGCACCGCCTGACCGTGCTTCTTGGTCTGAGCGGTGGGGGCAGTACCCGAAGCACCGTTCAGGTCATACGTAATGGTATAGGTGTTGGGCGTCAGCTTGCCGTAGAGGACGGTATCCTCATTGATCAGGGTGTCAAAATTGAACGGAGTACCGTCGGGATACTGATCTGCGGTGTACCAGCCGTCAAACTTATAGCCCTCGCGGATGGGGTTGACGGTGGGCTTGGTTGCCTTTCCGCCGCTCATTACGCTCTGCGTGAAGAACTCGCCGGACTGCGGGACCGTAAAGGTCACATTGTAGTTCGGGATCGCGCTTTCCACGACCACGACACTCTGCGGGCCGGTGACGTTTTTGACGGTGTATTTACCATCCGCCCCGGCGGTCTGCTTTACGCTGTTGACGTACACGGCAACAGCGTAGCCCTCATCCGGCGTAACGGTGAAGGTGTAGTCGCCGCCATAGACGATGCTGGCCGACTTTCCACCGGCAGCTACCGTGGAGCCGGCGGTGGTAGTGGTGGGAACGGGGGTAGCACCGGTGATCTCAGCGTTGAAGTGACCGGTCGGCATCATAACGGTAAAGGTCTTCTCGGTCACAGGGCCGACATGGACCGGCACCTTCAGCACGCCGCCTTCGTCCACAACAATATCCTCTGTCACGAGAAGCTGGTAATGGAACGTAACGCTGCCGGTGGCGTCTGTACTCTGTAATTCAGGTACCAGGTACTGGTGTTCGCCGTCGTAAGGACCGGCCTGAACAATCATGTTCGCAGTATCGTACTTGGCGGGGACGGTAACGTTGAAGTTTGCCGTTTTACCAATCGCTCCGGGTAAAGTAGTAGTAGAACCAGCGGAAGGGGGAGGAAAGACAGTCACATCATCGGTATCTTTCGTGATCTCGATCGTGACTGGCGTGGCCGTCCACTTGGCGTAAAGCTCCAAGTTTTTGGTAACGGGATCAGCGAAGGTATACGCCGCCGCGTTGGTGCACGCCGCATCCGTGTACCAGCCCTCGAAGGTGTAACCCTTGCGCTCGGGCGTGACGGGCGTAACAGCCTTTTCGCCGTGCTTGACGGTCTGCGGCGCGGGCAGGGTGTACACGTTATCGCCGTTCGCGCGGAACACGACGGTGTAATTCGCCGCGGGCGTGGCCAAAGTCAGATCAATTTTCTTCGTGACATCGGGAATACCGGCTGCGCCGGGGAGAGTGGCCTTAACTTCGGTCACACTATCAACAGCGGTAAACCCTCTGTATTCGGCGTAGCCCTTGTTTTCCAGCAACGGGTTCACGGGAGCGGACACCGGAACGCCGTTGTATTCGAAAACAACATAGCCGTTATTGACATTGGTGTCGGCTCTGACCGTAAACGGCTGGCCCGCTTCGGGATTGGCCGGGTCCACGGTCAGTTTTTCGATATTGCCCATGCCCCAGAAGCTCGTGGTGTAGTGGCTAGCGATGGAAGACCACGTGCCCGCGGTACTGTCCTCTTCGAAAGCCTCTACCGTGTAACTATAACGAGCGGGATTGTCACATTTTAACTTGAATTTAGCGGAAACGGAGCTACCCGGTGATACAGAAAGATAATTAGTGCCGTCATCCAGATAGCCGTCGTCGGCGGGGACATATGTACCTCTTGAATTCTCATACTGGATGGTGCAGTTTCCTGTACCTATGGGAGTGGTCACAGTGACCCTAAGCCGGACTCTTTTCGGCGTGGGGCCCGTTGTATTATCGGTCAGCATAGCTGTAATGTCAGAAGACTCCTGCCCCACGAGCAAGCTGGTTTCGAGGGGATTGGTAACGGTGACCTTGTAGTCGCTCGCCGCCAGCGCTGCTGTTGGCAGCAGGCTCAGGGTCATGATGAGCGCCATGAGAAGGCTCAATAGCCTTTTCGGTGTCCATCGGGTTTGTTCTGTTCGTTTGTTCATGCGATTTCCTCCTTATATTTTCACTTTTTTGTGATCGTTCGTGTGCGCCCGCAGAGCGCTCTGCGGGGACGAGGGAGGCCTCCCTCGTCATAGCCTTCTGACAGCAATTTACAGTTATTGACATTATATTAGCCAATAGAATAAATGTAAATCATACCAAAGTATTAGAAAACGTGAAAACAGGAGAATAACGGCGAAAAACGGCAAAAAAAGGAGAGCCGTGCGGTGCTGCACGGCTCCCGGCCCGTTCTGCGATTATTGCGGCTTATCGATGCGCAGGCGCTCCAGCGCGGTGCGGACGCTGCCGTGGATGACAAGCTCGAGCCGGTCGACGAGGGCCTGCGGGTCGTCCTTCATGTCCCGCTTGATCCAGTCGAGCATCAGGCCGACGAAGGCGTACTTGTAGACCGTGGCGATAAAGGCCTTGTCCTCGCCGCGCACGCTCATGCCCTGCGCCTGCTCCTCGACCACGCCCTCGAGCAGGTCGTAGGTGACCCGATAGAGGTAATTTTCCACCTGCTCGCGGCTGACGGAGTGGTAGACGTTCATGATGAAGGGCTTGTTGTCCTGCACGGCCCGGAAGAGCTGCAAAAAGCCCTGCTGCCACGTCTCGTAGGTCTTGTTGCCCGCCAGCGCTCTGCCGGCGTCCTCCTGGCACGACCATTCGACCAGATCGTAAATATCCTTGAAGTGGTAGTAAAACGTCATGCGGTTGATGCCGCAGTCCTCCGTGATAT
>ERZ1032461.416-NODE-416-length-11636-cov-7.241344_pt1 | contig 11636 bp, 8 predicted proteins | sample MGYA00517098_ERZ1032461 | MGnify/ENA primary metagenome ERZ1032461 (study PRJEB33719, sample SAMN04261332) | wastewater metagenome | biome: periurban shantytown; feature: human; material: feces | host: Homo sapiens | place: Peru: Lima | collected 2013-01-26 ...
GAATGCCATGTATAAATAAAATTGCTATTCTCTCTTGGTCACTCGCCATAAAATCACCTCACCAATTCCGATTTGTCGCTTTGTTTATGATGCAGATTCTATCATATTGGTTTTTTCTTTATGGAACGGAAGCCCGAAGGCTGCCCCACACGTCAAGCTGCTCCTTTTTCCACAGGTTCATTATCACCTTCGTCGGCAGAGCTATCCGCATCATCAACATCCAGATTAGGCTCTGCCGCTTCCTGTTCTTTTTATGCCAGCTGAAGCTCATACAGCTTCTTGTAAATGCCGTCCTGCTTCAGCAGTTCCTGATGCGTGCCGGATTCGCGAATTTGCCCGTGGTGCATCACGATAATGCGGTCAGCGTGCTGAATGGTCGAAAGGCGGTGCGCGACCATAATCGACGTGCGGCCCTGCATCAGCCGCTCCAGCGCTTCCTGAATCCACTGCTCCGTCTCCGTGTCGATATTCGCCGTCGCTTCGTCCAATATCAGAATTTTCGGGTCATGCGCCAGCGTCCGGGCAAACGACAGCAATTGCCGCTGCCCCGCGGAGAACGTCGCGCCGCGCTCCGTCACATGCTCATCGTAGCCGTTCGGCAGCCGCTCGATGAACCGCGACGCATTGGTGTATTCCGCCGCCTGACGTACCTGCTCATCAGTGATTTCCTCGTCGCGCAGGCGGATGTTGCTCTTGATGTCGCCCGTGAAGATGAACACATCCTGCTGCACCTGCCCGATTGCGGCACGAAGCTGGTCGCGGGTCAGGTCGCGCACATCCACGCCATCGACGCGGATGCTGCCCTTCTGCACGTCATAGTAACGCCCAATCAGATTCAGGATGGAGGATTTACCCGCGCCCGTCGCGCCGACGAACGCCACCTTCTGCCCCGGCTCGATGGTGAAGGACACGTCCTTCAGCACCCAGTTCACGTTATCATATGCGAACCAGACGTGGTCGAACTCGATTTTGCCGCGCACCGCGGGCAGCTTCTTCGCGTCTTCCTTGTCGGACAGCACGGGCTTTTCGTCCAGCAGGGTGAAGATTTTCTCGGCGGACGCAATGGCGCTTTGCAGCGTCGTGAACTGCTCCGCCAGCTCCTGTACGGGCGTGAACAGCTGGGAAATGTACTCCGTGAATGTGTACAGCATACCGATGGAAATCACGCCGTCCAGCACCAGCGCGCTGCCGCCGCCCAGAATAATCGCCATTGCGATAACGGACAGGAAGTAAATCGACGGGCGGAAAATGGCGAACACCATCATTTCGCGCACGCCCGCGCGGTAGAGGGATTCGTTCTTTTCCTCAAACTCGGCGCATTTCTCCTTCTCACGCGCGAAAATCTGGATGACCCGCATTCCCGACAGATGCTCGCTCAAAAAGGTATTCAGCGTCGTGATGCGCGTCTTGACGATTTGGTACGTCTTGCGGCTCAATTTGCGGAACACCACCGTCAGCGCCGCCATCACCGGTACCAGCACGAACGACAGCATTGCCATGCGGAAGTTCATCACCATCATAATAATGGCAAGTCCGATGATTTTGACGACGTTGCGGAACAGGCGGACAATCGTGTTGGCATACAGGTCATTGACCGCCTCGGTGTCGTTGGTGATGCGCGTGACGATTCTGCCCACAGGCGTCAAGTCGAAGAAGCGCATGGAGAGGCTTTCGACATGCGCCATCAGCTCATTGCGCAGGGTATAAACGATGTTCTGCCCGGTTTCCTGAATCTTCAGGTACTGCAGGCGGTTGCAGATAAATTGCAGCAGCAGAATCGCCACATACAGCCCCGCCGCAATCAGGATGCCCTGAAAGCGCGTTTCCGGCGGCAGATCCTGTGCGCTCTGCTGGGTGATGTACTTGTCAATCGCGTCGCCGATGATGCGCGGGCGGGCAATGTCGAACACCGTCAGCAGCCCCACCAGCACACAGCACAGCGCAATCGTTTTCCAGTAGGGCTTGATGTAGCCCATCAGGCGCAGGAAGGCGTTGCCGTGATACGAAACGTCCTGCGGCTCGTTATCCCCGAACTTACTCCGCATGTGCAGCGCCTCCTTCCTCGTGAAGTTCCTTTTCCAGCTGCTGCTTGCGGTACAGGCTTGCGTACAGCTTGCCGTTGTTCAGCAGCTCCTCGTGCGTGCCGTACTCCTCCACCTTGCCTTCGTCCAGCACAAGAATATGGTCGGCATCCTGAATGGTAGAAATGCGGTGCGCTACGATGATGGTCGTGCGACCCTTGCGCAGGCGGCGCAGGTTATCCAGTATTTGCCGTTCCGTGTCCGTATCAACAGCAGAGAGCGCATCGTCCAGCAGCAGAATCGGCGCATCCTTCATCAGCGCACGGGCGATGGAGGAACGCTGCTTCTGGCCGCCGGAAATCGTCACGCCGCGTTCGCCCACCAGCGTCTGGTACTGCTTGGGGAACTCCATGATGTTATCGTGGATGCAGGCGTTTTTCGCCGCCTCCTGCACCGCTTCCAGCGACTTGTTGTCTGAGCCGAACGCGATGTTGTTCTGCAGCGTGTCAGAAAAGAGGAAGTTATCCTGCGGCACACAGGCGATATTCCTGCGCAGCGCCGCCAGCGGGATTTCGCGCAGATTGTGTCCGTCGATGGTAATCATGCCGTCCGGTACGTCGTACAGGCGCATAAGCAGGCTCGGCAGCGTGCTTTTGCCCGAACCGGTGCGCCCCAGCACCGCCAGCGTCTCGCCCGCCTTCACATGCACCGACACATCTTCCAGCACCGGCACGGTCGGCTGGTCGGGATAGGCAAAGGACAGGTGTTCAATGTCGATATCACCCTTGAGCGTCTGAATCGAAGGGTTCATCATGTCGCCGTCCACGATTTCCGGCTTCGCGTCAAAAATCTCCTGAATGCGACGCAGGCTCGCCAGCCCCTGGCTGACGCTCGTGATGCACTCGCCCACCGCCATCATCGGCCACACCAGCATCGTCACATACGAGTTGAAGCTGATAAACTGCCCGATGTTGATTTCGCCGTAAATCGCCAGATAGCCGCCGTAAGCCAGCGTCAGCAGACTCGCTATACCGACAATCAAATCCAGCAGCGGCATCACCAGCGCCTGCAGGCGCACAACGCCGAGATTCTTTTCCTTCGTGAACAGCGTCGTCTTCGCAAAAGCGTACAGCTCCTTGCGTTCCTGCACGAAGGATTTAATCACGCGGATGCCCGACACCGTTTCCTGCACTTGGTCCGTCAGCGTCGAGAACGCCTGCTGCTTGGCCAGAAAGCGCTTGTGCATCACCTTGCCGTAGAAGTAATCGCCGAAGATGATGAGAATCAGCGGCAGCACCGCCACACCCGTCAATTTCGGGCTGACATACGTCATCATCTGCCACAGCACCAGCAGCAGCATCACCGTCGCGTCGAATGCGCTGATGACGTTCATGCCCACCAGCGTGCGAACCGCCTGCAGGTCGTTGATGAAGCGCGCCATCAGGTCGCCGGTCTTGTGCTCGTTGTAATAGTGCGGCGAGAGTGAGGATAGGTGCGCGAACAAATCGCTGCGCAATTCCTTCTCAATCGACCGCGCCGACCCGAACAGGAAAAAGCGCCACGCAAAACGCCCCACCGCGATAATTACGCCAATCAGCACAATCTTCCAGACCAACCCCATCACGCCGCCCATATCCAGCGTGTGCTGATCCAGCCCGTTGGTAATTTCGCCTGTGAACCGCGGCACATAGGTATTCACCTCGTCCACAATGAACAGCGCCAGAATGCCCAGAATGTACTGCCACCAGTGACGGCGGACATATCGCCACGCCAGCTTCAGCTCCTTCATTGCTGCCTCCTTATGCTTCGTAACGACTCATTGTAGCACATTTCGGCGCAAAAAGACACACATTCGCCGAAAATTCCGCGCAGGTTTACAATCCGGGCGGGCGTTTGTTTCCTTGCGGGATGGAAATGGAAAAAGATGCCCCCGGAACGGCGGGTTTGGGCGTTCCGGGGGATTATTTTTTACTTCGCCACGTTGTTGCTCGGCATCCCATTCAAGAAGTTCCTTACATTCTCCACCGCCGTATCCATCAGCCGCTGGCGCGCCTCGTGGCTCGCCCACGCGATGTGCGGCGTGATAATCATGTTGTCCAGCCCCAGCAGCGGGTTGTCCGCCCGAATCGGCTCGGTGGACACCACGTCCGACGCGGCAGCGTACACCTTGCCAGACAACAAAGCATCCCGCAAATCCGCTTCGTTGATGAGCCCGCCGCGCGCGGTATTGAGCAAAATCACGCCGTCTTTCATCTTCGCCAGCGCGGTTTTATCAATCATGCCGACGTTCTCCGGGGTCTGCGGGCAGTGCAGGGACACAATGTCGCTGCGGGCGTACAGTTCGTCCAGCGGCACATAGCCTTCGCCCGATCCGTGGCGGCTGTAATAAATGACATTCATGCCGAACGCGCGGGCGAGTTCCGCCGTCGCCTGACCGATGCGCCCATAGCCGACGATGCCGAACGTCTTGCCCGCCAGCTCCATCAGCGGATAATCCCAGAAGGAGAAGTCTCGGCAAGCCGTCCAGCGTCCCTGCTGCACCGCGTCGTTATGATGGCCGATGCGGTGGCAGATTTCCAGCAGCTGCGCCATCACGAACTGCGCGACCGCCTGCGTGCCATAGGACGGAACATTTGCGACAACGATGCCCTTTTCCTTCGCCGCCGCAATGTCAATGACGTTGAAGCCCGTCGCCAGCACACCGATGTAGCGCAGATTCGGGCATTCATCCATCGTTTGGCGGGTAATGGGCGTCTTATTGGTGAGGATAATCGGCGCGTCGCCGATGCGGGGGAGAATCTCCTCCGGCGCGGTGTAATCGTAGACAGTCAAGTCGCCCAAGGCGGCGAGGGCATCCCAGCTCAGGTCGCCGGGATTCTCCACAGCGCCGTCCAGAATGGTGATTTTCATGGGTGTGTACCTCCTGCGGTGGTTTGTTTCGGTTCCTATTATATAGCAGTGTGCAGCAGAATTGCAAGGGGATTTTGCGGATGCGCAAAGCAGAGAAGGATATACAGCCGCCTCTTGTGGGGGGCACCATTCCAACGGTTCCTCGGCGACCCATTCAAAGGGAAAATTCAAACAGGTCGCGGCAGCGAAGCGTTCTGTGCCAAATGAGTGCGCCTCGATAGCCTGACCGCCGCCGTCCATCCACCTAATTCGCCTTTTTTCGCGAAAAATCCTGCTTTATACTATTTCCAGATAAGAATGCGCAAGCAGATGGCGCAGGTGAATCTGGAAATCGTATTACGTCCATTTTTCCCGGACAAGCAGGGATTCCCATCATGCGCTCCTCCAAAGCCGGGCAGACTGCATCTCGGAAGGAGGAATGCCGCATGGACAGGAAACGACCTTTGCACCCCAGTCCGCTGGTGAAAACGCTCGCGGACGCTCAGCGCCGCATGAGCCGCACCGACGTGCTTGGCTCGTGGACAGGCGTGCCGTGGGAGGACGCGGACGAAGAACCCGTGCAGGACGCTGATGACCTGTGACGTGCATTTGACGCGCGTGCTGGGGCTTCCCGCCGTGCTGCGCGGGCGCTCACAGGGGCATGTGGAACGCGCCGTGCTCGAAAACGACGGTCACGCGCTGCGCGGGCTGATTGTCCGGCGCGGGTTCGGCGGCGCAAAGTGGGTCGCGAGGGACAGCATTGCCTTGCTTGGCGACGTGTCTGTCATCCTCCGCGCCTGCCCAACGCACCTGCCCCGCAAAACGGATTTCCGCCTGCGCACTGTCAAGGATACGCGCGGCTTGACCCTCGGCTGCGTGACGGATGTGCTCATCAGCGCGGACAATCTGCTCGTCAGTGAGCTGGAGGTCTCCCTCGGTTTGATTGACGATTTCCGCGACGGACGGCGGCGCATCCGCCACTTTTCCGCTTCACCCGACGGCGATGTTCTCGTTCCGGAAGGCGAAATTCTCTTGGAAGGGAGGGAAACGCAGTGAACAAAATGCTGATTGGCTCGGCGGTCGGTCTGGCAATGGGTATCGGGCTGATGATGCTGCCCGGCATTCGTCAGGATGTCCAGAAAGGCGCAAACAAAGTCAAGAAAGCCGTGCAGGACATGAGCGAAGGACAGCAATAATGGAGGCGGGCAGGATTGCACCATCATGCGTCCTGCCCGTTTTCCCATCCGCTGCGAAAGGAGGAAAAGCGCATGGAGAAAGCCGTCACGCGGCGCAAATGGACAGCGGGGCTGCTGATCGCAGGCACGGTCGCACTGGTGGTCGCATTCTGGTCGCTGATCATGTCGATGCTGTCGCTGCTGGCAGTCGCGGGCGTTTTGACGCTGCTGTCCCTGCCGCTGTGCAAAGTACTGGAAAAGCGGCTGTCCGGCGGCGCGGCGGCGGCGATTGCCTTGCTGACACTGCTCGGCGCAGTGCTGGGAATGCTCTGGGGGCTGATTCCGCCGCTCTTGCGGCAGAGTGCGCAGCTCATGTCGCGCCTGCCCGCGCTGCTGGACAGCCTGCGGGAGCTGCTCACCCGATGGAGTGCTGCGCTCGAAGCGCGTGGTATCCCCCTCGGCGACATGCAGGCGGAGCTGTTCTCGCGCATCAGCGCTGCCGCGGGGCAGCTTGCCGCAACGCTCGTCAGCGGGATTCGCCGCCTGACCGGGAGCGTCAGCCAATGGCTGCTTGCGCCGCTACTGTCGTTCTACTTTTTGCGTGACCGCAAGCGCTTTTGTCTCCTGCTGTCGCTGGTTCTGCCCGTCAAATACCGTGCGCGCGGCATCCGTGCCGCCCGTGAAATGCGCCGCGAATCCGCCCTGTACCTGCGCGGACAGCTGATTCTCTCGCTGTTCGTCGCCGCCATGACCGCTCTTGCGCTGCTGCTCACGCGTACGCCCGGCGCGCTGCTGCTGGGGCTGTTCATGGGCGTGATGGAGCTGATTCCCTATATCGGCCCGTTCATTGCGGGCGTTCCGGCGGTGCTGCTGGCGCTGCAAAGCGGCTGGACGGCAGCGCTGTGGACACTGCTGGCAATTTGCCTTGTGCAGCAGGTGGAAGCGAACCTGCTCTCCCCGCGTCTACTCTCCGGCGCGACGCGGCTGCATCCGCTGGCGGTACTGCTGGCGATTGCCTTCGGCGGCATGGCGGGCGGCGTGGTCGGAATGATGGCGGCGCTGCCGCTGGTTGTGTGCGTGCGCGGGGCAGTTAGAGGGTGGCGAGAGTGAGAAAAGCACCTTGTATACAACCAGTCCGCAAAAAAATCATCGCCGCAGGGAAATTTCTTTCTCTGCGGCGATGATTGTATGCAATCAGGTTACATTGTGTGGGTTACTTCGCAATGAAGTTCACCAGACGACCCGGCACGAAGATGACCTTCGTCACATTCTTGCCCGCGAGGATCTTCTGGATTTCCGGCAGCTGCTGGAGTTCCGTCTCCGCGCGTTCCTTCGTCATGTCGGCGGGAATCATCACGCGGCCGCGAACCTTGCCGCAGACCTGCACGGCGATTTCGATTTCCGACTTCACCAGCGCGTCTTCGTCCCATGTCGGCCACTTCTGATACGTCATCGTGCCGCCGAAGCCCTGATTCTCCCACATTTCTTCTGTGATGTGCGGCGCAACGGGGTTGAGCAGCAGGAGCAGGGTTTTGAGTTCCCCACGCGTCACACTGCCGACGGAAACCATCTCATTCACCAGCGTCATCATCTGCGCGATGGCGGTGTTGTACTTCATGGCTTCGTAATCCAGCGAAACCTTCTTAATCGTCTCATGCATGAGCGCGTTCAGCTTCTCGCTGTACCCCTCGTCGGGCGTCACGTTCTCCTGCAAGCGCCACACGCGGTCGAGGAAGCGGCGGCAGCCCTTCGCGCTCTGCGTGCTCCACGGAATCGCCTGATCGAACGCGCCCATGAACATCTCGTACACGCGGAAAGCGTCCGCGCCGATTTCGTCGATGATATCATCCGGGTTGACAACGTTGCCGCGCGACTTGGACATCTTCTCGCCGTTCTCGCCCAGAATCATGCCGTGGCTGGTGCGCTTCTGGTAGGGTTCAGGCGCGGGAATCACGCCAATGTCATGCAGGAACAGATGCCAGAAACGGCTGTACAGCAGATGCAGGGTCGTGTGCTCCATGCCGCCGTTGTACCAGTCCACGGGCAGCCAATAGCGAAGCGCTTCGGGCGAGGCAATGGCAGTTTCGCAGTGCGGGTCGCAGTAGCGCATGAAGTACCAGCTTGACCCTGCCCACTGGGGCATGGTGTCGGTTTCGCGCGTCGCCGGGCCGCCGCAGCACGGGCAGGTGGTGTTCACCCAGTCATGCATGACGGACAGGGGGGATTCGCCGGAATCGGTCGGCTCGTAGTTGTCCACCATCGGCAGCGTCACAGGGAGCTGATCTTCCGGCACAGCCACCATACCGCACTTGTCGCAGTGCACAATCGGGATGGGTTCGCCCCAGTAGCGCTGGCGGCTGAACACCCAGTCGCGGAGCTTGTAGTTGACCTTCTTCTCGCCCAGCCCGTTCTTCTCCAGATATTCGGTGATCGCTTCCTTCGCCTGCGCGACCTTCATGCCATCAAGGAAGCCGGAATTGACCATCACGCCGTCCTGAATATCGGTATACGCTGCTTCCTCAATATTGCCGCCCGCGACGACCTCAATCATCGGGATGCCGAACTTGTGCGCGAACTCCCAGTCACGGGTGTCGTGCGCCGGAACAGCCATGATTGCGCCCGTGCCGTAGGTCATCAAAACGTAATCGCTCAGCCAAATCGGGATTTCCTTGCCGGTCACGGGGTTGACGGCGCGGACGCCCTCCAGCTGCACGCCGGTCTTATCCTTCGCCAGCTCGGCGCGCTCAAAGTCGCTCTTCTTCGCAGCTTCCGCGCGGTACGCCATGCACGCATCGTAGTTGGTGATTTGCTCCTTCAGCTTGTCAATCAGCGGATGCTCAGGGGACAAGACCATGTACGTCGCGCCGAAGAGCGTATCCGGGCGCGTGGTGAAAACGCGCACCTTCTCGCCCGGCACGGTCAGGGAAAAATCCACTTCCGCGCCGACACTGCGACCAATCCAGTTGCGCTGCTGCACCTTCACCTTGTCGATGAAGTCCACCGTGTCCAGGCCGTCGAGCAGCTTCTGGGCATAGGCGGTAATCTTCAGCATCCACTGCTTCTTAACCTTGCGGATGACCTGCGTGCCGCAGCGCTCGCACACGCCGCCCACAACTTCCTCATTCGCCAGACCGCACTTGCAGCTGGGGCACCAGTTAATCGGCATTTCGGACTTGTACGCCAGCCCGTGCTTGAACAGCTGAAGGAAAATCCACTGCGTCCAGCGGTAGTAGGACGGATCGGTGGTGTTGACCTCGCGGGAATAGTCGAAGGAGAAGCCGATTTTCTGCAATTGCTCGCGGAAGTGGTCGATGTTCTTCTTCGTTACGATGGCGGGGTGAACCTTGTTCTTGATGGCGTAGTTCTCCGTCGGCAGACCGAAGGCGTCCCAGCCGATGGGGAACAGGACGTTGCAGCCCTCCATGCGGCGCTTGCGGGCGATGATATCCATCGCGGTATTGGAGCGCGGATGCCCGACGTGCAGCCCCTGTCCCGACGGATACGGGAACTCAATCAGGCCGTAGAATTTCGGCATGGTGTAGTCGTTCTTCGCCTCGAAAACGTGACTGTCCGCCCAGCGCTTCTGCCACTTCGGTTCGATGGCTTTAGGGTCATAGGGTTTGAATTCCATGATGCTTCCTCCCTGCTTTTCTCGGACGGAACAAAAAAACGTTCCGCCCCTGCAAATTCTGCAAAGACGAAACGGATGTTTCGCGGTACCACTCTGCTTGTCCGGACGTGCCGAACCTCTCTTGCGCGTAACGTGCGCCATTCGCCGAACCCTTCGTCCGGTTTGCGCTCCGGGGCGAGCGGCTGACAGGCGTCTGACCGCGCTTCCACCAATACGCGGCTCTCTGGAACAGACGGAACTTCCAGCGTTCCCCTTCATTGCGGGATACCGTCAGTATAATGCTTTTTGCGGGCGTTGTCAAGGGTTTCGGTCTTTGCTTTTTCGGTGTTTTTACGTGCAGAATGGTTCGCTTCAGCCGAATTTTGTGCTATACTGTTAGCAATTATGCTGCGGCAAGGAGGAAAGGCGTTATGCACCTGATTATCCCCAAGAATTACAATCCCGTGCTGAACCTGCGGGATACGGAAATCGCCATCAAACTGGTCAAGGATTTTTTCGAGACGGAGTTAGCCCGCGCGCTGAACCTGACCCGTGTGTCCGCGCCGATTATGGTCACGCCCGGCAGCGGTCTGAACGACAACCTGAACGGCGTCGAACGACCGGTATCCTTTGACGTTCTTGAAACCGGCGAAACGGCGGAAATCGTCCATTCGCTGGCGAAATGGAAGCGTCAGGCGCTCAAAACGTACGGCTTCCAGCCCGGTGAAGGGCTGTACACGGACATGAACGCCATCCGCCGCGACGAAACGACCGATAACATCCACTCGATTTTCGTCGACCAGTGGGACTGGGAGAAAATCATCACCCCTAAGCAGCGCACGATGGAGACGCTGCAAGCGACCGTCCGCGCGATTTACCTCACCCTGCGCAAGACGGAGGGCTTCGTCTGCGCGCACTATCCGCACATCAAGCCCGAACTGCCCGACGACATCACGTTCGTCTCGTCGCAGGAATTGGAGGATTTGTATCCCGACCTGCCGCCGAAGGAACGCGAATACCGGGCGGTACGCGAATACGGCGCGGTGTTCCTGACGGGCATCGGCGGTGCGCTGCGTTCCGGACAGATGCACGACGGCCGCGCCCCGGACTACGACGACTGGTCACTCAACGGTGACATTCTGCTCTATGATCCGCTGCTGGACATTGCGCTGGAAGTGTCGAGCATGGGCATCCGCGTTGACCCGGACGCGCTGCGCCGCCAGCTGGCGATTCGCGGCTGCGAGGAGCGCGCGGAGCTGCCATTCCAGAAGGCACTGCTGAATGGCGAGCTGCCCCAGACGATGGGCGGCGGCATCGGGCAGAGCCGCATGTGCGTCTACCTGCTGCGCAAGGCGCATGTGGGCGAGGTGCAGGCAAGCCTGTGGCCGCAGGACGTGCAGGACGCGTGCAGGAAGGCAAATATTCAGCTGCTGTAAGCAAAGCAATGAGGGCAAGCCTGAAATGCGGCTTGTCCCCCTGTTTTATTATCCCGTATGAAATTGCCCCATCATGCAGAGACTCTCGCCGCTGCCCCATCTGCTTCATACTGCACGATCCACCGCCGAAATGTTTCCTGACTTACGCCTGCCTCTGCTGCTGCGTCACGCATGCTTTTCTTTCCGAATTTGCCTTTTGCTGATATCCCATAAAATGCTCCCTCCATAATTGACAGTTTGGTTTTTTTACTGTCTCTCATAGAGGGAGCATATCACATTCCCCAGCATTGTCTTCATGTCCGCGCAGGGAAGCGTTCACTCCCCTGCGCGGACGTTTTTTGACTGGCTTATACTATTCCCAAATGAGAATTCGCGGCGCAAGCAGATGGCGCAGGTGAATTCGGAAATAGTATTATACTATTTCCAGATAAGAATGCGCCAAGATGCGCTGCGAATTTTTCATTCTGGCTAACGTGAATGAAACGCAGCGTAGCAGCGCTACGCT
>ERZ1032461.429-NODE-429-length-11459-cov-3.776307_pt1 | contig 11459 bp, 7 predicted proteins | sample MGYA00517098_ERZ1032461 | MGnify/ENA primary metagenome ERZ1032461 (study PRJEB33719, sample SAMN04261332) | wastewater metagenome | biome: periurban shantytown; feature: human; material: feces | host: Homo sapiens | place: Peru: Lima | collected 2013-01-26 ...
CGGGCGTGAAAGGGGGACACCGCGGATGAGAAAGCTCCTGACGCTGCTTTTGCTGCTTCTTCTGCTGCTCACCAGTTCTGCCATGGCGGCGGAAAAATCGGCGTATCGCTTGGCGGATGAGCAGGGGACGCTGCTGGCGTGGCTGGATGTTCCTCCTGCCGTCGGGGATGTGCTGCTGACGGCGGATGGCACGCGCCACCGGGTGATTGCGGTAGAGGGGCAGCAGGCAGTTTTGCGCGAGGATGGCACGGAGACGCTGCCCGATGTGCCGTGGTCTGCCCGCGAGACGGCGCAGCCCGTGACCAGTGCCGTGCGCACCATCGGGCTGATGGGCGACGCGGCGCTGGTGCAGGATTTGCGGGAAGAGCTTGCGAATCAGGGCGCGGCGCTGGTGACGGTGAATCCTGAACAGGCGGATTTTCCGCTGACCGTCGCGCGGGACGAAATCAGCAATGCTGCGGAATATGATACGCTTTTAAGCGGCGAGAAAGCGGCGAAAATCCGCCTGATTGTCCGCCGCGGCGGCGATAATGAAGCGCTGATGAAGGATTTCGCGCTCTCCGTCAAGGCGGGGCTTGACCACACCGCCCCGACGCTCATTCGGGACGTGTACTTTGCCGCGAACGCGCAAGAGCCGCTCCGGATGCTCTGGGGCGCGCGGGAGACCGAGCCAATCCGCCTGCAAAACACGATTTTGCCGCTGGCGCAGGTGATTTCAAACGCGCTGGAGCCACGCGATACGGCTGGCGGCATTTCCGGCAGCGAGGACGTGCCGGAGCACAGCGCCGTGACAGGCTTGATTTTCGCCGGCGGTCTGCTGCTGGCGGGCGTAGTCGGCTACGGGCTGCTGCTGACCGGGGGACGCAGGCACGGGAAGAAAACATAACCCAAAAGGCGATTCAGCCGATGAAGCTGAACCGCCTTTTTCAGGTGCGTATGGTGATGATAATCGCCGTGGCTCAATAGTAGGTGATGGACACCACGTTCTCCGGAAGCCATACGCGGCGAATCTGGTACGAGCCAGACGGCTGGAACTCCAGGCACACATAGCCGTTCTCCCACGCCATGACCGCGCCGGTCGTGCCGGAGGAAATCTTCTGCTGATGCTGCTTGTAGTTCGTGCCCGGCCCGTAGTACGCCGTCGTAGTGGAGGTCACGCGCCCCGAACCGATCGCACCGCCTTCAATCGGCACGCGGCTGACATCAATGTCGATGCGCTGCTCGCCCGTGTAAACGCGCACAGTCTTGCCGCCGTACTCAAACTCGACCTGCAGCCACCAGATATCGTTGCCGGACGCGCGGGACAGCACCGTCACCGTGTGTCCGCCGTCGTTCCAGTAGGTGCCCAGCTCATCGTACTTCGTTGACGGACCGGAGCGCGTCGAAATCGGGCGGTTGGACATGGCAAGCAGTCCGCTGCTGCTGTCGGAGGAAGAAGGCGTCCAGCGGCCAAGCGCCACGTCAAACGAGACGCAGATGGCGGGGCGGACGGCGTTGTCAAACTCCGTCACCTTGTTGCCGTGGTCGTAGAAGCTGCCGTGCGCGCCGACGAACACGCCGAAGGTCGACGTGCTGTCCACGCGCGCCCAGTAGGAGGATGTGCCCGTGTCGCTGGCGGTGTACGCGCCGCACTGACGGGCGTATTCCGTGGCGTAGAGCAGCTCCGTGTCCAAATACTGCTGGATTTCCCACTGGCTGAGGATGTACACATAGTCCGACGAATTGCTGACGTACACGCTGTTCAGCTGCCCCTGTTCCGCCGACGTGAACGCGGAGGACAGGAACGTGCTGTTCAGCCACGAGCGGATGGTGCTGTTGTGCCACGAGGTGGTGCTGGTCGAGCGGTTGTAGACCATCGAATCCAGCCCGCACTCGCTCACCGCGCGGACTGTCCGGCTGCCGTAATCAACGCTGTACACGCGCCAGAGAATCGGCTCGTCGCCGTTGCGCAGGTTGCCATCCTGCTCGTAGTTGCCGAAGTAGAACGTCTGCCCGACGTACACGTCATTTGCCGCCGAAGCAGCGGGCAGCAGCGTCAGCAGAGAAACGAGTGCCACCAAAAGCGCCAGAATCCGTTTGTTGCGCATGGAAAACAACCTCCCGTACAGATTTTGTAAAACCATTATATGCCATGTGCTGCGCCTTGTCAAGTCCAAAAAACGGCTGTTTTTTGCCAAAAATCAGGCGGCGGCAAAATTTTCATCCGACAAACAGTTGACCTTGACCGCGAAAAATGATACATTATAATGAGCGCGAATTCTGCGCTGTACGGTTAAGGAGGTACTTCCACTTTGCAACCCGAAATCAACCAAGAAGCCATCGCCCGGATGCTCGATCAGGTGCAGAAGCCGACGCGCTATACCGGCGGGGAAATGAATACGCAGCTCAAGCCGTGGGACAGCGCGAAGCTGCATTTTGCGTTCTGCTTTCCGGATACCTATGAGGTCGGCATGTCCCATCTGGGCATGAAGATTCTCTATGCCGCGATGAATCAGCAGCCTGATATGCTCTGCGAACGCGCGTTTATGCCGTGGGTGGACATGATGGAACTGATGAAGCAGGAAAATGTTCCGCTGTTCACGCTCGAAAGCCGCAGCCCGCTCAGCGCCTTTGACGTCGTGGGCTTTACGCTGCAATATGAAATGAGCTACTCCAACATTCTGGCGATGCTGGAGCTTGGCGGCATTCCGCTTTTGCGGGAAAATCGCCGGGAGGAAGACCCGATTGTGGTTGCGGGCGGGCCGTGCGCGTTCAATCCCGAACCGCTGGCGGATTTTATTGACGCCTTCATGGTCGGCGACGGCGAAGAGCAGATTCTCGACCTCAACCGCGTCATCATGCAGGGGCGCGAAGAGGGCGCGAGCCGCATGACAATCCTCAAGCGCCTGTGCGCCATCCGCGGCGTGTACGTCCCGGCGCTCTATGACGTCCAGTATAACGCGGACGGCACGATTGCGTCCATGAAGCCGAACTGCCCCGAAGCGCCCGAAAAGGTCTTGAAAGCGATTATCCCCGATTTGGACAAGGCGTTCTATCCCACGGAAATCCCCGTGCCGTACATGGAGATTATCCACGACCGCATCATGCTGGAAATCATGCGCGGCTGCACACGCGGCTGCCGCTTCTGTCAGGCGGGCATCCTGTATCGCCCGGTGCGCGAGCGGAGTCTGGAGCATCTGGTGGAGCTGGCGCAGCAGCTGGAGAACACGACCGGGTATGAGGAAATCAGCCTGTCGAGCCTCTCTTCCGGCGACTATACCTGTCTGGCGGAGCTGATTCGCGAGCTGATTCGCCGTCTGGACGAGAAGCATGTGTCGATTTCGCTGCCGTCGCTGCGCCTGGACAGCGTGCTGAAGGATTCGCTGGAGGCGACGCAGAAGGAGAAGAAAACCAGCCTGACGTTCGCGCCCGAAGCCGGAACGCAGCGCCTGCGCGACGTCATCAACAAGGGCGTGACCGAAGAAGACCTGATGAGCAAAGTCTCCGACGCCTTCCACGGCGGATGGAGCAGCGTCAAGCTGTACTTCATGATGGGGCTGCCGACGGAGACGACCGAGGATTTGGACGGCATTGCGGATTTGGCGAAAAAGGTCGTCGATGCGTACTTTGCCGTGCCAAGGGGCGAGCGCGCGAAGGGGCTGCGCGTGGTGTGCAGCGCGTCCGTGTTTGTGCCCAAGCCCTTCACACCCTTCCAGTGGGAGCCGCAGGACACGCAGGAGATGGTGCGCGAGAAGCAGAGCCACCTGCGCGAGAAGCTGCGCATCAAGGGCGTGACGTTCAATTATCATGAGTCGGATTTGAGCTATCTGGAAGCGTGCTTTGCCCGCGGCGACCGCCGAATGGGGCAGGTGCTTCTCCGCGCGTACCAGAAGGGCTGTATGCTCGACGGCTGGACGGAGCTGTTCAAGTACGACATGTGGCGCGAAGCCTTTGCCGAGCTGGGCATTGACCCGGCGTTCTATGCCTACCGCCGCCGCGAGAAGGACGAAATCATGCCGTGGGATGTGATTGACTGCGGCGTGACAAAGGAATTCCTGTGGCGCGAGAAGGAAAAGGCGGAAAAGGCGCAGACGACCAAGGACTGCCGCAAGGGCTGCAACGGCTGCGGCCTGCAGCGCTTCAAAGGGGTGTGCAAATATTGCGGATAATGGCTGTGTTTGAAAAGGGCATCCGCCTGCGCCACATCGGGCACCTGGATATTCAGCGGGCGATGATGCGGGCGCTGCGCCGTTCGGGGCTGCCCGTGGCGTATTCCAATGGGTATAATCCGCATATTCTGCTGACGTTCGCGTCGGCGCTGTCCACCGGGGCGGCGGGAAAAAAGGAAATTCTGGATGTGACGATGGCGCGCGAGGTGTCGCCGGATGATTTCCTCCAGCAGATGAACCGCGCCCTGCCGCCGGATTTGCAGCTTTCTTTCGCCCGTGCGCTGGATGACAAGCATCCGGCGATGATGGCGCTCGTGCAGGCGGCGGACTACACGCTGCAAATCGAGGATGCGAACGCGGCGGCAAAGATGATTGCGGCGATTCCTGATTTTCTCCAGCAGACGAGTATTCTTGCTATGCGCCGCACGAAATCCGGCATGAAGGAGACGGACATCCGCCCGCTGCTGGTGTCGCTCTCCGGCGATGGCACGGCGATTCATGCCGTCATGGTGCTGACGGAGACGCTGGCGTGCAAGCCGGATATGCTGTTAAGTGCGCTTAGCACCTTCTGCGGGCTGGAAAGCGCCCCGGATGCGCTGATTATCCGCAACGGCTTGCTGGGTCGGGATGAAAACGGCGAACTGACGCCCTTGGAGAACCTATGAGAACATTGCTTGTGCATCAGGGCGAAAAGCCGCTGATTGGCATCCTCGAAGATGGCAAACTGGCGGAAGTCTTTTTCCCGCAGGAGGGCGACACGGCGGAAGCGGTGCTGCTGGGGCGCGTGGAGCGCATTGTGCCGGGGATGAAGGCGGCGTTCGTCGATATCGGGCAGGAGAAAAACGGCTTTCTGCCGCTGGAAGAGAAGAACACGGGGCTGTCCTACCCGAAAACGGGCGACGCGGTGATTGTGCAGATCCGCAAGGAAGCACAGGGCGTCAAAGGTGCGTTCCTCACGCGCGACATCAGCCTGTGCGGCGAACATATGCTGCTCACGCCCATGAGCCGCCTGATTGGCGTATCGTCCAAAATCACGGAGGATGGCAAGCGGAAGGCGCTCAAGGAGACGGGCAGGGCGATTGCGCAGGAGCGCTTTGGCTTGGTGATGCGCACAGCGGCGGAGAATGCGCCGGAGGACGAACTCGCGGCGGAGGCGGAGCGGCTTTTTCAGCAGTGGGAGCAGATTCGCCGTGCCGCGCCGACTGCGCATGTGCCGTCCGTCTTGATGCAGCCGCGAAGCACGCTCGAAGCCGTGCTGGATGACTACCGCCCGCGCGGCATCGACCAAATCGTGACGGACGACCCGGCGGTGGAGGCGAAAGCCGCGGGCATTGCGCCGGTTCAGGTGATTCCTGAAAACCTGCTGACCATCTACAAAATCGAGTCGCAGCTGAAAAAGGCGCAGGAGCGCCGCGTGTGGCTCAGCAGCGGCGGTACGCTGGTCATCGACCCGTGCGAAGCGATGACGGTGATTGACGTCAACACCGCCAAATTCACCGGCAAGCGCGAATTGGAGGACACCGTGCTGCGGCTGAATCTGGAAGCGTGCGGCGAGATTGCGCGGCAGGTGCGCCTGCGGAATTTGAGCGGCATCATCATCATTGATATGATTGACATGAAGACCCCGGAACACCGGCAGATGGTGCTGGACGCGCTGGAAGAAGCGTTCGCGTCCGACCGCGTAAAGACGGTGATTCACGGCTTGACCTCCCTCGGTTTGGTGGAAATGACGCGCAAACGGTCACGTCCGCCGCTGCGGGAAATGCTTGCAAAACAGGAGGAAGCCCATGAGTGACAGAAAGCCTGTCATCATTTCAGAAGAACAGCTGGAAGAGCAGCGGCAGTATATTCAGCAGATTCGCCTGATGCCGGATGCCCCGAAGAGCTACCACGTTGTGACCTATGGCTGCCAGATGAACGCGCACGACAGCGAAATCCTTGCCGGAATGCTGCGCGACATGGGCATGGAGGAAGCCGCCGACCGCGAATCGGCGGATTTTGTGCTGTTTAACACCTGCTGCGTGCGCGACAACGCCGAGCGCCGCGCCTTGGGCAACGTGACGTGGCTCAAGGAAGTACGCAAGAAGAATCCGCGCCTGATGATTGGCGTGTGCGGCTGCATGATTCAGCAGCCGGGCATGGCGGAGAAAATTTTGAAGCAGTACCGCTTTGTGGATTTGGCGTTTGGCACGGCGAACCTGTACCGCCTGCCGGAACTGATGCTCAAAGCGCTGGAAAGCGACCACGCGGTGGTAGAGGTGGAGGAGCAGAACACGATTGCCGAGGGTCTGCCCGTGCAGCGCCTGCGCCATGACGCGGCGTATATCACGATTATGTACGGCTGCGACAACTACTGCACCTACTGCATCGTGCCGTATGTGCGCGGGCGGGAGCGTTCGCGCGAGATGAGCGCGATTGTGGCGGAAGCCGAAGCGCTGCGTGACAGCGGCGTGAAGGAAATCATGCTGCTGGGGCAGAATGTGAACAGCTACGGCAAGGGACTCCAAACGCCCGTCACGTTCGCCCAGCTGCTCAAGGCACTGGATGATGTTGGCATCCCGCGCATCCGCTTCATGACCAGCCATCCGAAGGACTTGTCCGACGAGCTGATTGATGTGATGGCGCATTCCAAGCACATCCTGCCGCAGTTTCACCTGCCGGTTCAGCACGGCAACGATGAAATCCTCCGCCGGATGAACCGCCACTACAACCGCGCGCAGTACCTTGACCGTGTGCGCAAGCTGCGCGAGGCGATTCCGGCTATCGGCCTGACGACGGATATTATCGTCGGTTTCCCCGGCGACACGGAGGAGCAGTTTCAGGACACGCTGTCGCTTGTGCGCGAGGTCGGCTATGACAGCGCGTTCACCTTCATCTATTCGCCCCGGACGGGTACGGGCGCGGCGAAAATGCCGAACCAAGTGCCGGAAGACGTGTCCTCCCGCCGCATTCAGGAGCTGCTGAAAGTGCAGGAAGAATGCCAGAAGAAGGCATTGGCGCGGTTCGTCGGCACGGAAGAAGAGGTGCTGGTGGAGGGACTCAGCCGCCGCAGCGACACGGATGTGTCCGGCCACGGGCTGCACGGGCTGTCCGTCACGTTCCCCGGCACGGAAAGCGACGTGGGCGAAATCGTCCGCGTGAAGATTGTGGGCGCGAAGAACAACACGCTCACGGGCGAAAGAATCTGAACGGGCAGCAAATCAGAAAGGACAATCAATATGAAAGAAGTTATGATGTGCGCGCAGAAGCTGGCGGAAGCCATTCTGAACAGCGACGTTTACCAGCACATGCACACGCTGGAAGAGCAGGCGACGCAGGACGAAGACGCGACGAAGGCGATTGCCGCCTACATGGAAAAGCGCACGGCGGTCGAACAGGCGATGCGCAAGCCGGACATTGACCCGACGCAGCTTGCCGAAGCCGCGCAGGAGCTGGAAGACGTGCAGCAGGCGATGAACGACTGCCCCATCATCCGCGACATGCGGGACGCGCAGAAGAAGTATCAGGACATGATGGACAACGTGAACCGCATCCTGCGCCTTGTTGTCACCGGAGAAACGGAAGACAACAAAGGCGGTCAGCCCACCTCCGGCTGCACCGGCAACTGCGCCTCCTGCGGCGGCTGCCACTAATTCGGAATAAACAGGAAGATTATCTCTGGAAACATGCCTATATGGGTTGGAAATCAAGCAAGCCAGCCGAAAAACTCCTCCCGCCCGCAGACGCGACGGGAGCAGCGAAAGAAACCAATAAGGCATATTCCATAAAAACAGCAAGTTAAACAGAAACAAGAACGAAAGCGGGGAACAGACATGGCGAGCGTCACACCGATGATGCAGCAGTACCTTGATACCAAGGCGGAATATAAGGACTGCATTCTTTTCTTCCGCCTCGGTGACTTTTATGAGATGTTCTTCGATGACGCGAGGACTGCTTCGCGAGAGCTGGAACTGACGCTGACGGGCAAGGACTGCGGACTCAGTGAACGCGCCCCGATGTGCGGCGTGCCGTACCACGCGGTGGATACCTACGTTGAGAAGCTCATCGAGCGCGGCTATAAGGTCGCTATCTGCGAGCAGATGGAAGACCCGGCGCTGGCGAAGGGGCTGGTCAAGCGCGCTGTTACGCGCATCATCACCCCCGGCACGGTCATTGAACCGGCGATGCTGGACGAGAAGGCGAATAACTTTCTGTTAAGCATCTGCTTTGTCGCCGACCGCGCGGGGCTGGCGTTCGCTGATGTGTCCACGGGTGAATTCTACGTCCACGAAATCACCCAGCCGGAAACGACGCTCTCGGACGAGGTGGCGCGCATTTCCCCGATGGAAATCATCTGCAATGACCAAGTGAAGCTGCGCGCGTGCCTGCAGCGGGAGATGCAGAATGCTTCGGAGCAGCCGAGCGCGTGGTTTCAGCTGGCGAACGCGACGGAAGCGCTCTGCCGCCATTTCGCGCTCAATGACCTGTCGCCGCTGGGACTCAGCGACGAGTACAAGGCGGGCGCGAGTGCCGCGGGCGCGCTGATGCGGTATCTGTCCGAGACGCAGAAGAACGCCTTGGAGCACATGACCAGCCTGCGCATTTATCAGGGCAGCGAAACGATGCTGCTTGACCGCAACACGCGGCGAAATCTGGAATTGACGGAATCCATCCGCGGGAGAAGCCGCAAGGGGAGCCTGCTCTGGCTGCTGGACAAAACCAGCACGGCGATGGGCGGCCGCCTGCTGCGCTCGTGGATTGAGCAGCCGCTGGTAGATGAGGAAAAAATCAACCGCCGTTTGGACGCGGTGGGCGAGTTTGCGCAGGAACATGTGCTGACGATGACGCTCGCGGAGGAATTGCAGGGCGTGTACGACATTGAGCGCCTGCTGTCGAAGGTCGCCTATAAGTCGATGAACGCGCGGGATTGCCTGTCACTGTGCGCGTCACTGCAAAAAGTGCCGAAAATCCGTGAGCTGCTGCGCGAGGCGAAAAGTCAGGCGGTGGAGGAAATCCGCGATTCGCTGGACACCCTGCCGGAACTGACCGACCTGCTGACCCGCGCAATTCACCCCGACGCGCCGATTCTCATCACCGAGGGCGGCATCATCCGCGATGGGTATTCCCAGATGCTGGATGAATACCGCGCCGCGTCCACGAGCGGCAAGCAGTGGATTCTGGAGCTGGAGCAGAAGGAACGCGAGGAGACGGGCATCCGCAACCTGCGCATCCAGTACAACCGCGTGTTCGGCTACTACATCGAGGTCAGCAAGTCGTATTACGAAATGGTGCCGGCGCGCTATATCCGCAAGCAGACATTGGCGAACTGCGAGCGCTACATGACGCCGGAGCTGAAGGAAATCGAGCAGAAAATCGTCGGCGCGCAGGAGCAGTCCACACGCTTGGAATTGCAGCTGTTCACCGAGGTGCGCGAGAAAATCGCGGAGCAGATTGCGCGCATCCAGAAAACGGCAATGGCGCTCAAATCGCTGGACGCGCTGCTGTCGCTGGCGAAATCTGCGATAGAGTACCACTACGTCCGCCCGGAAATGACGCAGGACGGCACGCTGGATATCGTCGAGGGGCGCCACCCGGTCGTCGAGCAAACGATGAGCGAGGGCGGATTTGTGCCCAACGACACGCACATGAATGCTGACGACTGCCGCATGTGCATCATCACTGGGCCGAACATGGCGGGCAAAAGCACCTACATGCGGCAGGTGGCGCTGATTGCGCTGATGGCGCATATCGGGTCGTTCGTCCCGGCGAAGGAAGCGAAAATCCCCGTCACCGACCGCATTTTCACCCGCGTCGGCGCGTCGGATGACCTCGCCAGCGGGCAGTCCACATTCATGGTGGAGATGAGCGAAACGGCGTACATCCTGCGCAACGCGACCGCAAAATCCCTCGTCATTCTGGACGAAATCGGGCGCGGCACCAGCACGTTCGACGGCTTGGCGATTGCGTGGGCGGTGGTGGAGTACCTGTGCGACAAGCAAAAATCCGGCGCAAAGACGCTTTTCGCGACGCACTACCACGAGCTGTCCGAGCTGGAAGGGCATATCGAAGGCGTGCAGAACTACTGCATTTCGGTCAAGGAACACGGCGAGGATGTCATTTTCCTGCGCAAAATCATTCGCGGCGGGGCGGACAAGTCCTTCGGCATCCACGTTGCGCGGCTGGCAGGCGTGCCGCACCCGGTCTTGGTGCGCGCGCACGAAATTCAGGCGCGTTTGGAAGTCAGCGACATCAACCAGCACGGCATTGGACAGAACATCCTGGGCGATGCCGAGAAGCGCAAGGACGAACAGGTCAACCTGTTTGACTATCGAAAGACAGAGATTATCAACGAACTGCAAACCTTGGATGTGATGGCGCTGACGCCGATGGACGCGATTAACAAGCTGTTCCTGCTGCGCGAGAAGGCAAGAAAACTGTAATACTATTTCCAAATTCGCCTGCACCAGCTGCTCGTGCCTTTTCCCTTCTGGCGTCCGGTCGTTCCACTTAGCGTAGCGCTGCTACGCTGCGTTTCACTCCCGTTAGCCAGAATGAAAAATTCACTTCGCATCTTGGCACATTTTCATTTGGAAATAGTATAAAAACAGACCGAGAGTCGGCAAAAACCGACCAACATCTCATAAAAACCGACCGAAAGTCGGGGAAACAGACAGAAAGGGAAGCAAATGGCAGGAAAGATTCAGCTCCTGTCCGATGAGGTCATTGGCAAAATCGCGGCAGGCGAAGTGGTGGAGCGTCCTGCCGCCGCCATCAAGGAATTGGTGGAGAACTCGCTGGACGCGGGGGCCAGCGCGGTTACGGTGGAAATCCGCGACGGCGGCATCAGCTATTTCCGCGTGACGGACAACGGCAGCGGCATCCGCGGCGAGGACATCCGCATGGCGTTTGAGCGCCACGCGACGAGCAAAATCCGCCGCACGGATGATTTGTTCAGCATCCAGACGCTGGGTTTCCGCGGCGAAGCGCTGGCGTCCATCGCGGCGGTGGCGCATGTCACCTGCACAACACGCACGAAGGCAGACCAAAGCGGCATCAAGGTGCAGAACAACGGCGGAACGATTGAGTCCATCGAAGAAGCCGCCTGCCCCGAAGGCACGACGTTTGTCGTCCGCGACCTCTTTTTTAACACCCCAGTGCGCCTGAAATTCCTCAAAAAGCCGGTCACGGAGGCAGGCTATGTGTCCGACCTGATGATGCGGCTGATTTTGTCCCGCCCGGACGTGTCCTTCCGCTACATCAGTCAGGGCAAAACGCTCTACCACTCCGCGGGCGACGGCAAGCTGTCCTCCGCCGTGTTCAGCATCTACGGGC
>ERZ1032461.435-NODE-435-length-11330-cov-11.084701_pt1 | contig 11330 bp, 10 predicted proteins | sample MGYA00517098_ERZ1032461 | MGnify/ENA primary metagenome ERZ1032461 (study PRJEB33719, sample SAMN04261332) | wastewater metagenome | biome: periurban shantytown; feature: human; material: feces | host: Homo sapiens | place: Peru: Lima | collected 2013-01-26 ...
AGTATGTGGGCATGGGTAAGGAGCTCAACGCCCAGAGCAATCTTGCAGGTCTTCTTTTCCGTCAGGCCAATGAGGTATTAGGTTTCGATATCACTTCCATCATGTTCGCCGGCACCGACGAGCAGTTGAAGGAGACCAAGGTGACGCAGCCCGCCGTCTTCCTCGACAGCGTGATCGCTGCCTCCTGCCTCGACGAGGACTTCAAGAAGAGCATGATGGCCGGTCACTCCCTCGGTGAGTTCTCGGCCCTCGTTGTCTCGGGTGCCTTGGCTTTCGAGGACGGTCTGAAGCTGGTGGCCGCCCGTGCCAACGCCATGCAGAAGGCTTGCGAGCAGAATCCTGGCACCATGGCCGCCATCATCGGCTTGGAGGACGCCAAGGTGGAGGAAATTTGCGAGGAGGTGACGAAGGGCGGCAAGGTGGTCGTCCCCGCCAACTACAACTGCCCTGGCCAGCTGGTCATCTCTGGCTCGATCGATGGTGTCAACGAGGCCTGCGAGAAGATGAAGGCCGCCGGTGCAAAGCGCGCCCTGGTGCTCAATGTGGGTGGTGCTTTCCACTCTCCGCTCATGCAGCCCGCCAAGGACGAGCTGGCCGAGGCCATTGAGAACATGCACTTCTCTGCCCCGAAGTGCCCGGTCTTCCAGAATGTCGATGCCAAGGCCCACACCAACCCCGAGGAGATCAAGGCCAACCTGGTCGCCCAGCTCACCAGCTCTGTGAGATGGACGGAGAGCGTGCAGAACATGATTGCCGCCGGCGCCGACGAGTTTGTCGAGTGTGGTCCGGGCAAGACGCTCCGCGGTATGATCGGCCGCATCGACAAGACGGTGAAAGCTCATGGAGTCAACGAGTAAGCGACTCTTCATATACCAAGTCTTCACCCGCACCTTTGGCAATAAGAACTTCACCCGGAAGAAGGGTGGAACTTATGATGAAAACGGTGCGGGGAAGATGAACGACATCAATGCCCAGGTGCTGCGCCAAGTGCGCGGCCTGGGCATTACGCATATTTGGTACACAGGAGTCATCCGCCACGCCACCGCCACCGATTACACTGCCTACGCCATTCCCCGCCAGCACCCGTCGGTCGTGAAGGGACGCGCAGGGTCGCCCTACGCCATCGCCGACTATTACGACATCGACCCCGACCTGGCCGAAGACGTGGCGCGCCGCATGGAGGAGTTTCGTGCCCTGGTGAGGCGTACCCACGAGGCAGGACTGAAGGTCATCATCGACTTCGTGCCCAACCACGTGGCCCGCGAGTACAGGAGCATCTGCAAACCCCAGGGCGTGCGTGACCTTGGACAGGACGACGACACCTCCAAGCACTTCGACCCGCAGAACAACTTCTACTATTGTCCCGGCGCTTCGCTGGAGCCCGCCTTCGACCTCGAAGACTATGAGGAACGGCCTGCCCGCTGCACGGGCAACGACTGCTTCCATCCTCACCCAGGGGTCAACGACTGGTATGAGACCGTGAAGCTCAACTATGGCGTCGATTACACCGGAGGAGGCAGCCACCATTTCGACCCGATCCCCTCGACGTGGACCAAGATGGTCGATATCCTGCTCTTCTGGGCAGCCGAAGGCGTGGACGGTTTCCGCTGCGACATGGCAGAGATGGTGCCGACGGCCTTTTGGTCCTACGCCTCCCAGCGGCTCAAGGCCGCCCATCCCGAGGCCATCCTCATCGGCGAGGTCTATAATCCCGCCCTCTATCGCGCCTACATCGCCAGCGGCTTCGACTACCTCTACGACAAGGTGGGCATGTACGACTGCCTGCGGGGTGTGGTCTCCCAGCAGCGCGCGGCCAGCGAGATCACGGCCCAGTGGCAGGCCACGGACGACATTCGCGACCGCATGCTCTACTTCCTGGAGAACCACGACGAGCAGCGCATCGCCTCCGACTTCTTCTGTGGCGACGCCCGCAAGGCCCTGCCCGCAATGATGGTGAGCGCCTGGCTGCGCACCAATCCCGTGATGGTCTATGCCGGACAGGAGTGGGGCGAGCGCGGCATGGACCACGAGGGTTTCTCGGGTGTCGATGGACGCAGTACGATCTTCGACTACTGGACCGTGCAGGCCGTCTATCAGGGCTATTTCGACCGTTCGAGCCTTGGTGAAGGCCAGCGGCAGTTGGAGGCTGACTACCAGCAGATTCTGCGACTTGCCAACGAGGAGAAGGCGCTGCGTGAGGGCGAGTTGTTCGACTTGATGTACGCCAACGCTCCGTCGCCCTGCTTCGACCCGCAGCGGCAGTATGCCTTCCTGCGCAAGAAGGACGACGAACTGCTGATCGTCAACGTCAATTTCTCGGCAGACCAACGGACGACGCAGATCCGGATACCTGCCCACGCCTTCGACTTCTTCCATATCGGCGAAGGCGAATACGAGGGGCTTGACCTCCTGACGGGCCAGCGCCGCACGGACCGCTGGGATCGCGACGGAGAGATCACGCTCCACACCCAGGGCTATGGCGCCACCATCGTCCGCTACAAGGTGTGAGCGCTAAGAGCCTCAATAGATAAGTTTCGTTTAGCACAAGAGCAAGCAGAAGAACAAAGATGACAGAATATGAGAAAATGCAGCGTGGCGAGGTCTATCTCGCCACGGATCCCTCGCTCCTCAGGGAGTTGCATGCCTGCCAGGACAAGTGCTGGGAGTACAACCGCCTCTGCCCCACCGACGCCAGGCGTCGCAACGAGATGATCCGCGAGATACTCGGCGGAGCCGACGAGGATACCTTCGTCAACCAGCCGTTCCATTGCGACTATGGCAAGCATATCTTCGTGGGCAAGCGCTTCTTCTCCAATTTCAACTTCACCGTGCTCGACGAGGCACGGGTGAGTATCGGCGACGACTGCTTTATCGGTCCCAACGTGAGCATCTACACGGCTTGCCACAGTACAGACCCCGTGGAGCGCAACACGAGACGCGAGTGGGCCGAGCCCGTCACCATCGGCGACAACTGCTGGATAGGTGGAAGCTCCACGATCCTGCCCGGTGTGACCATCGGCGACAACGTGACCATCGGGGCGGGGAGCGTGGTGGTGAAGGATATTCCCTCCAACAGTGTCGCCGTGGGCAATCCGGCCCGCGTGGTGAGGACCATCAAGGCCGCAACGACAACAAGCTGATCATGGCACTATCCAACATAGAGAAGCACTACAACAAGCACCCCGAGGATCTGCGCCTGCAGCGCCGTCACGGCATCGTGGAGTTTGAGACCACCATGTACCACCTGCGCCGCCTGCTGCGTCCGGGGATGTTGCTGCTCGACATCGGGGCGGGCACGGGCCGCTATGCCTCCGCCCTCATGGCCGAGGGCTACAAGGTGAAGGCCGTGGAGCTGGTACGCCGCAACATCGAGGTTTTTCGCCAGCGCGATCCCGAGGCCGACGTGGTGCAGGGCGACGCCAGGGACCTGGCCTTCATTCCCTCCTCCTCGGCCGACGCCACGCTCCTGCTGGGCCCGCTCTACCATCTCATCGGCGAGGAGGAGAAACTCAAGGCGCTGCGTGAGGCCCGACGGGTGACGAAGCCCGGCGGACTGATCTTCGTGGCCTACCTGATGAACGAGTATAGCATCCTCTCCTACTGCTTCGACGAGGAGCGTATCGGCGACTTCCTGGCGCGCGGCATCGTGGACCACGACTTCCATATCCAGACGCAGGAGGGCGAGCTCTACGACTACGTGCGGCTGGAGGACATAGACCGTCTCGACAGCCAGGCTGGACTGCAGCGCGTGACGATCTTCTCGCCCGACGGTCCCGCCGACTATATGCGCACGCGCCTCAACAGAATGAGCGACGAGACCTTCGCCCACTTCCTTGCTTATCAGAAGGTCGTCTCCGAGCGACCCGACCTTATCGGCGCAGGCAGCCACGTGGTGGACGTGGTGAGGGCATGAGCCCCCTGGAGGCCTCCGCGTTCAGTCGGCAACAACAAAAATCATACCTATAATAAAATAACAAAAATGATGATGCAACAAGAACCGATACTCAACGAGCACAACAAGGAGGAGTTTCCGCCGGCTCATACCGCCGAGCACCTGCTCAACCAACTGATGATCCGCCTCTTTGGCACGCAGAGAAGCAACAACGCCCACGTGGAGCGCAAGAAGAGCAAGATCACCTACAAGCTCGACCACAAGCCCACGCGCAAGGAGGAGAAGGAGATCGAGACGGAGATGAACCGCCTCATCGCTCTCGACATGCCCGTCAGCTATGAGTTTACCGATCGCGACCACCTGCCCGAGGGCGTCGATGCCGACCGCCTGCCGGCCAATGCCTCTGAGGCCATCCGCCTGGTGCGCATCGGCGACTATGACGTCTGCCCCTGCATCGGCAAGCACGTGCGGTCCACGGCGCAGATAGGCCGCTTCGAACTCTTGGGCACCAACTGGAACGAGGAGAAGCGCGAGTTTCGTGTCCGCTTCAAGATCGTGCAGTAGCCAGCCCCTGTGGGTTAAGCTGCGATCGATAACTATAAAACAAGACACCCACGACGGCCATTTGGCTATCGTGGGTGTCTTGTGTAGAGGCGGATCGACGTAATCCTTATTTCTTCATGCCCTTGTAGGCCTTGTTCATGCCCTTGACCACCTCGTTGGTGATGTCGAGCGACTTGTCGGCGTAGAGGATGTTGTCGCCGCTCTTGGCCAGGATCATGGCATACTTCTTGTCCTTGTTGAACTGAGCGAGGTAGTTGTGGACGCTGTCGGCGAGGGCCTTGTTATACTTGGCCACCTCGTTCTGATACTCCGCTCCGAGACGCTGCTGCAGGGCCTCGGCGTCCTGGGCCTGCTTCTGTATGCTGGCCTGTATCTGCTGCGCCTGGGCCTGCGTGTATTTGTTGGCCTGAACGTTCTGCTGGAAGTTGGCGGCGGCCTGTTGCAGCTGCTGCTGCTTGCCGTTGAGCGTCTTGCTGATGTTGGCCTCCTTGGCCTTCATGATCTTCGTCACCTCTTTCCAGTAGGTGTATTGGCTCATGATGGAGTCGATCTCCACGTAGGCGATCTGCTGGCCTCCGGCCTGGGCCTCTTTCTGTGTCGCGGGCTCAGCCTTGGAGTCGTTCTGCTTCGGCTGGTTGTTGCACGACATGAGCGCCGTCGCGGCTATTGCCACCACGGTCAGTTTGCTGAAAACATTCTTCATATCTATTTTTTTGTTTTGTTGTTGTCATAGTGTGTGGGCAGCGTTAATAGGCTTTGTTGGCCTGGCGTGCCTCCTTGTCCTGGTCCACGACGCAGTGGATGCCCTTCTTGCGGAGGTAGGCATTGTCGTGTACATGCATGGAATGGAACTTTCCACCCTTGACGAAAAGCACTCTTACGCACAGTAAGAGCACCGCAATAGCAATTATTAACATGCTATATAAGATAGTCTCAACCATTTTTCTTACTTTTGCAGTCGATAAACGACCGCAAAGTTACGACAATTCGGTTAGAAACCAAAATAAAAGCAATCTAAATTATGGCAAACGTAGAATTAAAGCCTGCTCGCGTCTTTGAGCAGTTCGCAAAAATCAACGCAATTCCCCGTCCTTCCAAGCACGAGGAGAAGATGATCGAGTACCTGAAAGCATTCGGTCAGGAGCGCGGCCTGGAGACCAAGGTCGATGAGACTGGCAACGTCATCATCCGCAAGCCCGCCACGCCGGGTATGGAGAAGAAGCCCTGCGTCATCCTGCAGAGCCACATGGACATGGTCTGCGACAAGCTCGTCGATGTGGAGATCGATTTCCAGAACGATCCCATCCAGACCTATGTGGACGGTGAGTGGCTGAAGGCCAAGGGCACCACGCTGGGCGCCGACGACGGTATCGGCTGCGCCATCGAGCTGGCCCTGCTGGACAGCGACGACATCGAGCACGGTCCCGTGGAGTGTGTCTTCACCGTCGATGAGGAGACGGGTCTCACTGGCGCCTTCGGCATGAAGCCGGGCTTCATGAGCGGCAAGTACCTCATCAACCTCGATAGCGAGGACGAGGGTCAGATCTTCGTCAGCTGCGCCGGCGGTATCAACACCTCCGCCAAGTATGAGTTCACGCGCGAGGACGCTCCTGAGGGCTACTTCTTCTTCGAGGGCAGCCTCAAGGGCCTCGTCGGTGGCCACTCTGGCGACGATATCAACAAAAAGCGCGCCAACGCCATCAAGATCCTCGCCCGCTTCCTCTATATGGAGCAGGACAAGATGGATCTGCGCCTGGCCCAGTGGAACTCGGGCAAGATGCACAACGCCATCCCCCGCGACGGCAAGATCGTCTTCTGCGTGCCCGCAGACAAAAAGGAGGAGGTGAAGGCCGACTGGAACAAGTTCACACCCGAGGTGGAGGACGAGTACCACGTGACGGATCCGACGATGGTGTGGGCCCTCAACAGCTGCGAGGCCCAGAAGGTGATGCCGAAGAGCGTCTCCCGCAACCTCATCCTCGCCTTGCAGGCCGTGGACAACGGTCCGCTGACCAACTGCCAGGAGGAAGAGCTGGCTTGGCTCGTAGAGACCTCCAGCAACATCGCCAGCGTGCAGAGCGACGAAAGCACCGTGACGCTCGTTTCCAGCCAGCGCTCCAGCGTGATGAGCAATCTGCGCAACATGGCCAACGCCGTCAAGGCTTGCTTCGAGCTCGCCGGCGCCGAGGTCATCCAGAACGACGGCTATCCCGCATGGAAGATGAACGCCGACTCTGAGCTCCAGCGCATCGCCATCCAGGAGTATAAGAAGCTCTTCGGCCACGACCCGAAGGTGCTCGGCATCCACGCCGGCCTGGAGTGTGGTCTCTTCTCCGAGAAGTATCCCGGCATCGACATGATCAGCTTCGGCCCGACGCTCCGCTTCGTCCATACGCCGGACGAGCGTCTCCTCATCCCGACCGTGCAGATGGTCTGGGATCACATGCTGGCCATCCTCCGCGAGATCGACTAATCGCGCCGAGGAGCACGTTGGACCCGCTCTTGGAGGGAGACAAAGGCGTCTCCCTCCCAGTCTCCCGGGTCCCTGTGCTGGCAAGTCGCCCTTTGGCGATACCCCTCCTTGTCCCGCGCCTGGGGCGATCCGGTGGTACGGCCAAAGGGTTTTTTCTGCCCTCCCCTCTCTGGGTGGAAATAATTTCGTAACTTTGCACCATCTATCAATACAACAAGACAACAAGACATGGCAACAACCGACGACAAGAAAGTCATTTTCTCCATGGTGGGAGTCTCGCAGATCATCCCCCAGAACCAGAAGCGGATTCTCAACAACATCTATCTCTCCTTCTTCTATGGCGCGAAGATTGGCATCATCGGTCTCAACGGCGCGGGTAAATCTACGCTGATGAAGATCATCGCCGGCCTTGTCGAGCCTACGCAGGGCGAAGTGGTGTGGAGCCCGGGCTACTCCGTGGGCTATCTGCCCCAGGACCCGCCCCTCGACGAGTCGAAGACCGTGCTGGAGAACATCCGCGAGGGTGTGAGCGCGGTCTATGACGCGCTGCGCGAGTATGACGAGATCAACGTGAAGTTTGGTCAGGAGGAGTACTACAGCGACCCCGACAAGATGGACAAGCTCATGGCCCGCCAGGCTGAGCTCCAGGACATCATCGACTCCACCGACGCCTGGAACATGGACTCGCGCCTGGAGCGTGCGATGAGCGCCCTCCACTGTCCCTCGGGCGACAGCGCCGTGACCCACCTCTCCGGTGGTGAGCGCCGCCGTGTGGCCCTGTGCCGCCTGCTCCTGACCAAGCCCGACGTGCTCCTGCTCGACGAGCCCACCAACCACCTCGACGCCGAGAGCATCGACTGGCTGGAGCAGCACCTGCAGCAGTATGAGGGCACGGTCATCGCCGTCACCCACGACCGCTACTTCCTCGACGACGTGAGCGAGTGGATCCTGGAGCTCGACCGCGGCGAGGGCATCCCCTGGAAGGGCAACTACTCGTCCTGGCTCGACCAGAAGACGAAGCGCATGGCGCAGGAGGAGAAATCGGCCTCGAAGCGCCGCCGCACGCTGGAGCGCGAGCTGGAGTGGGTGCGCATGGCCCCGAAGGCTCGTCAGGCCAAGGGCAAGGCGCGTCTCAACGCCTACGAGAAGATGCTCGGCGAGGAGCAGAAGGAGCAGGAGCAGAAGCTCGAGATCTTCATCCCCAACGGTCCGCGCCTGGGCAACAAGGTCATCGAGGCGAAGCATGTGGCGAAGGCCTTCGGCGACAAGGTGCTCTTCCGCGACCTCAACTTCACGCTGCCCCCCAACGGCATCGTCGGCGTGATAGGCCCCAACGGTGCGGGCAAGACCACGCTCTTCCGCCTGATCATGGGACTGGAGCAGGTCGATGGTGGCAGCTTCGAGGTCGGCGAGACCGTGCGCCTGGCCTATGTCGATCAGCAGCACAAGGACATCGACCCGAAGAAGACCGTCTATGAGGTGGTATCGCAGGGCAACGAGACCATCCGCATGGGAGGCCGCGACGTCAACGCCCGCGCCTACCTCTCGCGCTTCAACTTCTCGGGCAACGACCAGGGCAAGCTCTGCGAGGTCCTCTCCGGTGGTGAGCGCAACCGCCTGCAGCTGGCCTTGGCGCTGAAGCAGGAGGGCAACGTGCTCCTGCTCGACGAGCCTACCAACGACATCGACGTCAACACGCTCCGTGCGCTGGAGGAGGGTCTTGACAGCTTTGCTGGCTGCGCCGTCGTCATCAGCCACGACCGCTGGTTCCTTGACCGTATCTGTACCCACATCCTCGCCTTCGAGGGCGACGGAGAGGTGGTCTTCTTCGAGGGCGACTACTCCGACTACGAGATCAACAAGGCGCGCCGCCTCGGCAACACCGAGATCAAGAAGACGCGCTACCGCAAACTGATGGAGGACTAAACCTCCCCCTCAGAGCACAAGGCATGAGAAAGGGTGCGTCAGGACCGTTGTTCTGATGCACCCTTTGTCGTGGTGCGGCGGCAGGAGGCAGTGGCCGTGCCGTCACGCCATGAGTGTCCCTTTAGTAGTCCTCCTTTGCTTTGAGGAAATCAAAATCAAAAAAAATATTGTTTTTATAAAAAATCGGGTTCTGTCTCAGAACCTTGTCACCAGTTCTACCACCAGTTTGTCTTTCTCCGAGGTGTGGGCCACGCCGCCTTCGCGGTAGAAGTACTTCTCGTAGTTGATTCGGATGTCGCTCACGAAGGGCTTCTTCAGACTGAGCGTCACGCCGCCCGTGATCCTCGACCGCTGATAGTCGTTGACGATGAGGCTTCCCTCCGGGTTTTCCTTGCCCTCCAGGTAGCGTTTGCCGTCGCTATGGTCGCTCATGTAGTCGTAGCGCAGCAGAGGCGTGACGTAGCGGATGAGGCCCTGCCCCGTGGGTATGTCGTAGCTGACGAAGGAGTCGAAGGCGTGGACGGGACGGAAGGCGTCGTGGGCATAGTGCTTGTAGAGATACTCAGCCTCGACGTGCCATCCGCGGGCGTGCCAGTAGAGACCTGCGTCATACATCATGACGTCGACGTCGTCGGGCTTGATCTTCTGCGTGCTCAGCACGAGGCCGAAACCGTGGGGCAGCAGCAGTTGCGCCTTGGCCGAGAAGTTGACGCTGTTGGTCCAGAAGTCCTTCTGATTGGTCAGTCCTGACCCGTTGAAGAGTCCTGCCTCCAGCACGATGGGAAATCCCGCCTGGATCGTGTAGCCTGCGGCAAATCCCACGTCGCGCACGTTGCCCACCTGCTTGGCGATGAAGGACCGGTTGGCGAAATACTGCTGGTGGGGCGACCGGTGGGCGTCGATAGTGAAGGGCACGCGCATCTGTCCCAGCGTGAGCTGCAGTCCCTGTGCGGGCTTGAGGCGCGTGTAGGCGTCGAGCATCTTGATCTTGCCCTCGTCGCAGAGGTCTATCTCCGCCTTGTAGCCGATGACGGGCGATAGTTTGCCGTCCACGCTGACGCGCGCGTTGCGCACCTCGAAGCGTCCTTCGTTCTCCTGCGTCTGATACTCATACTTCGACCGTATCGTTCCGTGGATGTTCACGGGCAGTCTTTCCTCCTGCGGTGTCGTGGCGCTCGTCTGTGCCCATGCGCCGCTGCTATGCAGGCAGACCAGGGTGGCGGCGAGGATGAGGGTGTTGGTGTGTCCCATTTTCTCTTGTTTTCTTTACCGTTGTTTTGTGTTGTGTCGTTGTTGGCGCAAGGTGGCTTCGGGTCTGTCGCCGGCCAGCGCCCTTTGCTTTTCGGCTGCAAAATTCGTGGTTTTATGTTGCTTCTCTGTGACAACCGTGTTACAATCTCGTTACGTTGTGTTTTTTTCTGGCCAAACGGGTGTTTTCCGTCCCGAGTGGTCCGTAAGTCGGGAATTATGCGTACTTTTGCAAAATCTCTGAGGCCGAAAGATTGATCCTGGCGCTATGGCAGTCCCATGGTTGTTTCTCGGAGAAGTAGGAAGATCCTAAAAACAGAGGAAAATGAAGACCAAATCGCTCACCCTCATTGCTGGTACCATCTGGCTGCTTGCCGGCTTCAACGTCTGCCGGATCGGCGTCGTGTCGTGGATGGACCTGGAGACCACCTCCCTCCTGATGGTCGTCGGCAGCATCGTCACCCTGCTGCTCTTTTCGACCATGTTTGTCAAGATGCTGTTCAAGAACGTGCGGCGCATTCGTCGCATCGAGGTCGGCAAGCGCAAACTATGGCACATGATGCCCGTGAAGTCCTACGCCATCATGGCGTTTATGATCACATTTGGCATACTGCTCAGGAGTTGTCCCGCGATACCTTCCGCCTTCATCGCCTCCTTCTACGTCGGACTGGGATCAGCCCTGATGGTGGCGGGAGTTGTCTATATCTCCGCCCTGCTCTGCCCCAAGGAACTGTAGTCTGTGGTCGCCAAGAAGAGGTTTGAGGTTTGACTTGATGGCTTTTCCGTACAGCACCTTCCCTAGAAGGCTTTTCCCCGTTCTTCTGCTGGTTCTTTCAGTGAAGTTTCTTCCGTTCCCGTGCTGGATCATTCTGTGATGCTTCTTTCGTGATGCTTTTATTCATTGCGTTAAGGGTTTGGATGGTTTGAAAATAGAGACCTTGCCGATGGTAGCTTAGGACTGGCGCCGATGATTATTTGTCCCTTGCCCTTGTCGTAAGGAGGCCCCGCCCCAAGCCTTCCTATGGACTTTTCAACCGTCTCTTATCTACTGCTACGATTTGCCAGCGTCGCAATGAGAGCCCCGATCTCAAATTGCCGAGCGCCGCTAAATCTTCTGCAAAGGTACGAAGAATATTTCACACCTCCAAATAAAATCACAAATATTTTCCAACTTTTTTAGTCTTGGAGGAAATGGCACATAGCAAAGCTATGTGAACCACTTGCTAC
>ERZ1032461.438-NODE-438-length-11313-cov-8.304583_pt1 | contig 11313 bp, 9 predicted proteins | sample MGYA00517098_ERZ1032461 | MGnify/ENA primary metagenome ERZ1032461 (study PRJEB33719, sample SAMN04261332) | wastewater metagenome | biome: periurban shantytown; feature: human; material: feces | host: Homo sapiens | place: Peru: Lima | collected 2013-01-26 ...
CCGGCATTGCCGTCGGTTCCGGCGCGCCCGCCGCCATCGGCGCCCTCACCGAGGACCCGAAGAGCTTCGGCAAAGCGCTGATCTTCGTGGTTCTGGGCGAAGGCATCGCGCTGTACGGCATGCTCATCGCCATCCTCATCATCACCAAGTTTTAAGCCATGAAATATTTCCTGATCAGCGACAACGTGGACACGCTGGCCGGCATGCGGCTGGTGGGCGTCAGAGGCGTCGTGGTGCACGAAGAGGACGAAGTGCGCGCGGCGCTGGACAAGGCCTGTGCGGACCCGGACATCGGCCTTGTGCTCATCACCGACAAGCTGGTCGCGAAATGCTCCGCGGTCGTATTTGAATACAAGCTCACGCGCAAGCGGCCGCTCATCGTCGAAATGCCGGACCGCCACAGCGACTCGAACCCCGGCGACAGCATCAAACGCTATATCTCCGAGGTCGTGGGCGTTAAAATTTGAGGTGACGAGCATGAATAAGAAAGCAGCCGAGCAGCAGCGCGCCGTGCGCAGCATGGAAACGCCGGAGCAATACTCCGAGTTCGAGGACTCTGTCATTGAAGCGGCAAAAACGCAGGCGCAGCGCATCATCGACGACGCCAGGCGCCAGGGGGACGCCAACTTTGACAAGCTGATGGAGGGCCACCGGGGCGACCCGCTCATCCCCTACCGGGAAGAGGCCAAGAACCGTCTGGCCCGCAAAATGGCCTCGGTCAAGCAGGACAACCGCAAAAAGCTGCTGGTGTACCGCAGCCAGCTTGTGAACGGCCTGTTTGCCGAAATGGAAGAAGCGCTGGAGGAGTACACCGGGACACCCGCTTATGCCCAGCGCGTGGCGGACGCGCTGGCCAGGCGTGCACCGGAAATTTCCGGCAAATGCACGGTGCGCCTGCGCCGTGCCGACGAGGCGCTGCTGGCCCCCGTGGTGAAAAAGGCCCTGCCCTCGGCGGATATCGCCGTGGACGGTTCCATCCGTCTGGGCGGCGTCAAGCTGGAAACACAGCATATCCTGTACGACGAAACGCTGGATTTCGCCGCCGCAGCCGAGCGCGCCGCCTTTTTGACGCGCTGCAAGCTGCGGGTGGAGTAACGCGCGCCGCGCCCATCCGGGCGCGCAGGCGCGCAAACGAGTATGGGCCGCTGCCGGAAAAGCCGTTTTTTCAAGCGTTTTTTCCGGACGGCCTGGAATTAGGAGCAAGCCTATGAAAGATGTAATTTATTCGATCAACGGGCCTGTCGTCACGGTGAAGGATACCAGCACGTTCGGCATGGCGGAGATGGTGTACGTCGGAAACGCGGGCCTCATCGGCGAGGTCATCAGCGTCAGCGAAGCGCGCACCACCATCCAGGTGTACGAGAACACCACCGGCCTGCTGGTGGGTGAGCCCGTCAAGGGCACCGGCGCGCCGCTCTCCGCCACGCTCGGGCCCGGCATCATGGAAAATATTTTTGACGGCATCGAGCGTCCGCTCACGGATATCGCCCAAAAAAACGGCGCGTTCATCGCCACGGGCGTCCATGTGGACAGCCTGGATATGGCCCGCAGGTGGGATGTGACCGTCACCGTCAAGCCCGGCGACAGCGTTTCGGGCGGCACCGTCGTCGCAACCTGCCCGGAGACCAGCATCATCACCCACAAAAGCATGGTGCCCCCGGATATTTCCGGCGTCGTTACCTGGGCCGCTGAAAACGGCCAATATACCGTGACGGACCCCATCTGTAAGATAACGACGGCCTCCGGTGAGGAAAAGACCGTTTGTCTGGCACAAAAGTGGCCCATCCGCACGCCCCGTCCCGTGGCCGCGCGGGAGCCCATCGGCCGTCCGCTCATCACGGGCCAGCGCGTCATCGACACGCTGTTTCCCATTGCAAAGGGCGGCACGGCCGCCATTCCCGGCGGCTTCGGCACCGGCAAGACGATGACGCAGCACCAGCTTGCCAAGTGGAGCGACGCGGACATCATCATCTATGTGGGCTGCGGCGAGCGCGGCAACGAGATGACGCAGGTGCTGAACGAATTCCGCGAGCTGATCGACCCCAAAAGCGGCAAGCCCATGACGGAGCGCACGGTGCTCATCGCTAATACCAGCAATATGCCCGTGGCCGCACGCGAGGCGTCCATCTACACGGGCATCACGCTGGCGGAATACTACCGCGACATGGGCTACGACGTGGCCATGATGGCGGATTCCACGTCCCGCTGGGCAGAAGCGCTGCGCGAGATCTCCGGCCGTCTGGAGGAGATGCCCGCCGAAGAGGGCTTCCCCGCCTACCTGCCCAGCCGCTTGGCCGCGTTCTATGAACGCGCGGGCTGCGTGCAGTCCCTTTCCGGCGCGGCGGGCAGCGTGTCCATCATCGGCGCGGTCTCGCCCCAGGGCAGCGATTTTTCGGAGCCCGTCACCCAGAACACCAAGCGTTTTGTGCGCTGCTTTCTGGCGCTGGACAAAAGCCTCGCCTACGCGCGCCATTACCCCGCCATCAACTGGACCATGACCTACAGCGAATATTACGGAGACCTGGACCCCTACTACACCGAGCATCTGGGTGAAAAGTTCTGCACCATGCGCGGCCGCATCCTGGGCCTGCTCAGCGAGGAAAACAAGCTGATGGAGATCGTCAAGCTCATCGGCTCGGATGTGCTGCCCGACAGCCAGAAGGTCGTCATTGAGACGGCGCGCGTCATCCGGACGGGCTTTCTGCAGCAGAACGCTTTCCACAAAAACGACACCTATGTGCCGCTGGACAAACAGATGTGGATGATGGAGGCCATTCTCCACCTGTATGACCGCGCCGTGGAGCTGGTGGACAAGGGCGTTCCCGTCAGTGCCATGGCCGAAGCGGGGCTGTTCGACAAGCTGGTAAAGGTAAAGTATGAGATTCCCAACGACAAGCCGGAAATGTTCGGCGAGTACAACAAGGAGCTGGACGATATGTGCGCGCAGCTGCTTGCAAAGCAGACCCCTGCGGCGGGCTGAACGGAAAGGAGCGTTTGCATATGGCAATGGAATATTTGGGCCTTTCTGACATCAACGGCCCGCTTGTCGCGGTGGACGGCGTAAAAGGCGTCGGCTTCGAGGAAATGGTGGAGATGAAAACCGCCACCGGCACGCGCCTGGGCCGCATCGCGGCGTTGGAAGGCGAGCGCGCCGTCATCCAGGTGTTTGCGGGCACCAGCGGCATGACGCTTTCAGGCACGGCCAGCCGCTTTACGGGCAGCCCCATGCGCCTGGCGCTCGCGCCCGAGATCGTGGGCCGCATTTTCAACGGCGCGGGCGAACCCATCGACGGCCTCGGCCCTGTTTACGCCGAGCACTTCGAGGATATCAACGGCAGCGCCATCAACCCTGTCTCCCGCAGTTATCCGCGCAACTACATCCGCACGGGTATTTCTTCCATCGACAGCCTTATTACGCTGATCCGCGGCCAGAAGCTGCCCATCTTCTCCGGCAGCGGCATGAGCCACAACAAGCTTGCCGCGCAGATCGTGCGGCAGGCCAAGCTGAGTGAGGATGAGGGTGCCAACTTCGGCGTGGTGTTCTGCGCCATGGGCGTGACCAAGGACGTGGCGGAATATTTCCGCCGCAGCTTTGAAGAATCCGGCGCGCTGTCCCGTGTTACAATGTTTTTGAACCTCTCGTCCGACCCCATCGTAGAGCGCATCCTCACGCCGCGCTGCGCGCTGACAGCGGCCGAATACCTCGCCTTCGAGCAGGGCATGCATATCCTCGTGGTGATGACGGATATGACCAGCTACGCCGAAGCGCTGCGCGAATTCTCATCCTCCAAGGGCGAGATCCCGGGCCGCAAGGGCTATCCGGGCTATCTTTATTCCGACCTCGCCAGCCTGTACGAGCGCGCGGGCGTTATCGAGGGGCGGGAGGGCAGCGTAACGCAGATTCCCATTCTGACGATGCCCAACGACGATATCACACACCCCATCCCCGATTTGACAGGCTATATCACCGAAGGGCAGATCGTGCTGGACCGCTACCTGGACCAGCAGGGCGTTTATCCGCCCATCAGTGTTCTGCCCAGCCTGTCCCGCCTGATGAAGGACGGCATCGGCGAAGGCTACACCCGTACCGATCACGCGGACGTTTCCAACCAGCTGTTCGCCAGCTACGCCAAGGTAAACGACGCGCGGGACCTGGCCAGCGTCATCGGCGAAGAGGAGCTTGGCGAGACCGATAAACTGTATCTGGATTTCGGCGCCCACTTCGAAAAGGAATTTCTGGGCCAGGGCCCCAATGAGGACCGCACCATCGACCAGAGCCTGGACCTTGGCTGGCGCCTGCTCTCCATCCTGCCCCGCGAGGAGCTGGACCGTGTGGACGAAGCCGTGCTGGAACAGCATTACCGCAAGCATTGAGCCGGCCGCCCATGCGGGCCGGACAGATTCATTGAAATGGAGGTGAGCCCATGGCCGAACAGATCTTCCCCACAAAGGGCAATTTGATCGCCTGCAAAAAAAACCTGACGCTGGCAAAACTGGGCTTCGACCTTTTGGACCGCAAACGCAATGTGCTGATGCGCGAGATGATGAAGCTCATCGACGAAGCGGCCGGTATGCAGCGCGCCATCGGCGACACGTTCATCAAGGCATACAAAGCGCTGGAGAGCGCCAATATCACGCTGGGCATCGAGCATGCCCTGGAGGGCGCCGTTCCCGAGGAAAAAGGCTTTTCCGTCACGGGACACAGCATCATGGGCGTGGACCTGCCCACCGGGCATCTGGCCAGCCGGCCTCTGTACCCCTACTACGGCTTCTCCGGCAGCAATGCCCAGCTCGACTACGCCTATGTCTGCTTCGATAAAGTCAAACAGCTCTGCGCGCAGCTCGCAGGCATTGAAAACAGCGTTTACCGGTTGGCCATGGCCATCAAAAAGACACAGCGCCGCGCCAACATGCTGGAAAATGTGGTCATTCCCCGCCTGGAGGGCAACATCAAATTTATTTCCGGCACGCTGGAAGAGCATGAACGCGAAGAATTCACGCGTTTGAAGGTCATCAAACGGATGAAGGTAAAAAAATAGCCTTATGCTTTTTCGTGTCCGCAGCCTTTTCCCGGCCGCGGCCGTCACAGACAGAAAAAACGACCGTTTCCTGCAAAAGCCATCGCCCCCGGCGGCGCATCCCGCGCCTACCGGGGGCGATGGCTTTCATAACCTGTGGAACAGACGTTTGAGCATTCTGCCCAGAAAAATTTGAATGATTTGTGAACTTTCCCGATTCCCGCTTGACGACAGGTATATTTTGCCGTATATTAGTTAAGCAGCCTAATTATTAAAATTGTTAACAATTAGGCATATTAACTTTTAACAAGCAAATCCAACAGGAGGTAAACCATGAAGGGGCTGGAAAACAACGCCGCCGAGCTGTTCCGGCTGATGGACCGGGTGCGCAAAGCCTGGCAGAGCGTCACCCCGTGCGAACATCTGAGCAAATCTCAGTTTGGCACACTTATGGCCATTGCCCACCACGGCAGAATGCCCGGGCAGAGCTGCACGCCGTCTCAGGAACATGGCGCTCTTACGCTGACCGCGCTTGCGGGCGCCATGCATCAAAGCCTGCCCGCATTGAGCCAGCGCGTCAGCGCGCTGGAGGCACAGGGCTATGTGGAGCGCGTGCCCGACCCGGATGACCGGCGTGTCATCGGCGTCTGCGTCACCCCGGAGGGGCGCACTGTGATGGAAGTGGCCTACCGCCGTTTCGGCAGCATTCTTTCCCAGTCGATCGACTATCTTGGCCCCCAAAATTTTGAAACGCTTTTGCATCTGCTGGGCGAACTGGCCATTGCGCTGGAGCAGGCGGTCGCCGCACAGGAAGAAGAACGGGAGAGTGATTCCAAATGATGAAATTGAAGCGCTACCTAAAGCCCTATATCGGCTTCGCGCTGGCGGCCATCGTGCTGATGTTCTGCCAGGCCGCCGTGGATCTTAATTTGCCCAACCTCATGAGCGATATCGTGAATGTGGGCATCCAGCAGGGCGGTATCACCGAGGCCGCGCCAAAAGCGGTTTCCGCCGAGGGCTTGCAGCTGATGAGCGCCTTTATGTCCGAGGAGGACCGGGCTCTTGCCCAAAGCCAGTATGTCCTGGCCGAACAGGCAAACATGACGGCGGATGAATGGGATCGGTTTGTGACAGATTGGCCCAAGGTATCTGACACCGATGTATACCGACAGATTCCGAATCTGGACGACAGCACGCAAGCTCAACTGGACAGCGCGTTCAGCCGTGCGTCCTATGCGCTGATGACCGTTGTTAAGGAGCTTGCCGAGCAAAGCGGGCAGGACATCGCTGCCGGCGACACCGACAGCAAGGCCATGGACATGTCCGAACTGGGCGAGCTTGTCCCCATGCTTGCCATGCTGCCTCAGGGCATGGTAGACGATGCCATTGCCGCTGCCGCCGCTACGCCGGAAAGCATGCTCAGCCAGACGGCCGCCGTGTTCACCAAAGGCTTTTACATGCAGCTTGGCGCGGATACAGACGCCATGCAGACAAGCTATATCTTCCGCACCGGCGGCAAAATGCTGCTGATGGCCCTTCTGCTGGCCGTGTGCGCCATCAGCGTCGGCTTCTGCGGCAGCCGCATGGGCGCGGGCATCGCGCGGGATCTGCGGCGGGATATTTTCGCAAAAGTGACCAGCTTTACCAACAATGAATACGACAAATTCGGCACCGCCAGCCTCATCACCCGCAGCACCAACGACGTGACGCAGGTGCAGGGGCTTGTAACGATGGGCCTGCGTATCATGTGCTACGCGCCCATCATCGGAATCGGCGGCACCATTATGGCCCTGAGCAAAAGCGTGAGCATGGCGTGGGTCATCGCGCTGGCCGTAGTGCTCATTCTGGGCCTCATCTGCACGATCTCCGCCATCGCCATGCCCCGCTTCAAGATCATGCAGCAGCTGGTGGATAAGCTGAACCTTGTCAGCCGCGAGAATCTTTCAGGCATGATGGTCATCCGCGCGTTCGCCACGCAGGATTTTGAAGAAAAACGCTTCGACAAAGCCAATAAGGACCTTGCCGACAACAACCTGTTCGTGTTCCGCGCCATGGCCACGATGATGCCTGTGATGATGCTGGTAATGAACGGCGTTTCTCTGCTGATCGTATGGGTCGGCGGCCACCAGATCGCGGATTCCGCCATGCAGGTGGGCGACATGATGGCCTTCATCCAGTACACCATGCAGATCATTATGAGCTTCCTCATGATCAGCATGATGTTCGTGATGGTCCCCCGCGCCTCCGTCTCGGCGGGCCGCATCGCGGATGTCCTTGCCAGCGAAAGCAGCGTGCAGGACGCGCCCCAGCCCAGGCACCTGCCGGAAAAAGTGAAAGGGCTTGTGCAGTTCAACGACGTCTCCTTCCACTATGAGGGCGCGGACGAAAATGTGCTGGAGCATGTAACATTTACGGCCCGGCCCGGCGAGACAACGGCCTTCATCGGCTCCACCGGCAGCGGCAAATCCACGCTTATCAATCTCATTCCCCGTTTTTACGACGTATCGGCCGGCAGCGTCACAGTGGACGGCGTGGACGTTCGCGACATCCCACAGCATGAGCTGCGCGACGCCATTGGTTATGTGCCGCAGAAAGGCGTGCTGTTCAGCGGGGACATCAGCTCCAATCTGCGTTACGGCGGCGAGGACGCCGACGCGGATGTGCTGCGCCGGGCCGCCGAGGTGGCCCAGGCCACGGAATTCATCGACGAGCTGCCGGACGGCTTTGAAACCGCCATCAGTCAGGGCGGCACCAATGTTTCGGGCGGACAGCGCCAGCGTCTTTCCATCGCCCGCGCGCTGGTAAAGAAAGCGCCTGTTTACATCTTTGACGACACCTTCTCCGCGCTGGATTTCAAAACAGACGCAAAGCTGCGCAAGGCATTGAAGGGCTACACCGAAGGCGCCACCGTGCTCATCGTGGCACAGCGCGTTTCCACCATCATGCATGCCGAACAGATCGTGGTGCTGGACGAGGGCCGCGTTATGGGCATCGGCACGCACAGGGAGCTGCTGGCAAGCTGCAAGACCTACCGTGAGATCGCGGAAAGCCAGCTTTCAAAGGAGGAATTGGCATAATGGCAGAGCAAAAACACAGAGGCCCCATGGGCGGCGGCCCCCGCGGCATGATGCCCGGTGAAAAAGCCAAGGACTTCAAAGGCACCATGGGAAAACTCATTTCATACCTGGGCAAATATCTGCCCGCCATCATCGCGGTGATGCTGTTTGCCATCGCTTCCACCGTGTTTTCCATCATCGGCCCGAAAATTCTTGGCAACGCCACCACCGAGCTGTTTAACGGCATCATCGCCCAGCTCACGGGCACCGGCGGCATCGACTTTGAGGCCGTGGCCCGCATCCTGCTCTTCCTTGGCATTATATATCTGGTCTCAGCCGTGCTGTCTTATATCCAGGGCTTTATCATGACAAAAGTCTCTACCCAGATCAGCTACGGAATGCGCAGGGATATCAGCCAGAAGATCAACCGCATGCCTCTGGCTTATTTTGACCGTGTACCCAACGGTGAAGTGCTCAGCCGCATCACCAACGACGTGGACACCGTGACGCAGACACTCAACCAGAGCATGACGCAGATCGTCACCAGCGTGACGCAGTTTATCGGCGTTCTGGTGATGATGCTCACCATCAGCCCGCTGATGACGCTGGTTGCCCTGTGCATCCTGCCGCTGAGCCTCACCATCGTCAGCAACGTGGTCAAGCGCAGCCAGCCCTTTTTCCAAAAGCAGCAGGCTTATCTGGGCCACGCCAACGGACACGTGGAGGAGATGTATGGCGGTCATCTGGTGGTAACGGCCTTCAACGGTGAAGAAAAAAGCATCAAGACGTTCAACGAAATCAACGATAACCTGTATAACTCGGCCTGGAAAAGCCAGTTTCTCTCCGGCATGATGATGCCGCTGATGAACTTTGTCGGCAACCTGGGCTATGTGGGCATCTGTATTCTGGGCGGGTTCCTTTCGCTGAACGGCACCATCACCGTGGGCGACATTCAGGCGTTTATCCAGTATGTGCGCAGCTTCACGCAGCCCATCCAGCAAATCGCCAATATCTCCAATGTGCTGCAGCAGACAGCCGCGGCCGCCGAGCGCGTGTTTGAGTTTCTGGACGAGACGGAGGAAACGCCCGACCCCGAGCAGCCTCTCTCGCCGGACCTGATTCAGGGTGAGGTCGCATTTGCCCACGTCCATTTCGGGTACACACCGGAAAAAACCATCATCAACGACTTTTCCGCCATCATCCAGCCCGGCCAGAAAGTAGCCATCGTAGGCCCCACCGGCGCGGGCAAAACCACCATGGTCAAGCTGCTGATGCGTTTTTACGACGTGAGCGAGGGCGCTATCCTTCTGGACGGCTACGATGTGCGCCAGTTTGCCCGCAACGACCTGCGCGATATGTTCGGCATGGTGCTGCAGGATACCTGGCTGTACAACGGCACCATTCTGGAAAATATCCGCTACGGCCGCCTTGCGGCTTCGGACGAGGATGTGCTGGCGGCCGCCAAGGCCGCGCAGGTGGACCACTTTGTGCGCACGCTGCCTCAGGGTTACGACACTGTGCTCAACGAGGAAGCCAGCAATATCAGCCAGGGCCAGAAGCAGCTGCTCACCATCGCCCGCACCATCGTCTCCGAGCCGAAGATCCTCATCTTCGACGAGGCCACCTCCAGCGTGGATACCCGCACGGAGATCGCCATCCAGAAAGCCATGGACCATCTGATGGAGGGCCGCACCAGCTTTATCATTGCCCACCGCCTGTCCACCATCCGCGACGCGGACCTCATCCTTGTGATGAAGGACGGAGATATTGTAGAGACAGGCAAACACGAAGAGCTGCTTGCCAAGGGAGGCTTCTATGCGGAGCTGTACCAAAGCCAGTTCGCGGATGTGAACGACGAGGCGGTGTAACATCGTCCGACCGTTTCCCCTTCGCGCGTCCCGTCGGGGGACCACTGCCGCTGCAGAACTCTTTTCTGCTCAAAACAATAACAAAACAGCGCGTGCTTGCCGGTGTCAGGCAAGCACGCGCTGTTTTGTTGAATGGTCCGGCCCTGTCCGCGGCACTGCCGTGCTACACGAAGCGCACGTCGATGCGGCCGTTGCTGGTGGTGGCCCACAGACGCTTGGCCTGGTCCTCATAGGCACAATCCATGGGCAGGTTGTTCTGCGCATTGCTGGTGCGGCTGCTGATGGCGTAATCCCGCATATCCCCCACGACCGTTCCCGTAATGGCGGCGTTGGCTGTTTTGAACGTGAGGTCCGGCGCCTCCACATCCTCGGCGCGGACAGGCCCGTTGCTCGTCTGCATCCACAGCTTTTCGGCAAAGCGGCAGTGCTCGGCTGTGATACGCGCATTGTTGGAGGCTGCCTCGCAGTCTCCGCCTGTCACGCCGGACAGCGTGATGGGCCCGTTCGAGGTCTTGGCAGCAAGCGAGCCGAACACGCAGTTTTCCACAGTGATTCGGGCATTGCTGGTTACAAACCGGCCCTTCCCTCCGGCTGAAAGGCCCGAGACCGTGATACCGGCGTTGCATGTTTTGACGCATACCTCGCCGGCAAAGTCCAGCGGCAGCTCCAGTGTGATGTCATGCGGCCCGCGCAGCAGGTCCAGCCAGTTCCATACATTAAAAATCGACATGGTATGGGTAAACAGGAATGCGCCGTCCTTTTCGGCCACAGTGACACGGTCGTTTTCCCTCGGCTGAAACAATACCCGCACGCCGCCGCCCGGCACCGCGCGCACGTTCACACGCACGTTGCGCGCGTCCACCACTACGGTATGCACCGGCTCCTGAGCGGGATACTCCAGACATGCCGGACGAGGCGGTACCGCGCCCTGCCCGGGCGCCCCCTCACCAGCCTGCTGGCTCTTGTATTCGGCACGAATCTGCGCCGCGATCTCCTCCGGCGCGCCGAAGCCTGCGATGATTTCCTCCTCGGGCTTACCATTCTCTACGCCGTCGAAAATCAGCTCGTTGTAATAATCCGCCACCTGACGCTGCTCCACCGGGCCAAGCTGCGTCAGTCCCGCCATCAGCTCGTTGAGAAACGTTTCTCTGTTCATACCTCTTCCCCCTTGATAAATGCATAAATGCGCTTCACTTCGTCCCATTCGTCCAGAAATGCATCAATGCGTTCCTGGCCCGCGTCCGTGATGTAAAAATACCTGCGGATACGGCCGCCGTGCTCCTGTGTGTCCGTGGTGACGTATCCGTTTGCCTCCAGACGCTTCAGGATGGGATACAGCGTGGATTCCGACACCTCGATGCAGGAGGATAC
>ERZ1032461.439-NODE-439-length-11294-cov-5.034345_pt1 | contig 11294 bp, 9 predicted proteins | sample MGYA00517098_ERZ1032461 | MGnify/ENA primary metagenome ERZ1032461 (study PRJEB33719, sample SAMN04261332) | wastewater metagenome | biome: periurban shantytown; feature: human; material: feces | host: Homo sapiens | place: Peru: Lima | collected 2013-01-26 ...
GCGCATGAGGTGAATCCCGCCATGGAGACGCTGCGTGCCGCGGTGGATGCCATGGAAGAGATCGTTGCCGCCGATTACTGGCCGGTACCGACCTACGACGACATCCTGTTCTACGTGTAGGGTGCGCTCTCGGAAGAAGCCCCCGCTTCCTCCTTCGCTGGTCCTCGGAGCTCGGCTTTGCCGAGCTCCTGCGGAATCGCTCAGGAGGAAGCGGGGCTTCCTGCGTTTACTCTGCTCGAAAGGCGGAAAGGGGAGGGTGCTGCGGGGCGCTTGCAACTTTTGGGCACTCGGACGCCGATGGGCAGAGTAACCGGAACCATGGCAAGCCGATGACCTGCTGTTTGATAACGCTTAGACCGGGTATACTCGGCGAGTCTTCGGGCAAGTGACCAAAAGTTGAAAAGGGCTCGTCGCTATCCGCTTTCTGGCCATGAACTACGCTCCGCAAACGAACGAACCCGCAGGGCTCAAGGCCTCGCGGGTTCGTACTTCTTGCATATGGTGCCCCCAGCGGGATTCGAACCCGCGATCTTCGCCTTGAAAGGGCGACGTCCTAGGCCGCTAGACGATGGGGACAGCATCGGTAGAGTATAGCAGAGCGCTGCGTGTCCGCCAAGGTCGATTGACGATGGTTTCGTGGCGCGCGCGTTCATCGCGCCGAGCTGCGCATTCGGCAGGCGCGTATCATAGATGTAGCTAGGCTCGCCACGGGGAGGCGCAGACATGGAGACGGGATTTATGGACCGGTTGCTACTTGCACAGACGACCATTGACTATGATGTCGACCGGCGCAGCGAGGAGGGGCTCATCGGGCGGTTGCTTGCAAGCGACCGCACGCGGGTGGTCATTGTCGATAACGGGCTCGTCGCCGTACCCAAGCGCTTTGGGTCGGTGACGCCGGCGGCGCTTGATTGCACGGCCGATCCCGCCGCGCCCCGCCCGGATGCCGAGGCCCCCGTTGGGACGGTGCGGCTAGCTACGGTTAGCGCCGCCGATGTGCGATCCGAGGAGCATCGGCCGGGAGCGCTCTTTGTATATCTTGGGCTCGATCGGGAGGTGGGGCCATCTGCACAGCCCGTTCCGTATCTCGCCCTCGACATCACGCGCGCGGTCGATGAGCCTCGTAATGCTGCCGTCGGTGCCGATCACGAGCTCGGCCGCTCGGCTGTCACCTTTTCGCAGCGAGCGCTTCGCGACTTTGATTGGGTGGAGCTGCGCTCGTTCGCGCCTTGCGCGTCGACGCGCGATGCTGGGCTGGCTACGAGTGCCGTTGCGATCTGCGCATGGCATAGCCAGCAGCGGTTCTGCCCAGCATGCGGCGCTCCGGTGCGGCCCGCGCTCGCCGGCTGGGCGCAGGCCTGCACGAATCCCGCGGATGCGGACCGCCTGCTCTTCCCGCGCATCGAGCCCGCGGTGATCACGGCTATCGTCGATGACGAGGAGCGCATCCTCTTGCAGCACAACACGGCGTGGCGCGAGCGGTTCTACTCGGTGTCTGCCGGATTCGTGGAGGCGGGCGAGAGCCTCGAGCACGCGGTGCGCCGCGAGGCTCACGAAGAGGTGGGCGTGGAGCTCGACGAGGTGTGCTACCTCGGTTCGCAGCCCTGGCCCTTCCCGGCATCAATCATGTTGGGCTTCCGGGCCCACGCTCGAACCGCAGAGGTCGCCGTCGACCATGAGGAGGTTGCGGCGGCGCGCTGGTTCACGCGCGAGGACCTTGCCCGTGCCGTCGCGTCGGGCGAGGTCGAGCTGCCTGGCCGTGCGTCCATCGCCCGGCACATGATCGAGAACTGGTACGGCGGGGAAATCGGGTAAGCGGAGCGAGCGCACGCTGCTTACTTCACCGTAAGCACCGGCACGTCGACCGAGCGCAGTACGCCGAAGCTCACGCTGCCGAGCATGCCGCGGAGGGCTCCAAGGCCACGGCGCCCCATGACCACGAGGTCGATATTGTGGTTGTCCACGTATTCCGCGATGCCTTCCACAGGAGAGCCTGAAAGCGCCGCGCTCGTCACGATCTGGCACGAGGCATCGTCGCGCGCGTCATCGACCACGTGCTGGATCTCGGCGCGCATGCGGTGGAGCGCGGGCCCCATGACGCCATCGGATTCGAGCTCCTCGCTTAGGTTATCGGGCGCATCGAAGGCGTCGCTGCTGAGCGTGGGCGAGGCGAGCGGCCCTGCCGCCACGACCGTGACAACGTGGATTGTCGCTTCGGTGTCTCCTCCCACCATGCCGAACGCGATGTGCAGCGCGCTCAGGGCGTGTTCAGATTCGTCGTAGGGCACCAGGACGTTTTTGAAGAACATGGCGGCTCCTTCCCGCATGACGACCTTTCCTTGGTTATACCCGGGCAGCGGGCGTTTCCCCTGTGGAAGGACGGCGGGCTACGCAAGCGGCGGGTGGGGCGGGGCGAGCGCGTGGGCGGTTGATTTTACTGTGAGGCAGGCTGTTCGCTGGCGTTGCCGTGCTATGATGCTGCGGCCGATCGCGGTGCGGTCGCCGGTCAATGGCGGCCACCCGCACGCGATAAGCGCCTGGGGCTGTCCGCCCCGGGGAGGCGCGCTCCAAGGCGCGTGGATGTGTCCGCGTCTGCCTGGGGAGGTTTGCGCATGAATCATGCTGAGAGCAAGCAATCTGTCGAAGTGGCCCGCAGCGGGCGGGAGACGTGTGCCGCGCAGGCACCGTGCGCCGCGCAGGAACCATGCGCCGCTCGGGCGTCGCGCTCTTCAGAGCCTCCGTACTCCGCGCAGGAGCAGGGAGGCGAACGTGTACCGCGCTCTGCGCAGGCATCGCAGCCCGCGCCGACGCCGCATTCCGTGTCTGCACCCCGTCCGACCGCTGGCAAATGGGTCGTGCTCTTCACCGTCGTGGCCATGACCTTCATGTCTACGCTCGACAGCAGCATCGTAAACGTTGCTCTGCCCGCGATGCAGCGCGAGCTCGGCGTGGGGGCTGCCGATATCCAATGGGTTTCGAGCATCTACCTGCTCGCATGTTGTGTAACCGTGCTCGTGTTCGGCCGCTTGGGCGACCGCTACGGCAAGGTGCGCTTCTTCCAGGTTGGCGTTGCGCTCTTTACAGCGGGCTCGGCGCTCTGCGGCCTTGCAACGACGCTGCCCGTGCTCATTGGCGCCCGCGTGGTGCAGGCGCTCGGCGCCGCAAGCGCGACGGCGAACAACATGGGCATCGTGACCGAGGTGTTCCCTGCGAGCCAGCGTGGCCGCGCGCTCGGTATAACCTCGACGTTCGTGTCGCTCGGCCTCATGTGCGGCCCCACGATCGGCGGCATGCTTGTGGCGGTTTATCCGTGGGAGTCGATTTTCCTCATCAACGTGCCGGTGGGCATCGTAGCGTTTCTGGTAGGCCTGAAGACTTTGCCGCGCGACGCGCCGCGCACCGAGGCCGACCGGTCTGCGCGCATGGGCTTCGATATCGCGGGTTCCCTGCTGCTTGCTCCGGCGATTTTCTTCACCTTCTTCTCGCTTACCAACCTCGCTAACGGCGCCACGCCGCTCCTCATGGGTTTGCTCGCGGCGGGCCTTGCATTGCTCGTGGTGTTCGTGTTGGTGGAGCGCCGCGTGGAGGCTCCGCTTGTCCGCCTCGACCTCTTCGGCAACGCGGTCTTCTCGGCCAACCTTGCCGCGATGTTCCTCTGCTTCCTTGCGGTGGGCGCAACCGAATACCTGCTTCCCTTCTTTTTTCAGGACGCCTGTGGGTACGAGTCGAATGTTGCCGGCTTCATCCTCACGGCGATCCCGCTCGGCATGGCCATCATGGGCCCGCTGGGCGGTGCGCTCTCGGACCGTATCGGCAGCTTCTGGCCGTGCCTCGTGGGGCTTGTGGTCTACGCAGCGGGCATCTGGTTTGTAGGCGGGCTTTCGGACGATGCGGGCGTCGTCGTTATCGTGTTGCTTATGGCGGCCATGGCGGCGGGCACCGGACTGTTCCAGTCGCCGAACAACGCGCTCGTCATGGGGTCGGTTGAGGCAGAGGACCTCGGTTTTGCAGGGAGCCTTGTCTCGCTCGTGCGCTACATGGGTATGTCGGCTGGCGTGACGGGTGGCACGGTGCTGCTGTACGGGCAGATGAGTTCCCTGGCAGGCCATGCGGTGACCGGCTATGTGGAGGGGCGCCCGGAGCTCTTCCTCGCGGGCTTCTCGTTTACGTTCGACGTGCTCGCCGTGCTCGTCCTGTTGGGCGCGGCCCTGCTCGTGGTGGGCGCGGTTTTGAAGCGCGGGCGTTGATGCGCGACGGTTGCCGTTTGGCAGCCGCCGCCCGCATGCCGAACCGGCTCGAGTGCTCGCATCGATTCGAACGCTCGTGATGGCTCGTTCGTTCGCACCCGCCCGCCCCTGCCGACCGCCGCGCATGCACCGGTCCGCGCACCCGCCCGCGGGCCGCATGTCCATGCTGGCCTTTGCGCGTGCACAGTCCTCGAGATCTCCCATACGCCCCTGCACTCGCCCGCACGCCCGTGCCGACCGTCGCACCTGCACTCTCCTGCCGGCCCTCGCGCATGCATCGGCCATCGCAACGTGGATTTTTTTGATTGCTGCGGGCGTTCCGGTGATACCATACCTCGCAAGCAACGCGCTGCGGAAGGCATAAGTCCAGTTGTCCTTCCGCGGCGTGTTTTCGTGTTGAGGGGCTGGGCGCACAGGAGGTTTGCATGCCTAGCACGCGCGCTCAGCATCTCGTTTTCTCGATACTCATGGCGTTTGCCATGGTTTACGGCATGGAGCTCTACAGCCAAGCGCTCATGGCGGGTGGCCTTACGACCGAGTTGTTCCTCTCTCCCTTTGGAGACATGGTGCCGCTTATGGCGGCGGTCATCGTCCTCGAAGCGCTCGTTGGCGGCAAGGTTGCACGCCACTGCACGTTCAAGTTCCTCAGGGCAGGCGAGGATCCAGCACTGCTCATCACCGTATTCCTCGGTATTTTCACCTGCTGGACTATGTGCCCCATGATGAGCTTCGTGGCCACGATCGCGTTCAAGCAGCCACCGCTCTCGCAGCTCGTTGCCACTTGGCTGCAAACTACGGCGATGAACTTTCCCATGGCGCTTCTGTGGCAGCTCTTCGTGGCAGGCCTGGCGGTGCGCTGCTTGGCGCGTTGGCTGTTCAGGCTGCCCTTCCTTTCTGGGGAGCAACGGCAAGCGAACGAGCGTAACGAACGGACGCGGATGAAGTAGTTCCGCGTGCCGGGGTCCCATGCGCAATTCATTCTCGGGCAAGAATGTGTCGAAAAGAGGGCTCTAGAAGCCGAGTTTCGACACAATCTTGCCCAAGAATGAAGTTCGATGAGGGGCCGGCGGTTCGGACGCGTACGCTTTCGACATCGGAGGGGGTGCGCAGACGCCGTGGGCGCGGGCGAAGTGCGTTACAATACGTCCGGTTGAAATCGCACATCATCGGAACACAGACGCACGTCTCGCTGGCCATGCTCGCGCTTGCACCTGCCGCTCGTCGCCTCGCGCGTCGGCGGCCACATGCCAGCGCATGGCAGACCGGCGCGTTGCGCAGAGGAGACCCATGCCAAGCATCGCCGAAGAGGTCGCTTCGCGACGCACCTTCGCCATCATCTCGCACCCGGACGCGGGCAAGACCACACTTACCGAGAAGCTCCTCCTCTATACCGGTACCATCCAGGCGGCGGGTTCGGTGAAGGGGAAGAGCAGTGCCAAGCACGCGGTCTCCGACTGGATGGAGATCGAGAAGCAGCGCGGCATCTCGGTGACTTCGTCGGTGCTGCAGTTCACCTACGACGGCTGCTGTGTGAATATCTTGGACACCCCCGGCCACCAGGACTTTTCGGAAGATACGTACCGTACGCTCATGGCCGCCGACGCCGCCGTCATGGTGATCGATGGCGCGAAGGGCGTTGAGGCGCAGACCGTTAAGCTCTTTCGCGTCTGCGCGCTGCGCGGTATTCCCATCTTCACCTTCGTGAACAAGCTCGACCGCGAGACGCGCGACCCGTTCGATCTTCTGGACGAGATTGAGACGGTGCTCGGCATCTCGACCTATCCCATGAACTGGCCCATCGGCTGCGGCCAGAATTTCCGCGGCGTCTTCGAGCGCGCGAGCCGCCATGTGCTCGCTTTCGAGGGCGACGGCCGTGCGAATGCCACCAAGAAGGTGGATGAGATTGAGGCCGAGCTGGGAGATCCGGCGCTCGATGAGCTCATCGGGGCCGAGAATCATCGTAATCTCATGGACGACATCGAGCTTCTTGATGGAGCGGCGGACGAATTCGACCTCGAGGCCGTTCGTGCGGGCAAGCTCAGCCCCGTCTTCTTTGGTTCGGCGCTCACGAATTTCGGCGTAGAGCCGTTCCTCAAAGACTTCTTGAGGCTTGCGCCGGCACCGAGCCCGCATAAGGATGCGCTCACGGGCGAGCTGGTCGATCCGGCGTCGGACGAGTTCTCCGGCTTCGTGTTCAAGATCCAGGCCAACATGGACAAGAACCACCGCGACCGCATCGCTTTCCTGCGCATCTGCTCGGGCAAGTTCGAACGCGGCATGGACGCTTTCCATATGCAGGGCGGGCGCAAGCTCAAGCTCGCCACGGGCACTGCCATGATGGCCGACGACCGCGCCATCGTGGATGAGGCGTACGCGGGCGACATCGTGGGCCTCTTCGATCCGGGCATCTTCTCTATTGGCGACACGCTCTGCGCCGGTAAGCGCCGCGTGCAGTATGCGGGCATCCCTACCTTCGCGCCGGAGCATTTTGCGCGCATCAGCCAGGTGGACACTATGAAGCGCAAGCAGTTCGTGAAGGGAATGGAGGAGCTTGCACAGGAGGGTGCGGTCCAGATATTCCGCGAGATTGGCGCCGGCATGGAAAGCGTGATCGTGGGCGTGGTGGGCGTGCTTCAGTTCGACGTGCTGGAGCAGCGGCTCAAGAGCGAGTACCACGTTGAGGTGCGCCGCCAGCCGCTCGGCTACACCGATATTCGCTGGATCGCCAACGAACCCGGCTCGGTGGACGTGAAGGAGCTCGACCTTACGCGTGACACCCTGCGCGTGGAAGACATGCGCGGCAGCAAGCTGCTGCTGTTCACGAGCCCCTGGAACGTGGACTGGGCGCACGATCACAACCCTGAGCTCGAGCTTTCCGAGTTCGGCAACGTTTCGTTCTAGCGCCTGCGCCTGCGGCGGTGTTGGGGGAGGCATCTGGTCTGCCGGCGCCGGCGCCGGGGTCGTCTAATCTTCAAGCGCCGGCGCCCGCGCCCAGGGCATCCGGTCTCCTGGCACCCGCGCCCGCGCCGGAGGCCACCAGCTCATGATCATGGATGGCGAACAGGGGGCTGTCGACTTTCCCTCTTGTCGGCGCGCCGCGACGGGACCGGGAGAGGCTTCCCATGGCGTTCATGGCTCTGCACGCGCGCATTTCCGGCGCGTTGCGGGCTGGTTTCTCTTGCGTGTACGTGTGCTTTCCGCCCCGTTGCCGTTCGGTTGCCGATGTTTCAGGCTCGTTGTAGCTCGGTAAACGAGGCGAATCTGCCGTGCGGCGACCGTTTAGCTTTTTACCATAGTCGCATTCCATCGGAAGCGGGCCTGCGTGCCGGCGTGGTGGTTCACCGCGAGTTCGGGTCATCGGATTCGCGGCGCGCCATCAGGTGGCGAGTTGCCATGCGGCGTGTGGAGCGCGCCGTGCAGCCACGGAGCCGTGCGGCCGTGCGGCCACGAAGCCGTGTAGCCACGAAGCCGTGTAGCCACGAAGCCGTGCGGCCGTGTAGCCACGAAGCCGTGCGGCCGTGTAGCCACGAAGCCGTGCATGACCCGCTCGATACGAAGGGGGAATGCGCATGTATGACACTGGCTCTACCGCGTTCATGCTCGTCTGCACGATGCTCGTGCTCCTGATGACGCCGGGGCTCGCCTTTTTCTACGGTGGTCTCTCGCGGCGCAAGAACGTCATCAACACCATGTTCATGTCATTCATGGTGATCGGCATCGCGGGGCTCACCTGGGTGTTTGTGGGTTGGTCGCTCGCCTACGGCGGGGGCGGCGACAATCCTATCATCGGTGGTTTCGACCAGGTGGGACTCGCCGGAACAGTTGAGCTGCTCCTTGCGGAGGCCCAGAGCGTGCCCGACGGCACCCTCTACCCAACGGTTCTCGACATCGTTTTCCAGATGGCGTTCGCGCTCATCACGGCTGGCATCGTGACGGGGTCAGTGGCCGGGCGCATGCGCTTCGGGGCGATCGCGCTGTTCATCGGCATCTGGTCGGTCGTGGTTTATGCGCCGCTCGCGCACATGGTGTGGGGCGGTGAGGAAAGCCTCATCGGGGGTATCATCGGCGCGCTCGATTTTGCCGGAGGCGACGTGGTTCACATCAGCTCGGGCCTCACGTGGCTTGTCCTCTGCCTGTTTCTCGGCGGCCGCAAGGGCTTCGGCCTCAAGACGTACCGCGCCCATAATGTTCCGTTCGTTGCGCTCGGCGCGGGGTTGCTCTGGTTCGGATGGTTCGGCTTCAACGGCGGGTCGGCGTTCGCGGCCGATCACATCGCAGTGATCGCAGTGCTGAATACCGTGGTCTCAAGTGCGGCAGGTATGGCCTCATGGATGGTCGTTGACCGCTTGGCAACGGGAAAGTGCACGCTCGTTGGCGCATGCACGGGCCTCGTCGCCGGCCTCGTGGTGGTCACGCCGGCGGCAGGCTACGTGGAGCCATGGGCTGCGGTGGTCATGGGGACCGTCGTTTCGCCGGTGTGCTTCTTTGCGATCTCGCATCTTAAGGCGCGGCTTGGTTACGACGACGCGCTCGATGCGTTTGGTTGTCACGGTATCGGCGGTATCCTGGGCGGTGTTCTAACCGGAATCTTTTGCGTTCCGGAGCTTTCGCCGACGGGAATCGGCGGTCTCATCTATACGGGCAATGCGGAGCTTCTTGCTGATCAGGTGCTGGGCATTCTCGTTACGGCGGCGGCCGTTCTCGTGCTCGATGTGGCCATCGCGATCGTGGTGAAAGCCGTGTTCCATGGACGGTTGCGTGTGGACGGCGGCGAGGAGGCGCTCGGCCTTGACGTGGCTCAGCATGGTGAGAGCGCGTACCCGGCGTACACGGGGCTGGATGTGTAGCGGCGCGCAGGTAGAGTGAGCAGCGGGCAGCGCTGCATGGACAGGCGGTTCGCCCGTTCGAGCCGGCGGCGGGAATGTTGCGCAGGCAAGGGGGCAATGCCCGGGCGGCTGGTGTTGCCACGCGGACGACGGCCCGGTGCCGTAGCCTCGGCAACCGCCACCTATCTTGCGAGAGCGAAGGTATTCAACAGGAGGATTCCATGAAGCAAATAACGGCAATCGTTCGACCCGAGATACTCGAGCCGCTCAAGGATACGCTCACCAGCGCGGGCGTGCATGGCATGGCGGTTTCGGAGGTGCAGGGTTTCGGCAACCAGCGTGGCTGGAAGGAGTTCTATCGCGGTACCGAGGTGTTGCTCAACATGGTGCCCAAGGTCAAGATGTGCCTCGTGGTGGCAGATGGGGAAGTCGAGGAGCTTATCGATATCATTTGTGCGGTCGCTAAGACGGGCGAGGTCGGCGACGGCAAGATTTTCGTGACCCCGGTCGAGGAGGCTGTTCGTATTCGCACCGGCGAGCGCGGTGAGGACGCCCTGTAAAAATGATAAAACGAACCGGGTTCGTTTTATCAGTCCATGCCGGGGAAGTCAGTTTGGCGGAGCGCCTCATAGAGGACAACGGCGGCTGCATTGGAAAGGTTGAGCGCGCTGATGCGGTAATCCGTGGGATCGATGAAGTTGCCGCAGATGTCTTGCCGTCGAAGCGCCTCATGCCCGCCCGCTTGGCCGCGTTCGGCTTGCTCCGCCGGAGCGTACCCCTCTTCGGCGAGCTCGCCGGTGCGGTGCTCCCAGGCGGCGCGGTTGGCGAGCGTCACCTTGTCGGGCAGCATCGGAATGCGTTCGCAGCTCTCGGCATAGCGCGCGAGCAGCTCCTCGGGGATGCCTGAGCTCTCCTTTCCGAGAACGAGATAATCTCCGTCGCGGTACGTGGACTCCGCATGGGTTCGGCGCGCTTTCTTGGTTAGAAGGTGCAGCCGGGGTTCGGGACCGCGCGCGGCCAGTCCATTGCGGAGACAGAAGTCGTTCCAGTCCGGGTACACCGCAAGGTCGAGATTGCCCCAGTATCCCAAGCCCGCCCGCCTGAGCGCGCGCTCGTCGAGCGAGAAGCCGAGCGGTTCGATGAGATGCAGCCTTGTGCCCGTGACCACGCAGGTTCGGCCGATATTGCCCGTATTGGCTGGTATCTCCGGCTCGAACAGCACAAGGTTGAACATCGCGGCCTCCTCGCAGGGGACAAAGGTGCTGAGTTGGGACAAGGATGGAGCAAAGGCGCCAGGATATTGTGTCCCACTTCAGGCTTCAAAGCAAAACTCTCGCCAAAGGATCGAATTTTGCGCGTACGTCCAAGTATCACGAAAGTGCGCAGGCCCTCTAGCTGGCATTCTTTCGAGCGTAATCGAGGCTGTACTCGGACGGTGGCCAAAAACTCGATCCTTTGGCGAGAGTTTTGCGTCGCGGGGCCGCATTGGATGTCTTGAGGCTTGTTTTCCGGGCGAGTATGCGTCGCGCGCATAGCGGCATATCGGGGTAGACGGCGGTGTGCCGGTCCGCTGCGGGCACAATGGTGGTGAAGCACAACGATGCCGTGCGAGCACGGCGGAAAGCGAGGCTACCATGGAGTATCTGAAGCTTAACAACGATGTCAAAATGCCGGTCGAGGGCCTGGGCACCTTTCTTATGAGCCCGGCCGAGGCCGAGGCTGCGTCGCTCGCGGCGCTTGAGGCCGGCTACGAGCATATCGATACTGCGAACGCCTACATGAACGAGAAAGCTGTGGGCCGCGCCATTGCCAAGAGCGGTGTTGCGCGCGATAAGCTTTTCGTTTCTACCAAGCTTTGGCCCTCGGTCTACGAGGCCGGCGACGCTGCCATCGAGGGCACGCTCAATCGCCTGGGCTTGGATTACGTTGACATGCTCATCCTTCACCAGCCGGTGGGCAACTACCTCGCTGCATGGAAGACCATGGAGAAGGCCTATAAGGAGGGCAAGGTTCGCGCGCTCGGCCTTTCCAACTTCCCGCAGGAGAAGATTGCCGAGGTCATCGATCATGCGGAGATTAAGCCGCAGCTCGTGACGGTAGAGTGCCATCCGTACTTCGCTCAGTCGGACCTCCGTGAGCATCTGAGCCAGTACGGTATCGTGATTGAGGCTTGGTATCCGCTCGGCCATGGCGACAAGGGCCTGCAGGAGGAGCCGTTCTT
>ERZ1032461.443-NODE-443-length-11184-cov-4.175577_pt1 | contig 11184 bp, 9 predicted proteins | sample MGYA00517098_ERZ1032461 | MGnify/ENA primary metagenome ERZ1032461 (study PRJEB33719, sample SAMN04261332) | wastewater metagenome | biome: periurban shantytown; feature: human; material: feces | host: Homo sapiens | place: Peru: Lima | collected 2013-01-26 ...
ACGCAATGGGGAGCAGCCGGGCCAATTATCTGATGTTCGGGATCTTCATTCTGGGCTGCGGCGCGTGTCTGCTTGCGCCGCAGAAGCTGGTGTGGTGTATGTATCTGTCTGCGGCGATGGTCGGATTTGGGGCATCCCTCAATACCGTTGGCGTCACCATCTGGGCGTCCGATCTGTCCACGCCGGAGCGCTACAGCAGGACCATCCGCCTGTTTCAGAGCGCGTATGGCGCGGGCTGCGTGCTGATCTCCTTCCTGCCCGGCGCGATCGCCGATCTGACGGGCAGCTATGCCCCGGCCTACGGCCTGTTTGCGGCGCTGCTGGCTTTTTCGCTGGCCGTCCTGCAAAGTACATACCGGCTTGCCGGGAAATAAAAAACGAACCCGCCGCGGCAGCTGCCGCGGCGGATTTTGTATGCAGATCGTTCAAGTTGAATTGAGGATTGTGAAAAGCTCCGGCGGCAGAGCGTCGGACAGCTCGACCAGCTCTGGCATAAAGCCGCCGCTGTGGTCGACGTGGACGGACGGAGAACGCAGGAGCGACGGGTCCTCCGGCGTGCCGACGGGAAGACTGAGGCGCACGTCGGTGCCCTCGCCGGGCTGCGACTGCAGAAGGACGGTCCCGCCGTGCGCCTGCACGACGGCCTGCACGAGCGGCAGACTGAAGCCGGCGCCGAAGCGCGGATCCTCCGGGGCGGACGGCTCGGCGAAGCGGGTGAATACAGAGGCCAGATGGGCGGTGTCCATGCCCTCGCCGGCATCGCTGATGCGGAGCGTGGCGCGGCGGCCGCTGCGTGCCATGGACAGGTGAATGACGCTGCCGGGGACCGTAAATTTGATGGTGTTGGACAAAAGCGCGAGGATCGCGCGCTGCAGCTGCTGTCGGTCGATCAGCGCATAGACGGGAGCCTGCGGCAGCTGGGCGTCAAGCGTGCGCCCGGTCTGCTGGAACAGCTCGCCGGCGGACAGGCAGAGATCATCCAGAAAATCGGTCAGATCGGTCATCTCGCGGTGCAGGACCGGCCGCGTGCCGAGCGCGGAAAGATGGCCGGAGATCCGCAGCAGCTGATAGCAGGCGCGGCTGAGGACGGACAGATTCTGCTGCAGGAACGGATCCTCCGCATCGGCAAGCATCGGAAGAACGGCGCTGGATACGGACATCAGACTGGTCAGCGGCGCAGAAATGGCCTGTGCCGTATGGTTGAGGACGGCGGAGACGCTCTCATCGTCGTGGGCCGCGGAGACAAACAGCAGCAGAGCCTCTTCGATCGGCTGCGTAACGGCGCAGAAGCGGGCCGGACCGGAGTGGAGCTGCAGGGCAGCCGGGTGCTGCGCCGCCTCTGACGGGAACGGCTCGCCGTCCGGAAGATAGGCGGAAAGCGGCTTGCCGGGCTGGAAAAACGGCGCGGCGGCCGGATTGCAGGTGGCAAGCAAACCGTCTTGCAGCAGCAGGACAGGCTGCGTGATGCCGTTATAAAGCGTATGAAATGATTCGGGGGAAAGGATCATAGCGCCCCTCCTTTGCATATAGCATATGCAAAAACGAAAAAACTTGAAATTCTAAAATTTACCTTCTCGTTATTATATCGAATCCTGTTGAAAAAAGCAAGAAATTTCATGGGAACGGCCGCAAGTGATCCGCCTCATTGCGTCAGAAATGCGGTCAGCTCCGGGCTGACGTTGTTCTGGTGGTAGAAAAACAGGATCAGGTCCACATCGTTTTCTGCCAGAAAACCGGAAAGGCCCGGCGTTTCGCGGTACGCGCGCGGGTCAATGACGTGGATCTCGCGGAAGATCGCCGAGAAATAGTCGGTCGTCGCATTCTGGAAGGAATCCTTGAGGAGCAGGACGGATCTGGCCTCCGGTGCGTTGGGGTTTTCCACGCGGTAATAGCCAAGATTGTAGGTAAAGACGTCGTTGTAGGTGACGGGGTTCTTATCAAGGCCGCTGCCGATGATCGTTTCGCGCGGGACAGGCTCCGTGCTGCCGGGGCTGTCATAGTAGGAAAGAGAAGCGGTGTCTGCCGGGACGAAGCGTGGAATGGCCTCCTGCATGGGCAGAAGATCGGAGAACCAGCTGTTGAGATCGCCCTGATACTGCTTTTCCGTGCCAAGCTCCGACCAGACGAACGCGTCCGCCTGCGGAATGGATGCGGCATCGATCAGACCGGAGGCGGCCAACTGCCGCGCGATCTCCTGCGAAGCGGCAAAGGCGCCGCGGGCGTTCCAGTGGAAGTCCGTTTTGTAGAACAGCTGCTCGCGCTCGGCCAAAGACCCGGCCAGCAGCGGAGCAGACGCGTCAATGGCGGTCAGACGGTCAACACCAGCCAGCATGGCAAAGAGCGCTTCTTTGTTTTCCGCGCCCACCTCATCGGAGAAGTAGGACGGGTCGATATCGTGCAGGACTTCGTTTTTGAGCGGCACGGCGCAGTAGACCAGCGGGAGGCCGGTATCCGCGGCGGTGCTCAGAGCCGCCTGCAGCTCGTCCATCTGCTCCGGGTTGGTATGACCAAGCTTCGTAAACAGCCAGCCATTCAGGCAGTAGGCCTTGCGCGCGAGCTTCTTGCCCTGTGCCAGCTCCAGAACGGTATAATCCCGGATGCGCTGCTCGCGGCCTGGGAACTGGTCGGCGGCGTAGGAATCAAACTCGCGGGCGAAGCCGGAAAAATCCGTAACGATCCGGCGCATGGCCGGGCGCTGGGTGAGCGGACGGTTCTCTGCCTCGCTTTTTGCCCGGTCGGGCTGCAGAAGCCCCCAGACGAGGCAGGCGAGAAAGAAGCCGAAGAAGCAGATGATCACGGGAAGCTGTATGCGCTTCTGTTTTGTTTTCATATGCCTGCCTCCTAAAATTGCGCATAGATGAAGCTCTGGAAGCTGCCGTTCAGCAGCCAGAGCGTGCTGCACGCGAGAAGCGCCAGCAGGATCACCGTTTGGGTTATCGTCTGCACAGATGGACGCAGACGGGCGTTCAGCTTTCCGGCCAGCCGCGAAATGAGCGGCGTCGCGCCGATGCAGCCGAGGAGCAGCGCCGGGAGATAATCATGCAGATACAGCCGCGCCTGCGCGCTGACGGCAGCTGCGCCGCCAAACAGGGCGGAAAGATACTGCCCGGCCGCCGGAAGATCCGGCGCGCGGAACAAGACCCAGCCCAAAAGCGCCAGCAGGAGGCTAAGCGGCCGGTACAGCTTCGCCGGAAGCTGCGTTTTCACGCGGCCGCGGAGAATGGGCGCGAGCAGCTTTTCCGCGCAGATGAGAATGCCGAAATACAGGCCCCACAGCACATAGTTCCAGCTTGCGCCGTGCCACAGACCCGTCGCCAGCCAGACGATGAGCAGGTTCCGCAGGGTACAAAGCACGTCTCTCCGGCTGCCGCCGAGCGGGAAATAGAGATATTCCCGGAACCACGCGCCAAGGCTCACGTGCCAGCGCCGCCAGAAATCGGAGACGCTGCTGCACAGATACGGATACCGGAAATTCTCCGGCAGGCGGAAGCCCAGCATCCGCCCGAGGCCGATGGCCATATCGGAATAGCCGCTGAAATCAAAATACAGCTGCAGCGCGTAGCCGAACAGCCCCAGCCACGCGCCGAGGACGGTCAGCTCGTATAGATTTCCCCAGATCCCTGATACGAGCCCCGCCAGCGTATCGGCCAGCAACGCCTTTTTGCCGAGGCCGACGGCAAACCGGAAGCAGCCTGCGGCGGTGTCCTCCATGGTCAGCTCGCGCCGGGACAAAGACGCGGACAGCGCGTGGTACGGGGCGATCGGTCCCATGACGAGCTTGGGGAACATGGCCAGATAGACGGACAGCTGCAGAAGGTTCTTCTGCGGCGGCGCGGAGCCGCGATAGACGTCGATGAGATAGCTCATGGCGTGGAAAGTGTAGAACGAAATGCCGAGCGGGAGCGCCAGCTCCGGCAAAGGCAGGAGCGAGCCAAAGAAGAAGTCCGCATATTTGAAGGCGACCAGCAGCGCAAGATGGAAAACAAGGCCGAGGATCAGAACGAGCTTTTTTCGCCGGGCAGGCGCATCGGGCCGCATGGCGCGGCCAAGCGCATACGTCACGAGAATGGAGAGGGCCAGCAGCGGCACGCTGCGCAGATCGCCCCAGGCATAGAAAAACAGGCTTCCGGCCGTGAGGATCGCGTTTTTCCAGCGCGCGGGAACGAGCCAGTAGACGAGAAAGAACAGCGGAAGAAAATAAAACAGGAAACTGATGCTGCTGAATGCCATGCGGCGGCCTCCCTCCAGATCCGACAGGATCCAGCAATATTCTAACAACTACAGCGGCAGGTGTCAACAAAAGGAGCCGGCGGCAGATACGAGAAAAACGCGCTGCCCGGCAGCGCGTTTTTATGTACAGATTACCTGCACGCCGCAGGTTTTGGCGGCGCGGAGAAACACCGGGGGAATATCCGTGTCGGTGAGGATGACGTCGGCGGCCTGCAGAGGGGCGAAGGAAATGAACGCGCTGTGCTGCGCCTTTGCGCTGTCGGCCAGAACGATGACCTGATCGGCCAGCGCGAGCAGGGCGCGCTTCGCGTCGGCGCATTCCATGCTGGGGGTACTGAAGCCGCGTGCGGCGGACATGCCGTCGGCGGTAAGAAAAAGCTTGTCGATATAAAACCGCTGCGACGCCTCACGCAGCGACCGGCCGACGGTGCAGTGGGATCCGCGCCGGACCGGCCCGCCGAGCAGAATGAGATGCGCGCTGCTTGCAAGCACCGGGTGGGCGGCGATCTTCAGATCGTTCGTGATGATGGTCAGATCGGGGATGCCGGCAAGGAGCGAGGACAGGGCATAGGTGGCCGCGCCGGCATCCAGCGCGATGACGTCGCCCGGCTGGATGAAGCTGAGCGCTCTGCGCGCGATGCGGAGCATGGGGTCCGCGCTGCCGTGCGGGCCTTGCTCCGGAAGCTCCGGAGCGGCGGGGTGGGCGCAGCGGATGGCGCCGCCGTGCGTCCGCTGCAGAAGTCCGCTGCGTGCAAGCTCTGACAGATCGTTGCGGATGGTGGCTGGGGACATCAGAAAGCGGGCGCAAAGCTCTTCGACGGAAACCTGTCCGTGCGTCTGAAGAATGGAACAGATCTCCCGCTTTCGCAGCTCTGCGTAGAGCGGTCTCGGTTGTTCGGCCATGATTTGCTTCCCTCTTTTCGCTTACCCGTTTCCGGCGGCTGAGGCCGGCGTATGTGAACAGGGGGTGTGCAGGCAGGCGGAGCTACTGGTTATAGTAGATCTGCTGCTGCTGGTTATAGTCAGCGGCGTCTGCGGGGAGCGCGCTCTTGCCGGCTGTTTCCAGATAGGCGCTCGGGCTGATGCCGCGTTCTTTCTTAAAGGATTTGCTGAAGGTATGAATGCTGGAGAAGCCGCAGCGGAGCGCGATCTCCGAGATGTTATATTTGCCGCTGCTGAGCAGCTGCTGGGCTTTTTCCAGCCGGTAGTTCTGGACATAGGTGTGCAGGGACACACCGAGATACTCCTGAAACAGCTTGGAGAGATAATTAGGCGAGACGCCCGCGGCGTCGCCGATGACGGCGTTTTCGAGATTTTCGCTGTAGTGCAGATAGATATACTCCAGTGCGTTTTCCACGATCCGCCACGATTTTGCCTGCTGCTCGGAGGAAACGCCGGAACCCTTTGCCTCATTCGGCAGATTGCGCAGCAGCATGACGGCCATCTGCATGGCCTGACCCTTGAGCATCAGCTCGTAACCTTCGCTCTTCTGGGAAAACTCGCGGTACATGTTGAGAAACAGCCGCTCGAGCGTGTAGCGCTCTTTTCTGGGGATGGAGGCGGCGAGGACCTTGCCGTGCAGGAGTTTTTCCTTTTCCGGCAGGACAGGCTTCTGCTCAAAGCGGAAGGCGCTCTGGTGGGGCAGAAGCTTGCGCTCGGCGTCCTCGAAGAGATCAACGTGCAGCACGTATTGCACAAGCTCTTCGTTGCCGATCTTGACGATCAGATGCGACAGATACGGGGGAATGAGCAGGCAGGAACCCTCCGGCAGGTGCCAGCGCTTGCCGCTGATGACCCAGTCGGCGCTGCCCTTGGCGTTGTAGATGAAGACGTGGTCGAGATCCTCCCACGAGCCTTCCAGCCGGACCGAGCGCTTGATCTTGACCATGCGGACAAACGGCTGCAGGTTTGCAAAGTCCTGGATGCTCATGTTATCCCCCTCTCTGTGTCAATTTGAACTACGGTGCGATCATTTCAGGATCTGGACCGGGATGTTCAGGATCTTGGCGACATACTTGAGCTCTTCCACGTAATCGCCGTAGACGCCGTGGATGTGGTTGCAGGGATACTTCTCAATGAACTCGTCCGCGGAGACGTCGCACTTGGTGAAGGCGATGGGCCATGCGGGCGTCGCGGTGGCGCCGAGCGCCTGCATCTTCTCCTCGGAGAACTGCACGATCTCGCCGGGGACGATGGTGAGGTAATACTGGTCGCCCTTGCGCGCCAGACGGGCCATGGTGACCTTGCCGGGCGCGGCAAAGTGATGGACGCTGCCGCCGCCGGCGGGATAGTCCTTCGATTCGGGCAGGAGGGAGACATGGCGCAGGTTCTCGTCGGGATCCATGCTGCCGCCGGCAAAATACGTCGCGTGCGTGCCGGAGTTGCCGAAGAACCAGCAGTCGACCGACTTTTCATAGTGGCGGACGTCTGCAAACAGGACCGGCGTACCGGCGATGACCTTCAGCAGCTGCATGGTGAGCGCGCCGTCCATGTCGGACTCGGTTGCGGCGACGATCGGCTCGTGCGGGCCGTCCCAGTCATAGGGATCGTTCAGGAAGGCCTCGGCCAGATCCATGGTGATGTACCAGTCGGTCAGATCGCCGTGGGCCTTGATGCCGATGAAGTCCAGTCCGCGCTCGGCGATGATCTGGCGCAGGGCGTAGTAGGAGCGGATCTGCGTCTCGAGCTTGGCCGGGGTGAAGTTGGTGTCGTTGTAGGCGATGGTGCCGACATGCGCCTCGAGCCATTCGCGCGCGCGCGTGACCTTCTCCTGATCGACCTTGTTGCCGTACTGCATGATCTCGTACTGCTCGACGTTTTCCACGTCGATGCCGAACATGCGCTGCCACTGGGCGAGATTCGCGACGGTCGTGTACATGCCCATCGGGCGGCCGCCGAAGTTGCCGTAGGTCAGACCGCGCAGACGGCCGACCGCGCAGCTGGCGCGGATGAACTGCATGACCTTGGCGAGGACGGCATCGTCGAGAATGGAGCCGAAAATACGCGTGTGCGTCTTTTCCAGCTGATCGAGCGAGCCGGAGGCCGCCATCATGCCGACCATGCCGCACTCGGACGGATGGATGTTGCAGAACAGCAGATACGGGCCGGGCGCAAAGTTTGTGGCGACGGCGGTATACTGCGGATAGCACCAGATCGCGTAGTTGAAGATCGTCATCTCAACGCCGGCGTCCTTGAGCTTCATGGCCTCTTCCTTGGCGGCGGTGTTGGAGTTGACGGGCGCGCTGCCCTCGACGACCTCGACGAGGCCGGTCGCTTCCAGCCGCTCGCGGATCTGCTTCTGATAGCCCATGTTCATGTCGTACTGCAGGTTGTGCAGATACGGGCGGCCGTCAGACATGGTTAAAAGACCAACTTTGAATTTCTTCATGATCGTTCCCTCTTAATTGATTTCAGTTCGGTTGATTGGATGAATTGGCTGCGGCGTCCGGGACAAGGACGTCGGCGCTGGACGCCCACTGGGGGTACTGCGCGCAGAATGCCGCGCGCAGCGCTTCGGCGAGCGGGGAAAACAGTGCCTGCAGATCCGCCGCCTGCGGCAGCGTGCAGGTCATGACCCGGAAGTCGCGCAAAAGCTTTTCGGCCAGCGCCTGCTCCTGCAGGGGCCGCAGATGCAGAATGCCGGAGTTGTATGCGTGGTCCTCCTGCCCGAGATGGGCGAAGTAGGCGGCGCAGTTCTGCCATTCCGCCAGAAACAGCGCCTGCGCCTCCGCCGGAGCGTCTGCAAAGCGGTCCAGCCCCAGCGCAAAGGCGGTCTTCTGCAGCTCCTTCTGCAGCCGGCGCAGGCTGAGGCCGGACTGCTGCTGGCTGTCAAGATACAGAAGATCCATCAGCGCGTTCAAAAACGCGTCCGGCAGCGTGCGCAGCAGGCGCTTCTGCTCGTACCGCAGCTGCCAGAGCGCCTGCAGCTGGGTATCGCAGGCGTCTGTCAGCGCACCGGAGGCGAGCAGCTGCTGCAGGCATTGCCTGCGCTCGTCGCGCGGGAGCAGCGTATAAAACTGGTGCAGCAGCTGTTGCATATGAGACCTCCGGTTCCGGTAAGATGATCACTTCGAGGTGCCGATCGAACGCTTGAGCGAGTCGGTGACCATCGCAAGATAGATGACGATGCCGCGGACGATCGGGTAGAGATAGACGTTTGCGCCGAGAAGACCGAGGCCGTTCTCAATGCTGTAGTAGAAAATGACGCCGATGAGCGTACCAGGGATGACGGAGCCGACGCCGCCGGCAAGAGACGTGCCGCCGAGGACGCAGGCCGTGATGGCGAGGAACTCGCTGCCGTCGCCGAGGCCGTTCGGCGCGAGCAGGCCGATGTTTGTGCACTGCAGCGTACCGGCGAAGCCGGCGAGCATACCGCTCAGCACGAAGGACAGGATCTTGACGTTATCCACGTTGATGCCGACCATCTTTGCTGCCACGCGGTTGCAGCCGCAGGCCTGCACCTTGCGGCCGAAGGCCGTGTAGCGGTACAGGAGCGTCATGCAGATGGCGATGAAGAGGCTGATATAGATGAGCGGGGAAAGAGTCAGGATCTTGAACTTTGCGAAGGTATGGACAGCCTCCGGCGTCAGGATCTGGTCTCCGTGGACCATCAGATAACACACGCCGCGCAGGAAGAACTGCATGCCGAGCGTGGTCATAAAGGCGTTGATCTTCAGCTTGATGACCATCAGGCCGATCAGAAGACCGATAAATGCGCCGAGCAGAGCCGCGATCAGAAACGCCATGGGCAGGCTGACGGTATGCTCTGTCTGCAGAAGGATCCAGAGCGCGGCGCAGACCGCACCGGTCGAGCCGATGGAAAGATCGATCTCGCCGAGAATGAGGATATACGTCATGCCGGACGCATAGATCAGAAGCGGCGCCGCGTTGACCAGCAGGGACTTCAGGTTTTTGATCGTGAAGAAGTGCGGGCTTTTGGATGCGTAGAAGACCCAGAGAACAAGGATCAGCAGATACAGCGCATATCGGATCAGAAAGTTTTTCAGATTGAATTTACGTGTTTTCGTTTTCATCTTGCAATTCCTCTCAATGTCTGTGTGCTGCATCAAACGCAGAGATCCATCAGGGTCTCTTTGTCGATCTCCTGCTTCGTGAGTTCGCCGTTGATGCGGCCGCGGTTGAGTACGATCACGCGGTCACAGACAGCCGAAATTTCCTCGATCTCGGAGGAGACGACCAGGCAGGCGCTGCCCTGCGCGGCCAGCTCACGGATCATCTTCTGGATCTCGGCCTTTGCGCCGACGTCAACGCCGCGGGTCGGCTCGTCGATCAGAAAGACCTTCGGCTTTTTCATGAGCCACTTGGCCATGATGACCTTCTGCTGGTTGCCGCCGGAAAGCGCGGCCATCTGCGTCTCGACGGAGGGCGCCTTGACATTCAGACGCTTGGCGAAGACCTCGCTCTGCTCCTTCTGCTTGGCGTAGTCCAGGAACAGTCCGTTTTTCTTGAGGTACGCCTTCAGGTTCGGCGCGCTCATGTTTTCCCAGATCGACCACGGGAGCAGGCAGCCGTCGTCGTGACGTGCCTCGGTGACGAAGCCGCAGTATTCATGGATGCGGCTGAACGGCACGGGATGCAGGCCGCTGCCGGTGTCGAGCGAGACGGTGCCTTCGTCGGCTTTGTCCAGACCGTAGATGGCGCGGAGCGTCTCGGTACGGCCGGAACCCATCAGACCCCAGAGACACAGGACTTCGCCCTCGTGCAGATCGAAGCTGATCTTGTCGGTCTTCTTGCTGGCGGAGAGATTTTCCACGCGCATGATGACCTTGTCAAAGGTCTTGGTCTCGGACGATTCGACCTTGGAGATCTGGCCGCCGATCATATTCTGGAGGATCTGCTCACGGGTGACCTCGCTGGTCTTGCCGCTGATGACGACCTGACCGTCGCGCAGGACGATGGTGCGGTCGGTCAGCTCCTCGACCTCGTCGAGGAAGTGGGAAATGAAGAAGATGCAGGCGCCCTGCTTCTTGAGGTCGCGGATGATCTCGAACAGCTTGGCCTTTTCCTTGTCGGTGAAGGAGGCAGTCGGCTCGTCGAAGAGCAGGATCTTGTTGCCGGCGGAAAGCGCACGGGCGATCTCTACCATCTGCCGCTCGCCGATGGGAAGGTTGATGACCTTCTCCCGCGGGTCGATGTCGCAGTTCATCTGCGCGAGATATTTCTTTGCGATGGAATTGAGGGTTTTATAATTTACAAGACCGTGCAGGCGGGAAACGGAGATGTTTTCCGCGACGGTCATATAGTCGAACATGACAGGCTCCTGATGGATAAAGCCGATGCCGTATTTTTCCGCGTCCTGCGGGGTCGTGATGCGGACCGGCTTGCCGTTGATCAGGATCTGACCTTCCGTCGGCTCGTGAACGCCGCCGAGGATATTCATGAGCGTCGATTTACCGGCGCCGTTGACGCCGATGAGTCCAATGATCTCTCCGCCTCTGGCTTCGATGTTGATGTCGTTCAGAGCCTTGACGCCGGGGAAGATCTTGGAAACATGCTGGATCTGTAGTGTCGTTTGTTCCGCCATTGTCTCAGCGCTCCTTTATATTTACTTTGTTCCGAAGAACGTCCAGATAGCAGACCAGCACAATGATGAGGCCCTTGATGACGAAGGTGACGAAGAAGTCGACGTTCATCAGGTTCATTGCATTGGTGATGATCGCCATGACGATGCTGCCGATCAGCGTGCCGAGAATGGTGCCTTTGCCGCCCCAGACGCTTGCGCCGCCGAGGACGCAGGAGCAGACGATATTATTGAACGCGCTGGTAGGACCCATGCTGGGGCCTGCGGAGTTCAGTCTGGCCGAGGTCAGCACGCCGTTGATACCGGCCATGCAGCCGCCGATGAAATAGATGAGGAACAGGATCTTTGTGGTGTTGACGCCGTTGACCCGCGCGGCCTGCTCGTTGATGCCGGTCTGGAACAGCTGGCGGCCG
>ERZ1032461.449-NODE-449-length-11127-cov-11.201228_pt1 | contig 11127 bp, 9 predicted proteins | sample MGYA00517098_ERZ1032461 | MGnify/ENA primary metagenome ERZ1032461 (study PRJEB33719, sample SAMN04261332) | wastewater metagenome | biome: periurban shantytown; feature: human; material: feces | host: Homo sapiens | place: Peru: Lima | collected 2013-01-26 ...
ATTATGATGACAAGCGACGACACCCAGTTGTTGGGTAAGAACACCCAGGTAGAGAATCCGCAGAACGAGCAGACTGCTCCTGTGGCAGAAGAGACCTCTGAGAAGCAAAGCGCCACATGGAAGAAGGTGGCCATCGGTGGCACCTCCGGCATTCTGCTCGGTGCCGGTGCGCTCTATGCCGTCAACGCGATGGCTGGCGAGACCCAGGCCGACGCCGCCGATCCCGCTACGGCTTCCCCCCAGGCTGCTGGCAGCGCCGTGGCGACAGTGGAGGACGACATGACCTTTGCCGAGGCCTTCCAGTCGGCCCGCGCCCAGGTGGGCCCCGGTGGCGTCTTTGAGTGGCACGGTGGCGTCTATGGCACCTACACCGCCGACGAGTGGAACGCCATGTCGGCCGAGGACAAGGCCGCCTTCACCCAGACCGCCATGTCCAACGTCCACCCCCACAGTTATCAGCCCACCGCCCACACGGCCGTCCATCAGACCGACGTGGAGGTTCACCGCGAGGTGGTCTATGAGCGCGAGACCGTCAAGGAGCCCGAGGATGGCCATTCGGGCCGTACCGCCGAGGATGGCGGCCATGTGCGCACCGCCACCCCCGTGAGCCATGAGGAGCCCTTCGTCCAGGAGACGGAAGACGTACACATCGTCGGCCAGACCAAGTTCCAGGGCCACCAGGCCGTCATCCTCGACCTTGACGGCGATGCCCAGCCCGACGTGGCCGTCATCGACGTCAACGACAACAACCAGCTCGACGACCAGGACGTCCTGATCTTCCGCGACGGCACCACCATGACGCGTGGCGAGCTCGCACAGAGCATGTCCGAGGACGAGACGGGCGACGTCACCCCGCAGACGGAGCACCAGCCCGACCACACCGAGGGCTATATGCAGACGGCCTATGAGGGCGCAGAGCCCGATGGCACAACCGACGGCTACGACGGCATGACCGACGGCTACGACGGCGCGCAGGAGGATCCCTACCTCCACCAGGCTTCCTACTCTGAGGATATCAATACGGCCAACGACGAGGGCATGATGGATCCCAACCTCCAACAGGCTTCCTACTCCGAGGATCCCGCGATGGGCTACGACGACCCCAACCTCGGCGTGGACGGCGTGGACGGCGTGGACGACGCTGGTACTGACATGCAATATATCTAAATAAACGGCTATGGAAGTAAAGCGCGTAAAATGCTCCAATTGTGGCATCATCCTCGAAGTGAAGAACTCGAAGAATGAGGCTGTCAAACTGATCACGTGCCCGCAGTGCAAAGCGCCGCTGCGGGTGCGCTTTCAGCCGCAGCAGCCCCTGGAGGTGGAGACCGTCTTGCCCGGACGCCAGCCCGCCCAGCAGCGCGTGGCGCCACAAAACGACGGCGAGACGCTGCTGGGAGGCCGCCAGGACAGCGAGCGGACCATCCTCGGCCAAGGATGCCAGCAGGGCGCGGCCACGGCTTGCCTCGTTCTGGCCGGCCAGCAGTATGTGCTCCGCCAGGGTGCCAACACCGTGGGCCGCAAGGCGCAGACCTCGCAGGCCACGCTCCAGTTGCCCGTCTCCGACCCCTACATGAGTCGCCACCACCTGCAGATCGTGGTCTCCGTCCTGCCCAATGGCAAGCTCAAGGCCGTCATCAGCAACGACCGCAACAAGAATATCACCTCCATCAACGGCGTGGAACTGCCCCACGACGAAGCCATCGTCCTCTCCAACGGCGACCGCATCGTCATGGGCAAGACCACCGTAGTCTATCAAGAAAGATAATCCCCCCAACGATTTCACATGAAAATAGCAATCAGACAGCCCCAGGCCATCTATGAGCTCGGGCAGCGAGATAACCAAGAGGACAGCATTTGGCCCTTGCAGGGACAGGCTACCGATCAGGACTTCTTCTTCATCCTCTGCGACGGCATGGGAGGCCACGAACATGGCGAGGTGGCGAGCCGCATCGTCAGCCAAAGCCTTGCCCAGTATCTGCGCGACCACGTCAATCCCGAGGAGATCGTCTCCGACCAGGTGCTCGGCGAGGCGCTGGAGGCGGCCTACCAGGCCCTCGACCAGGCCGACGACGAGGCTGCCAAGAAGATGGGAACCACCCTTTGCCTCCTCCTCTTCCATCGTGGCGGACTGACCACGATGCACATCGGCGACAGTCGCATCTACCACGTGCGCCCCTCGGCCAAGAAACTCCTCTACCAGAGCAAGGACCACTCCCTGGTCTATGACCTCTACCAGGCGGGCGAGATCAGCTACGAGGAGATGGCCACGTCGCCCCAGAAGAACATCATCACCCGCGCCATGCAGCCCGGCAAGGACAACCGCTGCAAGCCCTCCGTGGTCCATATCACCGACCTCAGGCCTGGCGACTACCTCTACATCTGCAGCGACGGCATGCTGGAGCAGATGGACAACGACGCGCTCTGCCAGTTGTTCTCCTCCCAGGACTCCGACGAGGCGAAGCGCCAGCAGCTCATCGAGGCCACGAAGGGCAACAAGGACAACCACTCGGCCTACTTCGTCGGCATAGCGAGCGTCTCCTCGGGCGAGGGCGACGAGTCGCTGCTGGACGACGAGCAGACCTCCAAGGACAACGCGCTCAACATCCGTCCCGTCTTCGAGGCCGAGGAGGTGGCGAGCGACGTCGAGGAGGTGAGCGTCGTCGAGGAGACTCCCAGGGTGGGCCAGTCCCTCCGTCCACAGCCCCAGGCTCCGAAGGGCGGCAAGGGCAAGCTCGTGCTGGGTGCCGCCGCTGCCTTAGCGGCCCTGGCCTGCGCCTACTTCTTCCTCACGCCGAAGGAGGAGAAGGCCGCCGCGCCCCTCGTGCCCCATACGGAGAAGATCGGCGACAGTCCCTCGCGACAGTCCGCAGACCCCGCACGCGAGACGGTGGCCCGCGAGGTGAGGGTCGATCAGCCCGCCAGCAGTAGTAGCAAGAGCGAGACGACCGTGCGCCGCGAGACTGCGCCGCAGAAGGCCAGCCCCGCCGAACCACAGAAGAATCCTGCTTCCGGCAAGGCCGACCCGAAGAAGGACGGAAAGGCCGACAAAGCGGGCAGCACGCTCGAAAGCAGCAAGGGGGCCAAGACGCTTCCTCCACCCAGCATGAGGCAGAGGAAAGCCGAAGACCCCATCGACGCAGCCCGCGAAAAACTGAAGGGAGCGCCGCAGGGTGGCCAGAAGCAGAAGAGCAAACCGTCGGAGGGCATTCCTGTCTGACGAATCTTTCCCACACTTTCCATTCACCACCCCGCATCATGACGAATCGATCCGCCCAAGGACAGTAGATTCTCTGGGCGGAGACAAAGAAAAAGAAAATGAGCGATACGATCAACCAATCCAATATGCTGCGTGTGGGCACAATCCTGCACGGCACCTACCGCATCGATGGCTACTTGGCATCGGGCGGTTTTGGCAATACTTACGTTGCCACCAACATCCAGTTTGGTGAGCGCTACGCCATCAAGGAGTTCTTCCTCAAGGGCGTGACGGAGCGCGACGAAAACACGACCACTATCAGCGTCAGCAACCAGGAGAACGCTGCCACCTTCGAGGCCCAGCGCGACAAGTTCAAGAAGGAGGCCGTGCGCCTGCGCAAACTCTCCAGTCCTCATATCGTCTGTGTCCACGACCTCTTCGAGGAGAACGGCACGGCCTACTATGTCATGGACTTCGTCGATGGCGAGAACCTCCGCGACTATCTCAAGAAGATCGGCCACCCGCTCGACGAGGCTACCGTCTGGCAGGTCTTCGACCAAGTGCTCGACGCGCTGGAGGTGGTCCACAGCCACGGACTCTTCCACCTCGACCTCAAGCCTGCCAACCTGATGATGGACAAGCAGGGTGGGGTGAGACTCATCGACTTCGGTGCGAGCAAGCAGATGAAGGCGGGCAGCGGGGCAACGACCTCCACGGCCGTCAGCTACACCAATGGCTACGCACCGCGCGAGCAGATGGAGCAAGCCCTCGACAAGTTTGGTCCCTGGACCGACTTCTACGCCCTCGGTGCCACGCTCTACTTCCTCCTGACGGACCAGAAGCCGCCGCTGCCTTCGGATATCGACGACGACATGACCGACGACAAGCACGAGGCCCTCGCCATGCCCGACAGCATCAGCGACCGGCTGCGTCGGATGGTCCTTTGGCTGATGGCCACCGACCGTCGCAAACGCCCGCAGTCGGTAGCCGATATACGCAGCATCCTCAACCAGAAGGCAGAGAACAAGCCTGCCGACCCAGCCAAGGGCGAGGAGGGCGACGACGTTACAATTGTGCTGCCCAAGTCGGACCAAGACAAGGTGAGCGACGACCCCGCTGCCAACGGCGAGACGGGTGATGCTTCCTCCGACAGTCCTTCAGCAGCCGACGACGATTCTCCCACAGCCTCCGACGATTCTCCCACGACGGACAACCCCTCCGCGGCGGACGACGAGACTGAGATCGTCCAGGATGATCCCTCGGTCGAAGAGGAGGAGAAGAAGAGCTCGAAATGGAAATGGATCCTCGTGGTCCTGATCTTTGCCGTTATCGGCTTCTTCGGCGCCAAGTACTTCTTGTCTCCTGGTCAGGATACAGCCCCGGCCTCACAAGAACCCGACTCCACAGTGGTCGATTCTACCGTCGTCGAGCAACAACAAACTCCTGCCGCCCAGCAGCAACCCCCTGCTGCTCCGGCTGCTACAGGCAAGACCAGCGCGGCCAGCGACTCAGCAGCCGCCTATCCGGCTCCAAAGAAGAAGGCTCCGAAGCACGCGAGACCCTCCCAGAAGAAGAGTGGCAGACAGTACCACTACGACTACGACGAGCCCTACCGTCCGTCCACTCCCTCGAAGAATCCCACTTCGGGCGGCAGCAGCGAGAGCTACGGATCGGGATCGGGCAAGAATCCTTCCTACGGATCGAGCTCGACCTCGTCTTCTAAGAAGGAAAACACGGCTGGCGACTCCTCTTGGTAGAAACCCTACGCCCAGCAGGCGCCTCTTGGCAGGCGGCCTAATCATCAACAAACAGGCGACGCACCCCCGGGTGTGTCGCCTGTTTGTTGATGAGGAAGGAAGGGCGGTGCTACCGCACGAAACCCACCTGCTGGCGGTCGATCTCGAAACTGCCGACGCGCACCATTTTCTTTGTCCGCTTGTTGTGGGCATAGACCCAATAGACGCCGTCGGCCAGGCTGCTGATGTCGATGCGCTGGGCCGGTCCCGTGGCTGGCAGCGGGCGGAGGTAGCTGCGCAGGAAGACGCCCTGGAGGGTGGCGACGGCATAGCGGTCGATGTCCATCGGGAGCAGCGGGCGGAGGGCCTCCGAGAGGTCCAGCTGCTGTCCGTCGTTGGCCAGGTAGAGGTTCTTGGGCAAGTGCAGCAGGTAGGTCGTCGCGACGGGCGGCTGATACTGCAGCGGCTGGCTCTCGTTGCCGTAGCGGTCCATAGCCGTGACGGCCACGAAGGGCCACCCACGGAAGAGGCGCGGCGCCAGAGCGGTGGCTATCTGCTTGTGGGCGAAGCGGGCCAGGAGGAGGTTGGCGGGATTGTCGGTGTCCACGGGCCAGTGGTCGCTCACATATATATTATAATAAGGAGCGTCGCCCTGCCAACTGATGAGGCCGCTGTCCAGACGGAGGTCCGTCGGTGGGGCAAGGCGGGCGTCGCGCTTCCCCTTCATGGCCGGGACGAGGGCCGGAAAGAGGTTGAAGCGCTTCTCGAAGTCGTAGATGCCCTTGTGGTTTTCGATCAGAAACTTCGACCGGAAGTGGGCGTGGCCCATGCCTGCCCATCGGCTCACCTCCATCTGCCGCGAGATGTCGGCGAGGGTCCAGCGTCCCTCTCTCGGATCGAGAAACCACGTGCCCAGTCCGCTCGCCAGCGTGCGACCATGGCTGTTGGCCACCCAGTCGGGCACGAAGGGAAAGTAGTGGTTGCCACGGTAGTACTGCATCGGGTAGAGCTGCTCCATCCAACCCTGCTTCAGCCATAGCTGCGCGTCCTGATAGACCTTGTCGCGGGCGTTGTAGCCATGGCTGCTATAGCACGTGAGGTCGCTATATTTTCCCAGCGGCGAGGCGCTCACCTTCACCCACGGCTTGCGCGTCTCCACAGCCTCATGGATGGCGCGCACGATGCGGTTGATGTTGGCGCGGCGGTTGTCGGGCGTGTCGCCGTTTCGGCGCGTGGCGCGTGGCCACCCGTCGGGATAGCGGATATAGTCGAGGTGGATGCCGTCGATGTCATACTTCTCCGTCAGTTCGGCGCAGACGGAGGCCAGATAGGGCGCCACGCGCTCGTCGGAGGGGTCGAGATAGCCCGCGCCATCCAGTTTTCTGAGACGCAGTCCCTTGGCGCGCAGACGTCGGCAGCCGAGCGAGGTCCACGGTCCGCAGGGGATCGTGGCGAGCCAGGCGTGGAGTTCCATGCCCCGCTTGTGACACTCCTCGATGGCGAAGCGCAGCGGGTCGTAGCCCGGGGCGCGTCCCTCCTGTCCCGTGAGGCAGCGGTCCCACGGCTCCAGGGCCGAGGGATAGGTGGTGGTGGCACGCACGCGCGCCTGGAAGAGCACGGTGTTGATATTGGCCTCGGCGTAGCGGTCGAGGATCTCCGTGAGCTGGCGCTTCTGGCGCTCGATGCCCTCCTGCGTCGTGGCGTAGCCCTTGGGCCAGTCGAGGTTGGAGAGCGTCGTCAGCCAGACGGCCCTTACCTCGCGCTTGGGCAGCGTCTCGAGGTTGAAGGCCTGGCAGCGCTCCTGCGCATGGCCTCCGAGACAGGGGAGGAGGGCGGCAAAGATCGTGGCCGAGGCTTGGCGTAAAAGTATCTTTGGATGGGTCATTGTTGTAATTTTGGCACAAAGTTAAGGATTCTTTTTGGTTATTTGAAATAATCGCCTTACCTTTGTCGGGTTGAATCAGAAAAATTGATGAGTATTATTTAAAAGCGAACGGATAAAATGAAGAAAATCACTACTTTGCTGCTGATGCTCGCCCTCGCCGTGGCAGCACACGCGCAGTTTCAGCAGGGCAAGGCCTACTTGGGTGCTTCCCTGACGGGAGTGGATCTCAACTATACGGGCAAGAACGGGCTCAACCTCGGCATTGAGGGCAAGGCGGGCTACTTGCTGGAGGACAACTGGATGGTGCTGGGCCAGGCCTCGCTGAAGCACACCGGGTCGAGCGACGCGGCCAGTTCCTTCACGGCGGGCATCGGCGGCCGCTACTACATCGTCCAGAACGGTCTCTACCTGGGGGCCAACCTCAAGTATCTCCATGCCGACCACAGCTACAACGACCTGATGCCAGGAGCGGAGGTGGGCTACGCCTTCTACATCAACCGCAGCGTGACGATCGAGCCCGCCATCTACTACGACCACTCCTTCAACAACAGCGACTATAGCACGGTGGGACTGAAGATCGGTATCGGCATCTATCTCTTCGACGACTAATCGTAGCCATCGTCGGGAGGGCGCGGACGGCTCGACGCCATCCCCACTCCCCGGCACAGAAAACGATGATCCAGCAATATCCCTCACAACTTCTCCAGAAGGCGGTCGATGAGTTTGCCACGCTGCCGGGCGTAGGCCGCAAGACGGCCCTGCGCCTGGTGCTCTACCTGCTCCGCCAGCCCTCGGAACGTGCCGACTCGCTGAGCGAGGCCGTGCGCAGGGCGCGCCACGAGGTGCGCTACTGCCGGGTCTGCCACAACATCTCCGACCAGGAGGTCTGCCCCATCTGCTCCGACCCGCGTCGCGACAGCAGGACGATCTGCGTGGTGGAGAACGTCCAGGACGTCATGGCCATCGAGAACACGCAGCAGTACAACGGCCTCTACCATGTGCTCGGCGGTGTCATCTCGCCCATGGACGGCATAGGCCCCGGCGACCTGGAGATCGACTCGCTCGTCAGCCGTGTGGAGGCGGGCGGCGTGGACGAGGTGATCTTTGCCCTGGCGAGCACGATGGAGGGCGACACGACCAACTTCTATGTCTCCCGACGCCTGCAGCCGACGGGAGTGCGGACGAGCGTCATCGCGCGCGGCATCTCGGTGGGTGACGAACTGGAATATACCGACGAGGTGACACTGGGGCGCAGCATCCTCTGCCGCACGCCCCTGGAGACGGGCGGACGGTAGCCCCGTGGCCCGCGCGAAACAAGAAATCTAAAATATGGAAAAAACAAGAAAGATACTCATGACGGAGTGTCTCGGATCCGTGGCGATCCTCCTGCTGCTGGCCTTGGTCTTCGAGACGGGACTGGTCAACGAGGGACTGTGGGCGACGGCCGACGGCACGACGCTCTTCCTGGCGCAGACGGCGATGACGATCGTGCTCCTGGCCACCGTGCCCGGCGCGCTCTATCTCTTCCGCCTCCGCAGCGTGAGGGACCGCCTCATAGCAGACGGCGAGACGGCCCTGCGGCGCTGGGGCAGCGTGCGTATGCTGATGATCTGCGTACCGATGGTCCTCGACCTGCTGCTCTACTACCTCTTCGGGGCAGTGGCGGGCTTCTTCTACATGGCCGTCATCCACCTCCTCACCATCACCTTCGTCTTTCCCACCAAGCGGCGCTGCGAACACGAGTGCCGCGCCGAAGAGCAACCGGCGGAGGATCCTATGCAGGACGATTCCTCCCACCAAGGACAACCATAGCACACACCTAATTTTATACAGACAGAGAGAAAGATGGCCCATAAGCTCACCGTCGTTATCGTCAGCTACAACGTCAAGTACTACCTGGAGCAATGTCTCGTCAGCCTGCGCCGCGCCCTCACGGGCATCGACGCCGAGGTCTATGTGGTGGACAACGACTCCAAGGACGACTCCATCGGCTATCTCGCGCCCCGCTTCCCCGAGGTGAAGATGATCGCCAGCCGCCACAACCTCGGTTTTGCGCGCGCCAACAACCTCGCCATCCGGTCGAGCGAGTCGGAGTATGTGCTGCTGCTCAATCCCGACACCATCGTCGGCGAGGAGTCCATCCGCCAGTCCATCGCCTTCATGGACGCCCATCCGAAGGCGGGAGCCGCGGGAGTGAGGATGCTGCGCACGGACGGCAGCGACGCCAAGGAGTCGCGACGCGGACTGCCCACACCGCTCACCTCCTTCTACAAGATTTCGGGACTCTGCGAGCGCTTCCCCAACAGCCGACGGCTGGGCAGATACTACATGAGCTATCTGCCGTGGGACGAACCCAACCCCATCGAGGTCATCAGCGGCGCCTACTGCTTCCTGCGGCGAAAGGCGCTCGACGAGGTCGGACTGCTCGACGAGGACTTCTTCATGTATGGCGAGGACATCGACCTCAGCTACCGCGTGCTCAAGGGGGACTACGAAAACTGGTACCTGCCCTGCCGCATCCTCCACTACAAGGGCGAGAGCACGCAGCGCGAGTCCTATCGCTACGTCCACGTCTTCTACGAGGCCATGCTCATCTTCTTCCGCAAACACTACGGCCACCTGAGTTTCCTGCTGAGCCTGCCCATCAAGGCGGCGGTCGTCGGCAAGGCGGCGCTGACGCTCATGCAGGTGCTGTGGTGGCGCGCCGTCAAGGACATGGGACTGCTGGCGCGGGCCCGACAGGTCTTCCCCACCTATCTCTTCATAGGACGGGAGGAGTCGATAGCGGCCTGTCGCACCATCGCCCAGAAGAAAGCACTGACGGGCGAGTTTCGCGTGGCCGACCACAAGCGGCTGCCCGACGGTCACCTGGCGCTCACGGATCTTCTGCCCCAGGATGCGCCCCTGGTCGTGGTCTATGACATCACGGCCTACAGTTTCGACCAGATCTTCGAGATCTTTGGCCGCGAACCGCGCGAGAACATCCTCATCGGTACCTACAATCCCTCCACCCAACTGATCATCACCGGCAATGAAATCATCTGACGCCAAGCAGCTGCCCGCGGTGCGCCTCCGCGCCCTGGAACCCGAAGACCTCGACTTCCTCTACCGCATAGAGAACGACGAGGCGCTATGGGACTGTGGCACCACCAACGTGCCCTACAGCCGCCAAGTGCTGAGGGAGTATATCCTCTCGGCCCGCAACGACATCTATGCCGACGGACAGGTCAGGCTCATGGCGGAGAACGAGGCTGGCGAGGTGGTGGGCATTGGCGACTTCGTCAATTTCGACCCGCGCCACCAGCGGGCGGAGATCGGACTGGTCGTGCCGGTCGAATACCGCCGCAGGGGCTATGGGGCAGCCATCGTCGGCAGACTGATCCACACGGCCCGCCATATCCTCCACCTCCACCAGGTCTATGTCTGCGTGGGCGTGGAAAACAAGGCCTCCATCGCCTTGTTCGAGAAGATGGGCTTCGCCACCACCGCCCGCCTCACCGACTGGCTCTGCGTAGGATCCGCGTATCAGGACGCGCTGTGGATGCAGCGCCTCCTTTAGTTTCCCCCATTCTTTTTCTCGGCGCTTGCCCTCAGTTTGGGGAGGCGGATGGTGTCTTTGATGATCTTTTTGCCTAAGGCCAAATCGGGTGAAAAGTGCCATCAAATTTTACATCTCACACCCCATGGGTGACGAAGAGTAAGAGATGCTCTCCTAAATGGACTCATCCGAGATTTGGAGCAACTACACGACGTAGCGTCATGAAAGGGTAAAGGCGACCGCACGCTACAGACAAACAACGGGACCATGATCTACGAAGCGAGACCATAGAGGCCACGCGATGGCGCTGGTCCGCCACGGGTCTCCATGGTCTCTGTGCTTTTTCCTATCGCTTCACGAGGTGGCCGATCACCTGCTGGCGGTTGCGGCCCGCGCCCCGGTAGCCGACGTGGATCCAGCAGGTCTTGCCCCGGGACGCGGTCTCCCAGATGAGCTGGTCAAACTCGAGGTTGTCCATCATCCAGGCAAACCACTCGCGTCCCGTCTTGGCGTCAGGAATAAAAATGTCGGCGGCGCAGCCGCGCGTGTGGTCCGAGGTTTTCACACCCCCGACGGCGGCGTTGAGCCTTGGCGACCGGTAGCCGCTGTTGATGCGGACGGCATGGCCGAGGTGGGCCCGCAGCGGCTCCAGGACGTGGAGGCAGAGCTGCTGGAGGTTGCCGACCGCCGAGAGCGGCGGCGTGTTGTCTATGCGCCGCGTGGAGGCGACGAGGGAGGTGGTAAACTCCGTGAGGCGGAAGTGTTCTGA
>ERZ1032461.459-NODE-459-length-11039-cov-5.938729_pt1 | contig 11039 bp, 8 predicted proteins | sample MGYA00517098_ERZ1032461 | MGnify/ENA primary metagenome ERZ1032461 (study PRJEB33719, sample SAMN04261332) | wastewater metagenome | biome: periurban shantytown; feature: human; material: feces | host: Homo sapiens | place: Peru: Lima | collected 2013-01-26 ...
CGGGCTTTGGGCAGGGTGCGCCGTGGGGGATGACCCGGCCCTGGGCGGACAAGCCCCACGCGTGCGGCGCGGCGTGCCGGGCCGGGCCTAGGGAACGCGTTCCTTGCGCGGACGTTACGGTTTTGCTGAGCGCTCCCGCCGCGCTTCTGCCTCAGTGGGCCTGTGCCATAATAGGCGAGTATCAGCCGAACAACAGAGAGGACGCTATGTCCCACGTAGATGCATCGATTGCCCCTGCCTCAGCCCCTTGCGACGTGGCGCTGCCGAGCTCCAGCCAAGATGATGCGCTCCATGAGGAGTGCGGCGTCTTCGGCGTTTGGGCGCCCGGCCTCGACGTCGCGCGCCTCACATACTTTGGCCTCAAGGCGCTACAGCATCGCGGCCAGGAATCGGCGGGCATCGCGGTGGGCGACGGCGGCACGGTGATGGTCCGTAAGGACCTGGGCCTTCTCGACCAGGTGTTTTCGAACGCAGACCTCAGCTCGCTCACGGGCGACCTCGCCATCGGACACGTGCGCTACGGCACAGCGGGCGCCAAAAGCTGGGAGTCCGCGCAACCGCATCTCTCGACGATCAACGATGTGATCATTGCGCTGGCGCATAACGGCACGCTCGTGAATACCGACGAGCTGCGCCGCCAGCTCATCGATCTGGGCGTCTCGTTTATGTCGAGCTCCGATTCCGAGGTCGCGACGCGCCTTATCGGGTATTTCACCCAGCGGACGAGCCATCTGCGCGAAGGCATTCGCAAGACGATGGAGCTCGTGCGCGGCGGATATGCCATGACGCTCATCAACGAGCATGCGCTCTACGCGTTCCGCGACCCGTTCGGCATTCGCCCGCTTGTGCTCGGCCGCCTGCCGCTGGAATGCCAAAAGGGGGGCAGCCCCCAACGTGACGCTGAGGTCTCCGCTGGGGCCGAGGGCTGGGTCGTTGCATCCGAGACCTGCGCGCTCGATATCGTTGGCGCGGAATACGTGCGAGACATCCGTCCCGGCGAAATACTTCGCATCAGCGAGGAGGGGCTCGTCTCCGAGCAGGGTGTTCCCGCTGCGCGCGAATCGGCCGAGTGCATCTTCGAGCAGGTGTACTTTGCCCGCCCCGATTCCATCATGGCCGGTAAGTCGGTCTATGCGTGCCGCTACGACATGGGCCGGCAGCTTGCGCACGAGGCGCCCGTCGATGCCGATATGGTCATTGGCGTTCCGGACAGCGGCTTGCCGCCGGCGGAGGGCTATGCGCGCGAGAGCGGCATTCCCTTCGGCGAGGGGCTCATCAAAAACCGCTATGTCGCGCGCACTTTCATCCAGCCGACGCAGGAGCTGCGGGCAATGGGCGTGCGTATGAAGCTCAACCCGTTGCGCGACAACATCGCTGGTAAGAGGCTCGTGGTGATCGACGATTCCATCGTGCGCGGCACCACCATGGTGCAGCTGGTGAAGATGCTGCGCCAGGCCGGCGCGGCCGAGGTGCACGTGCGCATCAACAGTCCCGAGGTCGAGTGGCCGTGCTTCTATGGCATCGATACCGGTGTGCAGAAGCAGCTCATCAGCGCGAATAAGTCGGTTGGCGAGATTTGCGAATACATCGGGGCCGATTCGCTCGCCTTCCTTTCCGTTCAGGGCTTGCTTGCGAGTCTGCCCAAGCGCGGCTACTGCACGGCGTGCTTTACGGGAGTCTATCCGGTGGCGATACCGTCGAGCTTTGGCCGGGACAAGTTCATGGCGGGCTACGACCCCTGCAACCTCACGCAGGCCGAGGCAATCGGCGAGGCGGCAGTGACCTCCAAGGACCGCGACCGCAGCTGGGAAGAGGAGCACGGCGTTCGATAGCCGCTGATGGTAGAATCCAAGCGAGCCGCAAGGTATTGGGGTGCGTGCGGCACCTCGATGCTGGTGGCTGGGCTGTATGCGAACGTCGGGGCGCAGGCCTCGGCTTTACGAGGGAGATCCCATGGCGTCATACGAGGGAAAGCGTTTTCGCGGTGACGGCGAGAGGCTGTCGTCCACGGGAGGGGCTGCCGGAGGTTCCCGGTTTGCCAGGGGTGCTCGGTCTGCTGGCGGCGCCGGCTCTGCCGAAGGTGTTCGCCCCGCCGGCGGGTCCCGGTTTGCCGATGGAGCCAAGCCTGCCGGAGACCCTCGCTCCGCCGGTGGCGCCCGGTTTGCTGGCAACGCTCGTTCCGCCGGAGCCGCCCACCCTGCCGATGGCACTCGTCTTTCCGGTAACGCCCGCCCTGCCGGTGGCGCCCGTCCCACCGGCGATGCCCGGCCGGGAAGCCATTTCTCGGGTGCATCTTCGAGGGGCGACGGCGCGGCCTCCGCGGGTGCGCCCGCTCGCCATGCCACGCAGCCCGGTTCAGCTTCCCACGCTGCGGGTCCGTCCGGGGCTTCGCGCTCTGCTGTTCAGCCCCCTGCGCGCATTCAGACTTCGCGCTCTCAGCGAGCAAATCGCGCTCATGCTTCGTACCAGCCGGAGGGCGCGGCGCAGAGCTATGCCTCCTCTGCCGTTCCGCGTGGTCGAGCTGCTTCCCGCGGTGCAGCGTCCGCCCATGCTCGGGGTGGTTCCTCGGGCGGCCGTCGCGGGCCGGGTGGCGGGCACGGATCGGGGCGTGACGATCGCGAGAGAACGGGCGCCGGGCGCGGCAAGCGCAACATCGTCTCGTACGTTCTCATCGGCATCGGCGTTGTGTTGCTGCTCGTTGCCGCTGGCATCTTCATTTGGGCGCAGTTGGGCTACCGTCAGGCCGCCGAGACCTACTCGAACCTCACCCAGTACGTCACGGTAGACTCCGAGGGCGACGGCATTCCCGTTGTGGACTGGGACGCGCTCAAGGCGCAGAACGAAGACATCGTCGCGTGGATCTACGTGCCCGGTACCGATATCAGCTATCCCGTGGTGCAGGGCGAGACCAACGATGAATACCTGCGCACGCTGCCCGATGGCACGTGGAACAACAACGGCAGCATCATGCTCGATTGCGACCAGACGGCGCCCGGCATGGTAGACCAGCAGACCACGGTTTACGGCCACCATATGAACGACGGCTCCATGTTCCAGCCCATCGAGCAAACGCTCGACCAGGCAAGCTTCGATGCCATGGACACCGTGTATTACCTCACGCCCGATGCTACCTACAAGCTCACGCCGCTGTTCACCGCGCGCGTGGAGGAAAGCTATGTGGAGGCGCGGCAGGCCAATTTCGGAGACACAGCGGCTCTGCAGCAGTACCTGACGGACCTCCGCTCCTATGCCCAGGCGGAGGCGTCCGACGTTGACGAGCGCCTTTCCCAGACCGAGCAGGTGCTATCGCTCGTTACCTGCAGCGGCATGGCTCCCGCAGATCACCGTGCGGTCATGGTGTGCACCATCGCCGAGGAAACGCCGGCTGCTGGCGCCTCGTCAACTGCAGAATAGGCGGTTTTCTTGTGCGCGAGCCCGCTCGAAAGGCCCGTCAATGGCCCCCGGGGCAATGTCGTTGCAAGTTTTGGGCACTTGAATGCGGGACCACGAAGTAGATCCCGTTCGGCCACCTCTGTAACCTGCGGTTTTCTTGCGTTTGATGCGCGGTCTACTCGGGCTCTCTCAGATGAAGTGCCCAAAACTTGAAAGAAGGCAGGCACGTGGCTTGCGTGCATCCTCACGACTCCTGCGAGCTCCCGCATCGAGCTGGTATGATGGCAGGAGGAAACGTTCCTCCACGGAAAGGATTCGCGTATGAGCGAGACAGCTAGGCACATCACGTATGAAGATGCCGGCGTAGATACTGCCGAAGGGGGCCGTGCCGTCGACGCCATCAAGCAGATGGTTGCCGAGACGTCTCGCCCTGAGGTTATCGGCGGTATCGGCGGGTTCGGTGGCTTGTTCTCCGCTGCGGCCCTCAAAGACATGGAGGATCCCATCCTCATCAGCGGCACCGACGGCGTGGGCACCAAGCTCGTGTTGGCGCAGGTGCTCGATCGCCACGAGACCGTGGGCCAGGATCTTGTTGCCATGTGCGTGAACGATATCCTTGCGAGCGGCGCCGAGCCCCTCTTCTTCTTGGACTATGTCGCCATCGGTCATATCGAGGCCGAGCACATGGCCAAGATCGTAAAGGGCGTGGCCGATGGCTGCAAGCTTGCGGGCTGTGCGCTCGTGGGCGGCGAGATGGCCGAGCACCCAGGCGTTATGCGCCCGGACGATTACGATATGGCGGGCTTCACGGTGGGCGTGGTCGATCGGCCCAAGATGCTCGATCCCTCCAACGTGCGCCCCGGCGATGTGATCATCGGGTTGCCCAGCTCTGGCATCCATTCCAACGGCTATTCGCTCGTGCGCCGCGTGATTGGCGTTGATGGCCTTGTGCCGGGAACGCCCGAGGCCGAGGCCAAGCGTGCCGAACTCGAGCAGCCTGTGCCCGAGCTTGGTGGAGAGAGCCTGGCCGACGCCCTGCTCGCTCCCACGCGCATCTACGTCAAGCCCGTTCTCGGGCTTCTGCGCTCCGAGGCGGGCGCCCGCGTCCACGCAATTGCGCACATCACGGGCGGTGGCATCACCGAAAACCTCAATCGCGCGCTCGCGCCGGATGTGGACGCCGTGGTAGAGCGCACCGTGTCGCCGACGGGCTTCTCGATGGGCTGGGATGTGCCGCCCGTCATCTCCTATATCTCCCGCGCCGCGGGCCTCACGCCCAACGAGGCGTGCAAGACGTTCAACATGGGCGCTGGCCTTATGGTCATCTGCCCGGCCGATGCCGAGGACGCGGTCGTAGCCGAGCTTGAGGCTCAGGGCGAGCGCCCGTTCCGCGTGGGCACGTGCGTTGCCGGCTCCGGCAAGGTGGTGTACAGCGATGAGCGATAACGAGAATCGCTCCACCTGTCAGGAGGCTACGGCTCCCGCAGGTGTGGACGAGGCATATCGCGCCGCTGTCGAGGAGGCCGGTCTCCCGCCCGAGGCGCTCCCGAGCGATTCGTTCTTCGCGCCCTCCGTTGAGCGCGAGGTCGATCGCGCCCGCGCCGAGGCGGTCGCCGCTGCCCGCTCTGCCGCCATGGGTTCCTCCGAGCCATCGGAAACGCTTGCGGCAAGCCCTGTCTACCAGGCCGCGTTTGCCGAGGCGCGCCGACGCATCGAGCAGCTCGAGGCGGCTTTCGACGTGGAGGCCGGAAACGCGCTGCAGGCTCGTCGTGCCGCCGCGCGTGCGGCGGGCGAGGACCTTCCGCCGCTTAAGATCGGCGTGCTCATCTCGGGGTCGGGCACCAACTTGCAGGCGCTTATCGACGAGATCGCCTCCGGCAACCTCAATGCCGAGATCGTGCTCGTGGTCTCGAGTCGGCCGAGTGCGGCGGGGCTCAAGCGTGCCGCGGCGGCAGGAATCCAGACTCTTGCGCTCTCCAAAGAGATATACGCCGACCCCTGGGACGCCGATGAGGTCATCGCCACCGAGCTCAAGCGCGCCGGAGCCGAGTACATCGTCATGGCGGGCTACATGCGCAAGGTGCACGAGCCTCTGCTTATGCTTTGGCCCAACCGCGTGGTGAATCTGCATCCAGCGCTGCTGCCGAGCTTCCAGGGAGCGCACGGCATTCAGGATGCCTACGATCGCGGCGTCAAGGTCACCGGCGTGACGGTGCATTTCGCTAACGCCGTCTACGACCAGGGGCCCATCATCGCGCAGGAGCCTGTTCGCGTCGAAGAGGGCTGGTCGGTCGATGAACTCGAAGCGGCTATCCACGCGGTCGAGCATCGCCTGTATCCGCAGGTAGTCGAGCTTCTCGCCGAGGGACGCGTTCAGGTGCGCGAGGACCTTACCGTTTCCATCGATCGGTCGTAGCCAATCGTTCTCATACAACCCTCGCTCGCGGTTTGAATCAGCGGGCCCTTTCCGGAATGAGCCGTCTCCCACTCACGGGCTTTTGCCTAAAGGGGGCAGTTCAGAACCGGGGAGGGCCCGTACCTTTAGCATGATGCTTCGGCTGAGTCTTTCTTGCACCTTGCATGCGGGTGCGAGCAGCGTAGTATCATAGGCCTAGCAATTTCCGCTTGAACGGCAAGGAATGTCCTCATGTCTATGAACAAAGCCAACACGCCGGGCGCGCAGAAGGCCACGAGCCGCAAGCGCTCGGACAAGAACGCTCACCCGCGTACCGCGTCCCAGCAGGTCAAACAGCCCACGAAGGCAGATTTCAAGCGTGAGAATCGCAAGAAGATGGGCACGGGCGTCAAGTACGTGCTCGTAGCGATTGGAGTGCTCGCCATGGTGCTGTCGGTCACAAGCGTTGCGTGCTCGGGCATCCTTAACCAGGTGTCCAACGGCAATGGCTACGAGCTTACCGGTGGCGTGGCGGCAACGGTGAACGGCGTCAAGATTACGGAAGATACCGTTACCGAGCAGATCATGAGCACGCGCTCTTCGTTGGGCTACGACAGCGATGAGGACTGGGCCAACTATCTTGCGAGCAGCGGCATGACGCCCGAAAGCTACCGCGAGAGCGTTATCGATAGCATCGCCGGCCAGCTGCTCGTGAGCCAGGCCGAGCGCGACAACAACATTACGGTAAGCGACGAGGAGGTCGACGAGGCATGGCAGGAGGCCGTTGCCAACTATGACTCCGAGGACGCCTTTATCGAGCTCCTGTCGCAGATTGGGTATACCGAGGAGACGTATCGGGAGAGCCTGCGCCAGAACCTCATGACCCAGAAGCTCTACGATGCGGTCGCGCCGGTCGATGATCCCACGGACGACGAGATCATCGCCTACGCGAACGAGAACCTCGACACCTATAACGGCGCCAAGCGCTCGTCCCACATTCTGATCAAGGTCGACTCCGAGGCCGACGACGCCACCAAGGAGGAAGCAAAGCAGAAGGCACAGGACATCCTCGACCAGATTAACGCGGGCGAGATCTCGTTCGAAGACGCCGCGAAGGAGTACTCCGAGGACAGCTCTGCGAGCAACGGCGGCGACGTGGGCTGGGATAAGCTCTCTTCGTTTGTCGAGGCGTACCAGACGGCGCTCGACGGGCTTGAGAAGGGGCAGATCAGCGGCGTGGTGGAATCCGACTACGGGTACCACATCATTCAGTGCACCGATGTCTTTAGCGTAGACGGCGAGGTGACGTCGATCGATCAGATCCCCGAGGCCCTGCGCGACACGTTCTCGAGCAGCGTTAAGTCGACCAACCAGCGCATCGCGTACAACGATTGGCTTACGGCCACGCGCGAAGAGGCCGACATCCAGATCAACGATATGCCGGAAAACGTGCCGTATAACGTTGATATGAGCTCGGCGAGCTCGAGTGATGCGAGCACCGACGAGGCTTCTACCGGCGAGGACGCGCAGGGTTCGTCAAGCGAATAGGCCCGGGGTCGGTAGGTTAATACCGTCCAGACGCGGCAGACAGGCGAACATCGTTCAGGCACGGCAGACAAGCAGCGCCCGGGCACGGCCCGCAGGCGAGTGAGGAGATATCGATGACCAACGAAGAGCTGCATAACGAGATGGTTGCCGCGATGAAGGCGAAGGACAAGGTGCGCCTTTCCATCGTTCGCCAGGTGATGGGCGAGGTGAAGAACCTCGAGGTGAACGAGCGCCGCGATGCAACCGAAGAAGACGTTAACACCATGATCAAGCGCCTTATCAAGCAGACGACCGAGACGCTCGAGATGTCGCGCAAAGCTGGGAACAACCAGGAGCGCACCGACACCCTGACCCAGCAGGTTGAGATTTTGGAGAGCCTGCTGCCCGAGCAGCTCTCTGGCGATGCGCTGGTTGAGCTTATCGAGAGGACCATCGCCGAGGTTGGGGCTGCGACGCGCAAGGATATGGGGCGCGTGATGGGTGCGCTCAACAAGGCGACGGGCGGAAACTTCGACAAGGCGGCTGCTGCCAAGGAGGTCGGCGCCCGCCTCGCGTAAGGAATCGGCTCGCACGTGGGTCTAGGCGCGGGCGACATGCCTCCGCGCTGTTGAAACGGGTCCGTTGGAGCAGGGTATCCGCTTCGTCGGGCCCGTATTGTGTGGAAAACTGGAACGAACAATGCGAAGACCCTACGGCGCTTGGTTTCCAATACAGGAAAAGGGTCGAACGGAGGCGTAAATCTACCCGCCCTGTTCTGACGAGCTCCTGTTTTGCATTGCCAGCGAGATTGCCGGTCCTGGATGAGGAGATTCCGCACCGTTAACCTTGCTTCGCTCTGCCCCCACCTGTACGTGCGCCCCTGGAGCAATGGGCATGCTGCTCCTTGTAGGTTTCACGCTAGCAAGGAGACTTCATGAGCGGCGCCACTGGTGCAGCCTCCCCTTAGGGATGCAGCAGTCCACATCGGGGCGGGTCCAGAGGGCTCGCCCCGTTGCTGTATGTATCAAAGTGACAGAATGAAACCAAATTGGGTATACTTAATTCCATTACTGCAGATGTACGGCGTGTTGCTGCTCGGTTTCATGTTTATTGCGAGCTAACGGTATATGGTGAGTGATAGGGCGCGCACCCGTACAATAGGGCGTATTCAAATCGCATAGCTGTGCGTTTTGAGGCTCGGGCCTCGGGCTTGGGCGCGCGTATCGTGAAAGGAAGGGACCTCGTCCATGGCAAATATGATCGAGATCCGCGGTCTCAATAAGTACTTCGGCGACCTTCACGTGCTGAAGGATATCAACCTGACCGTCGAGGCGGGCGAGAAGCTCGTGGTCATCGGACCGTCTGGCTCCGGCAAGTCCACGCTCATCCGCTGCATCGATTGGCTCGAGGAGCCCACCACAGGCGAGGTGCTCATCGATGGGCAGCTCGTGACGAAGAAAAACCATCTTGAGATGGCGCGCAAGTATTCGTCGATGGTGTTCCAGCAGTTCAATCTCTACCCGAACATGACGGTGCTCGGCAACCTCACCTTGGCTCCCATCAAGCTCCAGAAGAAGAGCAAGGAAGAGGCCACGAAGACCGCCATGGCCGCGCTCGAGCGCGTTGGCCTCGCGCAGAAGGCGGGAGAATACCCGCAGAATCTTTCCGGTGGCCAGCAGCAGCGCGTTGCCATCGCGCGCGCTATGTGCACCAAGCAGCCCATCATCTTGTTCGACGAGCCCACATCGGCCCTCGACCCGGAGATGATCCAGGAGGTGCTCGACGTTATGATCGAGCTCGCCCACGAGAACATCACCATGGTCTGCGTCACGCACGAGATGAACTTCGCCAAGCAGGTTGCCGACCGCGTAATCTTCATGGATGACGGCCAGATTCTGGAGGAGGGCACTCCGGAGCACTTCTTCACCAACCCGCAGAACCCGCGTTGCCAGGACTTCCTCAATAAGATCCTGCATTAGCGAACGCGATTATCTTTCGGCTTCGTGATGTCTCGGCGCCGATAGATATACGCCTAGCCGGTGCACGCTATCGCCGGCTTGGCGCCCGATTCCGAACGAAAGGGGTATCAATCATGGCTATGACTCGTCGCAACTTCATCAAGGCGTTCGGCGCAGCGGCAACGGTGGCGGGCCTTGGGCTCGCTGGTTGCAGCGGCGGCGACAGCGGCTCGGGCTCCGCTTCGGGCGATAGCGCTTCCAAGCTGCAGACCATCAAGGACCGTGGCGTGCTCAACTGCGGCGTTAAGGCCGACGTTCTTGGCTATGGTTACCTGAACACCGAGACCAACGAGTACGAGGGCCTCGAGATCGACCTGTGCTACCAGATCGCGGCCGCCGTGCTCGAGACCACGTACGAGGAGGCCAAGGAGCAGGGGCTGTGCGAGTTCACCACGGTGACGCCTTCCACCCGCGGCACGCTCATCGACTCCGGCCAGCTCGACATCGTGGCTGCCACCTACACCATCACGCCCGAGCGCGAGGAGGACTGGGACTTCTCCACGCCGTACCGCACCGACTCCGTGGGCATCATGGTCAAGTCGGCCAACGGCTGGACTTCGATGGAAGACCTGGACGGCCAGACCATCGGCGTGTCCACCGGCTCCACCACGCAGCAGCTCGTTGAGCAGATGATCGAGGACAACGGCTTCAACTGCACGCCCAACTTCACTGAGTACCAGTCGTACCCCGAGATCAAGGACGCGCTCGACGCCGGCATGGTCCAGGCCTTCGCCATGGACCGCTCCACCCTCAACACCTATATGGACGACACCGTCGAGCTGCTCCAGCCCGAGATTGAGTTCGGTACGCAGGATTACGGCGTTGCCACCCAGAAGGGCTGCGACCTTTCCAAGGTCGTTGACGACACCGTGAACGAGCTGCTCGAGAGCGGCTGGATTGACGAGGAAATCGAGACCTGGGGCCTCGTCTAACGATTACAGGGAAATGGACGGCGGGCTCTCGGCTTTTGGCCGCGGGCCCGCTCCGTGTCCCAAAAGGAGGCCGGCGCGCGGGCCTATACGATTGCGCCCGCCGCGCCGCACAGGATATGCCGCTACGCGCCGGTCCCCTTTTGGAACATGCGGGAAAGGAACGTCATGCTAGAAAGCCTACTTGATCCCCGGCGCTGGCAGATCACCTTTGATTCGATCGATGCGTTTTGGGACGGGTTCTTTGTCACGCTGCAGGTGGTCGTCTGGGGCCTGATCTTGGCTCTCGCACTCGGCACGATCCTGGGCGTGTTCTCGACCACGCGCTCGCGCGTGCTGCGCGCCATCAGCCGCGTGTATGTCGAGTTCTACCAGAACACGCCGCTGCCGGTGCAGGTCATCTTCATGTACCTCATGGGGCCGCAGCTTCTGCAGCTTGCCACGGGCTCGGCCGCGCCGGTGCCCATTCCGTCTGTAGTGCTCGGTTTCGTGGGCGTTGGCCTGTACCACGCCGCGTATGTGGCCGAGGTTATCCGCACCGGTATCGAGGCGGTTCCGCGCGGGCAGATGGAGGCTGCGCTCTCTCAGGGCTTTACGCGCGTGCAGGCGTATATCTACATCATCCTGCCCCAGACGTTTAAGGTGATTCTCCCGCCGCTGTGCAACCAGGCGCTCAACCTGGTGAAGAACAGCTCGGTGCTCGCGCTCGTGGCGGGCGGCGACCTTATGTATCGCTCCAACAGCTTCGTGGGCACCTATGGCTACCTGCAGGGCTAT
>ERZ1032461.460-NODE-460-length-11029-cov-13.003280_pt1 | contig 11029 bp, 10 predicted proteins | sample MGYA00517098_ERZ1032461 | MGnify/ENA primary metagenome ERZ1032461 (study PRJEB33719, sample SAMN04261332) | wastewater metagenome | biome: periurban shantytown; feature: human; material: feces | host: Homo sapiens | place: Peru: Lima | collected 2013-01-26 ...
GAGCTTCATGATCAAATCAGGTATGACGTGTATCTGATCAACCGATTGATTTCTGCCCTGAAAAGAAAGCAGCAGGCTTATTTCCATGATGCCCGAGAAATATATGGGAAGTTAGAGGAAACCAACGAGTGTGGGAAAAATTAAAAAATGCGGCGCTATATACATATGATGCGCCGCACCACCCCCGTTGAACCTTCAGAACCTCTAGAACCCGTTGAACCTTTTAACTGGAGGCGAATTCCATGTCTTATCGTACAGTCCTCATCGAGAACAACCGCATGATGCTTGAGCGGCTGTCGAGCGTGATCAGAAACAGCCCGGGCTTCGAGCTGTCAGCGAGGTATCAGACCGCGGGCGATGCTCTGGGGCAGATGCAGGCATTCAGTCCGAATCTGATCCTTCTGGATATCGACTGCGAGCTCAATGTTAGTCTGCTTTCCGATCTCAAGAAGAATTGCGGGCAGGCCCTGATCATCTGTCTCTCCCGCCGCTGGGACTCGGAGGCGCAGGCCAGGCTGCTGCGTGGCGGCGCGCAGGGGTATATGATCAAGCCGTTCACGCCGGATGAGCTGCAGGCGGCGGTCAGGAATGCGGACCGCGCCTCGCTGCGCTCGTCTGCGCGTGTGATCTCCTTCTTCAGCCCGAAGGGAAAGAGCGGCAAGACGACATTGATCTCCAATCTCGCCGCGAGCATCGCCAAGAGGACGGGAGAGCCTGTCGCGATCCTTGACTGTGACCTGCAGTTCGGTGATATGGCGGTCTTTTTCAATCTGAATCCGCAAACGACCCTGGTCGAAGCGGTGCGGGATATCAAGTTTCTCTCGCCGGTGACGCTGAAGTCGTACTTCATTGATGCCAGAAGGAATCTGCAGATACTTTGCGGGCCGGCAAAGCCGGATCTTGCGGAGTCTGTCACACTGGATGCGCTGACGCAGCTCATCCATATGACGCGGAGCCTCTACAGCTACGTCTTGATCGATCTGCCTTCGGGATTTTCCGATATTTCCGCGACGGCCTGTGAGCTCTCCGATGAGACGGTCCTGATGGCGATGTACAATGGCGGCTACGAGACGATGCATATGAAGCGCGCACTGGAGATCTTCAAGGCATGGGACGACTACCGGGAGCGCATCTATCCGCTCTTCACCCGTGTCTCGCCGTTTGACGACGCGGAGAAGGAGCGTCTCTCCAAAGAGCTAGGCTATCCTGTTGCAGCCATCATCCCGAATGAATATGTCCGTGTCTCGGAGGCGGCTGACAATGGCCGCCTCGTCGTAGACGAGGATCCCGGCAGCCCCTTTGCCAAGGCCGTCGATGCACTCGCAGAGAAGATCATTAGTAAGTAGTGACTGGTGACTAGTAGCTGGGGATTATGTATTTTTCCCCAACTGAGCAGGCTCCTGGAGAGGGGGCGCGCCAAAGGCGGCGGATAGATTCCCATAGCGTCAGCCAGACAAATGCTGTACAACCCTGATTTCCAAGAAAGGAGCAAACCATCTATGATCTTTATCATCTCGCTGTTTTGCGCCTTTCTTTTCTTTTTCATCCTGTTCTTCCTGCTCGGTCATGCGCTGAAAAAGAAGCAGGTGGTGTCTGAGCGTCTGCAGCAGTATGCGGACTATCTCGATGTGAAGGAGACGGAAGAGGAGCAGATCTCGACCGGGCAGAAGCTCCGCCGTGCCTTCCGCAAGCGCATGCGGAGGGTCGGGGGAAGGAAGACCGCTTCGAAGCTCGATCTCATGATGCATCGCGCAGGACTGCCGCTGCTCGGCTTCGAAATGGTCGTGATCTCCTTCGGGGTGAGCATTCTTGCTTTTCTCATGGCGCTCCTGGTCACAGGGGAGGGCGGCGCTGCGCTGCTCTTTGCCCTCCTCGTTTTCCTTTTCCAGTGGGGCTATGTGAAGTACCGGATCGACAAGCGGCTGAAGGCGTTTCTCTACCAGATGGCTGACTGTCTGACGCTGATTTCCAATTCTCTGAGGGCGGGCTTCTCCTTCCTGCAGACGATCGAGATCATTTCCAAGGAAATGAAGCCGCCCGTCAGCACGGAATTTGCCCGTGTCCTTCGCGAGACGAATCTGGGGAAGCCTTTGGACCGTGCGCTGACGGAGATGGACAGGCGTGTGGGCAGCCCTGACTTCTCGCTCATCGTCACGGCGGTGCTCATTCAGCAGCAGGTCGGCGGAAATCTGGCCGACATCATTGATATCATCCGCGATACCATCTTAGACCGCATCCGGCTGCGCGGCGAGATCAAGACACTGACCGCGCAGGGGCGTATGGCAGGCATGATCCTTGCCGCTCTTCCGATCGCGATGGGGCTCTTCATGTACATCATGTCGCCGGAATATATGCGCCCGCTCCTCACGACACGCATAGGTCAGATCGCGATCGGTGTCGCCCTCGTGATGGAAGTCATAGGCTTCTACATCATTCATAAGATCGTAGATATCAAGGTATAGAGGTTGTCGGGTTCAGGTGGATGGGTTCAGGGTTAGCCCTTGGGGCGGCTCGTCCTTTGATTCCGTTTGAAAGGCTCGTTTGAATGAGAAATGAGAAATGCGAATGGTGGTGCGGCGCCAGATCCTTCGACTCAGTTCTCACTGTTCCGCCTTTACATGATCGAACATCCGACATTTCACTCCGCTCAGGATGACGAAATGCGCCGTAAAGTATAAATTGTGGCGATGCCCGAAGGTGGCATTTCAGTCACTAGCCACTCGAGGCTCCTAATCCCTAGCCACTAATCCCTAGCTACTAATCTCTAGTCACCAGTCACCAGTCACTAGTCACCCGTCACTAGTCACCCGTCACCATTCCCGCGAAAGGAGAAACGAAGCATTATGAAACGACAAAAAGGGCAGGATATCGTCGAATTTGCACTGCTGCTGCCGATCTTCCTCCTCGTTCTCTGCGGGATCATCTATTGCGGCTTCATGTTCGGGGATTACCAGACCGTGCAGGGCATCGTGAGAAATGCGGCGCGCGAAGCGGCTGTGGTGGAGCCGACAAAGGATGAAATGAATCCGACAGAGCTGAAATACGACTATCAAAAAATCAAAGACAAATACAATACCATTTTGAAAAATGAGAATGTGATCACCCATTTATATGTACCGGATGTATCGGGCGAAAATGGGATTCGGATCGATCTGGGGTCTCATCTGAAAACGACCCTGCCTGATGCCAGTATTCCCGATGATTCTGTGGGTGCGGTGCTGACGATGAAGCTTACCACAAGTGACATTTCTTTCGTGAATTATATGCAAAATGTCGTGGGTATCCCAAAGGAATATACTGTCAGCTGTTTCATGTATAGAGAAAAGACCAGCACCTGAGATGCCATTTCGAGCGAAGCGAGATGAGGGGGCTACGCAACGGTATATCCCACATTTCTTATTTCTCATTCAAGCGAGACTTTCATACGCGATCAAGGGACGGCATGCCCCACGAGCTGACCGGAGCTCTTACTTATTTCGACAAGGAAGGTGAAGACTTTGAAACTTCTGGAACGTCTTGGCCGCCGTGACGGCACCGAGAAAAAAGAACAGGCCGCTATATTTGCCGGCCGGACGAACAACGCCCACGAAGAGGGATACCAGGAGCTGAAAAACGGAATTCACCGGCGTATCGTCGATGACATGACCGCTGAGCAGCAGCAGGTCTTGGACGGCAGGCATACGCGCCAGGAGGTCGAGGCGGTCATCACCCGCTATGTGCAGCGTGTGGTCGAGGAGGATCCCTTTGCCGTTCCGCGCGGCGAGCGTTCGCGTCTGGTATCGGATATCTGTGATGAGATCTTAGGGCTTGGCCCGATCGAGCCATTCCTGAAGGATGATGCCGTGACGGAGATCATGATCAACGGGCCGAAGAAGATCTATGTGGAAAAGATGGGCAAGATCCATCTGACGCAGGCTCGTTTTCAGGATCAGGCACACCTGATGGCGATCATCGAGAAGATCGTGTCGCCGCTGGGCCGTCACGTCGATGAAGCATCGCCGATCGTCGATGCGCGTCTCGAAGACGGTTCTCGTGTCAATATCGTCATCCCGCCGCTTTCTCTGTCCGGGCCGTGCGTGACGATCCGTAAATTCTCCCGGATACCGCTCTTGATCGAGGATCTGATCGCCTATGGCACCCTTTCGGAGCAGATGGCCTCATTCCTGCGCGCCTGTGTCAAGGCGAAGCTGAATATCATGGTCAGCGGCGGTACCGGCTCCGGTAAGACGACCACGCTGAATGTACTTTCTTCCTTCATCCCCTCCGATGAACGCATTGTCACCATCGAAGATGCCGCCGAGCTCCGCCTTGAGCAGCCGCATGTCGTGACGCTCGAGTCCCGTCCGCCGAATATAGAGGGCAAGGGCGCGGTCACGATCAGAGATCTTGTGAAGAATGCTCTCCGTATGCGCCCGGACCGCATCATCGTCGGCGAAGTCAGAGGCGGCGAGGCGCTCGATATGCTGCAGGCGATGAATACCGGCCATGACGGCTCACTCACGACGGCGCATGCGAACAGTCCGCGTGATGTGCTCTCGCGTCTGGAAACGATGGTCCTTATGAGCGGCTTCGATCTGCCGGTCACGGCGATCCGCAGCCAGATATCCTCCGCACTCGATCTCATCATTCATCAGTCCCGCATTCAGGACGGTTCCCGCAAGATCACATACATCACCGAAGTGCAGCAGATGGAAGGGAATGTGATCGTCCTGCAGGACCTTTTCCGCTACCATCAGACTGGCTTCGATGAAAACGGCAAGTCGCAGGGCTCCTTCGTGTATACAGGCCTCCAGCCGCAGTTTCTCACCAAGTTTAAGATCCACGGCGTGGACGCACCGAAGGATCTCTTCGGCCGCGTGCCGGAAGGGGACTGGGAAGAATGACGTGAAGGGTTCAGGGTTCAGGTTGGCGGGTTCAGGGTTGTGGTGCGGCGCATAAAAATCAAAAGCGCCGCAAAATTTTGATAGCGCTTCGCGCGTAGCGTCATTTCGAGCGAAGTCGAGAAATCTTCCTTGCAGACCGATGACTGGCGCGTGTTTGAAAACAGAAATAGGCAGCGCCAAGTGTCGTTTCCTTAAGGAAACACTTCTTCATTCCTATTTTCGGGCATCGCCCTATAAATATTCGCGGCGCAGCCGCCACCTTCATTTCTAATTCCTAATTTCTAATTCCTAATTCCTCGAACCGAGGTGACACTCCATGCTTGCATTTTCTATCGCGATTGCGATCTCCTTGTTTGTTTTTATCATGATGACGCTCATCGTACTTCGGCAATCGGACTCGCAGCGTGAGATGCAGCGGCGTCTGGATCAGTTTATGGATCCTTCTGCCGAAGAAGAGATGGTGGATCCGGACGATCTTCGGAAGATTCCCTTCCTGCAGCGTACGGTCGGCCGTGTGCTGGGCGATCTGATGGATACGCTCTCCTACTTCGCTCCGGCGGCGATCCCGAAGCTCATGGAGCGGCGCATCATGCTCGCCGGCAAGCAGGGCGTGTGGAAGGTCGCTCATTTCGCCGGCCTTTGGTTTCTGTGCCTTGCGCTCGGTCTCGCATTCGGCTTTTGGTATGCGGGGCGGGGCGTCTATACAGCGCCGCAGTTCTTCCTCATCGTTCTTGGATGGGGATTCATGGGGGCGCTTCTCCCTTTCGGTGTCCTGAATCATATCATCAAGAAACGCCAGTCTCTCATCACGCAGCAGCTGCCGGATGTGCTGGACCTTCTGGCGATCTCTGTGCAGGCAGGGCTCTCCTTCGATGCGGCGCTTCGCAAGGTCGTCGAGCGCATGAAGGGGCCCTTGATCGATGAGCTTTCCCGCATGCTCCGTGATGTACGCATGGGGATGACCCGTCGCCGCTCGATGCAGTTCATGGCGAAGCGCTGTGATGTGCAGGACGTGTACCTCTTCGTCATGTCCGTCACGCAGTCGGAGCGTCTCGGTGCTTCCATGTCGGATACGCTGACGATCCAGGCTGACAATATGAGAAATGTCCGCCGCCAGCGGGCGCGGACGAAGGCGATGAAGGCGCCGGTTAAGATGGTCTTCCCTCTCGTCTTCTGCATTTTCCCTGCGATCTTCGTGGTGGCGCTCCTGCCATCGCTCCTCTCTCTCATGGAAACCATGGGGAAAAAATAACTGGCAGCGCGAGCTGGCAGTTATTTTTTCCCCATGGGATGTATAAGCCGTGGCGCAGCGATGCCGCCGGGAGCAAGGCGGTGTCGGCTTCGTCGCAGAGCCGGATGCGAGTCACGATTTTCCCAAAGGAGCTTTTATGATCGAAACATGGATACTCACGAATGGCGAGCGCGCCATCTCTGTCGAAGTCGAGACAGCTCGCTCGTGGTGGGCGCGGTTCAAAGGCCTCATGCTCTGTGCGCCCCTTGATGAAGGACGTGGACTGTACCTCGAGAAGACGAACAGCATCCACATGTGCTTCATGCGTTTTGCGATCGATGCGGTGTATTTCGATGGAGAAGGCCGCGTGGTGAAGGTCGTCCCTCATCTTGCGCCGTGGCTTGGCCTCTCCGCCTGCCTCCGTGCGAAAGGGTGCTTGGAGATGAAGGCGGGCGAAGCGAATCGGCTGGGCATCCAAGTGGGGATGGTGCGGGCTTAGAAGTGAGACGTGTGGGAAGGGCGCACGCCCTGCGCGCGCTCTCTCCCCTTGCTGATTTCCCCTTTGCCCCTTATAATAGAAAGAACAACTCAGCAAAGGAGACATATCATGGAAGGATCCACCAGCAGTATCATCTTTATCGCTCTCATCACGACGCTCCTCGTCGTATTCAATTACCGCACCATGCGCTTCAAGAAAAATGTGGCGGACATCGTGCAGCAGATCCTTGCACATAACAAGCGGGACAGGATGCTTCGGAATCAGGAGTTCGTCCACTACTTCCTTTCGAGCGGAAATATCTGGCTCGCGCACATGGATGCGGACTTCAGAAAGACTGTCATGGTGCAGACCGGCGTCTCGGTGCTCTCTATCGTGGGCGGGCTTGCGCTCATCGCGGCCTGCGTCTTCTGCGAAGTGTATCCGCTTGCACTCTACCCGGTCGCGATGCTCGTCTTTGCATGGAAGGTGGGATTCTCCTTCGAGACCATTTCCAAGGATGAGAAGGTAAATGCGCGCCGTGCGATGGAAAACTATAAGAAACAGTATCCGAATGATCCCACGGTGAAGCAGAATAAGTGCTTGGACAAGTCTCCGGCTTGGTACATGACGGCGAAGAAGCTGGCAAAGACCGGCAGTCTCGGCCGCGGCAAGGCGGATGCGAAACCGGAAGCGAAGACGGTCGTTAAAAAAGGAAAGAAATAAAAAAGGGAGCTGTGCAGCGCACAGCTCTTTGTTGTAAATGAAGTGGGAAGGGTCAGCCCATGGGGCGTGCTGTCCCTTCATTGGGGATTGAAGCCTCGCTTGAATGAGAAATGAGAAATGAGAAATGGTGGTGGCGGCTTCGCCGCGAGTATATATGAAGCGATGCCCGAAGGTCTGCGGAGATAGGTTTCCCTCGTATTGTCAGCCTTCCCCTCGAGGGGAAGGTGCCCCATAGGGGCGGATAGGGCACAGGCGGCAGGAAAGACAGATGCGGAAAGCGGAACAGCTCGGCACATGTGGAAAAAGCGTAAGTCCCTCGCCGCGAATGACAAAGATTTCTCGCTCTGCTCGAAATGACAGTGCGAGAGTGCCACCAGTCACCAGTCCCTAGTCCCCAGCTACCAGCCACTCGCGGATCCTAATCCCTAGTCCCTAATCCCCAGCCACCAGTCACTAGTCCCCCATTGATACGAAAGAAGTGCATACGATGTCCTTTGAAAAAGTAAAAGAATATTTTGAGACCCTCGGCATGGGGGATCGCTGTATGGATCTTGCGGAGTCATCGGCGACGGTGGCGCTGGCGGCGCAGGCTCTCGGGACGGAGGAGGCACGCATCGCGAAAACGATGTCCTTCCTCTTGGATGACAAGCCGCTCATCATCGTCGTGGCGGGAGATGCCAGGGTGGATAATCACAAATTCAAGATGAGCTTTCACAAGAAGGCGAAGATGATCCCCGGCGCCGATTGTGAGAAGTACATTGGCCACCGCCCCGGCGGTGTGTGTCCCTTCTGTCTGCCGGAAGGCGTGCCGGTCTATCTGGATGTGTCCCTGAAACGCTTCGATATCGTTTATCCGGCGGCAGGCACGGACCATAGTGCGGTGAAGCTCAGCCTTCCGGAGCTGGAAAGGGCATCCGCTTCGCAGGGCTGGGTGGATGTATGCAAGAATTGGGAGAGCGAAGAGGGTTAGCCCAAAGGGCGAGCCGCCCCAAGGGCTAACCCTGAACCCTGAACCCTGAACCCTGAACCCTAATCACTCATATTTTTACGGAGTATCCCTATGATCGTTTCACAGTTCGGCGTCGAAAGCTGGATGGACCAGTACGAAGAAGACGCCAAGTACAATATCACAGACACCTGTGCGAAGCCTCTCTCGCTCGCAGAGCTTTTTTCGCTGGCGGGCGAGGATCGCACAGATTTTATGGATCGCTTTTTTGAAAGAGAGCAGACATACGGCACCATCTTCGGCTCGGAGAAGGTCAAGAAGGAGATCAGCCGTCTCTATACGAGTATCCGCCCGGAGGAGATCCTGACGGAGCATGGCGCGACGGGGGGAAACCAGCACATCTTCTTCTCGCTCATTCGCCCGGGGGATCGTGTGATCGCATTCTCCCCGAGCTATCAGCAGTTTTACTCGGCACCGGAAGCGCTCGGGGCGGAGGTGACGGTGCTGCGCCTTCGAAGAGAGAACGGCTATCTGCCGGACCTTGATGAGCTTTCGCAGGCAGCGGCGCGCGGCGTGCGCATGATCTGCCTCAACAATCCGAACAATCCGACGGGCACTCTGATCCCATCGGACATGATGAAGGACATCGTCACCATCGCGCGTCAGAGTGGCGCATACCTTTTCTGTGATGAGGTGTACAGTGGTGTTTCTATCGACGGAGCTCTTGCTCCTTCCGTTTGCGATCTCTATGAGAAGGGGATCGCGACCGGATCGATGTCGAAGGCCTTTTCGCTGGCCGGGCTTCGTCTCGGCTGGCTTGCGACCCATGACCGGCAGGCGCTCGCCCAGTTTCGCCGTGTGCGGGACTATGACCTTGTGAGCTGCGGGCTCTTCGATGAGGAGATCGCGGCGCTCGCCTTGGCGCACAAAGAAAAGATCCTCGCGAGAAACCGCGCTATTCTGGCAGCCAATCTTCCCATTCTGGATGCCTGGGTGAAGGGGGAGCCGCATGTCTCTTACGTGAGACCGACTGCCGGTACCATGGCACTTATGCATTATGATCTTTCCATCGGCTCGCGCGATTTCTGCCGCCGCATGTATGAGGAGACAGGCGCCTTCTGCGTCCCCGGCGACTGCTTCGATGAACCATTCTCTTTCCGTGTCGGCTACGGCCATGAGGCGGACGTACTGAGAAAAGGGCTGGATGCGGTGAGTGAATTTATCAGGCGCGTGACCGGTGTGAAGTGACTAAGAGACTGGGAGACATCAGACGCCCGCTTTGTCATTTCGAGCGAAGCGAGAAATCTTTTTTGCTTGCGGTCAGGGACTCACGCTTTCCCCACATGTGCCGCGCTGTTCCGCTTTCCTCATCTGTCTTTCATGCCGCCAGTGCCCTATCCGCCCCTTCGGGGCACCTTCCCCTCGAGGGGAAGGCTATTAAGTTCGGCGTTTCCTTAACATACGACGTTTTTCCACGCTCCTTGCCTAAACAGCGCAAAGCAAGTACAATAGAAGAAAGTTCCCCAAGGAGGCAAAGCTATGATTACACCAATGGACATTCATAATAAAACTTTCTCCAAAGGCCTGCGCGGCTACAGCGAGGAAGAGGTCAATGATTTCCTGCGCCAGATCGTCACTGACTACGAGCAGATCTATCGTGAGCACCGCGAGATGGAAGAGGAAATGGACCAGATGAAAGTGAAGCTCTCCAACTATGAGAGGATCTCGGATACCATGACGGCGACGCTCCAGCTTGCCAAGGATACCGCTGAGAACGTCAAGAAGAACGCGAAGAGAAATGCGGATATCCTGATCTCCAATGCCAAGATGGAAGGAGACAGACAGGTGAAAGACGCGGAGGACTATCGCCGCCGCCTGGCTGAGACCATGATCCATACGGAAGGAAATATGAAGAACTACGTGAGCAAGATCCGAAAGGATCTGGAGCTTGCGCTGGCATCCATCGATGCGCTGGAAAATCTGAAGGCTCCCATCGTCCCCGGCTATGCCTATCCGGCTGTCGAGCCGGAGGAGGAAGCGCCGGCAGAGGAAATTCCAACGGAAGAAGTACCGGATAAAGCCGCTCCTGCGGAAGAAACGCCCGTAGAAGAACCGGCGGAAGAGCCGGCACCAGACGCTGAAGGGACGCCGACCGAAGAACCGGCTTCGGCAGCAGAGGAAGCCGCTTCCGTAGAGGAAAAGCCGGAAGAAGAGAAAGAGGCGAAGTGACGGAGATGGCGTGACCGGTGATTTCCACCGCGGCGACGATCTTCCTTTTTACAAATTCCCCTTTTCTCGCGTATAACTATACGCATATTCATTGGAACGACAAAAAAGCCATTGGCACCTCCGCGCCGCCGATGGCTTTCTGCGTTTGATGCGACAGAGAAGCCGCTGTGATATCTTCACGGCGGCTTTTTGTGATGGAAAAGAAAGCGGCGGGAGCCGCACGCTGGAGCCGAAGGCAGGTGATATCGATTTTCACAAATTGCAATAAAAAAGACGATGTGAAATAACGATCATCTCATTTTCGCGTTCCATCTGCCGCGGGGACTGGCAGCTCTCATAGGAGTGACTGGGAAACCTTATCCCAGCTGTCTTTCATGCCATAGTCACCCTATCCGCCCCTTTCGGGCACCTTCCCCTAGAGGGGAAGGCTGCGATACGAGAATACCATCTTCTAAAAAAGGCGGCGAAGCCGCCACCTGAACCTTGAACCCTGAACCCTGAACCAAATGAAAGCAAAGTAAAAAGGGGCTGTGAAGAAA
>ERZ1032461.468-NODE-468-length-10925-cov-27.014719_pt1 | contig 10925 bp, 6 predicted proteins | sample MGYA00517098_ERZ1032461 | MGnify/ENA primary metagenome ERZ1032461 (study PRJEB33719, sample SAMN04261332) | wastewater metagenome | biome: periurban shantytown; feature: human; material: feces | host: Homo sapiens | place: Peru: Lima | collected 2013-01-26 ...
GCCTGCATGATGATTCCGGCGGAGCTCATCAGGAAATTCAGTTTCGTCTTCCTGATTATCGCTTTGCTTTTGCAGTCGCTGACGTTTACCCCCTTGGGCATCGATGTCCAAGGCAACAAAGGTTGGATCGGCCTTTTTGGATTTACCTTCCAGCCCGCCGAAGTCGTTAAGCTTGCGTTGTGCATATGGCTGCCGCGGGAACTGATCTACGCGCAGAAGCAGATAAACAAAGTCGGACCATATAAGGCATATCTCAAGTTGATTGCGTGGCTTGGTCTTGCATTGCTGTTGGTTGTGAGTGGCAAGGATCTTGGCACGGCCATGATTCTGTTCGCGATCGCAGGTGCCGCGTTGCTGTTGGGAGATTTTCCTGGCAAATGGTTGGCTATCGTGGCATGCGGCGGTGCGGTTTTGGTTGGCGGACTCGTTATCACCAGTCCGAACCGACTCAGCCGTATCATGGCCACATACCAAACTTGCTCCGCATCCGACATGCAGGGGGTCTGCTATCAGGCGGTGCATGGCAAATACGCCATGGCCTCCGGAGGTTTGCTTGGAGTGGGCATCGGCAATTCCGGAGAAAAATGGGGATATCTGCCGGAAGCGCACAACGATTTCATTTTCGCCATCATCGGTGAGGAAACGGGCTTTGTAGGCGCCTCTCTCGTCATTCTGCTGTTCTTGGTGCTTGGATGGTGCATGCTCGTGGTGGCTTTGCAATCGCAGGACAGGTACATCACTTTGGTATTGGCCAGCATTACCGTGTGGATCGTCGGCCAGGCATTCGTGAACATCGGCGTTGTGGTGGGATTGTTTCCGGTGATGGGTGTGCCATTGCCGTTTGTGTCCGCGGGCGGTTCGTCGTTGATTCTGTGTTTGGGCGCTGCAGGCGTAACCATCAGCATGATGAAGCAGCAGCCGCAGATCCAAGCGGAGATGCAGCGGGTCTGAGTGTCGGCTGCGACCGCAGCATACGCTACCGCGTATTGCGGTGTGCAAACGTAGATGAAATGTGAGCATCCGCGTGTGCGACGGTATGGCGCGCGGCGTACTGGGGTGCCGTGGGCTAAGCTCGTACACTATGAGCAATCAGAAGCATATCGTTCTTGCCGGCGGTGGTACGGCAGGTCATGTCAATCCTCTGCTCGCCGTGGCGCATGTGATTCGCGAGCTTGAACCAGACGCCGATATCGCAGTGGTGGGCACTGTCGTCGGCTTGGAACATGATTTGGTTCCCCAGGCCGGTTTCGAACTGGAAACCATTGAGAAGGTTCCTTTCCCACGCAGGCCCAATATGGCAGCGCTGAAGTTTCCCGCGCAGTGGAAGGCCGAAACGGCCAAAGTCCGTGACATTCTCACCCGTCATGAGGCGCAGGTGGTTGTCGGCTTCGGCGGATACACGTCCGCTCCCGTATATGCGGCAGCGCACAAGATGGGCATTCCGATCGCGATGCATGAGCAGAATGCCCGTGCCGGAATGGCCAACAAATTGGGAGCTCGCTGGGCGTCCATGATTGGCACCGCCTATGCGCAAACCGGCTTGAAGCCACGCAAGGGTGTTGAAGCCGAGCGTGTGGGATTGCCATTGCGTGCCGAAATCGCAGCGATAGCCCATGGCATGGAACATGACCGCATTGCCACAAGACAATCGGCCGCAGCGCAACTCGGTGTCGATCCGAACCGTCCACTGGTGGTGGTGACTGGAGGGTCGCTGGGCGCGGTGAACGTGAACCGTGCGGTGGCGGCTTCCGCTAGGGAGCTGCTGGAACACGCCCAGGTGATTCATCTGACTGGGAAAGGCAAAGATGATGAAGTGCGTTCATTGGTGTCGGTGAGCGCCGGCGAACAGGTGCTTGGCGAGCTTGGCCCGGACCATGGCAATGATGGCGATTATCGTGTTGCGCCGTATTTGGAACGTATTGATCTCGCATTCGCTTGCGCCGACCTGATTATCTGTCGCTCTGGGGCCGGCACCGTATCGGAATTGACGGCTTTGGGACTCCCCGCGATTTATGTTCCGCTGCCAATCGGCAACGGCGAGCAGCGATTCAACGCCCAGCCTGTCGTCGATGCGGAAGGCGGTCTGATGGTGGCTGATCGCGAATTCACCGCCGAATGGGTCAAACAGCATGTGCCGAAGCTGCTTGCCGATTCGGATCTGCTTGCCAAGTATGGCGACAACGCCTGGCAATACGGTATTCGAGATGCCGCCGAAGTCATGGCCAAGCGCGTGCTTTCCATGATTGACGAAAAGTAGGCTGCGGCGACGGCAGGTGCGTTCGTCGCATTCCAAAATCCCACCCATGATCGGCCATATGCGAGACCATGGGTGAGACCATAATGGAACAAGCTAGAAAAAACATGCAAGAGGAGCAGTCGTGTCTGACAACCAGCGTGAAGCCGGTACCATCGTTCTTGATCCAACCCATGCGTCGTTCAGTCCGCAGGAAGGCGTGAATGATTTGGGGGCAACCCATTTCATCGGCATTGGAGGCGCGGGCATGAGCGTGCTCGCTGAAATGCTGCACGAACAGGGCGTTGAAGTGGACGGTTCAGATCGTGAACCCAGCGCCAAAACCGATCGTCTGCAGGGAATCGGCATTACCGTCGAATTCGGGCAGCGCGCAGAAAACGTCGAAGGCAAACATACCGTCGTATTCTCCAGCGCCATCAAATCCGACAATCCGGAAATCGTCGCAGCATACGAAGCAGGCGAACGCATCGTGCACCGCAGCGACATTCTCGCATTGCTGATGAACGCAAAACGTGCGGTGACGGTCGCAGGAGCTCATGGCAAAACCACGACCAGTTCCATGCTGGCCCATATCCTCACCCATGCCGGTGAGGGAAATCTGGCCGATCCAAGCTATGCCATCGGCGGATCCATCCAAGGCAAGGATGGTGTGACGATTGACGGAGGCCATGCTGGTAAGGGCGACGTTCTTGTGGCGGAAGCGGACGAATCCGATGGCAGCTTTGCCAAGTATCATCCGGAAATCGCCATTGTCACCAACTCCGAAGCCGATCATCTCGACCATTACGGCACGCAGGAAAACTATCGTGCGGCTTTTGTCAATCATGTTCAGCATGCCGAAAAATCGGTGGTGATGTGCGGCGATGATGAAGGCAATCTTGCGGTATTGCGTGCTCTCGATCCGCAGACGGCCAAGCGTACGGTCGTGTATGCGACGCAGGATACGGTTTCGTTGGGTGATTTGAACGGTGCCGCGTTCGTGCATATCGAATCGGAAAGCGAAAGCGCGCAAAGCGGTGCCGAACATTTCACCTTACACATGCCCGCGGGATTGTTGGGCGAACATGAGCGTATGGTTCCGGTGACGCTTACCGTTCCAGGCATTCACAACGCGCGCAATGCCTCCGCTGCGATTATTGCGGCTGCGTTGTTGGGCGTCGATGTCGAGAACGCTGCCCAAGCCGCCACGTCGTTCCTTGGAGCTGCCCGTCGTTTCCAAGTGCGTGGTATGGTCGGCCAAGTGACTGTCGTTGATGATTACGCGCATCATCCTACGGAGATTTCGGCATTGCTGGATGCGGCGCGCCGCAGGTACCCGCAGTCGGTGATTCGCGTGATCTTCCAGCCGCACCTGTTCTCCCGGACCATGTTCTTTGCGAGTGAATTCGCTGAAGCATTGGCCAAGGCGGATGATGTGATCGTCACCGGCATTTTCCCCGCACGTGAAAAGCAGGAGGACTATCCGACGATTAGCTCCGCCACCATTGTGGACGAGGCGCTTAAGCTTGACCACACGCCTGCCGAGGATTGGATTCGCGGAGTGGAGGATATGCATACCGCGGCACAGATGATGACGATGCGTGCTCATCATGGCGATGTCATCTTCACTGTTGGCGCAGGCGACATCACACAGATGGACGAGGTGATGCTGCACTCCCTTCAGGCTCATCGTTGGGATTGTGAGGGCTGATGACGCGAAGGGTCATCAGTTCAGGTACGGGTTCGGATGGTTCCGCAACGACGCCTGAAAATCAGACGTCGCATGGTAGAACCATCCAAAGCCGGAAACACAGCGATGCCGGAAAGCAGGTTCAGCCGAAAGGCCGTTCCGTCGCTGGTGGAGCGGGACGCGCGTCTTCTTCCGGGAAGAAGACGCAGGAAAATACGGTTGAGAGTGGCAACAAAGGCAGCGTGAGTCGTTCGAGATCAGGCGATTTCGTGGACGCGCGCAATCTTGCCGGCGAGGATTTCGTTTCGAAGACATTGGAGGAAACCATAGGCACGTTGGGCGTGGTAACGCGCCCGAAGGTGGTTGATTTCAGTGCGCGTCTGAAAGAACGACGCAAGGCGAACGCGCGTGTCGTCGCCATGCGCGCGTGCGTTTCCGCTGCTGTCATTGTTGTTGCAGGCGCGTTGGTATGGCTGTTTTTCTTCTCATCGGTATTCCGTCTCGAGTCCGGCAATATTAGCGTTGTCGGCGCCAACGAATGGGTGAGTGAGTCTCAGGTGTTGGATATTGCGGGCCAGCAAGCAGGAAAATCGATTCTTCTCGTGTCGAACAATGACGTGGAAAAGAAAATCAAGGAGATTCCTGGAGTCACTTCCGCGCAATCCAAGAAAAAACTGCCCGACTCCCTTGAAGTGACCATCAAGGCGCAAAAGCCTGCTGCGATGCTCAAGACAGGCGAGGACAGCATGACCGCGGTCGACAGCAAGGGGCGTATATTGAATTCCGTCAGCGGAGCTTCCGTGGAAGGAATTCCCGTCATTGAAGTGAAGGATGTCGAAACAAGTCTGAGCAATCGTTCCATCAAGGAGGCGTTGAAGATCCTCAGCTCATTGCCGGAATCGATGCGCAACTCCATCACCAAGGTGACTGCCGAAACCCAGGATTCCATCACCACGGGAATCAATGGGGGAGACCGTGTGATCGTATGGGGCGATTCATCCGGTCTCAAGTTGAAGAAAGCTGTCGTCGATAAAATCATCAATGATCCGAATGTGATCGGAGACAAGCATAACGTCGACGTGTCTGCGCCGTTGCGTCCAATCATCAAATAGTCGCGTTGATATACGAAGAACCCCGGTTGCCTTGCGGTACCTGGGTTCTTCGCGAATAGGAGGAGAGAAGGAGAAGTTCGATTATTGGAGGCCGTCAGGCGTTCGGATTGGCCTTCAACGCAGGAGCGACGGAGACCGCGGGATCGAGACGCGGAATCAGCGTGCACTGCGTGGCATGGTACAGGTCGGACTTGCCCGGCCAGACGGTACCGATGACCTCGTTGTCTTTGTTCAGCTGGTGGAACCAAGAACCGTTCTTATGGTCGATCAGGTATTCGTCAATGTACTTCCAGAAGGTCGCATACCAATCCTTGTACACCTGCTTGCCGGTGACGGTGGCCAGTGTGGCCGAGGTGTTCACGGATTCGGCAAGCGTCCAGTGCATGCGGTCGGTGACAACGGGCTTGCCGTTCCAATCGGTGGTGTAAGCCAAACCGATGGTGCCTTCGGCGTTCCAGGCGTCGGCAAGTGCCTGAGCGAACAGGTTCTCGGCGGCTTCGATAAGCTGCTGCTTGCCTTCTTCGGAACGCTGCTTGGAGCTCAACGCATACTGGGTGATGAGACGTGCCCACTCGATGCCATGGCCCGGAGTGGCGCCGTACGGCTTGAACTGGTCATCCGGCTTGTCATGGTTGCATTCGAGATCCGGCTGCCAATCGGCGGTGAAATGCTCAGGAATACGCCAGTTATTGTTGGCTGCCCATCCGACCACATGATCGATGATACGACCAGCGCGCTCGCGGTATTCCTCGTTTCCGGCCACATCGGCAACGGCAAGGAATGCTTCGGTGGTGTGCATATTGGCATTGATGCCGCGATAGGAGTCAAGCTCGGTGAATTCCGTGTTCCAAGTATCGACGGCCAGACCGATCTCGTCATCCCAGAAATGCTTGTCGTAGGTTGCCAGAGCCTCTTCGAGCAGCTCGTCCGCGTCCGGGCGGCCGATAAGCTTGGCGGAAGTGGCGGCAAGAATCACGAAAGCGTGGGCGTAGCAGACCTTGCCTGCTTCATGGGTGGAGCCGTCTGCGGAAATGGACGGATACCATCCGCCGTTTTCATCGTCATGCAGCGGACCGCGCAGGCCGGCGATGGCCTTGTCAACCAGTTCTGCGGCGCCCGGCTCGCCGTGCAGGAACCCCAAGGAATACACGTGCGCCATGCGGCAGGTGATCCACGTGTGGATGTTTTGGGTCAGATCCGGATTGCCGGTATCGTCCAGCCAGTAGGAGCCACCCTGCGGGGCGGGGAAATTGTGTCCGAAATGCAGGAGCTCGTTGGTTTCCGCCTCGAGCAGGGCGTGGTTTTCTTCGGAGCCGAACACGTAGGCTTCGGGAGAGTAAGTGCAGGTCATCGATCAAGTCCTTCCTTGACGTCGTCTGCTGTGACGTGATAACTAGGTTGATGTATTAACTATGTTAATCACTTAAGCGGTTAATGCAAGTCGACATGCGGAATTTGATGGTGGGATTCTGATGATTTGTGATGGGGGAGAGCTGGATTCTTCGTATGTTGATTTGACGAGGTTGTCTTGTGAAGAGGAGTACCTAAAAACGTACCTTGCATGCTGTTTAGGGTGGTAGACAGATGGAATTTGGAAGAGATTAAGCAAGCCGGAGGAGGGATTTTTGCCCACATTTTTTTAGAACATCCGGCACATCGGGGGTAATTTGGAGTAAACCCAGGAATCTTCGAAAACCGTTGGAAATACAAGAAAAGCCGCCATTTCTGGCGGCTTTCAATACGTGGAGATGCGGGGAATCGAACCCCGGTCCGATAACCGAACCCTCAGTCTTCTACGTGCGTAGTCTGCTGGCCGTGCGGCGGTTTTTCTGCTCCCATCGATATCGCAGACAACTGATGGCGGGCATATCTACAGTAAAAGTCCCTTGCCGGCCCTGTGGCTCAGTCGACAAAGCAAGTCTTCTAAACGACGCTCAGCATCCTTCCAAAGACGAGAAGGAGTGAACGGAGCGGCTGCTCACTGGTTAATCCTGGCGCGAAGCTCAGGCAGCGAGAGCGAACTCAGTGCGGTTAGATTTAGCACTTATTCTTTTGTAGGGGGCATCCACGAGCGGACCCTACGTTCTCGGCACGCTTCCCTGCGACGAACAGGTCACCGTCGAAACCGATCATCCCCAATCTTGAATTATCAAGCACCCGGTGCAAGACCGGACTTTTCAAGATATCATGGAATGTCAATAAGTGCAAATTATCTACCGTAATTCTTGCGCTGTGAGCGAAGCCAAAGCTTAAACTGATAGCCACTCACAGCTTGACGTGAATACCGAAATAATCCATGACCAATTCACAGAACATCATATTGGCCCAGCTGAACCACGGACGGGTATAGGAGTTCGGGTCGTTCGCGTCAAAGCTTTCATGCATGAGATGCGTGCCGGCGTCGGCGGCGACAAGTTGATCAAGAATACGTTCTTTTTCGGCTTTGTCGTGGCTTGTCAATCCTTGCATGGCCATGGCGATCGGCCAAACATAACCTTCTGGCGTATGCGGAGAACCGATGGCATGTGCATAGTCACCCTCGAAATAGTAAGGATTCTCCTGACTCAGCAAAGTATTGCGCGTTTCGAGATACAGCGGATCGTCCGCTTCGCAGAATCCGAGATAAGGTGCCGACATAAGATTCGGCACATTGCTGTCATCCATAAGCAACGCGTTGCCGAGACCGTCCACTTCGTATGCGTAGATAGCGTTTCCGGCCGCATTGCGGATGGTTGCGTGATGGGCAAGACCATCATCGATGGAATGCTGCAGCGCCGCGGCACGACCGGCGATTTCACGATCGTCAAGCACGTCGATGAAAATCCTTTGCACATATCCCATGACCACGCTGGCGAACATGTTGGACGGCACGAGATATGGGTAGACGCAGGCGTCGTCGCTGGGGCGGAATCCGGACCATGTCATGCCGGTGACGGCAAAAGGTCCTCCGGCACCATGGTTGGGCACGCTGTCGCGCGGATCGTCGTTCGGACGGAAGAAGCGGTAATGCGAATTCGAATGGTCAAGCTCGGTTTCGAACACGTCAAGGATTCGACGGATGCCGCTTACAAACGCATCATCGAAATGGCTGGTGGTTCCTGTATTGCGATACAACAGCCACGCCAGCTGAATGGGGTAGCACAGGGAGTCCACCTCGTATTTGCGTTCCCACAACCATGGTCCGAACGAATCGGTCTGATCGTTCGGATCCCAGGTAGCGCCGCTGGGTGTTTCGTTGAACGCGTTTGCGTATGGATCGATATTGATGAACCTGAATTGCTGCCGAACAAGCCCGGTAATAAGCGCGGTGAGCTCGGGATCATCTACGGCTACGGCGAGATATGGTCGGAATTGCGCTGAGGAGTCGCGCAGCCACATGGCAGGTATGTCTCCCGTCAGCAGAAACGTCGTGCCGTCATCATGCCGTCTCACGGTGGTGGTGAGTGTATTGGCGAATCCTGCGTTGAAGTTTTCGGCCCATCTTGCGTGTTCGCCGCCACACAAGTCGGTGATATGCCGCATGAAATCAGAAACTGACTGCGGAATATCGGATTGTGAAGCGGCGTTTGTGGTGTTGCTGGTGTCGTTCATGGCATCATTCTTCGTTGAGGTGCGTATATCGTGACAATCGTGATTGCACCAATTGCGGATTGAATATGGGTATGAAAAACGAGGCCATGATGGCAGACATGGCCTCGTTGATGATGATGAAAGGAAAATCTGGGCTTACTTGCCGGCTTCGGCGAGATAATCCGGAACGCCTTCCACAGGGTAGGTTGGCCAGCCGCCTTCCTTGGTGCACACGTAGGCGGCGGTGTTCACAGCCGCACGATGCGCTTCCTTGAGCGGTGCGCCGCTCAGCAGCTTGCCGGTGAAGGAACCGGAGAAGGAGTCGCCTGCACCAACGGTATCGGCAACCTCGACGTGAGGGGTCAGCAGCGTGGAAACCTCGCCATTCTTGGCGGTGATGGTGCTGAACGTGGCGCCGCCGGTCAGAATGGTGTACTCAAGGTCGAAGCGGTCGATGAACCACTTGCATGCCTCTTCGTCGTTGCACTCAGGAATGGAGAACATGTCGCGCATCATGATCAGCTCTTCGTCGTTGATCTTGAAGATGTTCGCATAGCCGAGCAGTTCTTCGATGAGTTCGTTGGAGTAGAAGTTCGCACGCAGGTTGATGTCGAAGAACTTCAGAGCGCCTTCCTTGGTGTGCTTGAGCAGTTCGACGATGGTGTCGTGGGATTCGGGGGAGCGCAGACCCAAGGTGCCGAAGCAGACGGCGTCGGCCTTGGACACGGCTTCGACGAGCTCGTCGGTGAGCTTGATGTGGTCCCAAGCCACGTTTTCGACGATGGTGTATTCCGGAATGCCGTTGGTCAGGGCCACGTCAACCGTGCCGGTCGGGTATTCGTTGGTCTGCACCAGCGTGTTGATGCCGGCCTTGTGAGCGTCGGAGAGCAGTTCGGTGCCCAGCTCGTCGTTGCCGACGGCGCTGATGGCGAAGCTTTCCGCGCCGTTCTGGGACGCATGGTATGCGAAATTGACGGGTGCGCCGCCGGCACGCTTGCCGGTGGGGAGCATATCCCACAGGATTTCGCCGAGAGAAATGACGATTGGCTTGGACATGGTGTTCCTTTCTTTGGTTGTGGCGTGCTATGCGACGTCAAAGAACATCGAAGGATGTTCCAGAAAATTGGTGATGGCCACGGCCGCGGCACCGCTGACGGTGGCGTCCGTTGGGAGGTTGGACAAGGTGATTTTGGTATCGTGCCCGACTTCGGGGATGGTACGTTCCCGAACGACTTTTTTGACCTCGTTAAGCAAGGGCTGTCCGGCTTGGGAGATGATGTCGCCGAGTACGATATGCGTCGGATTGAAGGCATTGATGATATTGACCGCGCCATATCCGATATATCGAGCGACCTCGGAAGTCAGATCCATGGCCGCTTTGTCTCCTGCCGCAGCTTTGGCGAACAGCGCGGTGCATGCCTGCGCGTGCGTCATTGCCTCGCATCCGGGCACAATGCTCGGCTGTTCGTTGAGCCGTTCGTGGATTGCGTTGGCTGAGCAGTAACGTTCCAGGCACCCGATATTGCCGCAGTCACAAGGCTTGCCGTTGACGTCAACGGAGATGTGTCCGATTTCGGTGGCCGTGCCGTGCGCGCCGTAATAGATCGAACCATTGTCGATGATGCCGAGGCCGATGCCCTCGCCAAGCAGATAGTAGGCGAGCGATCCCTCGGACAGTTCCGGGTTGAACAGGAACTGCGCCAAGGCGCCTGCGCGTGCGTCCTGTTCAACGAATACGGGTACGTTGAACGCTTCGCTGAACTCCTTGATGAAGTTGACCTGCCGCCAACCCTGCATGGATGAGACGAGCGCGGTGCGACCTTCCTCCACCAGATACGGACCAGGAACGGCCATGCCGACGGCTACGATGCTCGAATCGTCCGCAATGAGCTGTCGTACGGTGGCCCGGATCTGTTCTACCGTTTCGGGAATATGCTCCTCGTCAACGGTGGGCAGATCGGTGAGGGAAATACGATTGCATTTCAGGTCGAACACTGCGATCTGCACCAGACTTCGTGCGAATTTCACGCCGACGACATGGTATTTCGCGCAATTGAGATTCAGGCCGATGGAACGACGATTCTTATCGCCTTCCATGTCTCCGGTTTCTTCGATAACGTCTCGGAACAGTAGTTTTGCGGTAATTTTCGTAATGGCCGCGGGTGTGAGTTCGATGGCTTTGGCGATTTGCGCACGTGAGCTGATGCCGTTGTGGTAGAGGTATTGCAGAATTCTGGAACGATTGTTTTCTGAAATCGATGATTGCTGAGCTCTGTAACTACTCATGACACTTCCTTGCGCCAGTGCGCGGACCCTTCCT
>ERZ1032461.472-NODE-472-length-10889-cov-10.158759_pt1 | contig 10889 bp, 9 predicted proteins | sample MGYA00517098_ERZ1032461 | MGnify/ENA primary metagenome ERZ1032461 (study PRJEB33719, sample SAMN04261332) | wastewater metagenome | biome: periurban shantytown; feature: human; material: feces | host: Homo sapiens | place: Peru: Lima | collected 2013-01-26 ...
ACCTATATTCATGTTCATAATGAATATAGGACCTCATTGTATGATTATTTCAGCAACAATACATCAAATCAGATGTTGATGCTGCTGGGAAATACCGTGTATGCAAACAAATGCCTTTGGGTACATAGTGAGTATGATAGATATTGGAATTATACGGGAGGAAAGGCGGCTGATCTCAACGGTCTTACCGGTCTGACCTATGCGCAGATGTCCGATCAGACCGGCAGAGCAGGATTGATCACGACGGAGAACACTAGTAACAATCGGCCACAGTATTACGACACCTTCAAGGACGCGCTGAATCAGAACGTGCAGAACGGCCCCTTCGACTGGGTCTCTGTCGAGGAAAACAACGCCTCGATCCACGGCAAGTACAGCTTCCCCGGCAGCGATAGTGAGCTGCGGGGCCAGGATTACCCCTTCCCGACGGTGCTGACGCAGACGGATATCTTCGGCGCTACCGTCCACCTGCACTATGGCCGCTGGCCCAAGGTCGGTATGTTCTGGAAGGACGGCATCACCACGCTCGACCTCATCGCGGACTACGTTCAGGAGGCGGGCAAGTCGCAGATCGAAACGCAGCTCGTGCTGAATAACACGGGCCTGACGCTTGATGCAAACGACGTGGAAAACGTGACCTTTACCTACGGCAACGGCGCGACGGAAAGCGACGTTGCGTCGGCCAGCGTGAAGAGCGTCGTGAGCGAGACAACGCCCGCGTTCAATGTTGTGCTCGAGGGCAAGGCCCCCGGCGCGGTCGAGGTCACGGCGACCTTTACGAAGAACGACAAGACCTATACCGCGCGCCTGACGCTCACCGTTACGGCAGAGCTGAACGTGACGCTTACCCCTGCCATCGTCGACGAATATGTGGGCGATGAGACCAAGGTCACGCTGCAGGCGCTGAACAGCAGGAACGAAGCGGTCACGAGCAATATCGTATGGGCGCTCGTCAGCGATGACGAGAAGATCGCCACGGCGAGCAGCGTCGGCACCGACTCCACGACCAAGATCACGGGCGTGAGCGAGGGCGAGACCAGCATTCATGTCACGGCGACGGTCACGCTGGGCGGCCAGACCTACACCGGCACAAACGTGCTGGGCGTGTCGGTCTCCCAGCAGGGCGTTCTCGGTATCGCAAACACGGCGAACGCGGGGAATCCGCAGTACGTCGAGGGCAAGCTCGCCAGGGACCTGAAGGGCTGGTACAAGGAAAACGCGACGTCCGCTGGCGGACCCGCGAACAAGACCTACCCCGATAACGGCACCGCTGCGCCCGTGTGCGAGAGCACGCTCTTCCTCTACGGCCGCGGCCAGAAGGCAAAGTTGAGCAGCTTCGACGTGACGGGCATTACCGTGACGGCGAAGGAAACAGTGGGCACCGGAACAAAAGATGTGACCTACGATATTCTTGATCGGAGCAATCAGAGCAAGTACACCGTCACCGTCGGCACGGTGAGCGAGAATGGCAAGGACACCGTCCTGCCCCTGACCGTCCGCGGCGGGCAGCAGGGAGAGATCACCCTCACCGTCACGCTGACCGACCGCCGCGCGGAGGCAGGCGCAGCGTATGAGCTGAGCATTCCCTACACGCTGACGGAGGCGGATACGCAGGTGACGGCAACGTTTGCGGGACCGGACGGCCAAAAGATCGTCGACAGCACGGTCAAGTACGGCGCAACGGCGGCGATTTCGGAAGAGCTGCTGGAAACGCTGAAGGCGGCCCTGCCGGAGGGCAGCAGCTTTGGCGATCTGAGCGCTGCCGATAGCTGGGAGCCCAGCCTGACGAGCCCGCTGTACGTCGACACCGTCTTCAGGCCAAAATATGAGGCGGGTACCGCTTCGGCGGACGATGAATGAAACAGATGCAGATGAAAGGAGGCCATTGGGATGAAAAAACTGAAAAACGAGCGCGGTGAATCCATCCTGATGGCCCTCCTGCTGCTGCTGTTGGCGTCGGTCATCAGCGCGCTCATCCTGACAGCGGCGACCAACGCCGCCCACCACCTGCGCAACGACCGCAAGGCCCAGCAGAACTACCTGACTGTCAGCTCCGCTGCCGAGCTCATCCGCGACAGCATTTTGCAGGAGAGCTATACGCGGGTGTGGGAAAAAGTAACGACCTATACGAAGGATGATGCAGAGATATATGTTCCGAAGGAAGAAAAGACAACGCTTGCCCCGGGAAAATTCACCGGCATTATGAAAGCGTGGCTGGCAGTAGGCATTGAAGACAATGAGAAGGAGGGCGCACGGTATGCGTCGGTCGCGGGCTGTCAGGACACGATCAAGGTCGACGTTCCTATTAAAGGCGAAGATGGGCTCCAAACCGTACAGGCGGAGTTCACCATGGACAAGGATACCGCCAATATTACGGTCAAGCTGTCGCTCCTTCCGCCGGACGGACAGGAGAGCGCCGGGACGGAGGGCAGCGCGGCAGAGGACTGCCGGATGACGCTTACTATGAAAGGCGCTGTAAGCAAGAAAGATGAATCGCCTGCGGGCGGCAGCATATCCGAAGAGAACGGAACGAAAATTGAGAAGCACATCACCACCATCAACTGGAGCGGGGCCAAGATCACCAAGGGCATCAAGGAGGCAAACAGTGAACAAGCTGAAGGATAAGCGCGGCGAAACGCTGATCGAGTCGCTCGTGTCCGTGCTGATCGCGGCGCTGGCCTTTGCCTTCTTAGCCACCGCTGCTGTTTCGGCAGAAAAGATCAACGCAAAGACCCGCAATACGGATATTTCGTTTCGGTATACGACCGTCGGCACGGCGGGAGCGGCAGACGAGAAGACGACGAGCGAAGCCGATGCGACCGTCAAACTGACCGGCAGCGGACCGCTGACGTCGAGCGGCAGCGTGAAGCTCTATACCTATAACGACTATCATTATTATACGGCCGGGACCGCCGGGGCGGAGGTGAGCGCACCATGAAAAAGCTGCGCAGCCAAAGCGGTATGACGCTCACGGAAATGCTCTGCGCGCTGGTGGTGCTGATGCTCATCAGCTCGCTGCTCGCGGTGGGCGTCCGCTTCGCGGTGCAGACCTACCGCACGTCGATGGCCGATTCACAGGCGCAGATGCTCTGCTCCACGGTCACGACCGCCATCGCGGACAAGCTGCGCTATTGCAGCGGCGTGACGAGCGCGGGCGGAAAGGTCTTTATCAAGGATATCGGCAGCGTGGAAAGCGACGAGCAGGGGAGCTTTTTTCAGGTGGATAAGGACACCGGACAGATCGTGATGCAGTCAGACAGCGAGAAAAAGCAGCTGCTTGGCGCAAAGTCCTACCCGCGCGGACTGAAGATCCGGGAGCTCAAAGTTGCATTTTATAACAGGGACCGGCGCTTTGCCGTCAGCTTTGATGTGACGGACACGGCGGGGACGGTGCTGGCGTCGTCGTGCTTTGACGTCAGGTGCATCAACGATGTGACGAACAGCGGCACGCCGGGCGGCGGGAGCGGCACAGAGTCCGGCGGCACAGATGCGCCGGCGACCGGAAGATGAGCACCACGAAAGCGGTTTGACAACAGAACAACGGAAGACAGGCGAGGAGGTGAGGACCGGATGAATCAAAGAAAAATATTGATCGCAGATGATTCGGAGCTGGATCGCGCGCTTCTGGTGGATATGCTTGAGCATGATTTCAGCATCCTTGAGGTGTCGGACGGAAAAGAGGCTGTCGCGGCTCTGCAGGCGCACCGGGGAGAGATCGAGGTGCTGCTGCTGGACGTCGTGATGCCGCAGATGGACGGCTTGAGGTGCTGGCCTACATGAACGAGACGGGCTTTATCAAAGAGGTGCCGGTCATCATGATCTCGGCGGAGAAGGGCAGCGCCTATATCGACAAGGCCTTCAAGCTCGGCGCGGCGGACTACGTGAGCCGCCCCTTCGTTCCGAGCGTGGTGCGGCGGCGCATCATCAACACCGCCCTGCTGCATACGAAAAAACAGCAGTTGATGAGCATCGTGACCGAGCGTTTCTACCAGAAGGAGAAAAACAACGAGCTGCTCGTGGCCATCCTGGGCCATGCGGTGGAATCCCACGGCGCGGAGGACGGCACGCATATGACGCACGTCGGCCTTGCGACGGGGCTGCTTTTGCAGCGGCTTGCCGAGAAGACCGACCGCTATCATCTGGAGCAGGCGGACGTTGAGGCGATCCGCATGGCCTCGGAGCTGCACGACATCGGCAAGCTCCAGATCCCATCGGAGATACTGAGCAAGCCCGGCCCCCTGACGGCCGAGGAGTATGAGATCGTCAAGCGCCATACGATGCTGGGTGCGAAGATCATCACCGAGCTGCCCATCTACCAGAACGAGCGCCTGGTGAAGTATGCCATCGAAATTTGCCACTGGCACCACGAGCGCTGGAACGGCGACGGCTATCCCGACGGGCTCAGGGGCGACGAGATCCCCATTGCGGCGCAGGTCGTTTCGCTCGCGGACGCCTACGACGCGCTGACGAGCAAGCGGTGCTACAAGGAGGCCTATTCCAACGAAAAGGCCATGTCCATGCTCGATGCGGGCGACTGCGGCAGCTTCAACCCGCTGCTGCTTGAATGCCTGCATGAGATCGAGCACCGGCTGGTGCAGGAACTGAAGGTCGACTTCATCGCCGACCCGCATCAAAGCGCCGCGCGCCGCGTGGTGGAGGAACTCTATAACGGCACCGGAGACTCCGACACGCGCGTTGCCGCGCAGTTGGAGGAGGAGCACAGCAAGCGCAAGTTCTTCAGCGAGCTGACGGAGGAGATATGGTTTGAGTATACGACACAGCCGTCTGCGCTGGCGCTGTCGGTGGGAGCGGTCAGGCTGACGGGCCTGCCGCGCCTGATGGTCGATCCGCTGGACTGCGCGGAGCTTAAAACTGTTATTTCGCCCGATCTGATCGCTTCTGTGCGCGAGCGCATACAGGGCATGGCGGCGGATGAGACGTATTTTGAGATCGAAGCGGAGATCGTCCTCGAGGGGAAAAAGCGCTGGTGCCAGCTTGCGGTGATGCTTGTGTGGTCCGTATCCGAGCCCGGACGATGCAGCTCACTGATGGGACAGGTGCGCAGCATCGACTTCAACTACCGCCGCCTGACGGAGCTGAGCGAGCGCCTTGCGCATGAGCGCCCCGCGCAGAAGATGACGCCGGTCATGGCGGAGGACGACGGCGTGCTGCGCATCACGCGCACGCAGGTCGACGGCGTTCTGCGCGGTTACCGGCAAATGTTCGACGTTGCCCGCCTTGTAGACCCGAGCATCTGTATGGAGCTCAGGGAGGGAGACGGCGCGATCGGCAAGAAGGAGCACTGCTACGCGGTTTGGAACAAGACGTTTCGCTGTGAACGCTGCGTTTCGCAGGAGGTCGTGCGCACGAAGAAGTCGCTTGCGAAGATCGAAACGCGCGAAAACGATGTTTTTTACGTGCTCGCCTCCTACATTGAGGTGGACGGCTTGCCGTATTCGCTCGAGCTGGCCAATCATCTGCACGGCGACGATATTCTTGACGAGGGCGCGCAGGAGAGCGTGCTCAGTCAACTGCTGATGCGCAACCGACAGGTCTACATGGATTCGGTCACAAAGGTCTATAACCGCCGCTATTACGACGAGCGGCTGAAGAATCTGAACGGCGAATTTGCCTTTGCCATGATCGATATGGACAACTTCAAGACGATCAACGATCGCTTCGGCCACCTTGCCGGCGACGCGGCGCTCTACCGCGCGGCGCAGGCTATCAAGTCGAAGATCCGCGGTGACGATAAGCTCGTGCGCTACGGCGGCGACGAGTTCTTCCTGCTGTTTCACGATCTGCCGCGCCACATCCTGGAAAAGAAGCTTCAGGCCATTCGCGTGGCGATGGACAGCATCGACATCCCGGAGTATCCGCAGCTGCACATCAGTGCGAGCATCGGCGGCGCGTTTGTCAAGGGCCGCATTTCACAGACCATTCGCAAGGCGGACCTTGCCATGTATAAAGCGAAAGCAAAAAAAGACTGCGTAGCAATTTACAGAGAGAAAAATGACGATGAAGCTGAATGAATTTTACAGCACGGTTGGCGGTGACTACACGGAGGCGAAGACCCGGTTCCAGAGCGATGAGCGCATTGCCCGCTTCCTGAAAATGTTCCCGGGCGACGACAGTATGCAGAACCTGAGCGCTGCCGTTGCCGCGAACGACGCGCCGACCGCCTTCCGCGCGGTGCACACGCTCAAGGGTGTGGCGCTGAATCTCGGTTTTGGCGCGCTGGCGGCGGTCAGCTCTGAGATGACCGAGGCCCTGCGCGGCAGCGACACGCTACCCACTGACCCGGAGCTCTACGCCACGGTCCGCCGCGAGTACGGCAAGGTGCGCGACGCGCTCGAGCAGCTTGAGGTCTGAAACACAGAAGAAACGCCCTGCGGCCTTTCGGTCGCAGGGCGTGGGCATTTTGCCTGTTACAGCAGCGGTGCGATGACGCGCATACAGGCGCCCGTCAGCTTGCGCAGCAGCGGGTCGGATTTGAGAAGGGCGCGGTCCGCGCGCACACATTGCCGGAGCGTCTGCTCAAAATCACGCTCGATGTCGGCGATCTCCGGCTTATCGTAGAGATAAGCCGCGCATTCGAAGTGATGGTATAGGCTGCGGTAGTCCAGGTTGATGGTGCCGACAACGGCCTTGCGGTCGTCGCTGACAAAGACCTTTGCGTGGACGAAGCCGGACTCGTACTCGTAGATCTGCACGCCGCTGTCGATCAGCCTGCGGTAATAGGTGTGCGCCAGCGAAAACGCGATCTCCTTGTCCGGCACGTGGGGCAGGATGAGCCGGACCTCCACGCCGCGCTGCGCGGCATATGTGAGCGCGGTGATCATCTCGTTGTCGATGATGAGATACGGCGTCATGATATGGACATAGCGGTTGGCGCGGTTGATGATATCCATATACACCATCTCGCCGACAAGGTCGCGGTCGAGCGGGCTGTCGCCGTAGGGGATGACGTAGCCCTTCGATGTGTGCGGCGGCTGGGGAATGTCGAGATAGCGGGAATAGGCGCTCGGGTCGAAGTGCGGCTCGTTGTTGTCCCACATCTGAAGGAACATCAGCGTCAGGCTTCGCACGGCGTCGCCGCGCAGGGCGATGGCCGTGTCCTTCCAGTGGCCGTGGCGCTTGACGCGGTTGATGTACTCATCCGCGAGGTTGATGCCGCCCGTGAAGCCGACCTTGCCGTCGATGACCAGGATCTTGCGGTGGTCGCGGTAATTGTAGTGCGTGGAAACGAACGGACGCAGGGGAGCGAACATCTTGCAGGCGATGCCGAGCTTGCGGAGCTTTTCCGGATAGGAGTAGGGCAGCAGGGCGACGGCGCAGGTGCCGTCGTACATGAAGCGTACCTCTACGCCCTGCTTGACCTTTTCGGTGAGGATCTCGAGGATGCGGCCCCACATATAGCCCTCACTCACGATGAAATATTCAAGGAAGATGAAGTGCTCGGCCTTCTTCAGCTCGTCGAGCATCACGCCGAACGCGTCGTCGCCGAGCGGAAAGTATTCGGCATCCGTATTCCGGTAGGCGGGAAAGCCGCAGCGCTCCAGATACGCGGCAAGCCCCTGCGTTTCGGGCGGCAGGTCCGCTGTCTGACAGGCGGCGGGGGAGGGGATGAGGTCCTTCGTCTGCGCCTGAATGTCGTTGTAGCGCCGGATCATCAGCCGGTGGCCGAGGTCGGTGCGGATGTAGAGATACAAAATGAGCCCGAAGACCGGCAGGACCGAGAGGATGAAAAACCACGTGAGCTTGATGGTTGGGTTATCGTCGTTGCCGAAGAGCGACAGCACGATGGCTGCCGAGAGCAGCGTATTGCCGCCCCAAAAGTAGGGCATTGCCCCTTCGAGCTTATAGAAAGCGAGGAAGAGGAACAGGATCTGCACGATGAGCGAGACGATGATGATACCGGTGCGGCCGAAGATGATCTGCAGCAGACCGCGCTTGCCCTTTTCCAGAAGCAGAATGCTGTTGTCGTCGTCTTTCATAAAAACCTTCTTTCTGAGCGGGAGAATTGCTGTTTTCTTTATCATATCATGCTCCGGCGGAAAAAGAAAGTGGGTGTCTGCGGCGGAATGTAAGGAAAACGGCGGACGGCGCTGGCACCCGAGCGGGAAATGTGATACCATATCGCAAAAGGGGGAGAGAGAATGGAAAAAAGCAGGGAGATCCACAATATTCCGCCGCTGTACGACAAAAACGCGCGCGTGCTCATTTTGGGCTCGTTCCCGTCGGTCAAGTCGCGGCAGGCGGCGTTTTTCTATGCGCACCCTCAGAATCGCTTCTGGCCGACGCTCGCGGCGCTCTTCGGCGAGGAGACACCGGGGACGGTGGAGGAGAAAAGGTCCCTCGCCCTGCGCCATGGCGTTGCCATGTGGGATACCATCGGCTCGTGTGAGATCGTGGGCTCATCGGACGCGAGTATCACAAATGTTGTGCCGAACGATCTGCGCGTGCTCCTGGATGCGGCGGACATTCGGGCGATTTTCTGCAACGGCGGCGCGTCGTATGAAAGCTACAATCAGTATTGCCGCGCGATGACGGGGCGCGAGGCGGTCAAGCTGCCCTCCACTTCGCCCGCAAACGCGCGCTGGACGAAGGAGATGCTGCTGCACGCATGGCGTGAAGCGATCTGCCCTTACCTGACAATTGTTTGACAAAGTTGACAAAGCAGGCAAAAAGGCATATGATACAGCCCGCAAAGGATAAAAAAGGAGAATAGTCCATGGCTGACAATCCCGTTTCCCTGCCGGGAAACAAGAATGTATTATTTACAAACCGCCAGCTTGTCACGCTGATGTGGCCGCTGCTGCTCGAGCAGATGCTGGCCATCGCCGTCGGCCTTGCCGACTCGCTGATGGTCGCGACCGTCGGCGACGCGGCGATCAGCGCCGTGTCGCTGGTCGACTCCATCAGCAACCTGATGATCTATATCTTTTCGGCGATGGCGACGGGCGGCGCGGCGGTCGCAGGCCAGTATATCGGACTGAAGCAGAAGGAGGACGCCTGCAACGCGGGCCAGCAGCTCATCGCGCTGCTGGCGGTGGTGTCCGTTTCCTTTGCGGCGCTGCTGTATCTCTTCCGCCCGCAGATCCTCACGACGATGTTCGGCCATATCGATCCCGACGTCATGGACGCGACGAACACCTATTATTTATATGTGATGGCTTCCATCCCGGGCATCGCGCTCTACAACGGCGGCGCGGCGCTCTTCCGCACGATGGGCAGGAGCGATGTGTCGCTCAAGGTCTCGCTGCTGATGAACGGCATCAACGTCACGGGCAACGCCATCCTCATCTTCGGCGTAGGCATGGACGTCGCGGGCGTCGCCATCCCGACGCTCATCTCCCGCACGGTGGCGGCGGCCGTCATCCTCGCCCTGCTCTTCAACAAAAAGCTGATGCTGCACCTCTCCGATGTGCGCGGCTTCCGGCTCAATATGCGCCTGATGCGCAACATCTTCTATATCGGCGTGCCCAGCGGCGTGGAGAACGGAATGTTCCAGCTGGGACGTCTCGTGCTCTTCAGCCTGATCTCGACCTTCGGCACGGCGTCGATGGTGGCGAATGCCATCGGCAACACGCTCGGCAACTTCAACTGCTTTGCCGGTCAAGCCATCAACCTCGGCCTTGCGGCAGTGGTGAGCCAATGCGTCGGTGCGGGTGAATTCGATCAGGCGCGCGCATACTTCCGAAAGATCGTCAAGTGGACCTATGTCATCCAGGGGGCGGTCAATCTTCTCATCATTTCGATGCTGCCGCTCATCATGCGCGTCTACAACGTTTCGCCCGAGGCGGAAAGGCTGGCGGTCACGGTCTCGCTCATCCACAGCATCTCGGCGATGACGCTCTGGATACCGGCCTTTATGATCACCGCCTTTCTGCGCGCGGCGGGCGACGCAAAGTTCACGATGCTTGCCAGCATGACGACGATGTGGCTCGTGCGCGTGCTGCTGGCCTATATCCTCGGCAAGTACATGGGCTACGGCGTGGTCGGCGTGTGGTTTGCTCATGCAGTTGTCGACTGGACGGTGCGAAGCATCATCTTCTACCGGCGCTACCGCGGCGGCAAGTGGCAGACAATGGGCATCAAGGCATGAGAGTTTCGAAAAAGCGGCATAGCCGCTTTTTCGAGAAGGATGCACGGGGCTTCGTGCCTCGGTTGCCCACCGCAGGCGGGCAATTCGACACGCGCCCCGTGAGAAGTGTTTTTCGCCACGTACACGCCGAGGCAAAAAACGAATCAAAAACATTTCGCGGCTGCGGCCGCGAAAATAGGAAAAGGGCTCCGCTTGAAAAGCGGAGCCCTTTTTATCTTCTTTTACATTTCGACGGTGATGTTGTCGGTGCCGTGCTGCTCAAATTCGCCAAGGTAGGTGTCCATGCGCTCGCGCAGCTCGTCGACATTGTCGGGCGTGGGCGAGTCGGTCTCCATATCGCGCAGCGCAAGCTCCTGCGCGAGAATTTCGAAGAACATCGTGTCCTCGTAGGCCATGATAGCCTCGTGGATGCCGCCCTCGGCAAATGCGCGCGAGGGGATGAGCTCGCCCTGGTAGGCCTCGACCAGCGGGACCATGCCGTGGGAGAGACAGTGGGCAAACACGGTGCTTTCCACATCATCGTATTCGCGGATACGGTCGTCACCGCGGGTGGAGTTCATCACCCAGTTGCCGACGTAGACCAGATCAAGAAGACGGCGGAATTGCTTTTCCGTCAATTCGATTTTCATGCTGCGCCTCCTGTGATGCAGATTTCAGTTTCCATGATGATAGCACACTCTGCGTCAAAATGCCATAGCAAAAACAGGCAGAATGTGAAAAAAGAAAGGGGGATCGCTTGTGAAAGAGGACGTTTCCGTCCGCGTGTGCGGCGTGCAGCGCT
>ERZ1032461.475-NODE-475-length-10856-cov-11.485603_pt1 | contig 10856 bp, 8 predicted proteins | sample MGYA00517098_ERZ1032461 | MGnify/ENA primary metagenome ERZ1032461 (study PRJEB33719, sample SAMN04261332) | wastewater metagenome | biome: periurban shantytown; feature: human; material: feces | host: Homo sapiens | place: Peru: Lima | collected 2013-01-26 ...
CCTCGTACTTTGCGCGCGTATAGGGGCGGTTCATCGCTTTCAGAACGCGGTCGCAGCCGGACTGAACGGGGAGGTGGAGCTGCTTTGCAACGTGCTCGCACCTTGCCATCGTGTCGAAGAGCTTATTGGTCGCGTCCTTCGGCTGGCTCGACATAAAGCGCAGCCAGTAGTCGCCGGGGATGACGTTGATGGCGGAAAGAAGGTCTGCAAAGTCGTAATCGGTGTCAAGGTCTTTGCCGTAGCTGTTCACGTTCTGGCCGAGCAGCGTAATTTCCTTATAGCCCTCGGCGATGAGGCCGCGGCACTCCTCGATGATCTTCTCCGGCTCGCGGCTGCGCTCGCGGCCGCGGACGTAGGGCACGATGCAGTACGAGCAGAAGTTATTGCACCCGTACATGATGCTCACCCACGCGCGCACGCCGCCCTCGCGCACGATGGGCAGGTCCTCGGCGATGCGGCCGTGCTCGTTCTCGATGGAGAAAACGCGCTTATTCTTCGTGTACACCTCGTGCAGCAGCTCGGGGAGCCGCCATTCGGCCTGGGGGCCAAGCACAAGGTCGACGTGATGGTAGGAATTTTTCACCTTGTCGGCCACGACCTTCTGCTGCGCCATGCAACCGCAGAGACAGATGATCTGGTCGGGCTTGTTCGCCTTCGTGTGGCTCAGACGGCCGAGGTGACCGTACACGCGCTTTTCCGCGTGCTCGCGGATGGCGCAGGTGTTGAGCAGGATGACGTCCGCCTGATTCTCGTCGCGCGTGAGCTCATAGCCCATCTCGCGCAGCATGCCCATGAGCACCTCGCCGTCTGCCACGTTCTGCTGGCAGCCGAAGGTGTCGACCAGCGCGAGCGGCGTGCGGGTGCGGCGGTCGTTCATCTCGCGCATCTTGCGCGTAAATTCCTTCTGACGCGCGAGCTCCTGCTCGCTGACGATGACTTCATTTCGTTCCAAGGGATAATTCCTCCCAAATCTCGATAGTTTAGCAATATAGTATATCATGTTCGCGCAAGCGTGGCAAGGCCGCGGCGCGGCTTCCGGCGCGAAAAATCCACAGCTTTCGCAATTCCGGTGACTTTTCCGCACCCGTGTGGTATGCTATGGAAAACCTGAACTCCAAAGGAGGGCTTTCCATGGCAGCGTTTTATCAGAAATTTCTGCGCAAGCATCTTGACTTATCGTCTCTCAGCGTGATGCGGCGGGAGGACAACGATCCCTATTTCTGCACGCCCAAGGGCGCTTCTATCTTCGGCTGGGCGGGCGTGGACGGCATCCACTTCTGCTTTGTCCGCGGTTTTGGCGAAACGGTCTTCGCCGTGAGCCCGATGAACGGCGGCAGGGACTGCGTGCACGTCATCGCGCGCGATTTCAGCGATTTTCTGCGCCTGCTGCTCGCGGCCGGCGACAGTGCGGCGCTCGAGCAGGCGTGGCAGTGGGACGAGGTGCAATTCGACGCCTTCCTTTCCGAGAATCCGCCGACGGACGAGCAGAAGGCGGTGCTCTCGCAGATTTCCACAGTCTTTTCCCTCACGCCGATGGAGCGGCCGTGGCAATACCTGCGCAAACTGCAAGCGGAGTTCGATCTCAGCAAGCTCAAATTCACCGAGGACTTTTATGATCCCGAAATGAATCCCGACGCGCCCGAACAGAAAACGGACTGGAAGGTCTATTTCGGCGGCAGCTTCTGGGGACATGAGGGCCGCGAGCGCGCGGGCAGGGAAGTACCCGTGCAAAGGTGGTTTTCGTGGGCGGGGCGCGACTGGTTCGTGCCGTCGGTTTACGTTTGTTCAAAGGGCATTGTCGTTGATTTTTGTATGCGCGCGGAGGCTTCCGCGCTGCGCGGCTTCATGGAAAAGTGGGGGATCGATCCCGAAAGCGACGAGTCCATCGACTTCACGCGCGACGAACGCGAACAGATGGAGCGCGAGCACCCGCTCAGCCTCGGTTTTACCCCCAGCCTCACCTTGAACGGTGCGAAGCTCCGCACGAGCCACGGCTGCAGCGTCATTTTCCTGCCGGAGCAGCCCGGCTTCTGCGCCGACGCGGAGGCAGCCATGGCGCACTACGGCCTCGACCGCGCGTATGGCTGGAGCATCCACCGCGCGGCATTCCCGTTCGTCACGAAGCGCGCGCCGAAGCTCAAGTCGCTCGCCGTCACGATGATGGCGGACGAGGTGCGCGTCCCCGGGGCGCGCTTCCGCGCGGACAGGGCGGGCGATACGTTTGCCTTCTCCTACCGCGGCACAGAGTATACGCTCGCCGTACAGGAGGTCGAGCCGCAGGAGCTGCCGCGCGAGCGGATGCGCCTTGACCCGCGGTTCGACTATCCGACGCATTTTACGGTCATCAGTTACACGCTCATGCCCGAGCCGCCGGAACACTCGATTTTCGTCGAGGACTGCGCCGAGGGCGACCGCCCGCGTCAGATCAAATGTGAGACCGCTTTCTTTGCACCCGAGGCGCAGAACGACTTCTGCGTCGGTATCATCGGCGGCGCGGACGGGCCGGTCGCCATCGTCGCGGGCGAAGCGGCGCAGGGGAAGCTCCACACCGCGTGCTCGTCGCTGCACTTTGCGCCTGTCGACCATGTCGACTGGCGCATCGGCTTCCGCGAAACACCGTGGGAAGCAGGGACGTTCGCGCTTATCTAACTACTTTTTCTGCGATCTCCGGTACTCCGTCGGCAGCACGCCGAAGGCCTTGTGGAATTCGGTGGAGAACTTGCTCTGGCTCTCGTAGCCGACGGCGCGCGCGACCTGCGCGACGTTCTCGTCGCCCTCGAGCAGCAGCTTTGCCGCGTGCTGCATCCGGTGCTCGCGGATATGCGAGGCGAGCGAGCTGCCGTAGACGGACTTGAACAGCGCCTTCATCGTCGAGGGATTCATCAAAAAGCGCCTGGACAGCTCGTCGATCGTCGTGCGGCTGTCCAAGTGCTGCGTCAGATAATCGTGCACGGCACGGATGGTCTCGATCTGCTCACTCGTGCCGCCGCCCTCGTACACCTCGGCGTCGAGTGGGGGCAGGTGCGGCGCGCCGGTGGCGGCCTTACTCTCCTCCTCGGGACACGAAATTTCCATCGTGCGCTCGATCATGCGGTGCAATAGCTGCGCCTGCTCGCTGTCCGACGCGCGGTAGTAGACCTCTTTCCCCACGCGGCGCGAGACGAGAAGTCCGCTCTCACGCAGCTGCCTCAAATGGTGCGACACCGCGGGCGAGCTCATGCCGACCATCGCGGAGAGGTCGATGACGCACTCCTCGCAGTGGCACAGCAGCCAGAAAATGCGCACGCGGCTGCTGTCGGAGAGCTGCTTGAATACGTCCGCCACGGTCTGAAAGCTGCCGATCGTCTCCACCGATTCCTGCAGCTCCCGCATCGTGCCCTCGTCGCTGTGCTGGTGGGGTAAATGCACTTCGCTCATCGTTGTTCCGCCTTTCTTTTTGGGGCCTGCGGGCGCGTCCGTATCCCGTTTGGAAGTTTGTTTCGCCCGAACGGAAGAGACGCGCGGCGGGGCCTTGACTTTTGCCTTTGCTGACAGTATAGTACGGTCATCAAGATTAAACAAGCACTTAATCGTTAAATATTTTGTGCCGAAAAGGAGAAACATACCATGAAAAAGACCTATCAGATCGAAGTCGACTGCGCCAACTGCGCCAACCTCATGGAGCAGGCCATCAAAAAGACCGAGGGCGTTGCCGACGCCGTCGTGAACTTCATGACCCAGAAGATGACCGTCGAGTTCGCCGAGGGTCAGGACCCCAAGGCCGTGATGAAGGCCGTCCTCAAAAACTGCAAAAAGGTCGAGGACGACTGCGAGATCTATCTGTAAGAGCGTCTCCCCCTCTTCGCCCCGGACGAACGCGCCGGGGCGCTTTCTTAGGGCAATTTCCGAATCATCCCCCGAAAAAGGAGGTCATTCCCATGACGAAAAAGCAAAAGAAGATGCTCTGCCGCATCCTCATCGCGGCGGCGCTGTTCCTCATCGCAAAGCTCGCGCCGCTGCTGATGCCCGTTTCCACCGTTCTGTATCTTGCCGCCTATGTCACCATCGGCTACGACATCCTGCGCAAGGCATGGAAGGGCATCTGCAACCATCAGGTGTTCGACGAGAACTTCCTGATGGCAATCGCCACGATCGGCGCCATCGCGCTCGCGATCTACGAAAAGAGCGGCGACTATGACGAGGCCGTGGCCGTTATGCTCTTCTACCAGATCGGCGAGCTGTTCCAGAGCTACGCCGTCGGCAAGTCCCGCCGCAACATCACGGCGCTGATGGACATTCGCCCCGACTACGCCAACATCGAGCGTGACGGCAAACTCGAGCAGGTCGACCCCGACGACGTGGCTGTCGGCACGGTCATCGTCGTGCAGCCCGGTGAAAAGATCCCCATCGACGGCGAGATCGTCGACGGCTCGTCCACGCTCAACACCGCAGCGCTGACGGGCGAGAGCCTGCCGCGCGACGTGATGACCGGCGACGAGGTCATCAGCGGCTGCATCAACATGACAGGCGTGCTGAAGATCAAAACGACGAAGGCCTTCGGCGAGTCCACGGTGTCGAAGATCCTCGAGCTGATGGAAAACTCCAGCTCGCACAAGTCCCGCTCCGAGGCGTTCATCTCCCGCTTTGCCCGCGTCTACACCCCCGCCGTGTGCTACAGCGCGCTGGCGCTGGCCATTCTGCCGCCGCTCGTCAACCTTTTGATGGGCAATCCCGCCGCGTGGGGCATCTGGGTCTACCGCGCGCTCACGTTCCTTGTCATCTCCTGCCCCTGCGCGCTGGTCATCAGCATCCCGCTGAGCTTCTTCGCGGGTCTCGGCGGCGCAGGACATGAGGGCATTCTCATCAAGGGCTCGAACTACTTGGAGGCCCTGTCCAAGACCAAGGTCGTCGTCTTCGACAAGACCGGCACGCTCACGCAGGGTGTGTTCGAGGTCACAGGCGTGCACCACAGCCCCATGGAGGACCACAAGCTGCTTGAATACGCGGCGCTTGCCGAGTGCGCGTCCTCGCACCCGATCAGCAAGAGCCTGCAAAAGGCCTGCGGCATCCCGCTCGACCGCTCCCGCGTGACAGGCATCGAAGAGCGCAGCGGCCGCGGCGTGGTCGCAACGGTCGACGGGCACAGCGTCGCCGCTGGCAACGGCAAGCTCATGGAGGAGCTCGGCGTCAAGTGGCAGGAGTGCCGCAGCGTCGGCACGATCGTCCACATGGCGGTCGACGGCGCGTATGCCGGCCACATCGTCATCTCCGACGTTGTCAAGAGCGATGCGCGCGACGCCATCGCCGCGCTCAAGCGCGCGGGCGTGCGCAAGACCGTCATGCTCACGGGCGATATCCGGAAGGTCGCCGACCACGTGGCGCAGGAGCTGGGCATCGACGAGGTCCACGCGGAGCTGCTCCCCGGCGACAAGGTCGCGCGCCTCGAGCGCCTGCTGGGTGAAAAGGGCAAGGACGACTGCCTCGCCTTCGTCGGCGACGGCATCAACGACGCGCCCGTGCTCTCCCGCGCGGATATCGGCATCGCGATGGGCGCGATGGGCTCCGACGCCGCCATCGAAGCCGCCGACGTGGTGCTCATGGACGACGATCCGATGAAGATCGCCAAGGGCATCCAGATCTCGCGCAAGTGCATCCGCATCGTGTATGAGAACATCGTCTTCGCCATCGGCATCAAGCTTGCGTGCCTGCTGCTCGTCGCCGTCGGCGTCGCCAATATGTGGATGGGTATTTTCGCCGATGTCGGCGTGATGGTGCTGGCGGTGCTCAACGCCATCCGCGCATTGAGAACTTCAAAAAACTGACGTTGTCAGTTTTTTGAACAGAGATTCACTGCGCTCAGCGCACGCGCCAAAGGCGCGCACGTTCGCTCCGTGCAAAGTGTTTTTTGGCACGCACATGTCGTTCCAAAAAACGATTTCAATTTATTTGCGCCGTGCGCGGCGCAAAGTCTGCGACGCTTTTATAAACGAGGGGGCGGTGTCAGCCGCCCTCTCGTTTGAAGTTTATTGCATTGTTTCCGAGATTTTCGTATAATGGAGAAAACATCATTTTGGAGGATACCGCCATGAAAGTCAGCGTTGTCCAGATGAATATGCGCTCGCTCGCAGGAAAAGAAAACTTTGACCGCGCGGAGGCGCTCATCCGCCGCGCCGCGCGAGAAAGCGCGCCCGACGTTGTCGTCCTGCCCGAAACATGGAACACGGGCTTCATGCCCGCGGGCGACCTTGCCGCGGCGAGCGATGAAAACGCGAAAGCCGTGCGCGCTCGTTTTTCCCCGCTCGCGCGCGAGCTGAACGTCAACATCGTCGCGGGAAGCGTGTCGAATCTCCGCAATGGCAAGATCTACAACACCGCCTGCGTCTTCGACCGCGCGGGCGCGTGCCTTGCAGAATACGACAAGACCCACCCCTTCACGCCGATGGGCGAGCACGAGGTCTACACTCCCGGCGATCACCTCGTCACCTTCACGCTCGACGGCGTGCGCTGCGGTCTTCTCATCTGCTACGAGGTGCGCTTTCCCGAGCTGTGGCGCACGCTGGCGCTGCGCGGGACGGAGGTCATCTTCCTGCCCGCCCAGTGGACGGCGGCGCGGCAGTACCACTGGGAAACGCTCACCGCCGCCCGCGCCATCGAAAACCAGCTCTTTGTCGTCTCCTGCAACGCCTGCGGCGAACGCGACGGCACCGTTTACGGCGGCTTTTCGCGTGTCATCGACCCACTCGGCGAGGTGCTTGCGCAGGGCGGCAGGGAGGAAGAGATCGTCTCCGCCGAGCTGGACCTTGCCTGCGTCGCACCCCTCCGCGCCCGCGTCCCCGTTTTCCACGACCGAAGGCCCGAACTCTACCGGCTGTAAGAAGGGATACAAAGCGTCGCAGACTTTCGCGCCCGCAGACGCGAAATCAATTTCGATCGTAAATTCCAACGACATGCGCGTTGGAATTTACACTTCTCAGCCCGCAAGTGTGGAATTCGCCCGCCATTGGCGGGCGAATTATGCGCGCAGCGGGCTGCCATCCCCCTCAAAAAAGAGAGGCTGGCCGGATGGCCAGCCTCTCTTTTTTGAAGTTAATTCTCCTCCCGGAAGACAAATCCGTTCTCGTCCGCCTTTTCGATGACGGCGAGCGCCTTGTAGGGGATGCCGCTCGCGCGGAAGCGGTCGCCGCCGCCCTGGAAGCCCTTCTCCACGGCGATGCCGATGCCCTCGAGCTTCGCGCCCGCGGCGTTGACGATATCGACAAGGCCCTGCACGGCAAAGCCGTTGGCCATGAAGTCGTCGATGATGAGCACGTGGTCATCCGCGCCCAGCCACTCCTGGGAGACGAGCAGCGTGACCTTCTTCTTGTAGGTGTAGGAGAAGACCTCGCTCTGGTAAAGGCCGCTTTCGATGTTGTCGCTCTTGGCTTTCTTGGCAAAGAGCATGGGCACGCCGTACTTCTGCGCGCAGACCGTGGCGAGCGCGATGCCGCTGGCCTCCGCCGTCAGCACGACGGTGATCTTGCTGGTATCAAAATACTTGGCGAACTCGTCCGCGATATCCTCAAGCAGACGGGTGTCGACGCGGTGGTTGAGGAAACCGTCGACCTTGACGATATTGCCGGGCAGGACCTTGCCCTCGCGCCGGATACGCTCCTGAAGCAGCTCCATGGAATACCCCTCCTGAAATGGAATTGTCGAATTGATGGTAATTTCCATTAAACAGGATTTTTGTGCAGAATGCAACACGGCAACTTTGACAAGAATTTGCTTAATTTTTGTCTCTTTCCGTCTATTCGGGCGACGAGAGCGCGTTTATCCCTTGTTTTGTATCGTTTTGGCAAAGCCCGCGGCAAAAAGCCGTGCGCCGTTGACGGCCTCTTCGAGCGAATTGCCCGCCGTGCCGACCTCGACTAAAAGCGAGCCCGTGGTCTTGAACTGGTTGTAGCGCGAGTTGCGCACGGTGATGGGGCGCATCAGCGTGGGGTAGTCCGCGTGCAGCGTCTCCTGCACGGCGCAGGCGAGCTTTAAGTTCTCGCGCCAGAGATCATGGCTCAGCCCGCCGCCGTTTGAGCCGATGACGAATTCGAGCTGCGCGGCATTCTTATCCTCGCCGCACAGGAGCTTGAACTGGTTGCCGTTTGCGTCCTGCACCGCATCACGGTGCACGTCGAGCACGAACGAGATGGTCGGGTATTTTTCCAGATAGCCCTCGATGGCCTTGAGCGAGCGGTCGTAGGAGCCGGAATAGCTCGGATAGTCGTAGAGCGAGCGGTCGTGCACAACGCCGATGCCCGCGGCGGTGAGCACCTGCTCCATCTCGTCGCCGATGCGGACCATGTTGCAGCGCGTGTCCGTCGTGCGGAAGGTGTCCGACGCCTCGTACTCAGAGCCCGCTGGCATCGTGTAGCTCTCCGTCGCGTGCGTGTGGATGATGAGCACCTGCGGCCCCGTCTCGCCGAGCGCTGCGGCGTAAGGGCCCGCAAGCATGGATGCGTCCAGCGCGGCGTCTGAGCCGTTGTTGATGTACACATTGCCCAAAACCGTGTAGCCCGAGGGGTCCGACGGCTTGAGCGTGCGCGCGGTCACGCCGTTTTCCGTCACCTTCAGCTCGCCGGTGGTCACGGGCTGCGAGAGCACCGTGTTCTCCTCGTTGTCCTGCGCGGCGTCCGCATCGCCGCCGCTGTCGGCGGGCGGCTGCTCGAGCTCCGCCGACCACGCCTGCGCGATCTCGTCCTCCCCCTCGCGCAGCAGCGGCGTCATGCGCAGCGCGAGCGACACCGGCACGCTGAAGGCGTCCGTTTCCGCGCCGCCGCGCTCCCATTTCAGCAGCAGCACCCCCAGCTCTCCGCCCCGGCGCAGCGCGATGAGCGCCGAGCGCGCATCCTGCGCCGGAGCCGTTACGCTCACACCCCACAGCGTCGCCGCCGCGAGCGCAAGGGAGAGCGCCCCCCGCAGGAAGCGTCTTGTCCGATTTTTTCCCATTGTGCCTCACCTCTTGGCAAAGCTTATGTGCGCAGTGGGCGCGATATGACCATGCCTTGCCGCGCGCTTTCGCTTGCTTTCTCCCCTCCCGTGTGCTATGCTCTGTTATAGAAGAGAAAAAAACTCATATAATTTCGCTGACATGGCGCGAAAGTTTCTACGGGGCCGCCGAAAGGCTCTGCTATGGGTGCTCAGCCGGGGGAGAGGTCCCCGGGCGGGGCGCTTTTTCTTTTGCACAACGCTGAATAGGAGTGACTGATATGAAGATCCTCAAGGGCAATCTCGTTTCCGCACCGTCGCTCGGCAGGCTGGAGATCGTCGAGCACGGCTGTCTCGTGCTCGATGACGGCGGCAGCATTCTGAGCGTGGAAAAGGCCGCACCGACAAACGCCGACGCGGAGGTCATCGACTACGGCGACGCGCTCATCATGCCGTCGTTTGTCGATATGCACCTGCACGCGCCGCAGTATCCCATGCTCGGCATGGGTATGGACCTGCCGCTCATCGACTGGCTCAACACCTACACCTTCAAGACCGAGGCGCGCTTTGCCGACAACGACTACGCCCGCCGCATCTATAAAAAGCTCGCAAGCGATCTCATCACGAGCGGCACGACGCGCGTTTGTATGTTCTCGTCCCTCCACACGGACGCAACGATCATTTTGATGGAGGAGCTTGAAAAGGCCGGCGTCACGGGCTATGTCGGCAAGGTCAACATGGACCGCAACGGCAGCTCCGAGCTTCAGGAGACCACCGAGCAGTCCATGCGCGAGACGCTGCGCTGGCTGGACGAGTGCAGGCGCTTCACGCACGTCAGGCCCATCCTGACGCCGCGCTTCACCCCCTCGTGCACGGATGAGCTGATGCGCTGGCTCGGTTCTCTCGCGCGCGAGCGCGGGCTGTACGTCCAGTCGCACCTGTCTGAAAACAAGGGCGAGATCGCGTGGGTCAAGGAGCTCTGCCCCGACTGCGCGCAGTACTGGGAGAGCTATGACCGCGCGGGCCTGTGGAAGGACCACACCGTGATGGCGCACTGCGTCCACTCCGATGCGCGCGAGCGCGAGGCGATGCGCGCCCATGGCGTCGTCACGGCACACTGCGCGGGGTCGAATATCAACATCTGCTCGGGCGTTGCGCCCGTGCGCACGCTGCTGCGCGAGGGCAATCTCGTCACCCTCGGGTCCGACATTGCGGGCGGGGCGCTGCTGGCGATGAACAAGGTCATCACCATGTCCATCCGCGCATCCAAGTTCCGCCATATGCAGACCGACGGAAAGGACGCCTTCCTGACGGTCGAGGAGGGCTACTACCTCGGCTCCTCGGCGGGGCATGAGTATTTCGGCGGTCACGGCGGCTTTGTCAGCGGCGATAAGCTGCACGCCATCGTCGTCGACGACTCCGACTTTACCGAATCCGCGCATCCGCTCACGGTGCGCGAGCGCTTCGAGCGCGCGATCTATATGCTGCACCGGCACAACATCGTCTCCGTCTGGTCGGAGGGGAAAAACGTCGTTCGCTGACAGAAACAGGGGAGAGGGCGCACCCTCTCCCCGTATTTTGGGAATATTCCAAAATTTTTTCGGACAACCTATTGACAAACCGCCTGCTTATTTGGTATAGTAGCTTCTGTCCTGTCGAGCAGGAATATTTGGCGGCATAGCTCAGCTGGCTAGAGCATGCGGTTCATACCCGCAGTGTCCCCGGTTCAAATCCAGGTGCCGCTACCAAATGCACGGGATGCGAAAGCATCCCGTGACTCATATGGCCCGTTGGTCAAGTGGTTAAGACACGGCCCTTTCACGGCTGTAACATGGGTTCGAATCCCGTACGGGTCACCACGGTCGGAGGCTTAGCTCAGCTGGTTAGAGCGCCTGCTTCACACGCAGGAGGTCACTGGT
>ERZ1032461.488-NODE-488-length-10723-cov-11.349831_pt1 | contig 10723 bp, 3 predicted proteins | sample MGYA00517098_ERZ1032461 | MGnify/ENA primary metagenome ERZ1032461 (study PRJEB33719, sample SAMN04261332) | wastewater metagenome | biome: periurban shantytown; feature: human; material: feces | host: Homo sapiens | place: Peru: Lima | collected 2013-01-26 ...
CAACAGACAGTGCACTGTATTCTCTTTGGAGCGTCGTTTCCAGCCGCTGTGCGATTTCATCGAGCGTGATTTCCCGCAGCAGCTCCGCCTCGTCAAACAGCCCTCCGCTGCGGAATTCAGCTGAAATCATCTCATTGGCAAGCTCATCAATATCATTAAACGCCATCACAACGCGCCCATAGAGCTTACGGCGCGCGCGTTCAAACGACGCCTTGTCCAGCCCTTCGCGGCGCGCCCGCTCAATTTCCGCATGGATCTCCTGCGCGACCTTCTGTGGGTCCTTCGACTCACCGGAGAACAAAACGCTCGCATAGCCGTAGCCGTGGAAATACTCCGCGCCGAACTGCGTGTTGATGAGCCCCTCGTCAAACAACCTGCGATAAAGCGGGGAGGTATTTCCCGCCAGCATTTCAAGCAAAACATTCGTTTGAAGCTGTTCGCGCAAGGGGCGCTCCGGCGTCTCATAGGTTTCCTTAAAGCCAAGCATGAAAAGCGGCGCGCCCACATCAAGCGTTTGCTCGATAAAGGGCTGCACGGGCTTTGCCGGCTCATCCGGGAAATTGCGCTCAATGGAGAGAACATCCGCAGGTTTCAGCAGCCGGTCCGCCACTTCGAGCACCTCGTTCACCGTCACATTGCCAGCAACGGCAAGCGCCATATTGTGGAGGTTATAAAATGTGCGGTAGCAGCGGTAGAGAAGATCCGCCGTAATATGCGAAATAGAATCGATCGTTCCCGCGATGTCGATGCGCACGGGGTGCACCTTGTAGAGCGCCCTGAGGCAGTTGAACATCACCTGCCAGTTCGGCTCATCTTGATACATTCGGATTTCCTGCCCGATGATGCCCTGCTCCTTCTGCACGGTCTGTTCCGTAAAATAAGGCGACTGCACAAAATCCAGCAAAATCTCCAGCGACGCCTTAAAATTACCCGCGCAGTCGAAAAGATAGCAGGTGCGCTCAAACGACGTATACGCATTGGCGGACGCGCCTGTTTTTGCATAGCGGGCAAAGGCGTCCAGATCCTCGCTTTCAAAGAGCTTGTGCTCCAAAAAATGCGCGATGCCCTCTGGCACCTCTGTAAAATCCGCCTCGTCGCTGCGCTTGAAGCGTGTGTCGATCGAGCCGTATTTCGTGCCAAACAACGCATAGGCGGAGGAATAGCCCGCCTTTGGCATCACGAGAATCGTGAGACCCGAAGGGTGGTCGATCCTATAATAGCTATCGTCTAACAATGTGGAATGGATTTCTTTCACCAGATGGCTCATGCCTGATCCTCCTCCCCCATCAACAGATAGATCGTATCGAGCGTGACCTTTTGCGCCGCTTCCACAGCCTGCTCGCGCGTAACCTTGCGGATTTGCGCTGCCAGCGACTGCGGGGCGGCCGGGGCCTCTTCCAGCAGCCGGAAGGCATACCAGTCGTCCAGCTCCTCCGGCGTTCCGCCGAGGCGCTCATAATCATCCGCCAAGCTCTTCACGGAGGCGTCAAAATCGTCGTGCGTAAATTCGCCTGCGCGCACAGCGTCAAGCTGCTTGCTGATCTCCGTGATTGCGCGTTCAGCATTTTCAAACTCCACGCCGCTCTGCACCATCATCACGCCTTTTTGGCGGAATAGGCGGGCCGAGCAATAGTAGCACAGGCTCAGTTTTTCCCGCACATTTTGAAACAGGAGCGACTGCGGGCTACCGCCGAATACGTTCACCATCACATTCACCGCGGAAAAATCCTCTGGCGCCTGCTCATAGCCCATCCGATAGCCCAGCACAAGCTTACCCTGCTGCACAGGGAGCCGCTCTTCCACCCGCCGCGTTTGTTCCGCACGGGGGAGAATCTGCGTCTCCCATGCATCTGCGGGGGCTTCTTCACGCTCTATTTTGGAAAGATCTTCCTGCAACAGCGATTGGGCCGCCTGCGCATCGGCTTCGCCGATGAGGTTGAATTGCAGCCGCCCGCCGGAAAGCAGCGCCCTCCAAGCCTCATACAGGCTCTGCGGAGTCAGGCTTTTCACATCCTCCGGCGTGCCGTAGCGGTTGATCCCATAGGCTTCATTTTCGCACATCAGCGCTTCGCACCGCCTGAGTGCATAGGTGCGTTTATCGTTGCGCTCGTTTTCGATGCGCTCCAGCAGCAGCCGCTTCTCCCGCTCGACATCCTGCGCGGCGAACGCGCCGTTTTCCACATGCGGGTGAAAGAAAAGTTCACACAAAAGCTTCACGCACTCCGTTACAGCTCCGTCGCCGTCAAAGGCGAAACGGTCTGCAATGCAGGTAATGCTAATACGCATCACCTGCGCTTCGCCCACCTTTTCCACCCCGGCCGATACCCGTGCGCCATAGGCCTCCGCGAGTTTTTCATTCATCGTTGTCAAATCCGGGTATTTTGCGCAGCAGCGGTGCAGCAAAAAGGGCAGCATCGCATTTGCAGAAGCCGTTTCCCTGCGCAGCGGCACAGCGGCCGAGAGGGAAATCCGGCAGGTTTTAAATTTGCTTGCCCGCACCGTGCAAAACCTTACGCCGGGCGCGAGAGGGGTAAATTCCACTGAATCGTTCATCCGTTGGATCATCCTTTCTTTGAACCCACGAAAGCCTGCGTTTGAGCGGCAACGCCTCCGGTTTACAGAGGAGGCAGGCTGTTGCCCGTGCGGCGGCGGGGTTTCGCGGGAATCTGAAGAGTTGGGAGAGTCGGAAAAATCCTATCTGTTCGGAATGGAAATTTAGGAACCGGCGCCAGTGCCGTTTCGTGGCGCAGAGCCGACATCTCCACTCTGAAATCTGATTGTCTGCTATTATAACACACCTCGCCTCCCGCTTCCAGTCAAATAGCGCGGGCGGGTCAAAAACACATTCTTTTTCACGAAGCGGATGCGCCGATACCATATACCAGCCGGTGCTCCCGCCCATCCGGGGTAAATCGCTCTGCCTGTTCCCCATCCACGGTCAGGCCCTGTGGGGCGGTATCCGATACCGTGATGGCGATCACGGCTCCGTCGAGCGTGAGGGTGGCGCTGTAGCCGTGCCAGCCAGAGGGGAGGCGCGGTTCCAATCCGAGCGAGCCGCCGCGCAGCCGGATGCCAAGGAGTTCTTCCACCACAGTGCGGTAATACCAGCCCGCTGCGCCGGTATACAGGCTCCAGCCGCCGCGCCCCTCAATGCCTTTTGCGGTGGATACATCGCCCGCCAGCGCATACGGCTCGCGGAGATAGCGCTTTGCCTGCGCTTCCTGCGCGCATTTCTCGGCCGGGTTGAGCAGCTTCAAAAGAGAATACCCCTCATCCACGCGGCCTTCCCGCAGCAGCGCCATGCAAAGCCACACGGCGGCATGCGTATACTGCCCGCCGTTTTCTCGAATGCCTGCCGGATAGGCGGCCACATAGCCAGGCGAATATCCCTCCTCCCCAGTGAAGGATGGCGCAAAGAGCCGGATGAGCCCATGCTCCCAATCCACAAGCTTTTCCACCGCGCTGTCAAGCGCCAGATTCCGCCGCTTATCATCCGGCATCCCGCTCAAAACAGCGAAAGATTGCGGCAGGCTGTCGATTTCACAGGCTGGGGCTCCGCTCGCCCCCATCGGCGTGCCGTCGTCAAAATAAGCGCGCCGGTACCAGCGGCCGTCCCATGCGGTTTCATCCACAGCGTTGCGTAATTCCTCCGCCCGCTGTGCAAAGCGGGTTTCGCTTTCTTCATCTCCCATCAGCCTGCAAACCGGGCGCATCTCGTCGAGCGTCAGCGCCATAAACTGCGCCAGCCACACGCTCTCGCCCCTGCCCTGGATGCCGACGCGGTTGAAGCCGTCGTTCCAATCCCCGCCGCCGATCAGCGGAAGGCCGTGCGCGCCGAAGCGGGCCGCGTGCTCGATGGCACGCAGGCAGTGCTCATAGAGCGTCCCGCGCTGTGCCGACATGGTTGGCTCAAAATAGCGTTCGTGCTCGCCGTCGCGCAGCGTCTCCCCTTCAAGATATGGGATTTTGAGGTGCAGCAGAGAGCCGTCTCCCGTCTGCTTGATATATTCCGCCGTCACATAGGGCAGCCATAGCAGATCGTCACTGTAACGGGTGCGCACGCCGCGCAGGCCGCTTTTGCCGGGCAGCCGGTGCCACCAATGCAGCACGTCACCCTCCGGGAACTGGCAGGCAGCCGCGCGCAAAATCTGCTGGCGCGCAAGGCGCGGGCGCAGCAGGATCATCGAGCTGACATCCTGAAGCTGATCGCGAAAGCCCCACGCCCCGCCGTTTTGATAGAACGCGGTACGGCCAAAGATGCGGCTGTTTAAAATCTGCGTCGGCAAAAATGAGCTTATCATGTGATTGAGCGCCTTATCGGGCGTATCCACCCTGAGCGCATTGTGGAGCACCTGCTTCGGCGCAATTTCCAAAAGCGTTTTTGCCGCCTGTTCCTGCGCGGCAAAGGAGAGCACAAAGCGCACCTTTTCCTTTCGTTTCGGCGGTAAAACGAGCCTGCGCCCAACCGCCGCGCAGGGGTCGTCGAGCGGAAGCATGCGCTGCTCCCCCCATTTTCCACGCCAAAAATCCGCCCGGTCACAGCAACAGAAGGCGCCGTCCCCCTCTCCGCCAGTGAGCGCCATATAGCCAGGCACCGCCGTATTCCATGGCGAATGCAGGCTGAGCACGCCGCCCTGCCAGCGGGATTTAATAAAGCGCGCATTCTGCCGGTCCACGCCGAGCACTGGCTCTGTGTAATAAACCGTCTCCACTTCAACCGGCTCCTTTCCATTATTATAAAATTCCACTTCGCAGGTTTTCCGCATTCCGGTATCCGGCACAGCCACCGTAACGGCTGTTTCGATTTTGCCCGCCCTGCCGCGCCAGAGCGCCATGCCGGGCGAAAATTCTGCCCGCGCGCCCTGAATAAGATCATAGACCTCATTCTTGACCCGCAAAAACAGCAGCTCGCCGCGGTTGCCGGTGCGCGTATCGTTAAACCATGGTGTGAGCTTATTCTCCCGGGCATTGACGGCCCAGGTGCAGCCGAGCGCGCCGCTCTCTACGAGCGTGCCAAAATCGAGGTTTGCCAACACATGGCACCAGGGAACCTCCGGCTTTTCTGTGATTGCAAACGAGCCGTTTTCCAGAAACCCGCCGCGCCGGACGCAAAAATCCAGCTCCAGCCTCCGCTGCGCAGGCAGAACAGGGAATACGGCAAACGGAACAAACGGCAAAACCGGCAGCTGCATGCGCTCCGCGGCAGATGGCGCGATATACCTTGCCGCCGTTTGCAGCGCCAAAATGCTTTGCGCGGTGTGCGTCTGCAAATCTACCGCATGAATGCCGCCGGGAGCGTTCAGGCTTTGGGCGCAATTTTCGCGCCGCAGGGCGGTCTCCAGCGCTTTGAGCACCGGCTTATCATACGCGCCGCCTTCCCGGTAGCCGATGGCAACATCCGTGGGGATTCCGCTGCGGCGCAATTTCCGGTTCAGGCGGACGAGCGGCAGCGCCCGCGCAACATCCTCTGCGTTTTGGATCTGAATATATAGAATCGGATGGTCGCCAGAGATGCCAAGGCTCCACAGTGCCTGCACGCCCGCGTTATTTTCCTGCGCCGCAGCGAGATATTCATTGGTTTCCTGCGGCGGATAAAAAATTTGCGGAAGCACCTGCGCGGCCAGGATGCCATCTAGGCTATTTTCATAAAACGGATTCGGCGCGCCGGCTACAATCCGCCCCTCTCTACGGGAACGCAGCAACCGGTCTGCCGCCTCAGCGCGCGTAGACGCAGCGGCCAGAAGGAGCGTCACATGGCGCTCTGCACGCGGCTCGATTTCAAGCGATACGGAAAACGCGCATGCCGGGTCTCCCACGCCGATGCCATCGCCAAGTTTCATGGGCGCGTTGCGCAAAGTAAAAATGCCGTCTGGGAAGTCGAGCAGTTTTTCCCGCGCGCCCTCATAGTGAAAGGGCACATCCTCCAGCAGCCCTGCGGCAAGGCACATCGGCTCGCCGTCTCCGCGTGGGCGGCGTGTGAAGAGCTGAAGCTTGTTGCCCGCATCATATCCATGCTCCAAAAAGAGCTTGGAAAACGCCGGATGCGCCTTCGCCTCCCGTGCGGGTGCAAGGCAGGGCTCTAAATAGATCAAAAGGGATATATGCGCCCGCTCTTTCCCCAGGTTTTTCACCGTATACCGTCTATGCTCACAAGGCAGGCGCGGATGCACCTGAATAAGCGTTTCCCCCACGAGCGTTTTGCTCCATGCCGTGAGGCGCGCCTGCGTGTGTGAAAACTGTGCGCTAAACTCCGCCCCGCTGCGGTAATCAAGCGCACGGCAGAGTGGGAGCGTCTCCTCTTGTGCGCGTGCAACAGCAAAAATGCCCTTCGGCCTACGCAGTAAATCGCCGCCGCGCCAGGTAATATCCGATTCGCGATAAAGAGAGACGGAGGTGCCGCAGTCGCTCACGGCCACGCTCCACTCCCCGTTGGTGAGCAAATGCATCTGCGGCTGCACGGGGTTCGGCTCCATGATCTCCCTGGTAGCCGATGTGACACGCTGAGCGCGTTGCGGCGTTTCGCGCAGCTCCACATCGTGAAAAACAGATGCGCCGGTCGGAATTTTCTCTTCCAGCAGGCAGCGCGCCGCCGCCATGCGGTCATCCCGCATGAAGCGATTCTGCATGGCATAGCCTTTGAGCGCGTTGCAAACGGATACCATACTCATCCCCACATGATGCGCCATATAGCTGCGCACCAAGGCGTATTCCTGCCCGTCCACGCGCTCGGGGCTGAAATCGGCGGCTTCATAAAAGCCGCAGCGGCCCGTCATCTGCATCTGCTCCAGCTCGTCAAAGTTTTTCAGCGCAGCCTCCGGCTCGAACGGCAGCAGCAAAAAAGTAGAATACGGCGAGATCACCAGATCGTCGTTTAGTCCTCTTTTTAGGCCGAGCTTCTGCACGCCGTGCGCCTTATACTGATAATTGAGCTGCGGATCAAACGCATAAAATCCGCTTTCGGAAATACCCCAGGGAATATTTTTTCCGCGCACCCTTTTCTTCTGGCAATAGGAGCAAAAACGCATTGCCTCCTTGCCGAGCGTGCCGTCGTAAAGCGGCAGAAGCAGATGCGGCATATAATATTCAAACATCGTTCCCGTCCAGGAAACAGGGCCCGTATACCGCCCTTCGCGTGCGAGCATCCGGCCCAGCGCCCCCCAGTGCTTTTTAGGCGCTTGGCGGCTGCCTACAGCGTAATAGCTCATCATACGCGCTTCGCTCATCAAAAGGTCGTAATAGGAGCCGGTGAGTTTTTTCTCTTGCGCGTCGAAGCCAATGTGAAACAGCCTGCGGCGCGGATTATAAAGCGGGGAGAGATCGCCCTCCTCCAAAAGCCTACCCACCCGGTTTGCCTGGTCAACAAGCTTTGGCTCCTCCGCGGCATATTCCAGAAGCCCCTGCCGCAGCGCGGTCAGACAGCAAAAAAAATTGCCGCTGTCCACAGTGGAAACATAGCGCGGCTCCATGACGCGCAAGGTAGTGGTATCATACCAGTTGTAAAGGTTCCCGTGCCATTTTTCCAGCTTTTCAATGCTGGTGAGCATCCCATCGATCCGCTCGCAGAGCATGGCGCTGTCGATAAACGAAAAATCCCGCGCGGCAAGCGTGCAGAGCAGAGCAAGGCCGATATTCGTTGGAGAAGTGCGATGTGCAACCCGATGGACGGGCGTTTCCTGCACATTATCAGGCGGTAAATAATGATCCTGCACGCCGCAGAATTCTTCGTAATACCGCCATGCGGCGGCGGCGTAGGAGGTGAGGCGGTCGCGCTGCTCCCAATTAAGCTCCTTCGTCTTTTCCACGCCGCTGCGCGCAGAAAACACGGCAAACGGGAAATTACAGAGGAATAGAAAGCCGCACAGCCAAAGGCTCCCCCTGCCGAAGAGCATCAGCAGCGCACCCGTGAGAATGCTCGGCAGATACCGCTTTACAAGCGCACCCGGCCGCTGCGCAACATCACTTTGTGCGGCGGTTACCCATTCGAGCAGTTTTTTATGGCTTACGAAACGCCGCCAGAGGGCCCGGATGATCGCATCCAGGCTGACAAAGGCGGTCTGTGCCAGCATGACCACACTCACGATCGCACGGATCAGATTGCCTGTGGCCACTGGCGTAACGCGCGAATAATAGAGCCTGGAAAACATTCCTGGACCGCCAGAAAGCACCGCGCGCCAAGCCCCATAAAGGCTGCCAGCCATCGTGCAGAGCAGGCCGCCTAAAACCAGCAGCAGCCGCGCGGGGGCCGGTGTGAAAAGCGCTGCAATCAGGCAGAGCAGCGCTGAAACCGGCGTAAAGGAGCGGCGTAAGTTATCAAAAAGCTGCCAACGGGCAAGTGCGCCCAGCGGGCTGCCCTTTTGCCCGCCCTTTCTATTTTTTCTCCGGATAAGAAACGGCAGGTTTTGCCAATCCCCACGCACCCAGCGGTGCATCCGGTCAAGATATGCTCCCTCTCGGCCTGGGAAGCCATCCGCCACCTGCACATCGCTGACAAAGCCCGCCCGCAGGAAGCCCCCCTCCAGAATATCATGGCTTAAAACGCTCTCCGGCTCAAATACGCCCAGCAGCACACGGTAAAACACATCCACATCGATCAGGCCTTTGCCGGAAAAGATGCTGCGCCCAAAGAAATCCTGATAGCGCTCGGCAGCGGCGGTATCATAAGCCACAAGCCCTCCCGCATCCGCCATCACGCGTGAAAATCCTGTTGCTCCAGCGGAAAACAGCTCCGTTTCCACCCGCGGCACAAGAATGCCATAGCCCTGTGTGACGATGCCTTTTTTCTCATCCACCACCGGCTGGTTGAGCGGGTGCATCGCCGCTGCCACAAGCTGAGAGGCCGCGTCGAGCGGGAGGACCGTATCCGCATCCAGCGCAAGGACATATTTGGTATTCTGCAAGCCGTCCGTATCTCCGCAGAGTGCGCGGAAGGGCACCTCTTCCCCCCTTAAATAGCGTATCAGCGCCTCAATCGCGCCGCGCTTACGCTCTGCACCCGTATACTCCTCCTGTGTGCGGGAATAGGAGCGCTCCCGTACGATCAAAACAAATCCGCCGTTGTGCCTGCGGTTAAGCTGCTCAATCTCCCGCCTGCTCGCCGCAAGGTCGGATGTATCTTGCGGCATCGTAGGGGATTGTGCGCCTTTGAGATCTGCAAGCACGCAGATTTTTACGCTTCCGTGCCCGTTCGTTCGCCAGAGCTGCTCTAGATGTTGCCCCAGCTTACGCGCCTGGGAAGCGCCAGGCAGCAGCGTAGAAACGGCAATCAGCGTCGCCCCTTCCTCCGGAATCATCCCTTCTAAATTTAACCTGTGCATCGGGCGCACTGCAACGCCGCTGGAAAACGCCGCCTCGATTGGGTAGCGGAGAATCTCCCAAACCGGAAAATATAAAAGCGGAACCAGATACCACGCGCGCGTTAATATAGCGGTGCATAGCGCAACAAGCAAGGGGAAAAGCGCCTCCATCAGCAGGGCGGTTTTCCCCCTTCGCCGATAAGACGGGCCCGAAGGAAGCCAGGCGCCTACATGGCGCTCTCCGGGCGTTTCTCCGGCCTGCGCCTGGGAGAGCGCGGCACAGGCCGCCTCCTGTTCCGTTATGCCTGCATTCCGTGCAGCCTGCGCGGTTAAGCGGCGGTAGCAAAAGCGCGTCGTCTCATCCATCTGCGGATAGATGCCTTCCGGGTCCCGCATTAAAATCTGCTCTACGGGGCTTAGGCTCTCCAAAAGCATATCAAAATCCCAATCCTGCATCGCGCGCAGCGTCAGAACGGCATGGCTCAGCCTCTGAACCGCTGGCTCCCCTGTTTCTTCACATCCGAGGCGAGCGGTATGCAGCAGGGCGGCGCGCAGGAAAAGCGGCACAAGCTCCACCTCTGCGCTACACAGCCCTGCTTGCTGCAATCCGCTCTCCAAAATCTGCTCGGATAGATCCGCATGCTCCCGCACTGCACGCAGGCATAAGGCATAAATCCGCACAATGCCATCCGCATCCAGCGGCAGAGCCGGTGCGGTTTTCAGTTGAGAGAGCACGCCGCGCCCCTCCCGCTCCAACAGATAAAAATTATCGCAGAGCCATTCGCCCAAAGCAGTATCGTCATGGGCGCGCAGCGCTTTCGTATATTTCTTGCGCAAAGAATAGAGATCCTTCTCAATCTGCCTTTTCAGCGCGCGCGGCTTTGCGCGCCGTATGATGTCCCGTTTCAAAAGTAATCCCGTCCTTAGCCGGGCAATGGAGCAAAGCCCGGAAATTTACAATCTATTTTTCCCAAAAGGGACAAGATTACGCGCGGGATGCGAAAAAGGGCGCGAAATAAAGCGTTGCTTTCTATGCTTTACAAAAACCAAGCCCGTCTGGCGCTTCAATCGCCGCTTCTGCCTACCCTCGGTGTACAAAAAGCAATACGCCTGCCAGCGGCCAAAATCAGCGCTGGCGACGTCCTTGATGGGCATCAGCCCACCCGCGTTTCTTGCCAATGCCGCTTTTCTCTCGCTGGCAGGTTCGCAGAAGTTTTTTAGGAGCAGATTTGGCGGCCGGCAAGGCTTTTGAGGCAGCCGGGCTGCCGCCCGGCAACGAAAGTTACGTAGTCAGCCTCCGAAGATGCCCTAAAAAACCGTGTTGCTCTTTGTACACCGAGGGTAGCATCAGCTGAAATCCAACAAATCTTTAAAAAAATCCCGCCGAAACATTGCTTTTTCCACACAAACATGTGAAAATAGAAAGAAAC